>Ga0228698_1000456_pt1 | contig 32249 bp, 26 predicted proteins | sample McNCre117_Aug_MG_FD_178015 | JGI IMG/M metagenome (GOLD analysis project Ga0228698, IMG submission 178015) | Freshwater microbial communities from McNutts Creek, Athens, Georgia, United States - 1-17_Aug_MG | ecosystem: Environmental > Aquatic > Freshwater > Creek | place: USA: Georgia...
ACTATCTGGATGGCATTGGCATATCCACACGGGCGGATGTGCCCGAGGGCCGTGGCCCCACGGGAACCGCCTTCCGGGAAAACCGCACGGCCATCAACCAGGCAGACCACCCCGAGTTCGACATGACCGCGTGGCGCGAGCGCTTTGCTGCGTTCAACTGGCAGTCGTCTGCCACGGTTCCGGTACGACAACAGGGGCAGGTGTTTGCAGTACTCACCGTGTACAGCACCGAGATCAACGCCTTTGACGCCCCTGTAGTGGCGCTGCTGGAAACACTGACCGCCAACCTCGGACAAGCGGCACACACCATTGCCCAGCGCAAGCAGCAGCAGGCATTGGAGGAGCAACTGCGCCGCTCCGAGGAAATGTTCCGCACGCTGTTTGAAACCGTGCACCAGGGCGTGGTGTTCCAGGACACGCAAGGCATCATCCTGTCGGCCAACCCTGCTGCAGAGCGCATCCTGGGCCTCTCGATGGCGCAGATGACCGGGCGCACCTCCATAGACGAGCGCTGGGGCGCCATCAAGCCCGACGGCACGCCGTTCTTGGGCAGCGAACACCCCGCTATGCGTGCCTTGGCCAGCGGCCAAGCGGTGATTGGTGTGGTCATGGGCGTGTTGCACCCCACCAAAGAAGAACCGGTGTGGATCCAGATCAACGCCACGCCGGTGCACAACAAGACCACGGGTGCGCTGGAGTATGTGTATTCCATCTTTGACGACATCAGCGAAAGCATGCGCCTGCAAAAGGAGCTGCAGTTCCAGGCCAACCGCGACTTCCTCACCGATGCGGCCAACCGCCGCCACTTCTTCACGCTGGGCCAGCACGAGCTGACACGTGCCGCGCGCTATGGGACAGACACCTCCTTGCTGATGCTGGACATTGACCACTTCAAGGCAGTGAATGACACCTATGGCCATGCCGCGGGTGATGTGGTGCTGAAGACGCTGGCGCGGGTGTGCAAGGAGTCGCTGCGCGAGGTGGATGTGCTGGGGCGCATAGGCGGCGAGGAGTTCGCCATTCTGTTGCCGCAAACACCCCAGGCCATGGCCTTTGATGTGGCCGAGCGCGTGCGTGTGGCCGTGCAAAACACCCGCATGGATGCAGGCCCTAACGCGCAGGGCATTCAGGTCACGGTGTCCATTGGTGTGGCCAGCTGCACCGGCCAGGCCACGCTGGACGACATGCTCAAGTCCGCCGATGCGGCGCTCTACCAGGCCAAGCACAGCGGCCGCAACAAGGTCTGCATAGACACCCCGGCGCCCTCACCCTGAGCCCCGGCGTGCATGGGCGCGTGCAACAATGGATTTCTGTTTCCACCACAGACATCCACCATGCCCCCATCCAGCCCCGCACCCCACGCCACTGCAGACTTTGAGCACCTGTTCAACTCTGCGCCCATCTCCTTGTGGCTGGAGGATTACAGCGAACTCAAAACTCTGTTTGAGACATGGCGTGCAGAGGGCGTAAGTGATCTGGCGGCGCACCTGCGTGCGAAGCCTGCATTGCTGGCGCAATGCTCGGCCCGCTTCAAGGTGCTGCAGGTCAATCAGAAGACGCTGACCGTCTTTGCCGCGCGGGACCAGCAGGATCTGGTGTCACGGCTGCATGAGGTGTTCAGGGACGACATGTTCGAGCAAATGCTCGCCGAGCTGGTGCACCTGTGGTCGGGCACGCTGGCATTCTCCAACCAGACGGTGAACTACGCGCTGGACGGGCGGCGCATGGACATCCAGATCCATGTGCGCGTGCTTGAAGGCCATGAAGCCACCTGGGACCGCGTGATGGTGTCATTGGAGGACATCACCGACAAGGTGCGCGCCCAAAGCCAACTGGTGGAGAGCGAGCAGTACGCCCACAGCCTGTTTGACCACTCCCCTGTTTCGCTGTGGGTGGAAGACTTCAGTGGCGTCAAGAATTTGCTGGAAGAGGTACGCGCCCAAGGCATTCAGGACTTCCGCGTGTTCCTCAGCGTGCACCCCGACTTTGTGGGGCGCTGCATGGAGCAGATCAAGGTATTTGATGTGAACCAGCAAACGCTGCAGATGTTTGGCGCCCGCTCCAAGGACGAGTTGCTGTCCAAGCTGGACGTGGTGTTCCGCGATGAGATGCACGCGTCATTCACCGAACAGCTGGTGGACTTGTGGAACGGCAAAACCACGCAGATGCGTGAGGTGATCAACTACTCGCTGGCTGGCACGCCCATCCACATCCATTTGCAGTTTTCGGTGATGCAGGGGCATGAGGCAAATTGGGATTTGGTGCTGGTGTCCTTGGTGGACATTACCGCGCGCAAAAAGGCAGAGGCCTATCTGGAGTACCTGGGCAAGCACGACTCGCTAACCAAGCTGCACAACCGCACGTATTACACCGAGGAGCTGAACCGCATTTCACGCAAGGGCCCGTGGCCGCTGAGCATTGTGGCGATGGACCTGAATGGTTTGAAGTCCGTCAACGACCTGGAAGGCCATGCCGCTGGCGACAGCCTGTTGCGCCGTGTGGGTGAGGTGCTGAGCAGCGCGGCCGAGGGCACCAGCATTTGCGTTTCGCGCATTGGCGGCGATGAGTTTGTGGCGCTGCTGCCGGGTTGCGATGAGCGGGCGGCGCAGGCTTTCAAGGAGCGGGTGGAGTCGCTGGTGGAGATCAACAACCAGTATTACTCCGGGCGCAAGCTGAGCATGGCGATTGGCATTGCCACCGCGCCCACGGCTACCCGTGTGGACGCGTTGAGCAATGAGGCGGACAAGGCGATGTATCTGGCCAAGTCGCGGTTTTATGAGGACGCGAAGGTGGAGCGGCGGCGTTGATCTCAGGCTGCTTGTGTCTGCACGCGCTGTAGCCACTCTTGGTGGTAGGTTTGTAGGCCGGTGATGGCTGTTTGTGGTGCGGCGTTGAGGGCTTGTGTGGGGGCGTTGTGGCCCCAGCGGGTGAGGAGCCAGGCGCCGCGGGCGGTGCCTTCCAGGGTGTCGGTGCTGGCTTGGCAGGTGTGGTCTTTTAGCAGGGTTTGTAAGGCTGTCATGTAAACCACGTTGCTTGCCAAGGGGCCTTCTATTACTACGCGGTTTGTTTGTTCTCTTGTTGTATGAGGCGTTGTTGGCGGAGCGCGGAGGGCAGTGCGCTCTGCTCCGTGTCCCCCGCCCGCTGCGCGGCCTCCTCCTTTACCTGCGCAGAGCGCACTGCCCTCCGCACTCTGCGTGGCGCTGTTGGTTGACCACAAGTATTCAGTTAGCCAGGTGGTTACTTGGGCGCAGTAGAGGGCGGCTAGTGTTGCGCGTTCGGGTGCGGTCAAGACTGCTTCAGCGTCACTTTCACCCTCGTCTTTTCCTGCGTTGTGCAGTGCCTGGCCATCGCGTTCTATGTGGCCTTTGCGGCCTGCGAAGGGGCCACCTTGGTGGGCGAAGGATGGCAGGGCAAAGGTTTTGCTTTCTACCAATGCGCTCAGCGTTTCCAGTGTGGCTTGTTGTGGATTGGCATTGCCCAGGATGGCGGCAAACTCGCGGCCGCCCATGAAGCGGGCGGTGGGGGTGACGCGGCCGCATACGTCCACGTTGCCCAGCATGTCTTGTTCGGCACGCAATGATTCCACGGGCGCGCCGGGGGCCATCAGTACGGTCCAGGTGCCGGACGACACGATGGTGAGCGCCTCTTCTTGTTCCGTGGCGCTTTGGCCGTCGAAGTAGCGGGCCAGGCAGGCGTTGCTGTCGTGTACGCCTGCATGTACTTGGCAGCCGGTGGGCAAGCCCCACGTTGTGGCTACATCGGGCGGCACGGTGCCCAGCACCTCCCATGCGGAGCGCAGGGGGGCGAACAGGCTGGCCCAGCCACGGGCTACGGCCATGTTGGAGAAGGTGGCGTCAAGCGGGTTCCACAGGTGGGTGTGGCAGCCCAGGGAAGACACTTCGCTGGCCGCCACGCCGCTGAGCAGCCAGGCCCAGTACTGGGCGTAGGGCAACAGGCAGCGGGTGCGGCGCCAGGCTTCCGGGTGGGTGTCTTGCAGCCAGAACAGTTGGCGTGCGGCGTTCAAGCCTGCGGGCAGGTCGGGGGACAAGGTGGACTGAAAGCAGTCGCTGGCTGCGGCGAATGCAGAGGCCACCAATCCTTCACGTGCCACGTCTTCAAATTCGTAATCCACCGGCTCCCATGCCAAGCCGTCATCGCCCAAGGCCACCAGCGCTGCGCCGTGGGTAGAAGCAATGGCATGGCCGCAGCGCATGGCGTTGGGTGATGCGCGCAGCGTGGCTTGCATCCAGTCCTGCAGACCATGCACGTCCAGCGCGGGGTAGCCCAGCGGGCTTGGCACGCTGGCGTTGGCGCGGCTGTGGCGTTCCACCACGGCGCCGCTGCCGTCCAGCAAGAGCAGCTTGGCGTTGGTCTTGCCGATGTCGATGACGAGCGTGAGGTCTAGTGCTGCGTTCATGGGCCTTAGTCCATGTGGAACATGCAGGGCAGCGGCTCCACCACGGGCGAGCCGTCAGGGTTGCTGCGCATGATGTCACCCATATAGGCCCACCACTTTTGCATCACCGGGTGCTTCGGCAGTGCGTCCATGGTGTGTGTGGACGTGCGGCGCAGCGTGGCAAAGAGCACATGGTGTTCTTCATCCAGGTAGATGCTGTAGTCGCGCACACCAGCCTGTGTAAGCAAGGTGCTCAGCTCGGGCCAGATGGTGTCGTGGCGGCGCTTGTACTCGGCCACCTGGCCGGGAAACAGGAACATGCGGAAAGCAATTTTTTCGGTAGCGGCAGTGGTGCTCATGCGTGCGCTCCCCGGTTCTTGAGCATCTTGGGCAAGACCATGGACACGATAAGCAGCACGCCAATCACCATGGACATGACGATGCCGGTCACGTTGGCCATGCCCATGCCAAAGGTGAACAGGCCCAGCAACAACACCGCCAGCATGGTGCCCACGATGCTGCCGCGCCCGCCTTCAATGGCCACGCCGCCCAGGATCACCATGGTGATGGCGTCCAGCTCCCATCCCATCGCAATATTGGGACGGGTGCTGCCAATGCGACCGGTCAGCAAAATGGCCGCCACCGCTGCCATCAGCCCGGCAAATACAAACAGCGCAAAGCGGTAGCGGTCGGCCTCAATGCCCGAGAAGCGCGCGGCCACCGGGTTGGCGCCAATGGCGTAAATGCGGCGACCCAAGGTAGTGCGGTGCAGTACTAGGCCCACGCCCACGGCGGCCACGCACAGCAGCACAAACTCAATGGGCACTACCAGCCACTTCACACCAATCACCTCGCCCAAATACGCATTTCCCAGCGTGGAGAACACTTCCGGGTAACCCGAGATGGACTGGTCGCCCAACGCCACCAAGGCCAGCCCCCGGTACAACGACAAGGTGCCAATCGTCACCACGATGGAGGGCAGCTTGTAGCGCGTGACCAGCACGCCGTTGACCGCACCGGCAACCACACCGGTTGCCAAAGCCGCCAAGCCAATGGCCCACGGGCCCAGCCCTGCACGCATGGTGTAGCCCATGGCCAGCGAACACAGGGCCAATATGGCGGCAATCGACAAGTCAATCTCGCCACACACAATCAGCAGCGCAATGGCCAGCGCGAGCAGGCCTTTCTCGCTGAAGTTGAAGGTGCTGTCGGCCAGTGTGTCCACGCTCATGAAGCCGGTTTGGGTGCTGCCAAACACCACCAGCAAGAGCATCAACAGTGCCAGCAGCACGCGCTCCCAAGTGTTCCAAGCCTTCATGCTGCCGCTCCTTGTCGTTCCAGAATCTGACGGCCCGCACGGCGCTCGGAGCGCGCGTTCACCGCCACAGAAATCAAAATCACCGCGCCCGATATGGCCTGCTGCCAGAAGGGCGACACCTGGATCACCGGCAGCGCGCCGTTGACCACCCCGATGAACAGCACACCCAGGCCTGCGCCCAGCACCGTGCCCACGCCGCCGCCAATGCTCACGCCACCAATCACACAGGCAGCCACCACGGTCAGCTCAAAGCCTGCGGCCAGCTCGGTGTAGGCAATGGAATAACGCCCCACCCACAGCAGCCCTGCCAGGCCGGCCAATGCACCAGACAGCGTGTAAACCAAGCGCAGACGCCGCTGCATCGGTATGCCCACATAGGTAGCCGCATGCGGGTTGCCACCCAGCGCGTATATCTCGCGGCCCTCTTTGCGCAGCTTCAAAAACACGGAGGATGCCACCAGCACCACGATCGCAAACCACACCAGCGCGGGCAGGCCCAACCACACTTCGCGCGGCAGCCCCTTGATGCTGTCGTGGATGTCCTGGTCCGAAATCCAGGCGCCCTTGCTGGCCACAAAAATCGCGCCACGGTAGGCCGAGAGCGTGCCCAGCGTGACCACGATGGGCGGCAGGTTGAAGCCGGTAATCAGCCAGCCATTGATGCTGCCCAGCAGTGCCCCCACGGCCACGGCCAATGCGATCAACACCACGATGCTCACGCCCGGAAAGGCCTTGCCAATGAGCGCACACACCATGCCGGTGAGCGCCAGGTTGGAGGCCACCGACAGGTCGATGCCGCGCGTAAGCAGCACCACCATTTGGCCCATCACCAGAATCGCCAGAATGGCCGAGTCGTTGGCAATGTCCATGCCGTTGCGCAGCGTGAGGAATACCGGTGCGCGCGCACCCACGGCCAGCGCAATGACAGCGATGATGGCGAGCAACAGCCACTCGCGGCGGATATGCAATAAAGACTTCATGCGGCAGCTCCTGCCAGGTGAGGGGTTGCGATGGAAGGGGCCGCAGCGTGGGCGTGCTCGCCCGAGCCGTCCAGGCCCGAAGCCGCGGCCACTATGGTTTCGGCATGCACGCCTTCGCGTGCAAATTCGGCCACCTGCAGGCCGTGGCGCATGACGATGACGCGGTGCGCCAGGTTCATCACCTCGGGCAACTCCGAAGACACCAGAATCACCGACAGGCCTTCTTTCACCATGTCGGCAATCAGGTGGTACACCGCCTGCTTGGCGCCCACGTCAATGCCCTTGGTGGGCTCGTCCAGAATCACGATCTTGGGGTCCAGCCCCAGCCACTTGGCAATCACCACCTTCTGCTGGTTGCCGCCCGACAGGCCGGAGAGCAAGGTGTGTGGCGATGCGGTCTTGATGCGCAGCCGCTCGGTCATGCGCTTGCACAGCTCCGACTCTTTCAGCGCCGACAACCAAGGCCCATTGGCAAAGCGCGACAAGCCCGCCAGGCTGATGTTGTCTTGCACCGAAAAGCTCAAGATGCCGCCTTGGCGCTGGCGCTCCTCGGGCACATAGGCAATGCCAGCGGCAATGGCGTCACCCGGCCGCGTGGCGTTGAGCTTCTGGCCCATCACCGTGATGTCGCCGCTGGCCTGCGGGTTCAGGCCCATGATGGCCAACATCGCCTCGCTGCGCCCTGCCCCCACCAGCCCATAAAAGCCCAGGATTTCGCCACGGCGCAGGTTGAAATGGATGTTGTTGAACTCGGTGGGGTGCGACAGGTTTTTGACCGCCATCACCTCGGCACCGGGCACGGAGTCGATGTGCGGATAAATCTGGTCAATCTCGCGGCCCGCCATCAGGCGCACCAGCTCTTGTTCGGTGGCATCCGCAATGCGGCCACTGCCCACCGCCGCGCCATCGCGCAGCACCAGGTAGCGGTCGGCCACGGCAAAGATTTCGTCGAACTTGTGGGTGATGAAGATGATGCCCACGCCCTGGTCGCGCAGCTTGCGCACGATGCCGTAAAAGTCGCGTATTTCGGCCTGCGACAAGGCGGCGGTGGGCTCGTCCAGAATGACCACCAAGGCTTGCTGTGACAAGGCCCGCGCAATTTCCACCAAGTGCCGCTCGGCCAGGCTCAGGTCTTTGACCAAGGTGGTGGCGGTGAAGCGCGCACCGATGTTTTCCAGCACGGTTTGCGATTGGGCATTCATGCTGGCCCAGTCGATAAAGGGGCCGCGCATGAGGTGGCGACCCACAAAAATATTCTCGGCCACGCTGAGTTCTTCAAACATCACCGTCTCTTGGTGCACGGCCAAGATGCCTGCGGCCTGCGAGGCCTGTGCGTTGGCAAAGCGCTGGGGTTTGCCTTGCAAGGTAATGGCGCCTTCGTCCATGGGGACGACGCCGGTGAGCATTTTGACGAGGGTAGATTTGCCCGCACCGTTCTCACCCACCAGGGCCAGCACTTCCCCGGCATGCAGTTCCAGGTCCACGCCGCGCAGTGCACGGGTAGCACCGTAGCTTTTGTGCACTCCGCTTAAGGCTAGCAGCACTTGTTCAGACATTTCGCGTTTTCCAGTTTTCTAGTAAATACCGTCATGGTTGCACGGGTTGGTTTGTGCTGCTTGTTGTTCGCCGTTTGTTGCGTTCCGCTTTGTGTACGCCGCTGCCAGCGGGGCAGACGCTTCCGTCCGTGTCCCCCGCCCTGCGGGCTCCTCCTTTACCTACCGGAAGCGTCTACCCCACTGGCATCGGCAACCGGCACTGTTGGTGTGCAAATGCTGAATACCAACTGCATTTCAATCTGTGCACTCCAATCACGTAGGCGGACTCAGGACGGCGTGGCGCTCCGTTCCTGTAGGTAAAGGAGGAGGCCGCACAGCGGCCGGGGGACACGGAAGGAACGGAGTGCCACGCTGGCCTGAGTCCAGAACCAACGCAGCCCCAAAGTGACTTCCAGTTCCCACGTAACTCAACCCACGCGGGAACAAACCAAACCATCAGAAGAACTTGGCAAACTTCTCCACGTTGCTAGCGTCGTAAGTGAAAGGCTCAGCCATAGCAGCCTCACCATTCGCATCCAGCGTCACCGTACCCACACGTCCCAAAGACACCTTGTCACCCGCCTTACCCGTGACCTTGCCGGAAATGAACTGACTGGCCGCCATGATGGACGAGTAGCCCAGGTCAATCGGGTTCCAAATGGCAAACGACTTCACCGCACCACTCTTCACATGGCCCGCCATTTCAGAAGGCAGACCCAAGCCGGTCACATAAATGGAGCCGACCTTCTTCTCATCCTGCACCGCCTTGGCAGCCGCTGCCACACCTACGGTGGTGGGGGCGATGATGGCCTTCAGATTGGGGTGGCTCTTGAACAAGCCTTGGGCTTCGCGGTAGCTCTTGTCGGTCTGGTCGTCACCGTAGACCACGCTCACCAGCTTCAGGCCTTTGTACGCGGGCTGGGCCAGCACCTTCTTGGCTTCTTCGATCCAGATGTTCTGGTTGGTGGCCTGCGCGGTGGCCGACAGGATGGCGATCTCGCCGTTGTCGCCGATGGCTTGCTGCGTCATCTTCACCAGCTTCTCACCGATCAGCGGGTTGCTGGAAGGGTTGAGGTGCATCATGCGGCCGTCTTTGCGCACGCCGGAGTCAAACGACACCACCTTGATGCCGCGGTCCATCGCGCGCTTGAGGCTGGGGGCCAGGGCGTCGGGGTCGTTGGCGGAAATCACGATGGCCTGGACCTTCTGGGCGATCAGCGAGTTGACGATTTCGATCTGGCCTTCGGCGGTGGCTTTGGCCGGGCCGGTGTAGATCACTTCCACGTTCTTGAGTTCTTTGGCGGCTTCTTGTGCGCCTTGGTTGGCGGCGTCAAAGAAGCCGTTGCCCAGGCTCTTCACCACGAGGGCGATTTTGTCGGCCGCCATGGCGGGGCTGACCAAAGCTGCGCTGAGTGCCACGGCCAACAAGGTCTTGAGTTGTTTCTTCATGTCTGTCTCCTGGATGTAGTTACTGCAAAAAAAGGCGCTGAGGCCGGTCTCGATGCCCGCAACGGCGGCTGCCGCTGCAAAGGACTCGATGGGTTGGGGTTTGCTGCTTGCAAAGCCCGTTAAACAATGCCACCACTGCCGCCCACGACCGCAGGGCGGTCTTTGGCAACTTGCTGGCGGTAGCCGCTGGCGCGGTAGGCGCCCACGAGGTCGATGGCACCACCGGCCTCGGCGCGCACGCGCTGCAGGATGGGGGTGACGTTGGTCTCAAAGCCGCGCTTGAGCGCACGGGTGGCCATGAGTGCGTCGTTGGCGGCTTGGGCAGCGTCCAGCTCGGCGCGGTCCACCAGCAGGGCCTGGGCGTAGCTTTGCTGCACCTGGGCGGCGCTGGTCATCAGGCTCTCAATGGGGTCGGTGACGTTGTGGCTTTGGTCCAGCATGTAGGCGGGGTCGAAGCCAGGCACCTTCTCATGCGCGGCACTCACCAGTTCGTTGAACACCAGGAACAAGCGGTAGGGCGATACGCTGCCAGCGTCCAGATCGTCGTCACCGTACTTGCTGTCGTTGAAGTGGAAGCCGGCCAGCTTGCCCGCAGCCACCAGGCGGGCCACGATCATTTCAATATTGACGTTGGGCGCGTGGTGGCCCAGGTCCACCAGGCACTGCGCCTTGGGGCCCAAGGCACTGGCAGCCATGAAGCTGCTGCCCCAGTCTTGGATCACGGTGCTGTAAAACGCGGGCTCGCAAATCTTGTGTTCCAGGAACATGCGCCAGTCGCCGGGCAGTGCGGCATAAATTTCGCGGGTGCTTTCCAGGTAACGTTCAAAGGCGCGGCGGAAGTGCTGCTGGCCGGGGAAGTTGCTGCCATCGCCCACCCACACGGTGAGTGCCTTGCTGCCGAGCTTCTGGCCAATCTCGATGCACTCGATGTTGTGCGCCACGGCCTGTGCGCGTGTGGCCGCATCGGCATGCGTCAGGCTGCCGAACTTGTAGCTATGGGCCTGGTCCTTCTGGTCGGAGAAGGTGTTGGAGTTCATCGCATCAAACGCGAGGCCATAGCTGGCAGCGGTTTGGCGCAGTTCATTCCAGTCGGAGCACTTGTCCCATGGGATGTGCAGCGACACGGTGGGTGTGGCGCGGCTGAGCTGCTGGATCACGCCGCAGTCTTGCAGCTTGTCGAACACATTGCGCGGCTCGCCCTTTCCCGGAAAGCGTGCAAAGCGCGTGCCGCCGGTGCCCACGCCCCAGCTGGGGATGGCCACACCGAAAGACGCTACTTGAGTCTTGATGGCGTCGATGTCGATGTTGCGGCGTGCCAGTTGCTCGCCCAGGTATTCGTAGTCGGTGTCCGCGTGGCGCTGCACGGTGGCGTTGTGCGCCTGGATCTGGTCTTTGGAAATGAGTGACATGGGAGTCCTTGTGTGCGGTGGGTTCGCGTGTTGGCTTAGCGAGTGAAGGCGGCAAGGTTGCCCGCGTCCACGTTGAGGATGTTGCCGGTGCTCTTGGCGCTCAGGTGCTCGGCGGCAAAGAAGTAGGTGGCCTCGGCAATGTCTTCAGGGAACACGCTGCGCTTGAGCATGGAGCGGTCGCGGTAGAAGGCTTCCAGGTCTTGTTCTTCCACCTTGTTGGCGGCGGCGCGCTCCTGGCTCCAGGTGCCTGTCCAAATCTTGCTGCCGCGAATCACCGCGTCGGGGTTGACCACATTGCAGCGGATGCCCAGCGGTGCGCCTTCCAGCGCAAAGCTGCGCGAGAGCTGAATCTCTGCGGCCTTGGCGGCGCAGTAGGCCACGGCCTGGTTGCTGGCCACCATGCCGTTCTTGCTGGCAATGAAAATCATGGAGCCGCCTACGGCCTGTGCCTTCATCAAACGGAAGGCTTCACGCCCCACCAAAAAGTAACCGGTGGCGAGGATACTTTGGTTGCGATTCCACAAGGCCAGTGTGGTGTCTTCCAGCGGCGCGGCCGATGCAATGCCGGCGTTGGACACCAGAATGTCCACACCACCAAACTCCAAAGTTGCTTTGGCGTAGGCGGCCATGACCGACTCTTCGCTGGTCACATCGCACACCACGCCGCGCACCACGTCTTTGCCGTATTTCTTGGCGAGTTCTGCCACGGTGCTGTCCAGCGCGGCGGCATCAATGTCCAGCAGCACGGTGCACGCACCTTCTTGCAACTGGCGCTCCACAATCGCGCGGCCAATGCCACCGGCACCGCCCGTGACAACTGCCACCTTGCCCACCAAGGGCTTGGCCTTGGGCATGCGCTGCAGCTTGGCTTCTTCGAGCAGCCAGTATTCGATGTCAAAGGCTTCTTGCTCTGGCAGGCCTACATAGCTGTCCACCGCATTGGCTTCGCGCATCACGTTGATGGCGTTCACATAAAACTCATCGGCAATGCGCGCCGTGGCCTTGTCTTTGGCAATCGACACCATGCCGATGCCGGGCAACAAAATGATGACCGGGTTGGCATCGCGGATGGCGGGGCTGTCGGCACGCTTGCAGCGCTCGTAGTAGGCGGCGTAGCCGGCGCGGTAGGCCACCAGCTTGGCTTCCAGTGCGTCGGCCAGGGCCTTGCCTTCGAGTGTGTAGACGGCCTCTTCCACGATCATGGGGCGGATCTTGGTGCGCAAGAAGTGGTCTGGGCAGGAGGTGCCCAAGGCGGCCAGCGGCACCAGGTCGCGGCTGTTCACAAACTCCACCACTGCAGCTTGGCGGTCCACATGCAGGAGCTTGTGGCCGGTCTTGCTGGTCAGGCCACGCAGCACGGGCAGCAGCTTCGCCAAGGTGGCGTCTTGTGCGGCGGCAGCCAACGATTCGCGGGCGGCGCCACCAAAGCGCACGGCCTTGCGGGCGGCGCTTTCTTTAGCAAGCCAGTTTTGAGCATGTTCGATCACACCCACGGTGTTCTCGTAGCAGGCCTTGGCATCGTCACCCCAGGTAAACAGGCCGTGGCCAGCCAGCACCAGGCCGCGTTGGCCGGGGTGGGCAGCCTGGTAGCGCTGCAGCATCAGGCCCAGCTCAAAGCCGGGCTTGCGCCAGGGCAGCCAGCCCACGGTGCCTTCAAAAATCTTCTGGGTGAGCGCTTCGCTATTGGCCATGGCGGCAATGGCGATCACCGAATCCGGGTGCATGTGGTCCACATGCGCAAAGGGCAGGTAGGCGTGCAGGGGCGTGTCGATGCTGGCAGCGCGGGGGTTGAGGTTGAAGGTGCAATGCGGCAGGTAGGCCACCATTTCGTCTTCATGCGCGGGGCCACGGTAAATGCCTTGCAGGGCATTGAGCTTGTCCAGGTACAGGGTGGAGAAGCCATCGAGCTTCATGGAGCCCACATCGCCGCCCGAGCCCTTGACCCACAGCACGGTCACGTCTTGACCGGTGAGCGGGTCTTTTTGCACGATCTTGGCCGAGGTGTTGCCACCGCCGTAGTTGGTGATGCGCAGGTCAGAGCCCAGCAGGTTGGAGCGGTACAGCAGCAGGCCCGGTGCGTCGAGTGCGGCAGCGTGGTCCTGGTTCCAGGTAGGGAAGGCTTGGGGTGCAGTCATGGGGTGTGTGCGTGTAGTGGGTTGCGAATTGAAGGTGACTGTAGGTGGCACCAGCTATAGCGGCAACGCAATCATTTTTATGAAATGGATAAGAAACGCTGATACATTGCCCCACCAGCGCCGCCCTGCCCCGCAGCAGCGCTGTGTGCCACAGCAGCCCCACGCAGCGCACACCCCAAACGCAAGGGAAAACACCAATGAAACCGCCCAAAAGCAAAGCCCCTCCTTCGCGCGCAAGCTCAGGGATTTCCCGCAAGGCCAAAGCCCTGCCGCCAGAGCCCAGCGCCTCGGGCCGCGACAACATCCTCAAGAACCTGACGCTGCGCCAGCTGCGCATCTTTGAAGCGGTGGGCACGCACCTCAACTACTCGCGCGCCGCCGAGCAGATGAGCCTGACGCAACCGGCCGTGTCCATGCAGCTGCAACAGTTAGAGGCCGACCTGGGCCTGCAGCTGCTGGTGAAGGCGAGCAAGAAAGTGACGCTGAGCCAGGCCGGTGAAGAGCTGCTGCGCCAGTCGCGCCGTATCCTCAACCAGGTGCTGATTGCCGAAGAAGCGGTGGCCGCGTTTCACATGACCGAGGGCACCAAAGGCGGCCTGCTGCACCTGGGCGTGGTGCCCACCGCGCACTACTTTGCGCCCAAGCTTTTGATGGCCTTTGCGCAGCAATGGCCGGGGGTGAAATTCAAGCTCACGGTGGACCGGCGCGATGCCATCCTGGGCATGCTGCAAGAACACCAACTGGACGTGGCCATTGCGGGCTACCCACCGTCAGAGGCCGATGTGGAAGCCGAAACCTTTGCCCAGCACCCGCACTGCATCGTGGCCGCCGCCAACCACCCGCTGGCCAAAAAGCGCCGCCTCACCTGGGATGCGCTGAAAGACGAACCCTTTATCTTCCGCGAGCCGCACTCCGCCACGCGCCAGTTTTTTGAACACCTGGTGCAAGCCCAGTCGCTGCAGGTCAAGCTGTCCATGGAACTCTCAGGCAACGAGACCATCAAGCAGGCGGTGATGGCGGGCATGGGCATCAGCTTTTTATCGGCCCACACCTTCCAGATCGAACTGGAAGCCAAGCGCCTGGCCGTGCTGGACCTGCAAGACATGCCCAAAATGCTGGACTGGTGCCTGCTGCACCGCCGCGACTCGTTTCTGTCGGGGGTGAATGGGGCGTTCAGGGAGTTTGTGTTGCAGCAGGGGGCGCAGTTGGCGCAGTGCCGGATATGACAACGTGCCGCGCTATTGCGACGCGTCCATGGGGTCGAATTGGTTCTTCTGCGCCCAGTCATTGAAGATGCTGCGCAACTCTTCGGGCAGGTCCAGAACGAAGTCAATATCCAAGGGGTACGCGTCTGCCAAGAAGTAGCGGCAGGCGTCCAACAACACCTCTCCTTGTCGCGCATCCTTGGGCCGCTTCTGGGCGTTTCGTTCCGGTTTTTTGGCCAGCCACAGTTTGTGCAAGGCCATCCACCGGGGGTCGGGCACATAGAGGGGGCAAGCGCGGTGCCGCTGCGTAGCCACCACGACAAAGGCTGCCCGGCCGCACAGAAGCCACTCCTGCTCCACCAAGGAAACCATGGGTTCAAACGCTTCGCTTTTTGGCAGCGGTGCGCGGCTTGGTGCAGCCAACAGCTCCACTTCATAGCCCGCGCTATTGATGGCCTGGTAGGGCTTCTTGGGATTCAAGCGGTAGGTAGAGTCAATGGATTGCAGCACAGCCATCAAGGACTTGCGGCTGTCCACACCCACGTCTGGGGCGATCTTGGCCAATGAGACATTGGAGCCACGGCACCACGCCAAATCAAAGTCTTGGGTAGGTTCATTGCCTGCCGGAAACTTGACGCCACAAAGAACCTCATACGCCGCAAACGCATTGGTTCCCACCACCAGTAAATCATTCCTCAGCAGCCCCGCCACATCGAGCGCGCGCAGCAGTTCACCCTGTTTGTCCAGCATGACCGGCAAACGCAGGGCGCGGTATTGAAGGGCGCGTTGTTCGATCAACGCATCGGCTTCTGCGCCACGCTTTTTGGCCGTTTCTTTTTCGGCCGTGACCGATTCAAAGTGGGCCTCGGTATCTGGCGAACGTGCACCCTTGGTGCGCGCACTGTCGCCACTGCGGTTTTTGACCGCCAAGTAATCGACCCCATTTTTGGACTGCCAAAACAGCGAGACGGGCAATGACGCCTGCGTCTGCCGTGCTTGGTGCCATTGGTCGTAAGCCGCCTCCAGATTGGCGATTACTTGCCCAGCATCCGATCGAAAGGGAATGAAATCGGCTTTTTTATAAGACATAAGTCTTTGATTTTAAATAATTTCCACCAATTACACGCAAATTTGTCCAATCATGGTGGAAAGACATCAACAGCCGATGCAATGGCGCGGGAGTTGACGGGCGGCGGGCTGCGCCGTCAGCGCAGGGGCGTGTATTTACAGGTGCATTCAGCGGGTATGCAAGGTCACACCCAAGGCACGCGCCAAGGCCAGGTTTTCGATCGGCAACTCCCAGGTCAAAAACACCTGAGAGCAATCGGTGTCCGCCCCAAAGTCGCCCGCATCAAACTCACTGCTGCCACGGCGCACCACCGTATGCGGTTGCGCCGTGTCAAACACCAGAACCGTGCCCCGCTGCAGCGCAATGCGCTGGCCCGTGCCGGGAAAGAGGACGTCCTGCCCCTTGTCTTCGCTCACAAACACATTGCAAAACGCAGCGCCCCCGTATTGCTCCGCATCGTGGTGGGTGGGCGCGCCACGGCAGGCCATCAGGGCGATTTCGGCGTCGGTCAATGCGTCTTGCAAACCCCATGTCGATAGCCAGGCTTGCACGGCGGCTATCACCTGGGGCATCTGCGGCCAGCGCATGCGGGTGCGTGCCAGCGAGAGCTGCTCCACATCGCCTGCTTGCATGTCCAGCAGGTGGCGGATGTCACGTTCCCAGTCGGCCACCAGCCGCTCTGGTGGCGCGGGAATATCCACCACCCCGCTAAGCACGGTGCCGCCCACACTGCGGCTGCGCGCGGCGCCGCCCTCGCCGTAGTGCACCACGGGCATGGTCTGTGCATGGAGGGGCGGTGTTGGCATGTTGCCAAGTGTAGTGAGGGCCTCATAGCAGCCACGACCCGCCACGTATGATTCGGCATGTTCAAGATTTACTGGACCGACTCCCACGGACAACCCCACGCGCAAGACGAGGCGCAACTCACCCGCGCGCTGGCCATCGTCAAGGAACAACGCGATGCAGGTCACCGCTTTGTCACCATGGTGGCCGAAGATCCGCAGCATGTGGGCAAGCCCGGTGTGGACGCCGTGGAAGACGGCAAAACCCCGGACGGCGCGGCCTACGACTGGTCCAAAGCCGGCCGCGCAGGCAAACCGCGCAAGCACGACAAACCCGTATCCCCCAAAGAGCACTGAATGACCAGCCCCCAACAAGCCCAAGCCTGGGACGCCCTCAAACAACTCGGTGACGCCGCGCTGGCGCACGGTGGCATACAGGGCGTATTGCAAATGTTCATCAGCGTGCTCACTTCGGCCGAACAAGTGGCCCGTGAGAGCGACGAAGCCGGTGACAGCGAAGAGCAAACGCCTGAAGTGATTGCCCAGTGGCTGGCCACTGGCTACGTGCCCGCCTTGCTGGCCGAAATGTCAGGCCAGGCCGACAACGACTGATGCCGCACGCCCGGCACACACACCGCACTTTTTAGCCGCGTAAGCACACCATGGACACCCCCGCCGCCTACGCCGAACTCGGCCTTCCCCCCAGCGCCAGCGATGCCGAACTCAAGGCCGCCTGGCGCCGTCTGGTCGCTGCCTGGCACCCCGACCGCAACAGCGCGGCCGATGCCGTGCAGCGCATGCAAAGCATCAACAAGGCCTACCAGCACATCCGCCAGGTGCGCGATGGCGAAGAGGACGAGGTGGCTGAAGAAAGCCCCGCGTCCCACGCTGCGGGCGCAACAGAAGCCGACGACACAGCAGACGACTCCGGCACCACCGCCCCACCCCACGCCACCCATGTGCGCAAAGTTCGCCTCACGCTGGAAGAAGCCATCCTAGGCTGCACCCGCACGGTGCGCGGGCATTTCCAGAGCACCTGCACCGCCTGCGTCGGCAAAGGCATGCGCGTGCTGGCCAAGGCCTGCAGCACCTGCCACGGCAGCGGCGCAGTGCGCAAAGCCGCGCTCTTTGGCTGGCTCTGGAACGAAGAAGAATGCGCCGACTGTGGCGGTGACGGCCGCTTGCGCGCACCTTGCGATGTGTGCGACGGAACCGGCGAACGCAGCGTGGCCTACAAGCGCCAGGTGCGCTTTCCGGCGGGCGTGCGCGAAGGCCACACCCTGAGCCTGCCCACCTCGCAACACGAAGGCATGGAGATCGTGCTGGAACTGCAGGTAGAGATCGAGCCACACCCCTTCTTTACGCTGGACGCCGAGGGCGTACTGCGCTGTGACATGCCGGTCAACGGCTACGCCTGGATGGCCGGACGCTGGGTGGATGTGCCCACCCCCGACGGCCTGCAACACATGCGCCTGAACCGCGACGCCCTGGTCTACCGCCTGCGCGGCCAGGGCTTCCCCACCACCCCACGCGGCCCGCGTGGCGACTACCTGGTGAAGGTGCAGCCCATCTTCCCCGAGAAGGAAGACGCCGCGCACGAAGCCCTGCTGAACCAATTGATAGACCACCTGGACACCACTGGTGGCGCGGATGCCAAGCAGCCGCTGGGCAAGTGGCAGCGCAATATGAAGCGGTGGAAGCCGAAAGAAAAATAATACGCAACCGATGCAGAGGCAAAGCATGACGCGCATGTACAAACCGCCGCACCCTGGCAAAATTCTTCGGGAGTACCTGGGTCAGACCACCATCAGCCAAGCTGCCAACAAGCTAAGCATCAGTCGATCAACTTTGGCTCGCGTCATCAGTGGGGCTTCTGGCATTTCCGCCGACATGGCTTACCGCCTTGCGGCCGCGTTTGGGACCAGTCCAGAAATGTGGGCGGGAATGCAACTGCAATACGACTTGTATCAGGCAGGCAAGTTGAAGCGTCCGCGCATTCCACGCCTTGTCGCATAGGCATTGCGTCGCAATTTCAGGGAAAAAAACAATGTCAACGAAACGCATAAGCTCGAAGCTACTAGGCGATGCAGGTGAGCACTATGCCCTGAGCCAATTCAGCTTTGCAGGCAACTACGCTGCGAAGATGCCTGACAACTGGGAAGGCTACGACTTGGCTGTTGAAACTGGTGATGGCTTGGTTCGCGTGAGTGTCAAGACACGAAGTGAATCAGTTGGCTGGAAAGCCAGCAAATGGTTCAACTGGGATGACCGAAAGTCCTGCGATTGGTTTGTCTTCATTTTCAAGTCTGCTGACGGACGGCTTCGATCATGGGTCATTCCTGCTGAATTGGTAGAGGCTCAGTCAAACAAGCCTGGCGCAAAGCGCATGGACCCATGGTTCCGTGATCTATCGTGGAAAAAGCTCACGCAACCCATACTGGTAGCCTACGAAGACAACTGGGCAATGGAAAAAGACATTCCAGTTAAAGATGCTGCCAATACGACTCCGGCCGATTTGGCAGCACTTCTCATCAAGAAAAGCAAATGACTGCAGAAGTCGCGAACTTTCGACAATGTGTGATCCCGCTGGATCGCGTTTAACGCATTTTTGCGACAGTAGCGCCCCTGAACATTCAGCGCATACCGTCTACGTACAATCGAGAAAACAATCCCTTCGCGGTGTCATTAAGTTGGCTCGGGCTTAGGGCGAAGAGGCCACCGCAAGGTGGCCTCTTCACTTTTGCGAATCAACCCAATCGCAGTTGCCGCAAGATAAAGCCTTCAAGCAAGCCGCTCAACTGGCAAACAGCTGCTACGGCTTCCTTAGATTCCTTTGACAGCAACGCTCCAACCCTTTTTCCCTCAACCACCCCATGACCGATACCTTAGAACCCATCCAAGAACCACGCCTGTGGAGCGACACGCAGTGGACTGCGCAGGTGATCAAGAACGAGGATGACGATGGTTGGGCGGTAGCCATGTACCTGGCGGGCGAGTCGGAGCCTGCGTTGGTGGGGCCTTGGACCATGGGGCGGGACAAGAAGAATCCCAAGCCGCTGGACACTGCGGCCTTTCACACGCTGGTGAAAACGGCCAAGGAGTTTGTGCGGCGCTCGGAGCAGCAGCGGCATGCGGAGCTGAACAAGAACGTAACGGTGACCGTGAACGAGCAGCGCATTCGCGTGGCCTTGTCCATCGTGCCGGATGAAGAAGGTGCGACGGCTACGTTGACTGCCGAAGATGTGTTTGGGGAAGAGGTGGCTCGGGTAAATGTGCGGCCCAACTTCACACTGAATGCGCGCAGTGCAGAGGCTTGGGTGCTGTCGAGCTACGCCAAGCCGGCCTGATTTTTTTCACGCGCACGCAGCAGCGCATTCTCTCGCTGCAGCATTTCAATTTGCGCTCGCGCAAGTGCCAACTCTTCACGCAAAGTCTGCACTTCCGCAGCCAAGCCATCGGCCACCGTTGTCACCCGCTCGCGCGTTGCATCGCGGGTTTGCATCAACTGCGCGGCAAGGCCATCTAGCCACTGCATCACTTCCACACGTGTGGTGTCCTTGTGCAGCGGGGTTTGCAGAGTGGCTTTCTTCACGTCGGCTCGGCGGCAGAGTTCGGACTGGGTGACGCGGCCGTGGTTGTAGGGGTAGATGCCGTGGTGTGCGGCAATCTCGGCTTCGATGTCGTGCATGGCCTTGTGCAGGCGTTGCAGCATGGCTTGGGTGCGTGGGTTGCGGAGGTCGTCGTCTGAATCGGTCATGTCTTAGGGCGTGGGTTTCAGTCCAGCGAGATGATCTGCTTCCAGGGCAGGCGCGCATCGGCTTCGTAGTCGGCCACCAACCAACTGCGCGTGGCGTGTGCGGCCATGTCGTCCAGAAATTCGCGCAGCACCTGGATGGAGGCCATGTCCAGCGCGGCATAGGGTTGGTCCAGGCCGGTGACGGTGGCGCCGCTGGCCAGCAGGCCTACCAAGGCCACTTTGCGCCGCGAACCGGCAGACAGCATGAAGAGTTTTTTGCCTAGGTGCGCATCGAGCTTGAAGGCGTGGGCCAGTTCCTGCTGCAGGCTGGCGTTCCAGCGCGGGCTGCGGCTTTGCAGCTCTGCCCACACGTCTTCGGGCGTGTGCTGGTCGTGCGCGGGCAAGGCCAGGTCCAGCCACAGTGCGTCGGTGGGTGGGGCTTCGCCGGGGAGCGCGGGCAGGTCACCGCACAGGCGGCGCAGCAAGGTGGTTTTGCCGGTGCGCTCACCGCCGGTAATGGCAGTGAGGCCGGGTGAAATCAGGGGGAGTGGATGCGGTGCGGTCATGGTGGCCGCGCGATTATCCCCAATGGCTGTGGCGGTCCGTCAGGCGGCGGTCTTGGCCAGTGCGGCTTGCACCAGCTTGTCGATTTCCCCGGTGATGCTGGACAGCACATTGGCCACCACCGAAAACTCGCGGCCCGCCGCGCCCGCGCGCGAAGCAATGATTTGCGCGTTGAAGGCCACCATGTGCGCCTGCTTGGAGATGTCCTTGATCTCGCTCATCACATCCTGCAGTTGGTCCCTGACCGCGTTGGCGTGGGTGCGGGCTTCTTTCTCGTAAATCGCGGTGATGTGGTTGAGTACTGCCAGCAGCGGCGTGGTGCCTGCTATCAGCTCCTGCAGCAGGTCGGCTTTTTGGCGCCAGTCGTGCTCCACAGCGGTGAAGGTGCGTTCGGCCAGTTCCATAAAGGCGGTGATCTTTTTGTCACCCGCGTCCGGGCCGAAATAAGCCGCTTGCAACTCCGGGCTGAACACGCCAGGCAGCGTGTCGTTGCCTTTGACCAAGGCCTTGTGCGCTTCGGCAAACAGCTTCAAGGCATCTTTGGCAGTGGCCAGTGCCATGGCATCGCCGCCTGCGGCCAGCAAGGCGTACAGCACCACGCGCTGGGAGGTAAAGCGCCTGCGGCCCGACAGGTTGATCATGGTGGCAAAGGCCTCGCCCGAGAGCTTGCGGGACGGCGTAGTGGCAGGTGCTAAAGGTCGGAAGTGGGATGGGAGCATGGGGTGAAAATGCAAATACGCGACAGGCCTGGGTGGGCTTCAGGTGGAGCCGAACTGGCACACCGAATAGGTCTTGATCAAGGCGTCCAGGCTCAGCGGTTTGCTCAGCAAATAGCCTTGGATGAGGTGACAGCCCTCGGCCTTGAGCCGGTCCAACTGGTCTTGCGTTTCAATGCCTTCGGCAATCACGTCCAGCTGCAGATGGCTGCCCAGCGCCAGAATGGTTTTGGCAATGGCGTGGTCTCGCTGGCTGTCGGCAATGTCGCGCACAAAAGAGCGGTCCACCTTCATGGAGGTGATGGGCAGGTTCTTGAGCATGGCCAAGGACGAGTGGCCCATGCCGAAGTCATCCAAGCTGATCTCAAACCCGCGCTGGCGCAGCTGGTGCATGACCGAGATAACGCGCTCGGGGTGCTTCATCAGCATGCCTTCGGTCAGCTCCAGCGTGATGCTGGCGGGCGGGATGCAGTGGGAGGCGGCCAACTCCTGCAGCACCGTGGGCAAGGCATCGTTGGTGAATTCGGACGCGGCCATGTTGACGTGCACCTTGAGTCCGTGGAAGTCGGCCTGATACAGCGTGGAGAGGTCGGCACAGGCTCGCGCCATCACCCATTGGCCAATCTCCACGATGAGGTGGCTTTGCTCGGCGATGGGAATAAACACGTCGGGCGGCACCAGATCGCCCTGGGCGCGGCGCCAGCGAATCAGCGCCTCGATGGCATGCATGCGCCCGGTGCGAATATCAAAAATTGGCTGGTACACCAGAAACAGTTGCTGGTTTTCCACCGCGTGGTGCAGCTCGGTTTCAATGCCCAGGCGCTGCGCCAGCGAAGCCTGCATCTGCGCCATGCTGCCAGGGTCGCTGGCGGAGAAGATGTCGCAACCATCGCGGCCGCTTTGCTTCACGCGGTACATGGCGGTGTCGGCGCTGCGCAGCAGCTCGGGCGGGGTCACGCCGTTGTCGGGGAAGCGGCTCACGCCCACGCTGGCCGACAAGGTGATGTCCACGCCATGGTATGCAAAGGGAACGCGCGCCACCGCCAGCACCTGCTCGGCCAGCGCCTGAATCGCGCCACTGGAAGCCTCGGGAATAAGCAAAGCAAACTCGTCACCGCCCAGGCGCCCTACTTCGGAGCCAACTGGTGCAATGCTGGCCAGGCGTTGCGCAAACTCGCGCAGCACCACATTGCCCGCCTCGTGGCCAAAGGCATCGTTCACCGGTTTGAAACGGTCCAGGTCAATGAACATGAGGCCAAACGATGTGCCTGTACTGCAACGCGCGGCCAGCTGCGCGTGGAAGTGGCTGCGGTTGGCCAGGCTGGTCAGCTCGTCCACATGCGCCAGCCGGTAGATGACGGCATCGCGCTCCAGCCTTTGCGCAGTTTGCGCAATCAGCGCGCCAATGGTGGCCGATAACTTGGGCAGCTGCGCCTCGGGCTGGCGCGAGAGGCAACTGTAAAACTCCAGCACCCCGGGGCGGTGGTGCCCACCGTTCTCGGACGCATAAATCACCGGAAAGATAAACCCCGACAGCAGCCCGCAGGAGTTGGCGCTGCTGCGCCGCAAGAAGCGCGGGTTGGTGGACATGTCATCTACCCACTGCGCGCTGCCCGACTGCCACACGCGCCCTACCAACCCCTCGCCTGGCAACATCACCAAGTCCGTACTGGCTTGGCCGAATGCGCCCAGGTTGTAGTCCGGCTGGTGCCATTGGTGCCTGCACCGCAGCTGGCCCGTGCCGTCTGCCTCGCCTTCCATCACCCAATACGCGCCCCACTCCCAGCCCAGGCTTTTACACACGAGCTGGATGACGTTGATGATGGCCTCGCTGAGTTCGTGCGAACCCACCAGGTATTCGGTCAGCTCAAACGCCAGCCGCTCGCGCACGGCCGCCAGCTTGGCTGGCGTAATGTCCATCAGGATGCCGCACACACTGCGCTCCTGTGCATCGGCAGCGGGCAGCACGGCCAGGCGCAGCCAGCGCATGCCCTGCGCGGCGGTGATGACGCGAAATTCGTGCGGGCTGTCGGGCTGCGCCGGCTGCCCGGCAATGGCGTCAATCAGCCGCACCAGGTCATCTTCCACCACATGGATAAAGCAGGCATCCAGCGCCAGCGCTTCATCGGGCGCTACCCCGAGAAAGGCCGCCGCCATGCCCGAGACGACGATGCGCCCGGACTGCTGACAGTACTGCCACCGGCCAAACCCGGCGGCGCTTTCCAAGGCCGTTGCAGACACCTGAGATGCCATTGGCCCGATCTGAATGGAGTTGCCCATTGTTTTTTTGTTCTAGCAGTCGTGCCTAGCCTTACCCCCAGGACCGCGCAAACACTGGCTGCGGCGCGGCAAGCGCCAATGCGCCTTGCAGCACATCACCCACCACGATCACAGCTGGGCTGGCGATGCGCTCCAGCGCAATGGTCTGCTGCAAAAAAGCCAGCGTGCACAGGGCCTGCTGCTGGTGCGGCAGCGATGCGCTTTGCACAATGGCCACGGGCGTGTCGGCTGGCAAGCCTTGCAGCAAACCGGTCTGGATGGCACGCGCGCCGCTGATGCCCATGTAGATCACCAACGTGAGCTTGGCGTGTGCCGCGGCAGCGGCCAGCGCGGGCCAGTCGCGTTCGGCGTCGCCTGGCTTGGAGTGGCCGGTGACAAACACCACACCATGTGCGTGCTCGCGGTGGGTCAAGGGCGTGTTGAGCGAAGTGACCGCTGCCAGGCCTGCGGTAATGCCGTTGACCACGCTCACGCGCACACCTTCGGCTTGCAGATGCTCCACCTCTTCGCCACCGCGCCCAAACATGAAAGGGTCGCCGCCTTTGAGGCGCACCACACTTTCGCCTTCACGGGCGGCGGTGATCATCAGCTTTTCAATGAACGACTGCGGCGTGGACTTGCAGCCGCCGCGCTTGCCCACCCACACCACGCGCGCCTCGGGTGAGGCCAGCGCCACGATGGCGTCGCTTACCAAGTCGTCCACCAGCAAGAGCGTGGCGGCCTGGATGGCTTTGTGGGCCTTGATGGTCAGCAGTTCCGGATCGCCCGGGCCTGCGCCTACCAATGTGACGTGGCCGGGGGTGGAAAGCGTTGTGGTGTTGCTTGTCATGTTCGTCATGCCGCAAGGGCCGCCTGAGGGTTTGAAGGAGATGCGACCATGCGCACCATGCGTTGCAGTTCGGGCACGCAAGAGCCGCAGTTGGTGCCGCAGCGCAGTGCGCTTTGCAGTTGGCCCAGGCGCGCGGCCTCGCTGCCGCTGCAGTGCGTCAGTTGTTCGGTGATAGCCACATCGCGCACGTTGAAGCAGGAGCAGACCACCTTGCCTTTGGACACCACAGGCACCGGCGGCTCGCTCACGGCCAGCAACAGCGCGCGGCCATAGCGCTGCGCGGGCTGCTCGTCTTGCAGCAGACCGCTGATCCAGCTTTGCGCACGCGTGTCACCGGCCAGCAAGAAGCCTTGCAGCAAGGTGTCTTCGCCCACGCGCTGCATGTGCATGCTGCGGCGCTGGCCGCGCTTGGGGTCGGTGTAATGCAGAACCGCCGCGCCTTGCAACTGCAACACGGCTTCGATGCGGGTCAGTACATCGGCCGACACGGCTTCGTGCGAGGCCGCGCGGAACAGCAGGCCCTGGCGCTCGGCCTGGCCTTCTTCGGCCGCACCCGCAAAGGGAACGCACGTTGCAAACGCAAACTCACCCATCAGCGCCTGCAACTGCGTGCGCGCTGCCAGCACCTGGTCTGCAGGCAACCAGGCCATAGCCAACAGCGTCCACGGCAATTCCGCCTTGAGCACTTTGACTGCTGCATGTTTGAACTCGGGCTGCTTGGAGTCCGGGCAAAACGCGGGTGTGGTGAGGGCATTCACGCCGGCAAGCCGTTGCCCACTGGCGCTCCTGCCACTGATGAATTCTTCGCCCCAGTGCATACCCAGAAACACCTGGCTCATGGCCTGTTCGGCGCTCGCTTGCACAGGCACCAGGATGGAGCCGCGCTTGCTGGTGACGTGCACCAAGTCACCTTCGCTCAACAAGCGGCGCGCCATGTCTTGCGGGTGCATTTGCAACGCCGGTTCGCGCACATGGCCAAACAGGCGGCCCAGCGTGCCGGTGCGGCTCATGCCATGCCATTGGTCGCGCAGGCGGCCGGTGTTGAGCGAGAACGGGTAGCGTGCTTCGCAAGCTTCGGCCACGGGTTTGTAGGCCACGTTGGCGAACTGGGCGCGGCCGTCTGCGGTGGGGAATATGCCGTTGGTGTAGAGGCGGGCTTTGCCCAGGGCTTCTGGGAGCGTGCCTAACGGAGCCGAGTCGGGTGCGGGCCATTGTTGGGGGGCCATATCGAGTAACGCGTAGCTCAGGCCGGTGATGTCGAGGTCGCGGCCGCGGGTGGATTCGCGGTGTTCGTTCCAGAGGGATTCTGGGGTGTCGTACGGGAACAGTGTGGGGGCGGTGCGGCCCAATGCGCGTTCTAGTTTTTGGGCGAATTCCACTGCAATGGCCCAGTCGTGGCGGGGGGCTTGGTTGCTCTCGCTGGGAGTCTGGGTAGCGGCGCACTCTGCTCCGTGTCCCCCGCCCGCTTCGCGGGCTCCTCCTTTACCTACGCAGAGCACACCGCTACCCAGACTCCCGGCTTGGCTGGCGCTCGCCTCGGCTGAAGGGGAAACCGGGGAGAGTGCTTCGCCGTCCAGTCGCGCGGCGGCCCCGGAGGAATGCATTGCTGCTTCAGGTGGTGGCACTGCCGCTCGCACACGCGAAATGCGGCGCTCGCTGTTGGTGACGGTTCCTTCTTTTTCGCCCCACGTGGTGGCGGGTAGCAACAGGTCTGCGTAGGCGCAGGTTGCTGTGGTGGCGAAGGCTTCTTGCACGACCACGAACTCGGCGCGCTCCAGCGCACGGCGCACCATGGCTTGGTCGGGCATGCTTTGGGCAGGGTTGGTGCAGGCGATCCACAACGCTTTGATTTCGCCATCGGCTGCGGCTTGGAACATTTCTACTGCGGTCTTGCCGGGCGTTGCGGGCACGCTTTCTACACCCCACAGCGCGGCCACTTCCGCGCGGTGCGCGGGGTTGGCCATGTCGCGGTGGGCGCTGAGCAGATTGGCCAGCCCCCCTACTTCGCGGCCGCCCATGGCGTTGGGTTGGCCGGTGAGGGAGAACGGGCCTGCGCCGGGTTTGCCGATCTGGCCGGTGGCCAGGTGCAGGTTGATGAGGGCGGTGTTTTTGGCGGTGCCGCTGCTGCTTTGGTTGAGTCCTTGGCAATACAGGCTGAGTGTGGGTTTGCGTGATGCTGCCGACACCGTGCCGTTGGCAGCCAGCGCAACATGGCCCATGCCTGCAAACAGGCGTGTGGCTTCAAGCAAGGCTTCTTTGCTAATGCCGCAGACTTGCGCCACCACATCGGGCGTGGCGTCGCGCACGGTGGCTTTGAGTGCATCAAAGCCGTTGGTGTGCTGGGCGATATAGGTCGCGTCCGTCCAGCCTTCCCACAGCATCAAATGCAGCATGCCGTTGAACAGCATCACGTCGGTGCCTGGCTGGATCTGCAGGTGCAGGTCGGCCATGTCGGCGGTGTCGGTGCGGCGGGGGTCCACCACCACGAGCTTCAGTTGGGGGTTGGCTTTTTTCGCGTCTTCGATGCGACGGAACAGCACGGGGTGGGCGTAGGCCGTATTCGACCCGGTGATGAACAGCGTGGCCGCATGGTTCACGTCGTCGTAGCAGGCCGGGGGCGCATCGGCACCCAAGGTTTTCTTGTAGCCCGCCACTGCACTGCTCATGCACAGGCGCGAGTTGGTGTCGATGTTGTTGGTGCCAATCAGGCCCTTGGCCAGTTTGTTGAAGGCGTAATAGTCTTCGGTGAGCAGCTGGCCCGACACATAAAAGCCCACCGCATCCGGGCCGTGGTCGCGCACGATGCGTGCGAACGTGTCGGTGGCGCGGCCCAGTGCGGCGTCCCATGTCACGGGCTGCGGTGCAGCGCCGCGCGTGAGGCGCTGCATGGGCTGCAGCAGGCGCGTTTGCAGCGTGACCGGTGCGCTGGCGGTGAGGTGCAGCGTGCTGCCCTTGGAGCACAGCCGCCCGAAGTTGGCCGGATGCTCCGGGTCGCCACGCACACCGGTGATCTGCGCGCCCTCGCTTTCGATGATGACGCCGCAGCCCACACCACAGTACGGGCACGTTGAGCGGGTTTCTTTCATCGTTAGTCTTTCTTATGCAGCAGCGTTGCGACGGGCAGGACCTGCAATGGGGCGCACCAGATCGGTGGCGTGGCCTTGCAGTTCTGCGGCCTTGAGGTACACCGCGCCGTCTTCCAGCTTGACGCTGAATTTGGGGGTGCAGCCTTCATCGGGTGCAGAAGCCTGGCCGTCGCACAGGCCTATGGTCCAGTTGTGCAAGGGGCATGCCACATGCGTGCCAAACACAATGCCCTGGCTCAAGGGGCCGCCCTTGTGCGGGCAACGGTCAAGAAGAGCAAACACTTCGTCCTGGCTGTTGCGAAACACAGCTACGTCCAAGCCGCTGTCACGCGTGACACGGCGGGAGCCGAGCACCGGGATGTCGGTGATGTTGCAGATCAGTGTCCATTCATTGGTAGCGCTCATGCTGCGGCTCCTTCCTTGGGGGTCAATGCATCAAACTGGCGGGTGTCCACCTGGGCTTCTTTGAAGTCGAACCAGGGATCGGGTTCTCCGTCGAGGGCAAACTGCAGTTGCTCCCACAGCGCCTTGCGGCCTGCTTCGTCTTCCAGAATGCGCTTCTTCACGTAGTCCAAGCCGACGCGGTTCACGTAATGGACGGTGCGCTCCAGGTACCAGCCTTCCTGGCGGTACAGCTCGCAGAAGGCGCCGGTGTACTCCAACACTTCTTCAGCGGTTTTGAGCTTGGTGAAGAAGTGAGCCACTTCGGTTTTGATGCCGCCGTTGCCGGCCACATACATTTCCCAGCCACTGTCCACACCGATGATGCCCACGTCCTTGATGCCAGCCTCAGCGCAGTTGCGCGGGCAGCCGCTCACCGCAAACTTGACCTTGTGCGGCGCATACATGCGCCACATGGCGCGCTCCAGGTCCTTGCCCATTTGCGTGCTGTCTTGTGTGCCCATGCGGCACCACTCGCTGCCCACACAGGTCTTCACCGTGCGCAGTGCCTTGGCATAGGCGTGGCCGCTGGGCATGCCGATGTCTTGCCACACGGCCTTGAGGTCTTCCTTCTTCACGCCCAGCAAATCGATGCGCTGGCCGCCGGTAACCTTGACGGTGGGGATGTTGTACTTGTCCACCGCGTTGGCAATGCGGCGCAGTTCGTCAGCGGTGGTCTCGCCGCCCCACATGCGCGGGATCACGCTGTAGGTGCCATCCTTCTGGATGTTGGCGTGGCTGCGTTCGTTGATGAAGCGGCTTTGCGGATCGTCCACCGCCTCTTTGGGCCAGGTGCTGATCAGGTAGTAGTTGATGGCCGGGCGGCAGGATGCGCAGCCATTGGGCGTCTTCCAGTCCATGTGCTTGTACACATCGGCAATGGTGAGCAGCTTGCGGCCATCGGGCAGCGGTTTGCGGATGGCTTCGCGCACTGCCGCGTGGCCGTGTTCGGTGCAGCCGCACATGGCCTTGGTCTTGGGCGTGGCGGAGTAGTCGCCACCGGCGGTGAACATCAAAATCTGTTCCACCAAACCGGTGCAGGAGCCACACGATGCACTGGCCTTGGTGTGCTTGCGCACCTCTTCAATGGTGAACAGACCTTTGTCTTTGATGGCCTTGCAGATGGCGCCTTTTTTGACGCCATTGCAGCCGCACACCTCGGCATCGTCAGGCATGCTGGCGGCCTTGTTGTGGCCTTCGTGGCCCACGTCGCCGATATTGCTTTCGCCAAACATCAGCTTGTCGCGGATGTCGGCAATGCTGCGGCCATCGCGCAGCAGCTTGAAGTACCAGCTGCCGTCCACCGTGTCGCCATACATGCAGGCCCCCACCAGCTTGTCGTTCTGGATCACCAGCTTTTTATAGACGCCACCAAAGGGGTCGCTCATCACGATTTCTTCGGTGCTGTCGCCACCCATAAAGTTGCCTGCGCTGAACAAATCAATGCCGGTCACTTTCAGCTTGGTGGAGGTGAGCGAGCCTTGGTAGCGGCCAATGCCGTACATGGCCAAATGGTTGGCCGCCACCTTGCCCTGCTCAAACAGCGGAGCCACCAAGCCGTAGGCAATGCCACGGTGCGCAGCGCATTCGCCCACGCTGTAGATGCGCGCGTCGGTCACGGTCTGCATGGTGTCGTTCACCACAATGCCCTTGTCCACATGCAGGCGCATGCTTTGGGCCAGCTCGGTGTTGGGGCGAATGCCCACGGCCATCACCACCAGGTCGGCTCTTACTTCGGTGCCGTCTTTGAACTTGATAGATTTCACGCGGCCTGCTTTTCCATCGGCTTCGCTACCCACCAGCTCTTGCGTTTGCGCACCCATCAAGAAGTTCAGGCCGCGCTCTTCCAGCGATTTGCGCAGCAGGCCACCGGCCACGCTGTCAAGTTGGCGCTCCATCAATGTGGGCTGCACGTGCACCACGGTGACGGTCATGCCGCGCAGCATCAGGCCGTTGGCGGCTTCCAGGCCCAAGAGGCCGCCGCCAATCACCACCGCGTGCTTGTATTTAGTGGCCGCTTCGATCATGGCGTTGGTGTCGGCAATGTCGCGGTAGGCAATCACGCCTTCCAGGTCTTTGCCGGGCACGGGCAGGATGAAGGGGTTGGAGCCGGTGCACAGCAGCAGGCGGTCATAGGGCGCTTCGGTCACGCTGCCATCGGCTGCAGTAGCGCGCACCACGCGTTTGACGCGGTCCACCTCGGTCACTTTCTTGCCTGCGTGCAGGGTGATGTGGTTTTCTTCGTACCAGCTAAACGGGTTGAGCACGATCTCGTCCAGCGTCTGCTCACCGGCCAGCACGGGGCTGAGCAAGATGCGGTTGTAGTTGGGGTGCGGCTCGGCGCCGAAGACGGTGATGTCATACAGCTCAGGGGCGATCTTGAGCAGCTCTTCGATCGTGCGCACACCGGCCATGCCGTTGCCAACCATCACCAATTTCGATTTTTTCATAGTCATCACTCCAAAGTGAACATCGCGTTGCACAGTGCGGCGTGCCGCAGGCCAATACTTAAAAGGGGGAAACAGTCACCACACGCCACATGCCGTGGCGCGCCAGCTCAGGGCTGGACACTGACAAGCTGCAACTGCGGAACATCGTTGTTCGCAGGACCTGCGGGGCTGTCGTTTTGCTCGGGCGCTTCGTTGCGCCCACCTTCTCATACGCAAAACCTGTGCCATATCATTCGGCCATGATTTCCGCATTGATCCTGGCAAACCGGCCCTCCACCGCACCCACTCTGGTGCCTGACCTGCAAGCCGCGGGCATTTTGGTGAAGGCCGCACTGGATGCGAGCCACAAATTGGTGCAAGGCGTGGCGCTGCACAGCCCCGACGTGGTGATCTGCGACGTGGCCACGTTTGATGCCGCGCTGTGGCAAGCCCTGCAGGCTCTGGACCAGGCCCTGCCCCGCCCCGTGCTGCTGTTTACCAACAACCCCGACGCACAGGCCATGGCCCAAGCCACGGCCGCCGGGGTGCATGTGTACACCGTGATGGGCTATGGCGCCAACCGCCTGCGCCCCTTGATCCAGCTGGCACAGGCCCGCTTTGCCCATGCGCAAACGCAGCGCCAGGCCTACCAGGATTTGCACACCCGCTTTGAAGAACGCAAAACCGTGGACCGCGCCAAGGGCATCCTGATGCAAGCGCGCCAGGTGTCGGACGACGATGCCTTTGCCCTCTTGCGCTCGGCCGCCATGCGCTCCAAACAGCGCCTGGGCCAGTTGTCGCAGCAGATCATCCAGTCGGCCCAAGCCGCCGACGTGCTCAACCGCGCTGGCCAGTTGCGCATGCTGTCGCAACGCCTGGTGAAGCTGCACCTGCTGCACCGCGCGGGCGTGCAACCCGCGCAACAGGCGGAGCTGCTGCAGGCCTCCGTGCAGTGGGTGGAAGGCAACTTGGCGGTGCTGCGCAAAACCCTGTCACAGCCCACCTATGGCGATTTGCTGGACCAAGTGGTGCAGGGCTGGGAAGGCCTGCACTCGGCCCTGCACAACGCAGGCTCTTTGGAAGAAGCCGATACCAGCGCCGAACGCCTGCTGCAAGCGGCCGAGCGCCTGAGCACCAGCCTGGAAAGCGGCGATGCCGGTGCGCCGCTGCAGGTGCTGAACCTGGCCGGGCGCCAGCGCATGCTGTCGCAGCGTTTTGCAAAAGATACTTTGCTGCTGGCCCTGGGGGCAGCGCCGCTGAAGCAGGCCACGGAGTCCATGGCCACCAGCCGTGCCGCGTTTGAACACGCGCTCACTTACCTCAACGGCATCCCGCTCTCCACCCCCGACATCCACAGCGCCCTGCAGGCTGCGGGCTTGGCGTGGCTGCGCATGGTTGCAGCGGGCACCACCGCATCCACCGCCAGGGCAGGCAAAGCAAGCGCTGCACAGCAGGCTGCGCTGGAAGACGTGGCCACCGAGAGCGAGCAACTGCTGCAGCTGTTTGAGCAACTCACCGAACACTACGAGCGCAGCATGCAAATGCTGCTGGGCTAAGGCCACACCCATGCCCGCCACCCCGCCCCAAAAACGGGCACTGAAATTGCGTGGTTTGGTGCATGGCATTTGACATAGACATCGGCTTTAGCTCACGCACCGGGCGCAAACCCGTCAATGAAGACTTCTGCGCGGCCATGCTACCCGGAGCGGGGCAAGAGGACATGGGCTGCATCGTGGCCATTGCCGACGGCGTGAGCGCAGGTGGCATGGGGCGCGAGGCGGCACAAACCACCGTCACCAGTTTGGTGCGCGACTACTACGGCACGCCCGAAACCTGGGACACCACCGTGGCGCTGGACCGCATCATCGCGGCGCAAAACACCTGGCTGGC
>Ga0228698_1000457_pt1 | contig 32245 bp, 29 predicted proteins | sample McNCre117_Aug_MG_FD_178015 | JGI IMG/M metagenome (GOLD analysis project Ga0228698, IMG submission 178015) | Freshwater microbial communities from McNutts Creek, Athens, Georgia, United States - 1-17_Aug_MG | ecosystem: Environmental > Aquatic > Freshwater > Creek | place: USA: Georgia...
GGCGGCGCTCGCCCGCGCGCAGCGGCTCGGGCAGCGGCGCGCGGGCCTGGGCGAACAGGGCGCCGGCCGCGTCCAGCGCCACCGCCCGCACGCCGGAGGTGCCGAGGTCGATGCCGAGGAACAGGTCGCGGGCGGGATCGCTCAATGCGCGCCTCCGTCCGCCGCCACTTTCCCCGCCTGCTTCTGGGCGTTGGCGCCGTAGCTCTTGAAGGCCTCGAGCACGCGGTCCATCTCGTCGTCGGGCAGCACCACCGGGGTGCCGGTGGCCAGCGCCAGCAGGTACTGCCGGGCCAGCTCCTCCACCTCCACGCCCAGCGCGAAGGCGGCGGGGAGGTGGGCGGCCACCGCAATCATCCCGTGGTTGGCCAGCAGGCAGGCGCGCCGGCCGGTCAGGGCCTCCAGCGCGTGGCGCGAGAGGGCCTCGGTGCCGTAGGTGGCGTAGGGCGCGCAGCGGATGTCGTGCCCGCCGGCCACCGCCACCATGTAGTGGAAGGCTGGGATCGGCCGGCGCTGCACCGCCAGCGCGGTGGCGTGCGTCGGGTGGGCGTGCAGCACCGCGCCCACATCCGGCCGGGCGCGGTAGATGTCGCGGTGGAAGCGCCACTCCGACGAGGGCTTGAGCGGCCCGCGCCACTGCGTGCCGCCGTCGTCGTCCAGCCGCAGGAAGCACAGGTCCTGCGGCCGCAGCTGGGTGTAGTCCACGCCGCTGGGGGTGATCAGCAGGCCCTCGGCCTCGCCGTCGTGCCAGCGCACGCTGAGGTTGCCGGAGGTGCCCTGCGACAGCCCGCTGGGGGCGAACTTCAGGCCGTGTTCGACCAGCGCGGCGCGCAGCGCGGCTTCTTGGGCGTCTCGATCGTTGGGGGTCATGTCGGGGTTCCGGTCGGGCTGCCTGCCTCGGGCGCGCGCCCGCAGGCGGCGTTCAGCGCCGCGCGTTCGGCGGCGATCAGTTCGCGGTAGCGGCGCAGCTCGTCGGCGCAGCGGGCCGCGTCCCAGCCGAGCTCCGGCGCGATCAGGGCGGCCACCTGCGGGGCCAGCGCCAGGCCGCCGTCGGGCAGCTCGATCGACAGGTGGGTGCGCCGAACCATCACATCGGCCAGCGAGCGGGCGCCCTCGGCGCGCACCGCGTAGAGCAGCTCGGCCTTGAGGTAGCGCGGCGCGCCGTCGATCGGCCGGGCCAGCGAGGCGTCGCCCCCAGCCAGCGCCAGCACCTCGTCGATGCGGTCGCCGTGGCGCACCAGCAGCCACTTCACCGTGTCGGCGCTCAGCCGGTGGCGCAGCGCGATCTCGTCGGCGCGGCCCTTCGTCTGCGCCCAGCGTTCGGCGCCCACCAGCGCCAGCGTCGCGGTGCGGCTGGGCGTCGTGAGGCCCAGCGGGGCGATCGCGGCGTTCACCGCGTCCTCGGCCATGCGGCGGTAGGTGGTGTACTTGCCGCCGACGATGGTGGTCAGCCCCTTCGGGCCGGGCAGCACCGCGTGGTCGCGCGACAGGGCGGAGGTCACGTCCGCCCCGTCCACCGGCTTGAGCAGCGGGCGCAGGCCCGCGAAGGCGCCCAGCACCTGGTCGGGCCGCACCTTGCGAGACAGGTAGCGGTTGAGGTTGTCCAGCAGGTAGTCGATGTCGGCGCGCTCGGGCACCGGGCGGCCCTTGGCCTGGTCCCAGGGCGTGTCGGTGGTGCCCACCAGCCAGTAGCCGTACCAGCGCCGGGCGATGATCACCGAGTCGGTGGCGCGCGCCAGGATGCCGGAGTCGGACTGGATCGCCTCGGCCGGCAGCAGCAGGTGCACGCCCTTGGCTGGCTGGACGCGGAAGGTGTTGGCGCCGGCCAGCTGCTGCAGCTCGTCGGCCCAGATGCCGCCGGCGTTGATCACCGCGCGGGCGCGCAGGCTGTGGCGCTGGCCGGTGTCGCGGTCCTGAATGACCACGCCACTCACCGCAGCGCCCGCCGTGTCGCCATCCGTGCCCGGTGCGTCCTTGACGAAGTCCACCACCGGCGCGCCGCTGATCACCTTGGCGCCCAGGCGGGCCGCCGTGCGCACCACCGCCAGGGTGTGGCGGGCGTCGTCCATCAGCGCGTCGTAGTAGCGGATGCCGCCCACCGCAACCTGGTCGTCGATCGAGGGGATGTGCGCCTTCAGCCCGGCGCGGCTGAAGTGCTTCTGCAGCGGCACCGCGCCGCCGGGCAGGCCGAAGAGGTCGTAGAGCGTGATGCCCGCGCCCACGTAGGGGCGCTGCCAGCGGCTGGTGAGCGGGAAGACGAAGGCCTCTGGCCAGGCCATGTGCGGGCAGACCGTCTTGAGCATCAGGTCGCGCTCGGCAATCGCGTGGGCGACCAGCTTGAAGTTGAGCTGCTCCAGGTAGCGCAGCCCGCCGTGGAAGGTCTTGCCCGAGCGCGAGGAGGTGCCGATGGCCAAGTCGCCGGCCTCCACCAGCACCACCGACAGGCCGCGGCTGGCGGCGTCCAGCGCGGCGCCCGCGCCGGTGACGCCGGCGCCGATCACCAGCAGGTCGGCAGAGGAGGAGGCCGCGTCGGCGAGGTCGCGGGCGCGCTGGGTCGGGTTGAGGCCGCTGCGGTCCATGGGGCGTTCGATGGGCAGGGGGGGTGGATTCGTGGTCACGGCCGCGTCAACTGGGGTTGAGCGCGGGCTCGCCGGCCAGGTGGCGGCGCAGCTCCTCGGCCACCATCTGCGCGGCGCGCTTGACGGTCTGCAGCGAGGCGCCGGCGATGTGCGGCGTCAGCGACACGTTGGGCAGGCGCAGCAGCGGGTCGCTGGGGTCGCAGGGCTCGACGCCGAAGGTCTCCAGCCCGGCGCCGCGCAGGTGGCCCGACGTCAGCGCGGCGTACAGCGCCGCGTAGTCCACCATCGGGCCGCGGGCGGTGTTGATGAAATAGGCGCCGCGCTTCATCGCCGCGAAGGCGCTGGCGTTCATGAAGCCGGTGGTCTGCGGCGTCACGCGGGCGTGCAGCGAGACCACGTCGCTCTCGGCCAGCAGGGTGTCGTGGTCGACCTGCTCGACGCCGGCGGCGAGGTCCGTTTCGTCCAGCGTCACGTAGGGGTCGCTGACCAGGAGGCGGCAGCCGAAGGGCCGCAGCAGCTTCGTGACCTTGCTGCCGATGTGGCCGTAGCCGATCAGGCCGACGGTCTGGTTGCACAGCTCCTCGCCGGTGAGGTCGGCGCGGTAGAGCTCGCCGCGCCACTGGCCCTGGCTGAGCGCGGCGTGTCCGGCGGTGAGCAGGCGGGTCTGCGCCAGGATCATGCCGATGGTGAACTCGGCCACCGCGCTGGCGTTGCGCCCCGGCGCGTTGACCACCTGGACGCCGCGCGCGCGCGCCGCCGCCATGTCGACGTTCACCGGCCCGCCGCGCGAGACGGCGATGAAGGCCAGCGATGGGCAGCGCGCCAGCATGCCGGTGGTGACCGGCGCGAGGTGGTCGATCAGCACCTCGGCATCGCCGATGAAGGCGGCCATCTCGGCCGGGTCGCCCAGGTACTCCTTCAGGCCCTTCAGGTCGGGGTTGGCGGCCTCGGCCGAGTAGCCGTGCGCCATCGGCACGTCCGGCCAGTCCAGCTCCAGCGTGCGCAGGTCCAGCGCGGTGTCGGGCAGCGCAGCCTTCAGCGCATCGACGAAGAAGTGGGCCTTCATGAAGCGGTCGCCGATCACGGCCACCTTGACGGGTGCGGTGCGGGGGGACGAGGGGGAAGTCATGCGCGGGAGTCCTGAGCGGTGTTGGGTGAAGTCGGGCGGTGCGCGGCGCGCAGGCCCGCCAGCCGCTGCCAGGCCGGCCGGCCGCGCGCGGCCAGGTCCTGGTAGACGGGGAAGAGGTCGTCGTAGAGCGCGCTGTGCTGCGCGTCGGGCTGGGTGAGGTCCTCGCCGAGCTGGGCGTCCACCCAGCCGGGCAGCGCGGCGGCCACGTCCGGCAGCAGGCCGATGCCCACGGCGGCGCAGATTGCTGCGCCCGCGGCGCCGCACTCCTCGCGGTGGGAGACGCGCACCGGCCGGCCGGTGACGCTGGCCAGCAGCTGGCGCAGCGCCGGGCTGCGCGCCGCGCCGCCGGACAGGCGGATCTCCTCGGGCAGCGGGCCCAGCGCGCTGTAGCAGTCGCGCGCGGCCAGGCAGATGCCCTCGAAGACGGCGCGGGCGGTGCCGGCCAGGCCGAGTGTGGTGTTGAAGCCCGTGAGCTGGGCGCGCGCATCGCCATCGACGAAGGGGCCGCGCTCGCCGTTGTCGGCGACGTAGGGGTGGAAGACGGCCTGCGCCGGCGCGGCCTCCAGCACCATCGCGTTCAGGCGCTGCAGCAGCTCGACCTTGGCGGGCGGCGCGGCGCCGGTCAGGCGCAGGGCGTCGGTCAGCAGGGCGAGCAGCCAGTCGATGTTCAGCGTCGCGGCCATGTGCGACATCAGCCGCGCCTGCGCGCCGGGCAGCGGCATCAGCATGGTGTAGCCGGCCTCGGCGCTGGGGCGGATGTCCTCGGGCCGGTCGCTGACCCAGCCGTGCATGCCGGTGCTGCCCAGGATCGAGCAGCCGACGCGGCGCATCGTTCCGTCGCGGTTGAAGGCCACGCCGCCGCCGCCCAGCACGGTGGCCGGCACGTCCATGATCGGCAGCACCACGGGCGTGCCGGCGCGCAGGCCGCAGTCGGCCGCCGCTTGCGCGGTCAGCGGGGCGTGGTGGCGCGTGCCGTCGACGATCGGCGGCAGCAGCCGCTTCAGGTCGGCCAGGCCCAGCAGGGCCAGCGTCTCGTCGTCGTAGGCGCGGCGGCGCCAGGCGCCGAAGGTGAACACGCCCTCGCAGGGGCTGGTGGCGCGCTCGCCGGTGAAGCGGAAGTAGAGCCAGTCCTTGCAGTGCAGCGCGGTGGCGGCACGTGCCAGGCGCTCGGGCTGGCGCTCACGCAGCCAGAGCAGGTGGCTGCTCTGCATCGAGGGGTTCAGCGCGGTGCCGCTGCGCTCGGCCAGCGGCGCGGCCGCCGGGCTGGCGCGCAGCGCGCGCACCTGCGGGGCGCTGCGGCCGTCCAGCCAGAGCATCGCCGGGCCGACCGGCTCGCCCGCGGCGTCGATCAGCCAGGTGCCGTCGCCCTGCGCGGTGGCGGCGATCGCTGCGCTGCGCTCGGCCAGCCCCGGCAGCCGCTCGCCCAGGGCGCGCAGCGTCGCGGCGGTGTCCGCCCAGGTGCCGGCCAGGTCCTGCTCGGCCGCGCCATCGGCGCCCAGCCGCACCGTGTTCGGCGTGCTGGCCACGGCGAGCTGGCGGCCGTCCAGATCAAAGGCCACCGCCTTGATCACCGACGTACCGGCGTCGATGCCGATGAGGATGTCTTGCGAAGCCATGTCGTCCGAGCCTCAGCGGAGGTCCGTGCCGTGGACCAGCGCCTTCTCGCTGTCGCTGTCGAACAGGTGCAGCGCCTCGGTGGGCAGGCACAGGCCGACGCCGCTGCCGTCGGCCAGGTCCACCGCGCCGTCGGTGACCACCAGCAGGGTGTGGCCGCCCAGGTCGATGCCGACGTGGCTCTGGTCGCCCTGCCACTGGTTGAAGGCCAGCGTGCCTTGCACCGGGTTGGCGCAATCGGCCGTGCGGCCCAGGCTGACCTTGTGCGGGCGCACGCCCAGGTGCACCTTCTGGCCGTCGTGCAGCGCGGCGGCGTTGCGGACACGGTCATGGATGCGGTCGAGCGCGCCGAAGCTCACCCGCAGCGCGACGCCGGCATCGCCCTGGGCGTGCACCAGCGCGTCGAGCCGGCCGTCCTGCAGCGCCAGCCGCGCGGGCAGCAGGTTCATCGCCGGCTCGCCGATGAAGCCGGCGACGAAGAGGTTGGCCGGCCGCTCCTTCAGGTCCTCCGGCGAGGCGAACTGCTGCAGCACGCCGTTGCTCATCACCGCGATGCGGTCGGACAGCGCCACCGCCTCGGTCTGGTCGTGGGTGACGAAGACCGAGGTCATGCGGTGCTCGATCAGGTACTCCTTGATGCGCCCGCGCAGCACCGCGCGCAGCTGGGGTTCGAGCTGGCTCATCGGCTCGTCGAGCAGCCAGAGGTCGGCCGGGCGCACCAGCGCGCGCGCCAGGCTGACGCGCTGCTGCTGGCCGCCCGACAGCGTGGGCGGGTAGGCCTCCAGGATGTCGGTGATCTCCAGCAGCTCGGCCACGTGCTGCACGCGCTTGCGCACCTCGGGGCGGGGCATCTTGCTGCGCAGCAGGCTGAAGGCGATGTTGTTGGCCACCGTCAGCGGCGGGTACAGCGCGTAGCCTTCAAAGGCCATCGCCACGTTGCGCTCGGCGGGCTTGAGGTCGTTGATGACCCGTTCGCCGATGCGGATCTGGCCTTCGCTGACCGACTCGAAGCCGGCCACCATGCGCAGCGTGCTGGTCTTGCCGCAGCCGGAGCTGCCCAGCAGCGAGATGATCTCGCCGTCGTGGATGGCCATGTCCACCGCCTTGACGGCGCGGTTGTCCGCCTTGCCTTTCTCGCGGTAGATCTTGCTGACCTTGTCGAGGGTGAGTGCCGCCATCGCGGGCTCCTTGTCAATGTTCGGGGGAGGCGTCGGATTGCCTCGGGGTCACGGTCGCGCTCACAGTCGTGATCAGAGCCGGGCGCCGGTGGCGCGGTCGAAGAACATCGCGCGGCCCGGGGCCAGCGAGGCCCAGCCGGGCAGGCGCTCGCGCCGCGCGGCCAGCGCGGAATCCTCCGGCCGGCTGGCGAGGATCTCGGTGCCCTGGCCCGCCTTGAGCAGCGTGACGGTGCGCACGTTGAAGGGCATCACCGCCTCCAGCGCCACCGGCAGCGCGCCGGGGCGCTCCTCGGTGCTGAAGATCACGTCCTCCGGGCGCACGCCCAGCACGCAGGCGCGGCCGACCAGCTCGGGCCGGGCGGCGGGGTGCAGGTCGTCCAGGCGCACCGGCAGGCCGCCGATGTCCACCGCCAGCGCGTCGCCCTCGATGCGCGGGGTGACTTCGAAGAGGTTGATCGGCGGGTCGCCGAACAGGCGCGCCACCTCGCGGGTGCGCGGGTTGCGGTAGATGCCATGCGGCGAGTCGATCTGCTGGAACTTGCCGTCCACCAGCACGCCGATGCGGTCGCCGAGCGCCAGCGCCTCGCGGTAGTCCTGCGTGACGTACAGGACGGTGGAGCCGAAGGCCTTGAACAGCTTCGGGAACTCCAGGCGCATCTCGAAGCGGATCTTGGCGTCCACGTTGCGCAGCGGGTCGTCCAGCAGCAGCACCGGCGGCTTGTGCACCAGGCTGCGGCCCAGCGAGGTGCGCTGCTTCTGGCCGTTGGACAGCTGCTTGGGCAGGTGCGTGAGCACGTGGTCGATCTTCAGCAGCCGGGCCACTTCCAGCACCCGCGCCGCCACCTCGGCCTCGGCCATCTTGCGCGCCCGCAGCGGGCTGGCGATGTTCTCGAAGGCCGTGAGGTGCGGGTAGAGCGCGAAGTTCTGGAAGGCCATCGCGACGCCGCGGGACTCCGGGCCCACCTCGCCGACGTCCTCGCCGCCGATGTGCACGCTGCCGGCGTCCGGCTCCATCACGCCGGCGATCTGGCGCAGCAGCGTGGTCTTGCCGCTGCCCGAGCCGCCGAACACCACCAGGCATTCGCCCTGGCGCACCTCGAGGTCCAGACCGTCGAGCACGCGCCTCTTGCCGAAGGCCTTGGTCAGGCCGGAGATCTTCAGATAAGACATGTTGGGTTCACTGTTGGTCATCTCTGCCTCCGTCGGCCCTCGCCGGGCCGCCCCAAGAGGGCCGGCGACCCCCTCGGGGGGTGATGCCGCAGGCATCGGGGGCCCCATGACTAGCCTTTGACCGCGCCGAGGCTCAGGCCTTCGACGAGGTAGCGCTGCGCGAACATCGCGATGGTGGCGGTGGGGATCACGCTGAGCATCAGCGCCGCGGCGATCTGGCCGTACTGGATGCCGCTGGCGGTGATGAAGGCCATCGCGCCCACGGTCACCGGCTGCACGCTGGAGCTGCCCAGGATCAGCGCGAAGACGAAGTTGTTCCACGCGAAGATGAAGCTCAGCAGCCCGGCCGCCGCGATGCCCGGGCGGGCCAGCGGGATGGCGATCTTGAAGAAGCTCTTCATCCAGCTGTGGCCGTCCAGGCGGTAGGCGTGCTCGATGTCGGGGCTGATGTCCTCGAAGTAGCCGCGCACGATCCACAGGATCAGCGGCAGCGTGATGAGCTGGTAGACCCAGATCAGGCCGACGTAGGTGTCGTACAGGCCGATCTCCTGGAAGTACAGCTGCAGCGGCAGCAGCACCAGGATGGGCGGCGCGAAGCGGAAGCTCAGCAGCGTGAAGGCGATGTCCTCGCCGAGGCGGAACTTGAAGCGCGCGAAGGCATAGGCCGCCGGCACGCCCAGGATCAGCGACAGGATCACCGACGCGCTCGACAGCAGCAGGCTGTTGCCGAGGTTGTTGATGTAGTCGCTGGTGAGCGTTCCCACGTCGGTCTTCAGCTCGCCGCGGATCAGCGAGGTGTAGTTGTCCAGCGTGGGGTCGAAGGCCAGGCTGGGCGTGGCGCGCAGGATGTCCTGGTTCGTCATGAAGCTCATCAGGAGCACCCAGACGAAGGGGAACAGGAAGAACAGCCCGACGGCGGTGAGCGCGGTGACGCGCCCAGCGCGCAGGAGGAAGGCGGAGTTCATGGGGTTGGGGCTCCCGTCGGATCAGGCCTGGCCACGCGCACGTTGGCGCAGCTTCAGCCAGTGCTTGATGAAGGCGGTGGACAGCACGTAGGTGATCGCCCAGAGCACCAGCACCAGGGCGGCGGACTTGCCGATGTTCGAGAAGCTGAACGCCTCGAGGTAGGCCTGCACCTGGAAGACGGTGAGCGAGTCGCCCGGGCCGCCCTGCGTCATCGAGTAGATGATGTCGAACTGCTGGATCGAGTCGAGCATGCGGAACATGCCGGCCGTCAGGATGTAGGGCAGCAGCATCGGCAGCGTGATGCGGAAGAAGACGAAGGTCGCGGGCACGCCGTCGAGCTCCGCGGCCTCGAAGGGCTGGCGCGGCAGCGCGCGCAGGCCGGCCAGCAGCAGCACGGTGATGAAGGGCGTGTAGACCCAGGTGTCCACCAGCACCACGGTGAACATGGCCGACTCGGGGCGCGAGGACCAGCCGAAGTCGTCGATGCCCACCTGCCGCAGCAGGAAGTTCAGCACGCCGAAGCCGGGGTTGGTCATCAGCTTCCACATCAGGCTGGCGATCGCCGGGGCCACCATCAGCGGCAGGATCAGCAGCACGCTCATCGCGTTGTTCACCGCGCTGCGCCGTTGCAGCAGCAGGGCGATGCCCAGGCCGAGCAGCAGCTGCACGCCCACGGTGGCGACGGTGTAGGTCAGCGAGACGCGCACCGTGTTCCAGAAGGCGGCGTCGGTGAACAGGTTCAGGTAGTTGTCGAACCAGATGTAGCCCCGCGCGTCCGGGAAGGACAGGTTGTAGCGCTGGAACGAGTAGCCCACCGCGGTGAAGAAGGGCAGCAGGATGCCGATGCACACCAGCAGCGCGGGCAGGCTCAGCAGGTAGGGCAGCAGACGCTGCATGCGCAGGGCGCTCGGCTTGCGAGCGGGCTGGCCGGCGGGTTTGCCGCGAAAAGACATCGTCAGGGAGGACATGGCGGTTTCCCCGGGGCGGGGTGGAGGTCAGGGGGCCGGACCGGCGCGGCGCAGGCGCGCGATCCGGCCGCCGCCGGCCGCACCAGCCGCCGGGGAGGCGGTGGTCGGCGGCCGGGGTGGGCGGCGGTGGCGATGGCGGGGCAGGGCCGCCACCGCCGCGGGGGGCGCGGTCAGGCCAGACCGACGTCCTTGAGCTTCTTCGTCAGCGTCTGGGCCAGCTTGTCCAGGCCCTCATCGACCGAGATCTGGCCGCCGTACATCTGCTGCAGCATGGCCGCCCACTCGGTGGTGAACTCCGGGAAGAGCTGCTGCGGCGTGAAGTAGATCTTGGAGTTGGCGATCGAGTCCTGGTACTGCTTCAGGTAGCCCGGGTAGCTCTTCTCCAGGCGCTGCTGGAACTCGGGGTTGGCCCAGACCGACTTGCGGATCGGGTTGACCAGGTCGCCCTTGGTCGCGCCGAAGGTGGTGTTGTCGGTGTGCGTGGCCCACTGCATGAAGAACCAGGCGGCCTCCTTCTGCTTGGAGAACTCGCTCATCGCCAGCGACCAGATCCAGACGTTGGGCGTCGGGTTCTTGGCCTGCGGGTTGGGCGTGAAGCCGGCGAAGGCCAGGTTGCCGGCCTCCTTGTTGCTGCCGCCGTTCATGAAGTAGCCCAGGATGTCGGCGTCGTAGATCATCGCCGAGGCGCCCGCGCCCAGGTCGTTGCCGACCTCGTACCAGGTGTAGTTGGTCCAGTTCTTCGGGCCGGCGTTCTTGAGCATGTCCACCCACATCGTGTGGAAGCTCTTGCTGGCCGCCGAGTTCATCACCGGCTTGAGCTTGCCGCCCTCGAGCTCGAAGTCCTTGCCGCCGAAGTTCGTGTAGCCCGACAGGAAGCCTGCGTGGATGGTGGCCCAGGAGCGGCTGCCGCGCACGCCCACGCCGTACATCTTGCCGCCCTTGCTGATGGCCTTGGCCTTGTCGATCAGGTCCGGCAGGCTGGTGGGGGCCTTGATGCCCATGCCGTCCAGCGCCTTCTTGTTGTAGGTCAGCGAGTTCAGTTCGAAGCCCCAGGGCAGGGCCCACTGCTTGCTGCCCGGGCCGCCCAGCTTGGAGCCGGCCTTGCCGTCCCAGGCGGTGGACTCGCGCAGGCCCTCGTAGATGTCGTCCCACTTGTAGGTGTCGGACGTCAGCTTCGGGTCCTTCAGGAAGGGGTTCAGGTCGACGATCTGGCGCGCCGGGCCGTACTTCCAGGTCTGGTAGGCGCCGGTCATGAAGGCGTCGTACTGGCTGGACTTGGAGGCCAGCGCGGCGGTCACCTTGTCGAAGTACACGTCCTCCGGGAAGATGTCGTAGGTGACGTTCAGGCCCGTCAGCGCCTTGAAGTTCTCGATGTTCTTCAGCATGGCGTCGACGTAGGGGTGCTTGTTCAGCAGCAGCTTGATCGTCTTGCCCTTGTGCTTCTGGAAGTCCACGCCGCCGGCGGCCAGCGCGCTGGTGGACACGGCGTTGAGCGCCAGGCCGGCGGCCGAGGCGGAAAAACCCATCGCGCTGGCGCGGGTCAGGAAGTCGCGGCGGCCCAGGCGGTTCTCGTGGCAGGCCTGGGCAAGGGCCTTCAGGGTTTCGGACATCGGTTGTCTCCTCAGTTTGGGAAAAGGCGCGGCTTGGGGTTCAGCCTGCGCGGGTGGCGTCCAGCACCGCCTGCGCGGTGGCCTCGTCCACGATCAAGGCGGTCACCACCCCGGTGCGCAGCACCGCGGCGATGGCGTCGGCCTTGTACTTGCCACCTGCGACGGCCAGCACCTCGCGGCCTCGCAGGTCATCGAGCGACACGCCGAGTGCGCGCTCGTTCATCTCGCAGGGCACCAGCTGCCCCTGGGCGTTGACGAAGCTGCCGGCGATCTCGCCGACCGCGCCGCCGTCCACCAGCGACTGCCACTCCTGCGGCGTCACCGACTGGCTGCGCACCAGGTGCGTGTTGGCGCCCAGGTCGCCGATGCCCACCACGCAGAGCTGGCACTCGCGCACCATCGCCAGCACGTGCTGCACGCCGCGCTGGGCGCGCAGCACCTCCGCGTCGGCGCGGCTGTCGGCGATGAAGGGCACCGGCAGGAAGTAGCACTCGCCGCCGGTGCGCTCGGCCAGCTTGGCGATCACATCGAAGGGGTTGGCCGACGAGCGCCGCGTCAGGCTGCCCAGCAGTGAGATGAAGTGCAGGTCCGGGCGCTTGCAAGCCGGCAGGCGCTCGACCATCGCCGCCAGCGTGCGGCCGTGGCCGATGCCGATGTGGCGGGTCTCGCCGGATTCCAGCGCCCGGTGCAGCCAGCGCGCCGCCGCCACCGCCAGCGCGGGGATCTCGCCGGCGCTGTCGTCCAGGCCCTCGTCCGGGTCCACGGTGGGCACCACGACGCAGCGCTTCAGGCCGAAGGCCCTCATCAGGCCGTCTTCCAGCGCCATGCACTCGGCCGGCACGCCCTCGACGAAGAACTTCACCAGCCCGTTCTGCGTGGCCGCGGCGATCAGGCGCTGCGCCTTGATGCGCGAGATGCCCAGCCGCTCGGCGATCTGCTCCTGCGTGCAGCCGCCGACGTAGGCCAGCCAGGCGGCGCGGATGGACAGGCTCTGTTCGGATTCCATGGGGTGGGCGGGCGTTGCGTTGAACAAATGAACGTGTCGTGTACGTTTGTTCATCGTAGGGCAGCCGTTTCCCCCCGGTCAACGCGCATCGGCACCGGACTTTCCCTAGTTCGGGCGCCCCGACGCCGTCGCCTCCGGGAAGACCCGACATGGGCCTGTACGCCCTTGCAGCGCCCTGGTACGGGCGTGAAAAAGCCGCAGGCCACCGGGGTGGGCTGCGGCTGGGGCGGCCTCGCGCGCAGGCCGGTGAATGGCGGCTCAGCGGCCGGTCAGGCGTTCAGCGCGTCAGGCCGTCAGGGTCAGGCAGTGGCCGATGGCCTTGGCCGCGCTCAGCAGCGCGCGCTCCTGCCCGCAGCGGCCGACCAGCTGCAGGCCCACGGGCAGGCCGTGCGGGCCGAGCAGCCCGGGGATCTGCACGCAGGGCCGGCCGAGCAGGTTCCAGACGCGGCTGAAGGCGGGGTCGCCGGTGGCGGTCAGCCCGGCCGGGGCCTCGCCGGGGGCGCCGGGCACGAGCAGCGCGTCGCAGTCGGCCAGCAGCGCGTCCAGCGTGCGCCGGCCGGTGTCGGCCAGCGCGCGCGCGGCGGCGTCGTCCGCGTCGGAGACGCTGCGGCCGCTGTCGAGCAGCTGCTGCAGCGCGGTACCGAGCTGGTCGCGGTGGTCGCGCAGCTCGACGGCCAGGGTCTGCGCGGCCTCGCGGGCCATGATCGTGCGCTGGGCGTCGAACAGGCCCTTCATCGCGTCGGGCAGCACCCACTCCTGCAGCGACAGGCCGGCCTCGCGCAGGCGCTGCAGGCCGGCGTGGAAGGTGGCGGCGCCTTCGGGCGACATCAGCGGCCACTCGTGCGTCAGGCTCCAGCGCAGGGTCGGTCGCTGGGTTGTGTTCACGGGCGGCAGCGGCGCCCAGGGCGTGCGGTCGAGCGCGCAGCGCAGCAGCTCCAGGTCGTCGGCGCTGCGGGCCATCCAGCCCAGCGTGTCCATCGACGGCGACAGCCCCTGCACGCCGTCGAGCGGGTAGCGCTCGAAGGTGGGCTTGAGCGCCCAGACGCCGCAGTAGGCCGCCGGGCGGATGAGCGAGCCCGCCGTCTGCGTGCCCAGCGCCAGCGTCACCATGCCGGCGGCCACCGCGGCGGCCGAGCCGCTGGAGGAGCCGCCAGGGGTGTGCGCCGGGTTCCAGGGGTTGGCGGTGGGGCCGGGCTGGAAGTAGCCGAACTCGGTGGTCACCGTCTTGCCCGCCGGCACCGCGCCCTGGTCGAGCAGGCGCTCGACGATCCGCGCGTCGCGCGCCGGCCGGCGCCCCGCGCGCAGCGGCGAGCCGCAGGCGGTGGGCCAGTCGCGGGTGTCGATCAGGTCCTTCAGCGCGATGGGCAGGCCCGCCAGCAGCCCGGGGTGGGCGCGTACGCCCCCCGGCGCGGCGTCCAGCGCGGCGGCGCGGGCGCGCGCCGGCTGTGGGTCGCGGTCGACCCAGGCGTGGATCCAGGGCTCGACCGCGTCGATGCGCGCCTCACAGGCCCGCAGCGCATCCTGCGCCGTGAGCGCTCCCGCGCGCAGCCGGGCGCGCAGCGTGACGGCGTCGCCATCTTCAGGACGGGCCCGCAGGGACGCGGGCGTCGGTGTCGGCGCCATCGCTCAGGCCCCGGCGCGGCGGCGCGAATGCATCTGCCGCACCATGGCGGCGAAGAACTTCTCGGCGAAGTCGTCGCCGTGGATGAGCTGCTGCGTCAGGTCGGCGCAGCGCTGGCTGACGGCGTGCGGCAGCGCGACGTTGTCACCGGGAAGGGCGCCCGCGGCGACCTGGATCTCGGCGGCGCGCTGCACCGTCCAGAGCAGGAAGAAGGCGCGCGGGATGTCCATCTCGCCCACCGCGATGCCGTGGTTGCGCAGCACCAGCACGTGCTTGTCGCTGCCGAGGCTGGCGAGCATGCGCGGCTTTTCCTCGGCGAAGAGGGTGATGCCCTCGAAGGCGTGGTACGCCACGCGGCCGGTGAGCTGGGCGCCGTAGAAGTCGTCGTGGGCGAAGCCGGCGCGCTTGAGCGCGATGGCCGACACCGCGGTGGTGTGGGTGTGGATGACGCAGTGGATGTCCTCGCGCGCGCCGTGGATGGCGCCGTGCAGCGCGAAGCCGGCGGGGTTGCCGTCGTAGGGCGAGGGCTCGACCTTGTGGCCGTTGACGTCCACCTTGATCAGGTTGGCCGGCGTGACCTCGTCGTAGTTCAGGCCGAAGGGGTTGACCAGGTAGTGGTCGGTGCCCGGCAGGCGCGCCGAGATGTGGTTGAAGATGGTCTCGGTCCAGCCAAAGAAGTCCACCAGGTGGTAGCAGTGGGCGAGCTGCTGGCGCAGCGCCCATTCGCTGTCGCTGAGGTGGGCGGGCTTGAGCTCGGCGGCGGGGGTCATGTCCATGGCGTGGCGTTCCGGAGAGGGTGGAGGATCAGAAGCGGATCAAGGGCGGATCGGGTACCGATCCGGTGTGAAGGGGGGGCTCAGGCGGCGCGATCGGCGCGATCGGACGTCAGCGGGCGGTCCAGCCGCCAGTCGGGGTGGGCGGCGTGCCAGCGGGTCTGCTCCAGCAGGCGGCGGGTGGCGGGCATGGGCAGGGCGAAGCGCTCGGCCAGCTCGACCACCGCGTCGCCGATGGCGGCCAGCTCCAGCGGCCGGCCGCGCTCGAAGTCCTGCAGCATCGAGGTGCGCACCCCGCCCATGCCGGCGCCCAGGCGGATGAACTCGATGGGGTCGATCTCCAGCCGCGCGCCGTAGGCGGCCGCCGTCAGCATCACCTCGTGCATGACGGCGCGCACCGTGTCGAGCAGCACCGGCTGGGTGTAGATGGCCTCCAGCGTTGCGCCGGTGAGCACCGACAGTGGGTTGCTGGTGAGGTTGGCGATCAGCTTGGTCCAGAGCTTGTCGCGCAGGCGCTCCAGCGGCCGGGCCTCGATGCCGGCGCCGGCCAGCAGCGCGCACAGCCGCTGCAGCCGCTCGCTCACCCCGCCGCCAGGCTCGCCCAGCATCAGCAGGTGCGGGGTGCGCGAGCGCACGCGGCCCGGGGCGGTCAGCTCGGCGGTCACGAAGGTCACCGCGCCGATCACCTGGTCGAAGGGCAGTGCGGCGGCCAGCCGGCCGGCCGGGTCGACGGCGCGCACGCGTTCGCCGTCGAAGCGCCCGCCCTCGCGGTGGAAGTACCAGAAGGGCACGCCGTTGACCAGCGGCACGATCAGCGTGTGCGGCGCGATCACCGGGCGCACCTGCTCGGCCAGCGCGGGCAGGTCCTGCGCCTTGCTGCAGAGGAAGACCACGTCGGGCACGCGGCACTCGCCGGCCCCGGCCACGGCGCGCAGCGGCGCGCGCCAGTGGCCGTCCAGGTCGTCGAGCTGCAGGCCCTGCTCGCGCAGCGTGGCCAGCGTGGCGCCACGCGCCAGCAGGTCCACCGCCGCGCCGCCCGCGGCCAGGCGCGCGGCCAGGGTGCTGCCGATGGCACCGGCCCCGGCGATCAGCACCGGGGGGGCGGCCTGGGCGGCCGGGGCGGGTTGATCCAGCGCGGGCGCGGGGGCTGCGAGGGCGCGCGAGGCCGGCGTGGGGGGCAGCGGCTCAGTCATCGGCGCTGTACCCGGTGGCCTTGACGATCGGGCCCCAGCGCTCCAGGTCGGCGCGCACGCGGGCGACGAAGGCGTCGTGCGACAGGTGGAAGGGGTCCAGCGAGAGCTTGTCGAGCAGCGTGCTCACCTCGGGCGACTGGGCCGCGGCGGACACCGCCTCGACCCAGGGCGCCACCAGCGCGGCGGGCGTGCCCGCGCGCAGGTAGCTGCCGTAGTAGACCGGCGCGGTGATGGCCTTGTAGCCCAGCTCGACGAAGGTGGGCACGTCGGGCAGGCGCCGGCCGCGGGCCGTGCCGGTGACGGCCAGCGCGCGCAGCTTGCCGCTGCTCAGGTGCGGCATGGCCAGGCTCATCGAGGTCATGGTCGAGGCGATCTGGCCGCCCATCACGTCCTGCACCGCCGCGGCGCCGCCGCGGTGCGGCACGTGCAGCAGGTCCACCCCGCTGGCGTGCACGAGCTGGCTGCCGACGAAGTGCATCGTCGTGCCCGCCGCCGCGGTGGTGTAGCTGGCCAGCTTGGGGTTGGCCTTCGCCCAGGCGAGGAAGTCCGCCAGGGTGTGGACGGAGGCCGGCACCATCGGCCCGACGCACAGGCCCACCGCCTCGGAGGCGATCGGCAGCAGCGGCAGGATGTCCGTGGCGGTGTTGTAGGTCAGGTTGCGGAAGACGTGCGGGTAGATGGTCAGGATCGGGTCGGCCGAGACCATCACCGTGCGGCCGTCGGCCGGGCTGGCCTTGAGCTCGGCCACGCCGAGGCGGCCGCCCGCACCGGGCTTGTTCTCGACGATCACGGTCTCGCCGCGCTTGGCCTGCAGCAGCGGCTGCAACGCGCGGGCCAGCACGTCGGCGGTGCCGCCGGGCGGAAAGCCCACCAGCAGCCGGGTGCCGTTGCGGGCGGACTGAGCCAGGGCCGGCCCGGCCAGGGCGGCGGCGCCGGCCAGCAAGGTGCTGCGTCGGGTCAGGGTCATGGTCGGTTCCTTGGGTAGGGGCTGGCGGAGGCCGGATTCAGGCGTGCGCTGCGCTGCCAGAGAGGGCGTGGTAGCGGCGGTCGAAGTAGGTCAGCGCGCTGGCCGGGGCCGCCGCCGGGCTGCCCTGGACCTGCTGGAGTTCGACCAGGAAGACGCTGTGCGTGCCGACCTCGTGGGTGGCGGTGATGCGGCCGTCGAACTGCACCAGCGCGCCGTCCAGCGCCGGGGCGCCGGTGGCCAGGGGGCGCCAGTCGCAGCGCGTGAAGCGCTCGTCCATCGACACGTCGCGGCTGGAGAACAGCGCCGAGAGCGATTCCTGCTCGCCGCTGAGCACGTTCACGCAGAGCACGCCGTTGGTGACGAAGCGCGGGTGCGCCCAGGAGCCGCGGTTCATGCACACGAGCAGCGTGGGCGGGCTGTCGGTGACGCTGCACACCGCGGTGGCGGTGAAGCCGGCCAGGCCGGCCGCGCCGTCGGTGGTGATGACGGTCACCGCGCCGGGCAGGCGGGCCATGCCGTTGCGGAAGTCCTGGACGCTGACCGTGGCGGCGCAGGCGTCGGTGGGTGCGGGGGATGGGGTGACCGTGGTCATGGCGGGGCTTCCTCGGGCGGTCAGATGTCGAGCACCAGTCGCGGGGTCTTGGCCCGCGAGCAGCAGACCAGGATCTGGTCGTTGTCGGCCTTTTCCTCGTCGGTGAGGTAGGCGTCGCGGTGCTCGGGGGTGCCTTCGAGCACGGTGCAGGCGCAGGTGCCGCACACGCCCTGCTCGCAGGAGACCTGCACCTTGATGCCCACGCGCTCCAGCGCGCTGCGCAGCGTCTCGTTGGCGGCGGCAACCACCGTCTTGCCGCTGCGCTGGGCGACGATCTCCACCGGCTGGTCACCGGCGGTGGGGGCGGCCGTGGGGGCGCTGAAGTACTCGCGGTGGCGCTGGCCCGAGGGCAGGCCGGCGGCCTCGGCCTCGGCCAGCACCCAGTCCATGTAGCCGTTGGGGCCGCAGACGTAGACGTGCGTGCCCGCGGGCGCGGCCTTCAGCAGCGCCTGGGGCTGCAGCGCGGTGGCGGGTTCGTCGTCGAAGTGCAGCTGCACCCGTGCGGCCCAGGGGGCGCTGGCCAGCTCGTCCAGGAAGGCGGCCTGGGCGCGGCTGCGGGCGCTGTAGTGCAGCTCGAAGGGGGCGCCCAGGGCGTGCAGGCGCGCGGCCATCGCCAGCATGGGCGTCACGCCGATGCCACCGCCCATCAGCACGCTGTGCGGCGCGCCCTCAATGAGGGGAAAGTGGTTGCGCGGCGCGCTGATGCTCACGGCCTGGCCGTCGCGCAGCAGGTGCTGGTGCACCGCCTGCGAGCCGCCGCGCGAGGCCGGGTCCTTCAGCACGCCCAGGCGGTAGCGGCGCGTGTCGGCCGGGTCGCCGCACAGCGAGTACTGGCGCACGAGGCCGCCGGGCAGGTGCAGGTCGATGTGGGCGCCGGCGGTGAAGGCCGGCAGCGCGCGGCCCTGCGCGTCTTCCAGCGCAAAGACGGCCACGCCCTGGCCCTGCAGCGCCGGAGCGCGCACCACCACATCCAGGAGTTCGGTGTTCATGGTCAGTGTCCTGTGTGCGCTCAGCGCATGAAGATGCCGCCGTTGAGGTCCCAGGCCGCGCCGGTGACGGAGGCGGCGCCCTCGTCGGCCAGCAGCAGCACGGCGCGGGCGATGAAGCGCGGGTCACCCAGGCGCTGCACGGGGATGGTCTGGACGATCTGCGCCAGCCGGTCGGCCGGCACCATGGCGTGCACCGAGGGCAGGTCCAGCGGGCCGGGGGCCACGGCGTTGACGGTCACGCCCTGGGCGGCCAGCGCGCGGGCGAAGATCTTGGTCAGCGTCAGGATGCCGGCCTTGCTGGCCGCGTAGTGCGCGCCCGAGGCGGTGCCGCCGTTCTGCCCGGCCAGCGAGGCGACGTTGACGATGCGCCCGAAGCCCGCGTCGGCCATCGCCTGGCCGATGACCTGACAGCCCAGGAAGCAGCCGCGCAGGTTCACGTCCGTCACGCGGCTGAACTCTTCCGGGCTGATCTGCATGACCGGCGTGGTCAGCGTCAGCGCGGCGTTGTTGACCAGCGCGCGCGGCACGCCCCAGCCGCTCTCGCGCAGGTGGGCCAGCGCGGCGGTGAAGGCGGCCTTGTCCAGCACGTCCAGCGCCAGGCCGGCGGCACGAGCCGTGGATGATTCGCTGGTGGCATCAAGCGCGGCGGCGGCGGCCTGGGCGGCGGCGCCGTCGCGGTCGGTCAGCAGCACGCGCCAGCCGGCGGCGTGCAGCTCGGCGGCGATGACCTGGCCCAGGCCGGCGGCCGCGCCGGTGACCAGCGCGACGGGAGAGGTTGCAGCGGCAGGCGTCGTCATCGCCAGGCTCCCGTCAGAGGATAAAGCCGATGCCGGCCAGGGCGTCGGTGGAGTTGATCAGGCGCAGCACCTTGCGCTGGATGCGCCAGCCCTCGCCGTGGGCCACCAGCGTCCAGGTGACGTTGGCGGTGTACTGGTGGAAGCCGGTCTTGCGGAACTCGCGCAGGTCCTGCACGCCGCGCACGGTGACGCTCAGTTGGTCAGGAGACCCGTCCTGGGCGATCACGCGCAGCCGCGAGACGCTGCGCGCGGTGCGGGCCATCGGCTGGGTGGAGACCGACTCGCCGCTGGTCAGCCGCGCCACGCGGGCGCTGCGCATCGCGGCGTTGTCGTTCGCGTAGTTCAGCGTGTTGTCGAAGTCGCTGGCCTCGGGGTCGATCGGCACGATGTAGGCGCCCGTGGGCGACCACAGGTCGAGCCAGGTGGCGTACTCGTGGTGGTCGAGCATGTCGGCCTCGGCCCAGACGAAGGCCGTGACGCTGGTGAGCAGTTGGAAGTTCATGGTGTCAATTCGGTAGGTTTCTATTCCTGGTACCAGGGGTGCAGGAAGCGTCGCGAGCGGGCCCAGGGTGGTTCGAGCAGCGCAGCCGTACTCCCGTACGGCGAGCAGCGCAGGGCCGCCATGGGTTCGCGCAGCAGCTTCATGCGCCGCTGGTCATCAGCTTTTTCCACTGGCGATACGCGGCTCGCATGCCGGTCTCGGCGCTGACGTCGCTGGCACGGCCGTCTTCGGTGATGCGCTCGCCGGGCAGGCCGCGGTTGACCAGGATCCAGAGGTCCTTGCCGGCCTGCGCGCCCTTCTGGACGCGCTCCCAGGCTTCCGAGTCGTCGGGGGTGCCGAAGCCCATCGGGCCCTGGAAGTGCTCGTGCAGGCGCAGGCGGGCCTGGTTGGCGGCGGCGGGGCCCCCGTCCATCACGATGGCGGCGTGGTGGATCTCGGTCTCGTTGATCGACACCGGCTGCAGCACGCGGAAGAAGGCCATCGAGCAGGCGATGTTCGGGAACAGGTTCAGGTTGAAGCCCGTGCCGCCGACCGCGCGCACCAGGCGGCGGACGGTGTCCTCGTCGTGGCCTTCGTCGCGCAGGGCCTGGGCCAGCTCGGCGAAGCGCTCGGGGATCGGCGCGTCCAGGTTGGCTTCCAGGTCCACCAGCTGCGGGATCATGACCATCACGCTGTGGCCGTTGCCCAGGTCCTCGACGTAGCCTGGGCCGGTGACGAAGTCGAAGACCTGCTTGGTCTGCTCGTCGATCGAGCTCAGGAAGCTCTTGTGCACCAGCGGGAAGTGGTAGGCGTCGGTGGTGTTCTCCAGCTGGATCTTCCAGTTGCCGGGGAAGCGAAAGCGGTGCTCGCCGGCCACCTTCACGGGGTAGCCGCCGGCCTGCTTCATGAACAGGTCGATCCACTTCTTGGCCGGGCCGAGCCAGTCGACCAGGGGCTCCAGGTCGTCGCGGAAGGTGGCGAAGACCATGCCGTTGTAGGTCTCCACGCGCAGGCTCACCAGCGGGAACTCGCCCTTGTCCAGGCAGTCGCCGTAGCTCTCGGGGAAGGGCACGCCGCGCAGCTGGCCGTCCAGCGCGTAGGCCCAGCCGTGGTAGGGGCAGACGAAGCTGGCCGTCTTGCCCTTCTTGTGTTCGCACACCGTGGCGGCGCGGTGGCGGCAGCGGTTGAGCAGCACGTGGATCTGGTTCTTGCGGTCGCGGCTGACGATCACCGGCTCCATGCCCACCCAGTGGGTCTTGAAGCTGCCGGGCTCGGGCAGTTCACTCTCGTGCGCGACCCAGACCCAGCAGTTGCGGAAGACCTTGTCCATCTCCGCGTCGAAGATGGCCGGGTCGGTGTACAGGCTGGTGTGGACCCGGTCCTCGCGGACGAGGTCGCCGTAGTCGGTGGCGCTGCGGTGCAGATGGACGGGGGCGAGGGGTGCGTTCATGGTGTCGGTGAAGGGCTCAAGGGGTTTGGGCGGCGTCAGCGGTCAGGCACGGGCAGCGGGGCCTCGGCGTGCCAGGTGCTGACGGGGCGGCTCAGCAGGTTCTCGGTCTCGAAGCGTTCGATGCGCCAGGCGCCGTCGGCGCCGCGGCGCATTTGCAGCGTCAGCTGCGCGGCGTTCAGGTGCGAGCCTCCGGCGTTGAAGCTGGAGGTCTGCAGCATCTGCCAGCTCGCCTGCGCGCGGTCGGGGTGGCCGTCCGGCGCGGGCGTGATCTGCTCGTTGCAGAGGAAGTGGGCGTTGAAGCGGAAGTGCGGCGCGCGCTCGGGCGTCTCGCCGTCGCCGGGCAGCGAGCCGCGGTAGCGGCCCAGCATCGCGACGATGGCGGCGCGCCCGGCGTGGCCGCCGAAGCGCTCGCCGTAGCGCGCGCCACGGCCGGCCCAGACGGCGTCCTCGGTGAAGCAGTCACCGAGCGCGTCCATCGGCGTGTGGGCGTCCAGCCGGTCGCACAGCGCCATGTAGCGCAGCACGCAGTCGCGGATGGCCTGCGCGTCCTCGAAGCGCTGCAGGCGCGCTTCGAGCAGCGCCAGGCGCTCGTGCAGGGCCGTGAGGGGGCTGTCCATCGCCGTCATCGCGCGGGTCCGTTCGTGGGTACGTTCGCGGGTCCGTTCGCGGGCGACGGCTCAGGCGGCCGCTGCCGGGGCGGGGGGCAGCAGGTTGGCCGGCACGACCAGCTCACGGCCCATGCGGGCTTCGACCTTGGCGTACTTCCACAGCTTGTACGGCCCGTCGCCGACGACGATCGTGCGGAACAGGTTGCACGCGGCGTGCACGGTGGCCTGATCCGGCACATCGGCCAGCACGTAGCAGGTCCAGGGCCAGCTGGTGGACGGGCCGACCATGCTCTGGTCGTCGTCCATGTTGCCCAGCACGGTCACGCCCGGCAGCGCGGCAATGCCGTTCATCATGCTGCCGAAGGCCAGCCACACGGCCTTGGCCTCGTCGGGCGCGGCGTTGAAGAAGTTCTGGTTGATGCCAATGCAGAACAGGGTGCGGATCGCCATGTCGGACTCCGGTGTGTCGTGTGGGGAAGGCTGGGTCAGAGGTAGCCGGGCAACGGCTGCAGGCCGAACAACATCGCGCCCGCGTTCTGGTAGGTGATGTCGCCCATGAAGGCGTGCTGCGTCAGCACCTGGGCGTCGCGCACCTGCTGCGACAGCGGGCAGCTGTCGTAGACGCCCGTCATGCCCGACTGCATCTGCATGGCCCGTGCCACCGTGGCGCTGGTGCGCGCGGCGTGCGTGGACGACAGGCGCAGCAGGCTGGTCTGCTCGGGGCTGACCTCGTCGCCCTGGAGCAGGCTGTCCCAGGCGCTGTCGATGGCCTCGTAGAAGAAGGCCCGGGCGGCGCGCAGCTCGGCCTCGGCGCGGGCGATCTCGATCTGCGTCATCGGCCGGTCGGCCAGGCGCGGCGCGCCGGTGACGGAGGGGCGGTCGGTGGCCATCTCGCGCAGCGTCTCGATGGCGCCGCGGGCGATGCCCAGGCCCACCACGCTGAGCACCTGCGCGGCAAACGACAGCGTCGGGTAGCGGAACATCGGCTCGCTGCGCGGGCTGCGGCTGCCGCGCACGAAGGTCCAGTCCTCGGGCACGACTACGCGGTCGACCACCAGGTCGTGGCTGCCGGTGCCGACCAGGCCGGAGACCTCCCAGGCCATCTCGATGCGGGCCTTGCTGCGAGGCAGGGCGGCCATGCGCGGCAGGCCGGTCTTCTCACCATCCATCGGGGCGATGCCCACGCCCACCACGTCGGCACCCAGGCAGCCGCTGGACCAGGCCCAGCGCCCGCTGACCTCGTAGCCGCCCTCGACCTTCGGCGCCTTCTGCGGCGGGAAGATGCCGCCGGCGAAGACCACGTCCGGGCCGTTGGCGTAGATCTGCGCCAGCGTGGCCGGCGGCAGCGCGGCCAGGTAGGTCACGCCCATGCCGAAGCTGGCCACCCAGCCGGCCGAGCCGTCGGCCTGCGCGATGGTCTCGATCAGCTCGCAGAACTCGCGCGGCGACTTCTCGTCCCCGCCCAGGGCCTTGGGCACCAGGGCGCGGTAGACGCCCAGCTGCTTGAACTGCTCGACCACGTCGGCGCTGAGGTGGCGCTGGCGGGCGAACTCGAGGCGGCGCGCACGCAGCTCGGTCAGCAGGCGGTCCAGCGGGGGAACCGGGGGCGCCGAACGGGCAGCGGTCGGTTCGGCGGTCGGGCAGTCCAGAGTGCTCATCGGGTGACTCCGTAGGCAGAAAAAGGGGGCGGGTCCGGCGGGCGAGCGGGGGGTGGGGTGCTCGTCCGGCGGGCCCGTTGGCCGCCGCATCGACCGGGGGTGGCGATGCGTGGGGCGCGGCGGATGGAGCGAACGATAGCGATTTAAAACGTGAAATGTCAATAAAAAAGTGCGTGACTCTTCCATTGATTCAGATCAGTGCATTCCCGATGGATGGACGCACAAAAGTGGCGCAACATGCACAAAGTCGGGTCCGAATCTGATGAACATCAAACGTTCATCAATGGCGTCGGAGTCGATTTGCATGAATGATCACCCAATGAATAGGTGAACTGGCACGTAATCTGCTGCGTGCTTCACGACTTTGAACCTTGGCCGGACCGAGCGGTCCGCCTCACCTCAGGAGCGTCTTTCCATGTCCGAAATGAAGGTTTCCCGCCGCTGCGCCGCACTGGCCGTCGCATCGCTCCTGGCCCTCGGGGCCGGGGCGGCCCAGGCGCAGATCAAGGTGGGCGTCGTGTCGTCCTCGACCGGCCCGATCGCGCTGGTGGGCATCCCGCAGAAGAACACCGTGCCGCTGCTGCCCACGCAGGTGGCGGGGCAGACCGTGCAGTACATCGCGCTGGACGATGCCAGCGACCCGACCGCCTCGGTGGCGGCGATCAAGAAGCTGATCAGCGAGGAGAAGGTGGACGCGATCATCGGCCCGAGCGGCTCGCCCAACGCGATGGGCGTGATCCCGCTGGTGGCCGAGGCGGGCGTGCCCATGTTCGCGCCGGTGGGCACCGCCGCGGTGGTGCTGCCGATGGACGACAAGAAGAAGTGGGTCTTCAAGACCACGCAGAACGACGACCTGATCGCCCGCGCGCTGGTGCAGCACATGGTGGGCGCCAAGGTGAAGACGGTGGGCTTCATCGGCACCGCCGACCCCTACGGCGACAACTGGCTGAAGGTCTTCACCGGCCTGGCCGAGAAGGCGGGCCTGAAGGTGGCCGCGGCCGAGCGCTTCCAGCGCCAGGACACCTCGCTGACCGCGCAGGGCCTGAAGATGCTGGCCGCTGCGCCGGACGCGGTGCTGATCGCCGCGCCGGGCAGCTCGTCGGTGCTGCCGCAGACCACGCTGTACGACCAGGGCTTCAAGGGCCGCGTCTACCAGACCCACGGGGCGGCGCTGCCGGACTTCCTGAAGCTGGGCGGCAAGAAGGTGGAGGGCACGATCCTGGCCGCCAGCGCGATGCTGGTGCTCGACCAGGTGCCGGATTCGCATCCCACCAAGAAGATCGCCAGCCAGTACGCGGCCGCCTACGAGAAGCTGCACGGCAGCAAGCCGGCCACCTTCGGCGCCAACGTCTACGACGCGGGCCTGATGCTGCAGGCGGCCATTCCCGCCGCGCTCAAGCACGGCAAGCCGGGCACGCCGGCCTTCCGCTCGGCGCTGCGCGACGCGGTCGAGCAGATCAAGGAGCTGCCGGCCACCCAGGGCGTCTACACCCTCAGCCCCGCCGACCACAGCGGCTTCGACGACCGCGGCCGCGAGCTGATCACGGTGCGCAATGGCCAGTGGGCCCTGGTGAAGTGACGCCATGAACGCTCAGATCGCCCTGCTGCTGGGCCAGGACGGGATGACCAGCGGGGCGGTCTACGCGCTGCTGGCGCTGTCCATCGTGCTGGTCTTCACCGTCACCCGGGTGCTCCTGGTGCCGCAAGGGGAGTTCGTCACCTTCGGCGCGATGAGCATGGCTGCGATGCAGGCGGGCACGCCGCTGCGGCTGGCCTGGCTGGTCCTCGCGGTGGCGCTGCTGCGCGCCGCCCTGCGTGCGCTGTCCGTGCTGCGCCAGCGCCACGGCCGGGTGAGCGCCGACGAGGCCGTCGACCCCCTGGGTTGGCGCGACCTCGCGGCGCCGGCCTACGCGCTGGCCCTGCTGCTGCTGACCCGCGCGGTGCCGGCGCCGGCCCTGCAGTCGCTCGCCCTGCCGCTGCAGATCGCGCTGACGCTGGCGCTTGTCGTGCCGCTGGGCCCCTGGCTCTACGACCTGTGCTTCGCGCCGATCGCCTCGGCCCACTCGCTGGTGCTGCTGATCGTCTCGATCGCGCTGCACGTGGTGCTGGTGGGCATCGCGCTGCTGATGTTCGGCGCCGAGGGCGCGCGCACCGCGCCCTTCAGCGACAGCGTCCTGGAGCTGGGCAGCGCCCGCTTGCAGGCGCAGACGCTGTGGGTCGTCGGCGTCACGGTCGGGCTGATCGGGGCGCTCTACCTGGCCTTCGAGCACACGCTCGCGGGCAAGGCGCTGCGCGCGACGGCGGTCAGCCGCCTGGGTGCACAGCTGATGGGCATCTCGCCCACCGCGGCGGGACGCTTCAGCTTCGCGCTGGCGGCGGCCATCGGCGCGCTGTCGGGCGTGCTGATCGCGCCGATCACCACGCTGTACTACGACTCGGGCTTCCTGATCAGCCTGAAAGGCTTCGTCGGCGCCGTCTGCGGCGGGCTGGTGAGCTTCCCGCTCGGCGCCGCCGGGGCGCTGGGCGTGGGCCTGATCGAGTCCTTCTCCACCTTCTGGGCCAGCGCCTACAAGGAGGTGCTGGTCTTCACCCTGATCCTGCCGGTGCTGCTGTGGCGCTCGCTGTCGGCCGGTCACCACGACGAGGAGCACGCCGGATGAGCGCGACGCCCCCTTCACCGGCCGTTTCATCGGCCACGCCGCCGGCCGAGGCCTCCGCCTGGGCCGCCCGCCTGGCGCGCCCGCGCAGCGCGGTGGCGCTGCTCTGGCTGCTCATCGTGCTGGCGCTGCCGCTGCTGCCGGCCTTCCAGATCACGCTGCTCAACCACATCGGCCTGTACGCGCTGACCGCCCTCGGGCTGGTGCTGCTGACCGGCGTGGCCGGCATGACCAGCTTCGGCCAGGCGGCCTTCGTCGGCCTGGGCGCCTACTGCGCGGCCTGGCTGACGCTGGGCGCCCCGGGCGGGCCGGCCTGGCTGGCGCCGCTGGCCGCCTCGCCGCTCCTGGCCCTGGGGGTGGCGCTGGTCCTAACGCTGGCGGTGGCGGCGTTGGTGGGCGGCGTCACGCTGCGGCTGTCCGGCCACTTCCTGCCGCTGGGCACCATCTGCTGGGGCCTGGCGCTGTACGCGGGCTTTGGCGTGTCCGAGGCGCTGGGCTCGCACACCGGCCTCACGGGGTTGCCGGCGCTGACCCTCGGCCCCTGGAACTTCGCCGACGCGGGCCAGATGGGCCGCCTGATCTGGGCGGTGCTGGGCCTGGCGCTGCTGCTGGGCCACCAGCTGCTGGACTCGCGCAGCGGCCGCGCCCTGCGCGCGCTCAACGGCGGCCAGGCGATGGCCGCGTCGATGGGCGTGCCCGTGCTGCGCAGCAAGCTCCTGGCCTTCGTGCTGGCGGCGCTGCTGGCCTGCGTGTCGGGCTGGCTCTACGCCTTCGAGCAGCGCTTCGTCAGCCCCGCGCCCTTCAGCCTGGGCGCCGGCATCGACCTGCTGTTCATGGTGCTCATCGGCGGCGCGGGCCACCTCTGGGGCGCCGTGGCCGGCGCGGCGCTGGTCACGCTGACCCGCGACGTGCTGCAGGACTGGCTGCCCGGCCTGCTCGGCCAGGGTGGCAACTACGAGGCCATCGTCTTCGGCGCGCTGGTGATCGTGCTGATGCACAAGGCGCCGCAGGGCCTGTGGGGCGGGCTGGTGCAGCGCTGGCCGCGGCTGGGCAGCGCCGGGCGCGTGGCCACCGACCTGCGGGCCGCGGCCGGTGGGGCGGCCGCCACGTCGGAACCCCAGCCCCTGCCGCGCCGCGCGCTGCCTGAGCGCGGGGCGCTGGTGCTCGACGTGCGCGGCATCACGCGGCGCTTCGGCGGGCTGGTGGCCAACCACGACATCAGCTTCCAGCTCCACGCCGGCGAGATCCTGGCCGTGATCGGGCCGAACGGCGCGGGCAAGAGCACGCTGTTCAACCAGATCTCCGGCGTGGACACGCCCAGTGCGGGGGAGGTCCGCTTCCTGGGCGCCTCCACCGTCGGCTGGTCGCCCGCGCGCATGGCCGCGGCCGGGCTGGCGCGCACTTTCCAGCACGTCAAGCTGCTGCCGTCGATGAGCGTGCTCGAGAACGTCGCGCTTGGCGCCCACCTGCGCGGCCGCGCCGGCCTGCTGCGCCAGGCGCTGCACCTGGACCGCGCCGAGGAGGCCCGCCTGCTCGCCGAGGCGCGCCGGCAGCTGGCGCGCGTGGGCCTGGCCGACTGGGCCGACCGCCCCGCCGGCAGCCTCGCGCTGGGGCAGCAGCGCCTGCTCGAAATCGCCCGCGCGCTCTGCGCCAACCCGAGCGTGCTGCTGCTCGACGAGCCCGCCGCCGGCCTGCGCCTGCAGGAGAAGCAGGCCCTGGCCGCGCTGCTGCGCCGCCTGCGCGAGGAGGGGCTGGCGGTGCTGCTGGTCGAGCACGACATGGACTTCCTGATGACGCTGGCCGACCGCGTCGTCGTCATCGTCTTCGGCGAAAAGCTGGCCGAGGGCCTGCCCGCCGAGGTCCAGCGCCACCCTGGCGTGCTGCAGGCCTACCTCGGTAGCGATCTGTGAGACCTGTGAGGAACCCCCTGTGATGGATCGCCCCCCTGAATTCGTGACCCGGCAGGCCGCGGCGCTCGACGGCGCCGTGCCCCCCGCCACCCCGCTGCTGGAGGTCGAGGGCCTGCGCGTCGCCTACGGCCGCGTCGAGGCGCTGGGCGGCGTGAGCCTGCGGGTGATGCCCGGTGAGATCGTCACCGTCATCGGCCCCAACGGCGCCGGCAAGAGCACGCTGCTCAACGCGCTGATGGGCAGCCTGCGCGCCCAGGCCGGGCGCATCGCCTTCGACGGCCAGGACATCACGCGCTGGCGCGTCGAGCAGCGCGTGGCCGCCGGCCTGGCGCTGGTGCCCGAGACGCGCGCGCTGTTCCCGACCATGAGCGTGCTGGACAACCTGCGCCTGGGCGGCTGGCGCCAGCGCAGCCGCAGCACGCAGGCCGACCGCACCGCGCTCGACGAGGTCTACGCGCTCTTCCCGCGCCTGCAGGAGCGGCGCGCGCAGGCCGCGGGCACGCTCTCGGGCGGCGAGCGGCAGATGCTGGCGCTGGGCCGTGCGCTGATGGGCGGGCCGCGCCTGCTGATGCTCGACGAGCCCAGCCTGGGCCTGGCGCCGCTGATCGTGCGCGACATCTTCCGCATCATCGCCACGCTGCGCGAGCGCGGCGTGTCCGTGCTGCTGGTGGAGCAGAACGCCCGCGCCGCGCTGCGGCTGGCCGACCACGGCCACGTCCTGGAGCTCGGCCAGGTGGTGCTGCACGGGCCGGCCGGCGAGCTGCAGGGCCACCCGCAGGTGGTGGCCGCCTACCTCGGCCAGGGCCACAGCCACCAGGACAGCCTGGCGCCGGCCTGAGCGCCAAGGGCCAGCCGCTGCGGCGACGCTAACATTCGGCGCTTCTGACCGCCTGACCTGCCGTGAGCCGCTTCGACCCCACCAGCCCCGACTTCGCCAAGGAAGAATTTCCGTTCTACTGGCTGGCGCGGGTCTATGGCGTGTATTCGCTGGAGATGGAAAAGGCGCTCAAGTCGGTCGGCATGGACATCCCACGCTGGCGGGCGCTGGTGGTGCTCAGCGAGCGCGGCTCCAGCAGCGTTTCGGAGATCGCCCTGCACGCGGTGACCAAGCTGCCCACCGCGACCAAGCTGGTCTACCGCATGAAGGCCGACGGGCTGGTGGACACCGCGACCTCGGAGCAGGACGCGCGCGTCACCGTCGTGCACATCACCGAGGCCGGCCGGCGCGCGCTGGAGCTCAGCAAGATCGCCATCCAGCACATCTTCGTGCGCAGCTTCGTCGGCCTGACGCCGCTGCAGATCCGCAAGCTCAACGAGTCGCTGCACCAGATCCTGGACAACCTCTCGCCGCTGCACGCCGGCCTGACCATCGCGCCGCGCCGGGAGTGAGGCGCGGCGGCGGTCGCGACGCAGACGGATGCCTCAGCGCCGCAGGGCGGCCTGGCGCGCGGCCTGCTCGATCAGCGCCGCATCGATCTCGGCCATGTGCTCGATGCGCACGTCCGCCATCGCCAGCACGTCCTCGCTGAGCGGGAACTCCGGGCCCGGCGCGGCGACGATGCCCATGCCCGCGGCGCGCAGCGAGCGGATGCCGTTGCCGGAGTCCTCGATGCCCACCGCGTGCTCGGGCGCCACGCCGATCTTCTTGAGCACCTCCAGGTAGATGTCCGGCGCCGGCTTGCCGTGCGTCACGTCGTCGCCGTACATCGTGGCGAGGAAGACCTTGTCCAGCCCGGTGGCCTTCATCACGTAGGTGGCCAGCTCGTTGGGCGAGCCCGAGGCCAGCGCGACCTTGTAGGTCTCGGCCACGCGCAGCACCGAGGCCACCGCGCCCTCGCGCTCGGGCAGGTGGGCCTCGTACTTGCGCAGCAGGCGGGCCTTGATCTCGGCGGCGATCGCTGCGTCGTCCATGCCCAGGCGCTCCTTCAACTGCAGGCGCTCGACCATGATGCGGCTCCACATGCGCGTGTTGCAGCCCATGGTGGACTCCTGGTCCTCGGCGGACCAGACCATGCCGTTGTCGGCGGCAAACTCCTCGCGCACCTGGCGCCAGAGCACTTCGGAGTCGATCAGGATGCCGTCCATGTCGAAGACGACGGCTTGGATGGAGCGCATGGGGTTCCTCTCGGTGCGTGGGTGTGGACGTGGGTGTGAACGTGGCGGGCGGTCAGGCGACGGATTGGAGCAGGCGCTCGAAGGCCTGCTCGAACTGCGCCAGCCCCTCGGCCTGCAGGCGCTCGCCCAGCTCGTTCAGGTCGATGCCGCAGCGCGCCGCGGCCGCAATCGTCGCAGCCGCCTGCGGCAGCGCCGTGTCGAGCGTGCGTGCCACCTCGCCGTGGGCGGCGAAGGCGGCCAGCGTCGCGTCCGGCACGGTGTTGACCGTGTCCGGGCCGATCAGCGCCTCGACGTAGCGGGTGTCGCGCCAGGCCGGGTTCTTCACGCCGGTGCTGGCCCACAGGCACAGCGGGGCGCGCGCGCCCGCGGCGCGCAGCGCGGCGAACTCCGAGCCGCCGAAGCGGTCCAGCCAGGTCGCGTAGGCCTGGCGGGCGTTGGCGATGCCCAGCTCGCCGCGCAGCGCCTCGGCGCCCGCGGGCAGCAGCGTGTCGGCCAGGGTGTCCACCCGGCTGACGAAGAGGCTGGCCACCGCGCGCACGCCCGCCAGCGGCAGGCCCTGGTCGGCGCGGCGCTGCAGGCCCTGCGCGCAGGCGGCGAAGACCTGCTCGACGTGCCGCGGCGAGAACATCAGCGTCACGTTGACGTTGATGCCCTCGGCCAGCGCGTCGGCGATGGCGCCCAGGCACTGCGGCGTCGCGGGGATCTTGATCATCGCGTTGGGCCGGCCGATCTCGGCCCAGAGCCGGCGGGCGGCGGCCAGCGTGCCGGCGCCGTCGCGCGACAGGCGGGGCGAGACCTCGAAGCTGACGTAGCCGGCGTCGGCGCGGCTGCGGTCATAGACGGGGCGCAGCGCGTCGCAGGCGGCCTGCACGTCGGGGATCGCCAGGCGCTCGAAGCGGCGCTCCAGGTCCGGCTCCTCGGCGCGCAGCGCGGCCAGCGCCGGGGCGTAGGCGCCGTCGTTGGCCAGCGCGCTGGCGAAGATCGCCGGGTTGCTGGTCACGCCGGCCACCGCGTGCTCGTCCACCCAGCGCTGCAGCGCGCCGCTGGCCACCAGGCTGCGCGAGAGCTGATCCAGCCAGATCTGCTGGCCGTGGCGGGCGATCGGGGCGATGCGGCTGGCGGCGCCTCCCGCATTCAGCCCCAGCACCCGGCGCGTGGCCGCCACCACCGCCTCGGCGGTGATGCCAAACAGCGCGAAGAGCTGCGGCGCCGGGGCGGACTCGCCGAAGCGGTCCAGGCCCACCACCGCGCCGTCCAGCCCGACGAACTCACGCCAGCCGGCGGTTGCGCCCGCCTCCACCGCCACGCGCGGCAGCCCGGGCGGCAGCACCGCGGCCTGCCAGGCGGCGTCCTGCTGGCGGAAGCGGAAGGTCGAGGGCATCGACACCACGCGCACCGCCAGGCCCCCGGCGGCCAACTGTGCCTGGGCGAGCACCGCCAGGTCCAGCTCGCTGCCGGTGGCGATCAGCACGGCCTGGGGCTGGCCGCCGGCGGCTTCGCGCAGCACGTAGCCGCCACGCGCGATCTGCGCCAGCTGCGCGGCGTCGCGCGCCTGGTGCGGCAGGTTCTGGCGGCTGAGCACCAGGCAGGTCGGGTGGTCGCGGCTCTCGATCGCGGCGTTCCAGGCGGCCTGGGTCTCCACCGCGTCGCCGGGGCGCCAGACGTCCATGTTCGGGATCAGGCGCAGCGTGGCGGTCTGCTCCACCGGCTGGTGGGTGGGGCCGTCCTCGCCCAGGCCGATCGAGTCGTGCGTGAAGACCTGGATCGGGTTGAGCTTCATCAGCGCGGCCATGCGCAGCGCGTTGCGGGCGTACTCGCTGAACATCAGGAAGGTGCCGCCGAAGCCGCGCAAACCGCCGTGCAGCGCCACGCCGTTCAGGATCGCGGCCATGCCGAACTCGCGCACGCCGTAGTGCAGGTAGTTGCCCCCTTCACCCGCGCGCAGCCGCTCGGGCGTGACCGACACGCAGCCCGGCCAGTTCGTCAGGTTGGAGCCGGTCAGGTCGGCCGAGCCGCCCAGCAGCTCGGGCAGCGCCGGCGCCAGCGCGGCGATGGCGTTCTGGCTGGCCTTGCGGCTGGCGATCGTCTCGCCCTTGGCGGCCACGGTGTCGAGCGCCTGCTGCGCGACGCGGGCAAAGCCCTCCGGCAGCGCGCCGGCCAGGCGGCGCTCCAGCGCCTGCGCCAGCGCGGGGTGGGCGGCGGCGTAGGCGGCGAAGC
>Ga0228698_1000458_pt1 | contig 32178 bp, 26 predicted proteins | sample McNCre117_Aug_MG_FD_178015 | JGI IMG/M metagenome (GOLD analysis project Ga0228698, IMG submission 178015) | Freshwater microbial communities from McNutts Creek, Athens, Georgia, United States - 1-17_Aug_MG | ecosystem: Environmental > Aquatic > Freshwater > Creek | place: USA: Georgia...
CACTCGCAGCCAACACCCCACTCCAATCGAAATGGGCCCCAGCCACGGTGTGCACGGTACGCTCTGAAAATCCGCTGGCCCGGGCCTGGGCACGAATCGCGTCCAACGCTTCTTGCTGCAACAAAGGCTCGTCACCATGCACGGTGTACAGGCCTTGCAAGCCGCGCTGCAAGTGGTTGGCCAACTGGCCTGCGGGAATTTGCATGGTGCCGGTCCGGAATATCAGGGCTTGGGCGGCATGTGCAACAGGGCCAGGCGGCGCATCATCTGCTGCACCACGTCGGCCTGCATGTCGCGGTAAAGCATGGCTTCCTCCGCTTCTTTCGCCAAAGCTGCAGTTTCGCTGTAACTGACGCTGGCCGTGCGCTCAATCGTGGCCTGTGGAATCAGCTCAACACCTTGCGCCGTGCGCACACGAAACACGACGTTCAGGTGAACCTCGTATTCACGCACCTGGCCGGAGGTGGTAACGCTGACAATGACCTTTTTGCGTATCTCTTGCAGAATATCGACAATCACATCTGGCACCACGCCGTCGACGCCAGGTGCCACCGGTCGCAAGCGATTGCCCAAATAGTGGGCCAGCGCGCCGCCAACACCCCCCGGACGCTCTGGCGTCACGGCAATCGTGTCAAACGGCAAAGGCTGATCGACACGCAACGCGAAACCGCAGCCGCCGAGTGCCATCAGGCACACCCAAACCACCCCTGCATAAAGGCCGCGCCAAGGCATCAGACCACCACGTTCACGAGGCGGCCCGGCACCACGATGACCTTTTTGATGGCGCCTTGGGCACCATAGTTCACGAAAGCATCGCACGCCAGTGCAGCGGCTTCGATCGCGGCCCGATCGGCATTCGCCGGAACGGTAAGGGTCCCGCGCAATTTGCCATTGATTTGCAGTACCAGTTCGACTTCGTCTTGCACCAGCGCAGACGGATCCACCTGGGGCCATGGCGCGTCCAGCAAGTCGCCCAGGGTAGCGGCAAAGCCCAGCGCCTGCCACAGTGTGTGCGCCAAGTGCGGCGTGGCGGGGTACAGACTGCGCAGCAAAATGCCAAAGCCTTCGACCAATGCCACGGTTGCGCCAGCACCCTCGGTGGCCTTGAAGTCTTCCAGGCCATTGATCATCTTCATGGCGCCGGAGACCACGGTGTTGTATTGCATGCGCTGGTAGTCGTAATCGACTTGCTTCAGCACGGTATGCAACTCACGGCGCAGGGCTTTCGCCTCACGGCTGAATTCCTGGGCCTGCAGTGCGGCGGGGTTTGCGCACACCGCGTGGGCGGCAGCGATGTCCAAGGCCGACAAGCGGAAGCCAAAATTCCAGACCCGGCGCAGGAATCGGTAGCTGCCCTCAACGGCCGCGTCATTCCACTCCAGCGTGGCTTCCGGCGGCGCCGTGAACATGGTGTAGAGGCGGGCCGTGTCGGCACCGTACTTACCGATCAGCTCCTGCGGGTCCACGCCATTGTTTTTGGACTTGGACATGGTGCCCACGCCCTCGTAATCGATCGCCGTACCGGCCGGCAAATCGCCCACATCGCGCACCAGGCGGGCACCGGTCACCTTTCCAGCGGCATCCAGCACGTGCTCAACATCGTGCGGCCAGAAATATTCTTTACCGCCCTTATCACCCCGGCGGGAATAAATATGATTGAGCACCATGCCCTGGGTCAGCAACTTGGTAAAGGGTTCGTCTACGGTTACCAGCCCCAGATCGCGCATCACCTTGGTCCAGAAGCGCGCGTAGAGCAAATGCAAAATGGCATGCTCGATGCCACCAATGTATTGGTCCATGCCACTGCCACCCGCAGCACCCGACTGATCGCGCATCCAATATGCGGTGCCCTCGCCCACCATGGCGTCGGCCAGCTTGGGATCGCAATACCGCATGAAGTACCAGGAGCTGTCCACGAAAGTGTCCATGGTGTCGGTTTCGCGGCGTGCCGGTTGGCCGCACACCGGGCAGACCACGCCGGCATGGAAGCCGGCGTGGTGCACCAGCGGATTGCCCGAACCATCTGGAACACAGTCTTGTGGCAAGACCACCGGCAAATCTTTTTCCGGTACGGGCACGGCGCCGTGTTCTGCGCAATGAATGATGGGGATCGGCGTGCCCCAGTAGCGCTGGCGGCTCACACCCCAATCGCGCAGACGCCAGGTGACTTTCTTTTCACCCAAGCCCTTGGCGGCCAGCGCCGCCGCCACGGCATCGACGGCCTCCTGATAGCCCATGCCACTGAACAGGTCGGAGTTGACCGTCACGCCACGGGTTTTGTCCCCGTACCAATCTTGCCAGCGGCTGTGGTCGTAGGTCTGGCCGTCGATGTGCACTACATCGTTAATCGCCAGGTGGTATTTTTTGGCAAAGGCAAAATCACGCTCATCGTGGGCTGGAACACCCATCACGGCGCCATCGCCGTAGCCCATCAGGACGTAGTTACCAACCCACACTTCCACCGGGCGCAGGGTGATCGGGTGAACCACGAACAAGCCGGTTGCAACGCCCTGCTTTTCGCGCAACGCCAGCTCGGCTTCGGTGGTGCCACCGGCTTTGCATTCTTCGATGAATGCCGCCAGCTTCGAATTGCTCTGGGCCGCGTGCTGAGCCAGGGGGTGCTCGGGCGCCACCGCGCAAAAAGTCACACCCATGATGGTGTCGGCGCGCGTGGTGAACACATACATGCGACCGTCACCAATCAATTGGCCGTCCTTGCCCTGGATATTGTGGGTAAAGGCAAAGCGCACGCCTTCGCTTTTGCCGATCCAGTTTTCTTGCATCAGGCGCACGCGGTCGGGCCAGCCGGTCAGGGTGGCTTTCTCGTTGCCGAGCTGCACGTGGTCGAGCAACTCTTGCGCGTAATCGGTGATTTTCAGGTAGTAACCGGGAATTTCACGCTTTTCCACTGCAGCGCCGGTACGCCAGCCCTTGCCATCGACCACCTGCTCGTTGGCCAGCACGGTTTGGTCCACCGGGTCCCAGTTGACGATTTGGGTTTTGCGGTAAGCAATGCCTTTTTCCAGCATTTTGAGGAACAACCACTGGTTCCAGCGGTAGTACGTGGGGTCGCAGGTGGCGACTTCCCGGCTCCAGTCAATCGACAGGCCCATGGCCTGCATCTGGCCTTTCATATAGGCGATGTTGTCGTAGGTCCAGCGGGCCGGCGGCACCTTGTTTTTCAGGGCGGCGTTCTCGGCGGGCAAACCAAAAGCGTCCCAACCCATTGGCATCAAAACGTTGTGCCCATTCATGCGCAAGTAGCGCGCCAGCATGTCGTTAATGGTGTAGTTGCGCACATGGCCCATATGCAGCTTGCCACTGGGATACGGCAGCATGGAACAAGCGTAAAACTTTTTGCGCAGCTGGCCCTGGGCATCCCGCGCATTTTCATCCACTTGGTAGGCGGCATGGCCATTCCACAGGGGCTGCGCCCAATGTGCCTGGGCGGCTTTTTCTACATCGGTGTGCTGGTATTTTTCTTGCATGGATCTGCGATCGAATTCTTTAAAAAGTAGGTGGCGCGGAGGCGCTCTGCTGCGGCTTAACGCAAGCCCAGCACATCAAACATATCAAAAAGCCCCTTGGGCTTTTCCGCCAGGTACCGCACCGCCCGCAAACTGCCTTGGGCGTAGGTGGTGCGGCTGGACGATTTGTGGGTAATTTCCAGACGCTCGCCGGTGCCGGCAAACAAAACCGTGTGGTCGCCCACAATATCGCCACCGCGAATGGTGGCAAAGCCGATGGACGAGGGGTCGCGTTCGCCGGTAATGCCTTCCCGTGCGTAAACTGCGCAGTCGTCCAGCGAACGGCCCAGGGCGTCGGCGATCACCTCACCCATTTTGAGCGCGGTGCCGGAGGGCGCATCCACCTTATGGCGATGGTGGGCTTCGATGATTTCGATGTCATAGCCGGTCGCCATGGCCTTGGCAGCCATTTCAAGCAACTTCATGGTGACGTTCACGCCGACACTCATATTGGGGGCCATCACGATGGAAATATCGGCAGCCGCCGCGGCAATTTCGGCTTTTTGTTCGGGGCTAAAACCGGTGGTTCCGATAATCAAGGACACGCCCATTTCGCGGCAGACACGCAAGTGGGCCATGGTGCCTTCGGGGCGGGTGAAGTCAATCAGGAAACGACTGTTGGCCAGGCCTTGGCGCAAGTCGTCGGTAATCAGAACACCCGTTGAAACACCGGCTTCGCGCCCCAGCGATGGGCTGCCCGCAATGTCCAGCGCTCCCGCCAAAGTGCAATCGTCGGCGGCACTGACGGCCTCGATCAGCATCTGTCCCATGCGGCCGGACGCGCCCGCAATAGCGATTCGGTGACTCATATTCCCTACCCTGTATGTGTGGCTGTGTTGAATGCGTGTGGCTTGGCGCCGCCGCGCTAAAAATGTTTGGAGGTGTTTACGGAGTTTCCAACGGCGGGTAGCTGGTTGGCGAGGCCGGCAAAGCCGACTGCGCCGGCACGCCACCCGCGTCCACACCGGTGCTGCGCGCAGCCTCGGCTTGCGCAAATTTCTGCAAACTTTCCGGGGTCGCAACCAGCAGCGGCGGCTTTTCCAGAGGTTTAAAGGGTTTCAGTGCCGTTACGAATTCGCTCTCCGTCGGCACATCATCGGCCACATAGTGGTCCATGGCATCGCCCTTGAAATACACACTTACATTGCGTGAAATCGGCGCAACGCCCTGGCGTGCGTAGGTAAACGCAAAGTCCCAGTGGTCGTCCCTAAATACATTCGTAAGCAGGGGCGTGCCCAAAATATCGCGCACCTGTTGCCGACTGTAGCCCGGCTTCAGGGCGTCGAGCTGCTCGCGGGTTACCACATTGCCCTGCACCCGGTCAAAGCGATACGGCGTAAAGAACCCCACCGCACCAGGCTTGGCCGGTGTGTTGGAACAAGCAGAAATGACCAGCGTCAGGGCCAACAGGGCAACGCGCGAAAAGCGAACTTCAGACATGAATGGGGTGTGGGCGATATGATCGGAGGATTGTAGCGGCTGGACCCGACGCGCGCCGGCCCGCTTTGGCTGGAAGACCGATCATGAACACTGTTAGCGAACTCAAAAGCACCGGCCTCAAGGCGACCTTGCCACGCCTCAAAATATTGGAAATATTCCAACGGGGCGCGCAACGCCACATGACCGCCGAGGACATCTACCGCATCTTGCTGGACGAGCGCTCGGACGTTGGCCTGGCTACCGTATACCGGGTGCTCACCCAGTTTGAGCAAGCGGGGATTCTGAGCCGCAGCCATTTTGAGAGCGACAAAACCGTTTACGAGCTCAATGAGGGACAGCACCACGATCATCTGGTGTGCATGGACTGCGGTCGGGTGGAAGAGTTTTACGACGCCGAAATAGAGTCACGCCAAAGTGAGGTGGCACGGGCCCGTGGCTTCACCATTACCGACCATGCATTGAGCTTGTATGCCCATTGCAACCAGAAAGACTGTCCGCATCGGCGGGTGGGATAAGGCCTAGTTGCCTTGTGACATGGCGCGGCGGTGCCGCTCCACAAATTCCTGGTAGGTGTCGATACCACGCAACTGCAAAATGGTATTGCGCACTGCCGCCTCGACCAGCACCGCGATATTGCGGCCCGCCACCACCTGAATAACCACTTTACGCACAGGCACACCCAATACGTCTTGGGTTAACGGCTCGTAGGGTATGCGCTCATATTCCCGCTCCAGCGTTTCACGGCGCACCAGGTGCACAATCAGCTTGAGTCGCATACGGCGACGCACGGCGGTTTCACCAAAAATAGCCCGGATGTCCAGCAAACCAATGCCCCGCACTTCGAGCAGATTTTGCAGCAACTCCGGGCAGCGGCCTTCGATCGTGGTTTGATTAATGCGGTACAGATCAACCGCGTCGTCGGCTACCAGGCCATTGCCACGGGATATCAACTCCAGGCCGAGCTCGCTTTTGCCAAGCCCGGATTCACCGGTAATCAGCACACCCAAACCCAAAATATCCATGAACACACCGTGCATCGACATGCGATCGGCAAAGTGTTTGGACAAATAGGCCCGCAGCACATCGATCACAAAGGCGCTGGACTCGTGTGTGGAGAACATCGGAATCTGGGCCCGCTCGCACATTGAGAGCAGCGCCTGCGGCGCCACCTGGCCGTCGGCCAGCACCAAAACCGGTGGTTCCAGCGTAACAATGCGGGCGATCCGGCGCGCACAGTCTTCGGAGGAAGCGTTCGACATGTAAGCGACTTCGCGCTCACCCAGAATTTGTACCCGGTAAGGGTGAATATAGTTCAGGTAGCCCACCAAGTCGGCGCCCGAGCGGGCGGCCCGCACCGCAACCTCATCGAAACGGCGCTCGGAAGCGCCTAAGCCTGCAACCCACTCCCATCGCAGCAGACTGCGGAATTCTTCAAAAAGAACATCCGCGCTGACGACGGTGGGTTTCATGCGGCACGAACCGATTGCCAGGCCGCAATCAGCGTGTGCAAGTGCAGGGAGTCGGTCGCCACCGCCAGCTGGGCACGCAGCGCAGCGTCGCTCAACAATTCGGCGATTTCCGACAAAATTTCCAAGTGTTTTTGGGTCGCCGCCTCGGGCACCAACAGGAAAATCAGTAAATTGACGGGCTGGTCATCGGGTGCGTCAAAGCCAATTGGCTGGGCCAACTGGAATACCGCAGCCAAAGGCGCCTTGAGCCCCTTGATACGCCCGTGGGGAATGGCAACGCCATGCCCAAGCCCGGTCGAACCGAGGCGCTCACGGGAAAACAAACTGTCAGTCACCAATGCACGGCTCAGGCCATGCAGATTTTCAAACAATAAACCGGCCTCTTCAAAGGCCCGCTTTTTGCTGGTGACCTCCACTTGCGCAATAACTTGCGACGGAGAAAGAATATTTGCGAGTCGGTTCATGATTCGGAGCGGATTATGCACACAAAAAAACCGCCCTGATTAGGGCGGCTGTTGTTGCACCTCTCTAATTTCGATCCGTTGCCATTGTGTCTGCCTTTCAAAAGGCCTTACATGATGCGCTTGGGCGCAGCGTGGTGGTGCTCTTGCACACGGCCTTTATGGCGCACCACCTGCCGGTCCAGCTTGTCCACCAACTCGTCCACGGCGGCATACAAGTCGTGGTGGGAACTTTCGGCGAACATATCACTGCCCTTAACGTGGATATTGCACTCGGCGCGCTGTCGTCGTTCCTTTTCCTTTTGATTTTCAACGGTGAGCAAAACTTTTACGTCTACAACTTGATCAAAATGCCGCATGATGCGATCCAGTTTGGTCGTCACGTACGAACGCAGTGCCGGGGTTACTTCGAGGTGATGACCGCTGATCGTCAAATTCATAAAGTGCCTCCTAAAGCTCACAGGTTAAAAACATACCAACCGTTGGTCCTTGCGATGAATGGCTGGTATATCGGGGGAAAATGACTGGAAGAAAAAAGAACGGTATAAATTGTTTACTGGGGTTCACTATGCGCCGGAAAAGTTGGCTTGGCAACGGTTTTATTTGATGCATCGCAACATTCGCAGTCATCGGTTTAAATCTCGCTTTGTGCCCCCAACTGGACTGCAATCAGGCTGCCCTGCCCCCGTTTTTCCTTTGCATTGATTCCCGCCCATCGACCCTTCCGCCAACAGCCCCCCACCGACCCGCCTTATGGACAGCCCCACTCCCCCCTCCAATTCGCAAGCCACGGTCAGCGCACCGCAACATTCCAGCGCCAACCGCTACGCGAATGCAGCCAGCCATCTCTTGGTCGCTACGCTGCTGCTGCTGGTTCTGGTGTACGGAATGTTGGCAGGTTTACTGGCGATTTGCATTGGCTTCATGCTGGCGAATACCCTGGCCGGGCGCAGCGTGGGGAACATTGGGCCGCAAAAACGGCGCAGTTGGGGCGGCACGCTGTCACCGGGCATGGCAGCTGGCGTGGTCATTGTGTTGCCCATTTTGGGTATCCTGGCACTGATGCTGAATGCCCGTGGCATGGCCTTTGGGGCCATCGCGCAATACCAGCAACTGCTGCACCATCTGGCCAATACAGTGCTGCAAATTCGCGAAAAATTACCACCCGACCTGGCCAGCTACCTGCCCATCGGAATTACCGAGGCGCAGGCCTGGCTGGTGGAATATTTGCAATCCCAGGCACGTTCACTGACCCACCTGGGATCGGTTGGATTGCGGGGCGGCTTGCTGGTGTACGTCGGGCTGATTGTGGGCGCGCTGATGGTCGGCACACCGCCCCCGGCAAGCCAAGGTCCGCTGCGCGATGCGCTGCGCCAGCGCGGCGCCGACTTTATGCTCTCGTTCAAGCAAATTGTGGTGGCCCAGTTCTGGATCGCCGCCTTCAACGCTGCATGTACAGCCCTGTTCCTGCTGGTGGCGCTGCCATTGGCCGACGTATCAATACCCTATACCGGGGCGCTGATCATGCTTACTTTTGCTGCCGGACTGATTCCCATTGTGGGCAATTTGCTCTGCAATGGCGTGCTGACGCTGGCGGGTGTTTCGGTGGCCCCCATGGTGGGCGTGGCGTGCTTGCTGTTTCTGATTGCAATCCACAAATTTGAATACTTCATCAACGCCAAAATAGTCGGCAAACGCACCAGCACATCGGCCTGGGAATTGCTCACCATTATGTTCATCGGCGAGGCCGTCTTCGGACTGTCTGGGCTGGTGGCCGCGCCGCTTCTGTATGCCTACACCAAGCGCGAATTACGCTGCAGCGGGCTGATCTAGCGCCCCCAACCACTGCAGCACAATGGCATGTGCGTAGTGGCGCGCGGTGGTCTGTACAAATGCGCTGAAACTGACGTCGGCATGGGCATCTGCACGGTCAGAGATGCTGCGCACGGCAACGAACGGCACACCGTGATCGGCACAGGTTTGGGCCACTGCCGCGCCCTCCATTTCGACCGCCAGCGGGAAGTGGCCCAGCGCCTGCAAGGCGTTACACAAGGTGGCTTGTACGGCCGCATTACCAATAAACTGATCACCACTGGCAATCAGCCCCTGGTGCAATGTCACTTCAGCGCCGGCATAGCACCTGCCAGCCAGCGCCTGGGCCGCAGCGGCCTGTAACTGCTCCAACAAGGCGGCGTCTGCCGGCCAGATGGCTTGGCCGGTCAGTGGCACTTCAAAACGCGCAAACAAAGGCGATGCATCCATGTCGTGCTGCACGTAGCTGCTGCCCACCACCACATCACCCACCCGGACGCCAGCGCCAACGCCACCCGCAACGCCGGTGAACACAATGGCACGCACGCCAAAATGCCCAATCAATGCAGCCGCCGTGGTCGCAGCCGCTACTTTCCCGATACGCGAAAGCGCCAGCACCACCGACTGCCCTTGCAAACGGCCGGTCCAAAAATCACGGCTGGCATAGCGCACACACTGCGCATCCTGCATGTGCGCCAGCAAGCCCTCCTGTTCTTCAGGCAAGGCACTCAAGATGGCCAGAGGCGCGTGGCTCTTATCGATTGGGGACATGTCGCTCCAGTTGCTATCACCGCTTTGACTACCTGGCTTCTGACTCACTGCGGCGCGGTGCGTTCCAGCAACGCAGCCTTGGGGTCTTCAAAAATCAGTTTCCATTGTCCTTCATGCCAGCTTTTCAGTTGGGTGAACAGCAGGCTATCGTGGGGGTCTAATAAAAGATAACGCACGCCATACTGCGCCACGAAATCGTTAAAGCGCTTGTCATCGGTCAAGAGGGCTTGGTGCATCAGGAAATAATCATCTCCATACGAATCAATGCGCCCATCAATCGAGGGTTGCAAGCGCGGATAGGCGCGGTAAATCAGCTCAGAGCCATAGTGAAAAGTATTCAATACATTGCCGTGCAAACGCGGATTGGCGAGCGCCGCCACCATCCCCGGGCGCAGCGACTCATTCCAATCATCACGCCAGGGATAAGCGCCCTTTGCGTTTCCGAAGCGCGCAGCCAGCCCCAGCAGCAGAACGCTGACCATTCCCAGGACCGCAAAGATACGCCGCTGCGCAATGGCAGTGTTCCAGCCCGCCTGCGCCAAAGGGGCAAGGGTGAACGACGCAATAATCCCTGAATAAATGAGAAAACGATTGGCCCGCGTGCCGAGTGCGATAAACAACGCGAGCAGCAGTATGTCGACTGCGCTCATTTTGCGGCGCAAAAGAAACCCTGCAACGGCCAACGCCAGGCAAGCAAGTCCGATCCACCAGCCACGCAATTGCATCAGGCGCAAATCGGTGGTTGGAATCCATTCGACAATATTCTGTCTGACGACTTCGGAGCCGCTCAGATGCAACACATAGCCCCACAAATGCACGCCAATCGGGTTAATTAGCGAGCCTACGGCGACCGCGATGGCGATGCCCATGAACCGTTTGGCGTTGCCATACTGCCAATTGCGCTGCCCTGCCCCTGGCTCTGGCCACAGACCGTCCGCCAGCGATCCCACTGCATAGATGCCAGCGAGGACCGGGGCAAGAATGAAAGACCCATGTGAATTGGCCCAAAGCACCGCGATCGCAAAGGCCGCAATCGCCAGCTTCAGGGAGGGCTGCTTGCGAATTTTCTCCAGAATAGCCCAGTAGATAAGCAGAAAAATTAACCCAATGATTTCGGGCCGAAATGCGTTGTGAAAATTCTCACCTCCGATTGCAAGCAATCCCAATAGCAAAGCCCAAGCCAAGTTTTTCTTGCTTTTTGTATAAGCCTGGCGAACCAATAAGCCAAATATCGAAAGGCTGAGCAAGCACAAGATAAAGGGCAACGCCGCTTCACCAAAGCCACGGACAAAACCATAAAACAAAATAGAAGGAAGCCATTCCTGCGGATAGAAAGTGGCCGTTTGAATCGGCGTAAAGGGAAAGTAAACCGTGTGCGGAACTTCTCCATTTTGCACAATCATTGCACCAATTTTTGCCTGCAACCAAAAATCGTTGTTATTCAACGGCGTGATGCTGATGAACGCAACGGCCGCGAGTACGGCAACCGTTGCCAAGACCCGGATAAAACGAATTTCAGGGCCTGTTTTTAAATTGGCTTGCATAGGGCGCAGGATGGGCAATCAGAACGGGCGTCGGAGTGGAAACCGGCGCTGCGCTGATTCTCCCACGCCCAACCGGTCCGCACTACCGTGGATGCGCGGCAAGGTAAGCGCGCCAGCCGCCGCAGTGGCTGATGTCCTCACACCCTGTAACGGACACCGCATCGCAAACAAAGCCTTGCACCGTGCTGCCATCGGCCAGCACCACCGGGCCAATGCCCAATGGCGCCGGGATGCCGGCGACAAAAGAACCATAAGCGCTGGCGGGCAAGCTCCAGACCTCGACTTCCAGCGGCACACCGCCTTCGGCTACGCGCACCATCGCGGGCCGGAAGGGTGGCCCGCCGGCCAATGCAAACATGCGGTAAAACGGTGCGGAATGGGTGCGCGCCAACAACCGTGCGCCCCGGCTGGTGAGCTGGGAGTTCAGCGGCAATCCAGCCAAGTGGGCGCCGCAAACAGCCACCGAAACCTGGCCATCGGGCAGGCCGGAGCGGCGCAGGCCAGCGGCGCCAGGCAAGGGCAAGGCCTGCCCGCGCGCACCCACCGTGGTGACCGCGGCACCTTGCAAGCGGGCGGCCAGGTGCAGCAAGGGCGCGTCTTGATGGGCGCCCGCAAACAGCGTGACACCGAACGGCATGCCCGCCAAGGCACCGGCATAAAACCCGGTGGGAACCGCCGTGGCCGCGTAGTCCAGCAAGTTCATGAAATTGGTGTAATAGCCCAGGTTCGAATTGAACTGAATCGGGTTGGCCTGCATCTCTGCGATGCGGTATATCGTTCCTGCAGTGGGTGTCACGATGCAATCGACACCTGCCAAAATGGCATCGCACGCCCGCTTCTGCGCTTTGAGCTGGTAAGCGTAACGGTAGGCATCGGCGGCAGTCCACTTTTTGGCGCCGCCGACAATCGTCTGAATAACCGGCAGCGTGGCTTCCGAGTGGGCGTCAAAAAACGCCTGAATGGCCGCGTAGCGCTCGGCCACCCACGGTCCGTCATAGAGCAAGCGGGCGGTTTCCAGAAACGGCACGAAATTGATTTCGACCCGCTCTCCACCAATCGCTTCGAGCTGCGCCAGCGCGGCATCGAACAAACGCTGCGCCTCGGCATTGCCAAAGAAGTTCAGGTCTTCAGCGCGCGGCACGCCAAAACGAAACCGGGGCGCCGCACCAAAATCAAAGCCATGGGCTGCGACCGGCCGCGCGTACGGGTCTGCAGCGTCAAATTGCGCGGCCACACCGAGCACTGTTTCGGCGTCTTGCGCAGTGAGTGCCAGAATCGAAATGGTGTCCAGCGAGCGACAGGCCGGGAGCATGCCGCTGCCAGACAGCCAACCGCAAGTCGGTTTGTGGCCAATCAGATTATTGAAAGAGGCGGGCACCCGGCCCGATCCTGCGGTGTCCGTGCCCAGGGCAAAACTGCAGTAACCCAGGGCCACCGCAACCGCGGAGCCCGAGCTGGAGCCACCCGATACATAGTCCGGATTGAAGGCATTGCGACAGGCGCCATAGGGCGAACGCGTGCCATTGAGGCCGGTGGCAAATTGATCGAGGTTGGTTTTTCCAATTGGAATCGCCCCGGCGTTGATCAGCTGTTGCACCACAAAAGCATGCTGTTCCGGAACAAAAGCAAAGTCCGGACAGGCCGCCGTGGTCGGTACGTCGGCGACGTCGATATTGTCTTTGATTGCAAACGGAACACCATACAACGGCAGTTGCTGCAAGCGCTGCAATTCGGTCGGATCGCTCGGCTCCAGTTGCCGCGCCATGGCACGCAAATGCGCGGCCGGCAAGCGGGTAATCCAAGCCCGATTTTCATTCGCTTCGGTGCGCTGAATAATGTCTTCCATCAGCGCCGTTGGCGTCAGGCCGCCATCGCGGTAGGCCGCTTGCAGGGCATCAATGGTCATTGCAATCACAGGGTCTCCTCCATTACCAATAATTCCTGACCGGCCGCCACCGCCTGGCCTTCACGGCAGGCCAGCTGGCGCAACGTGCCATTGCAAGGGGCTTGCACGGCGAACTCCATCTTCATGGACTCCAATATCGCCAGCGTTTCTCCGGCCTGCACCACGGCGCCTTCGGCGGCCAATACTTTCCAGACACTGCCGGCCACCGGTGCGTTCACCAAGTGGGCGTTGGGTGGCAATACACGGTCGGCTGCGGTGCCGCTGTCGACGCCCGTGGGGTCGGCCGAATCGGGCGCCAGCAGGTCGTGGCCAGCGGTTTTCCAGCGCTCGCGCTCGGCTTCAAAGGCGCTCTGCTGGCGGCCCTTGAATGCGGCAATTGGGGCTTGGTTTTCTTGCAGAAACGCGCGGTAGTCTTTCAGCCGCAGGGTGCCGGGTTCGATGCGCAGCTGGAATTGCCCGCTGACGAATTGCTGGCGCATGGTCAGCAATTCGGCTTCGCTGACCGGGTAGAAACGAATCTGGTCAAAGAAACGCAACAACCAGGGCTGCTCAAAGTCTGCGGTGCGGCGGTGCCGGTTCCACATTTGTACCGTGCGCCCAACAAACTGGTAACCACCGGGGCCTTCCATGCCATACACACACAGGTAGGCACCGCCAATGCCGACCGCATTTTCCGGTGTCCAGGTGCGCGCCGGGTTGTATTTGGTAGTAACCAGGCGATGGCGCGGGTCCAGTGGTGTTGCCACCGGCGCCCCCAAGTAGACATCGCCCAGGCCCATTACCAGATAGCGCGCCTGGAACACCACATCGAATACCGCTTGAATCGATTCCAGGCCGTTGATGCGCCGGATGAATTCAATATTGCTGGGGCACCAGGGTGCGTCGGGACGCACCGATTGCATGTATTTTTCAATCGCCAGGCGGGTCGCCGGATCGTCCCAGGACAACGGCAGGTGAACCGTACGCGATGGCACCTCCATGTCGTCTACCGCGGGCAAGGCTTCTTCCAGTGCGGCAATGTGCGCAATCAGGGAATCCTGCGACACCACGCGCGGGTCAAAGTGCACCTGCAAAGACCGGATACCGGGTGTCAGGTCCAACACACCGTGCATCTGTCCAGCACAAATTTCCGCCTTCAGCACATTCAGCAGGGCCTGAATGCGCAAGCGCAGCTCGAGGTCCAGCACGGCCGGGCCGACCTCAATCAGCAGATTGGCATCGCCCGATTGGCGGAACACCACTTGGGGCTTGTCGCCATCGGCCGGAACGGTGCGCAACACCGGACTGGCCATCGGAGCGGCACACGCTGGCAATGCCACAGCAGCAGCGGCCGACAGGCTGGCAACAGCGGCGTCCTGCGACTTCTGCAAACCGTTGGCAGTGGCTACGGTAAGGCGCACAAAGCGCAGCGTGTCGCCGGGCTTGAGCTGCCCGAGCTTCCAGAGTTCGGCCTGGACGATGGTGGCCGGACAGACAAAGCCGCCCAAACTGGGGCCATCCGGGCCCAGCACCACGGGCATGTCGCCGGTGAAATCAATGGCGCCGATGGCGTACGGGTTGTCGTGAATATTCGAGGGATGCAACCCGGCCTCACCGCCATCGGTGCGCGCCCAGGCGGGTTTGGGACCGATCAGGCGCACGCCCGTGCGCGAGGAGTTGTAATGAATTTCCCATGCCGTGGAAAAAAATACATCGATGTCGGCATCCGTGAAAAAATCAGGGGCGCCGTGCGGGCCATAGAGCACACCGATCTGCCAATGCGTGGTCAGCGGCGGGCACTGGGCCGGGGGCAAAGCAGGCAGGCTGGCCGATGTGTTGGCCACGCACGCACGCACGGCCAACACATCGCCGGCACGCAGCGTGCGCCCGCCGTGCCCCCCAAACTGCCCCAGCGTAAAAGTGGATTTAGAGCCCAGATAGTCGGGTACTTGCAGCCCACCGTGCACCGCCAGATACGCACGCAAACCGGCGCCCCGCACTGCGCCCATTGCCAAAACACTGCCGACCGCAACCGCCATGGCCTGGTACGGCAGCAGCGGCTGGCCGTCGAGCGTGGCCCCCATATCGGCACCGCCCAGGGCAATCAGGCTGGCGCAGTTAAAGCGCAGGGTCGGCCCGGTGGCGGTCATCTCCAGCGCCGCAACGCCCTCGGCATTGCCCACCAGGCGATTGGCCAGGCGCATGGCCAAAGCATCCATTGGACCCGAGGGCGGCACGCCGACATCCCAGTAGCCAACACGACCGGGCCAGTCTTGCACGCTGGACTGCACGCCCGGCACCAGCACGTCAAGCGTCTGGGGGTGGTAAACAAAGGTATTCAACAGGCGTGTGATCGCGCGCCCGGCGATAAAATCGGGGGCTGCCAAAACCTGGACCAAATAAGCCCGATTGGTTTCAATGCCTGCCACCTCGGTGGCTTCCAACGCCGCAATCAACTGCAGTCTGGCCGCCTCGCGGTCGGGACCATGGGCAATTAGTTTGGCCAGCATGGGATCGTAGTTGGGCGGTACCTCCGTGCCGTCAACCACCCAACTGTCCACCCGCAGCGTATCGGGAAAGCGCGCCAGCGTGAGCAGTCCGGCCGAAGGTTGAAAGTTTTTATTGGGGTCTTCGGCATACAGGCGCACCTGAATTGATGCCCCTTGCGGCACCACCTTGAGCGTCTCCAGGGGAGGCAAATCGCCCGCTGCAAGCTGGACCATCCACGCCACCAGATCGACGCCCGTGCACTGTTCGGTCACACCGTGCTCGACCTGCAAACGGGTGTTCACCTCGAGAAAGTAAAACGCCCCGCTGTCGGCATCGAAAACAAACTCCACGGTGCCAGCAGAGCGGTAGTTAACGGCGCGCCCCAGGCGCACCGCCGTGTCCAGCAACTGGCTGCGCTGGGCATCGCTGAGGCCGGGCGCAGGGGTTTCTTCCACCACTTTCTGGTTGCGGCGCTGTACCGAACAGTCGCGTTCCCCAAGGGCAATAACAGCCCCTTGTCCATCGCCAAAAATCTGCACTTCAATGTGGCGCGCACGCGCCACATATTTCTCCAGAAAGATTCCCGCATCCTTGAAGTTGGCCCGCGCCAGGCGGTCTACCGAGGCAAAGGCGTCGGCCAACTCGGCTTCGGATGCAACCAGGCGCATGCCAATGCCACCGCCACCAGCGGTACTTTTGAGCATCACCGGGTAGCCGATGCGGGCCGCCTCTGACGCGGCCTGTTCCAGACCGGACAACAGGCCCGATCCCGGCAACAAGGGCACGCCATTGGCTTCGGCCAAGGCGCGGGCGGTATGTTTCAGTCCGAAGGCACGCATCTGCTCGGCGCTGGGGCCAATAAAGGCCACGCCAGCGGCTTCGCAAGCCGCTGCGAAATCCGGATTTTCCGACAAAAAACCATAACCTGGATGAATCGCGTCAACGCCCAGCGCACGCGCAGCTTCGAGTATTTTTTCACTGCGCAAATAGCTTTGAGCGGCTGGCGCCGGGCCAAGCAACACCGATTCATCGGCTTCCAGCACATGGCGGGCGCTGGCATCGGCGTCTGAATACACCGCGACCGACGCCACGCCCAAGGAGCGCAGCGTGCGCTGAATGCGACAGGCAATCGCGCCCCGATTGGCAATCAATACTTTTTTAAACATGGTCGCCGTCCCAGACAAAAAGTTGTACCGGCGTCGGGTTGTAGCCATTGCAGGGATTGTTCAATTGCGGGCAGTTGGAGATCAGGCAGACCACATCCATCTCGGCCCGCAACTCCACGTATTTGCCGGCACCGGAAATGCCGTCTTCAAAGGTCAGACCGCCTTCAGGTGTCAGCGGTACATTCATGAAAAAGTTGATGTTCGGTGCCAGATCGCGCTTGCCCAGACCCAGGCGTGCCGCGTTTTGGTCGTGACAGCTGCAATGCGTCAGACCCAGCAAAAAGTTATCGCGGCAGCTGTGCATATATTGCTTGTCCAGCGCATAACGCACCGTGTTGCTCTCAGCCGCACAGGCGCCTCCCAGGGTGTCGTGGCGACCACAGGTGTCGGCGACGATGGTCAGCATGCAGTTGCCTTCGTTCGAATACAGGCGCGAACCGACGGTGAGATAAACCGCGCGCTGGTGCACGATGGTGTCGGTCGCACTGTAGCGCTCCTCCGGGTTGTGCAGCGCGTAAAACAAGGTGTCAACCGCCTGGTTTCCCTCCAGGTCCAGAATGCGCAGGATCTGGCCTTTGTAGATGGTTTTGATCCAAGGCTCTCCGGCCAGGCAAGTTGCGCTCAGTGCCGCGTCGGCGGTGTGCAGGGGGCTTTCCAACAACATGGTGATTTCCTTATCCGGCGTAGCGTTCGGTATTGATGAAGCCACGGACGTTCTCCGGGCGGAAGTTGCGGCAGTAGTCGTCCAGCCCCACCGGGCCACTGCGGAAGGCGCTCAACTGCACCGGGCGGGCGTCAAACGTCAGGCTCGGGTTGAGCGGATGGGGCACGGTGGTGAGGCAGATCAGTGTGTCCATTTCAAAACGCAGATCGACACTGTCTCCGGCGCGGCTGTTGCCCGCAACAAAGGTCAGCGTGCCATCGGCTTGCGGCTGCACTTTGCTGAACAGATTGACGGTGGCCCCGAGGTCGCGTTTGCCGAGCCCGTATTTGGCCAATTCCACCAGCAAGGAATCGCGGCCATTGCGCAACATCGCATTGCGGTCCTGCTGGTAGTGGCTCTGGCCGTACTGGTCGCGCACCATTGCGGCGTCGGATACCCCACACAGGCTGTCGTGCCAGCCCACGCTGTCGGCGGTAATCGAAGCAAAAATTCGGCCCATGTCAGAGTACAGGCAGTGGCCCCGACCGAGCAGCGCGGTGTGCTGCGCTTTCAGGGTGTCGGGCATGTTGTAGCGTTCCAGCGGATCGGTCGGGTTAAAGAAGGTAACGGCGCAGTTGGCGCCGCCTTCGAGGTCGGTGAAACGAATGCTGTTGCCCCGGCGTATCAGGCACGACCAGTGGGTGCCCGCTGGCACGCTGTGCTCCCAGCGCAGGTCGGCTGGAGAAATAGGCTGCGTCATGGTGTTCTCTCACTCCGTATGAATCGGTTAAAAATGTGTTCAGCGTTTGTCCGAGGCTGCATGCAACGGCGGGATGATGGCGGCCATCAGCTGCAAATGGCCGGTAATGACACCGCGCTGCACAATCATTTCGTTGGCAATGGTTTGCAGCACGTTGGCCGGTCCCTGCAACAAAATCACTTCCATGATTTGGTTGTGCGTGAGCGCCACATGCAAAGAGCTGATCACTTCATCAATGTGCTCGTATTGCAAGTCGGCCAGGCGCTTTTGCAGGCCCGCCGTCATGCGGTCATAAATCAGCGTGAGCGTGCCCACCATCACATCGTTTCCAACTTTTCGCTTGTGCTCCACCAACTGGTAGTTCACCATGTCGCTGATGGCCTGGGAGCGGCTGCCATAGCCACTGCTCTCCACCATATGGTCCAACTCTTCGAGCAAGGCCGGCTGCAGCGAAATGCTGATGCGGCTGACCAAGCCACTCTCTTTGGCTTCTTTGCGGGTCATTGCACACCCCCTTCCACGTTGTCATTGACCAAGGTAAAGCGCACCATATTCGACGGCAACTCGGGTTGCGCCGTTTCGTCGTCGCCGTCGCCCCCGGCCGCTGGCGGATGAATCAGGGCTTCCAGGCGCGCCTTTGTAGCGCGAAACGCGGGTGTGGCAATTTGCGCTGCGCTGCGTGGCCGGGGCACCGGCACTTCAATCATTTCGAGCACCTCGCCAGGGTGCGGCTTCAACACCAGGATGCGATCGGCCAAGTAGATGGCTTCGTCCAGATCGTGGGTAATAAACAAAACCGTGATGTCGATGTTCTTCCAGATTTCCAGCAAATGCGTTTGCATGCGGCTGCGGGTCTGGGCATCGAGTGCGCCAAAGGGCTCGTCCATCAGCAGAATGCGCGGCTCATTTACCAGGGCACGGGCAATTGCCACGCGCTGGCGCATACCGCCCGAGAGCTGGTGCGGGTAGGCATCGGCAAACGGTGTCAGGCCCACCATGTCCAGCCATAGGCGGGCAGCGCTTGCGGCTTCGTCTTTGCTGCGGCCACTCATTTCCGGACCGAACATCACGTTGCGCTGTACGCTCAGCCAGGGAAACAGGGAGTAGCCTTGGAACACCATGCCGCGGTCGCGCCCCGGCCCCTGAACCGGCGCACCGTCCAGCAAAACATCGCCGCTGCTTTGTTTCTCCAGACCCGCAAGGATGCGAATCAGCGTTGATTTGCCACAGCCCGAGGCCCCAATCACGCACACCAACTCGCGCCGGTGCACCTGGAAATTCACATTGCGCAAGGCCTCGGTTTCGCCTTGGGGTGTTGGAAACCGCTTGTGCAGATTGCGCACTTCCAAAATCACTTCGCGCTGCTTGATGGCATCAAAGCGTTCCCGTACGGCATCCGACTGGTCGAGATAACTGGTCATGGCGTTGTCCCTTATTTGCGTGTTTTTGCGCTGTCCCAAGGGAACAAGCGCGTGCCCAAGCGCTCCAGCAGCCAATCGCTGCCAAAGCCAATCACACCAATCAGAACGATGGCGGCGTAGACGTTGTCAAAATGCTGATAGCGGGCCTGCTGGGTAATAAACCAGGTGATGCCGGAGCTGGTACCAATCAGCTCCGCAACAATCAGATAGGTCCAGGCCCAGCCCAGCAAAATGCGCTGATCGCGGTACAGGTCAGGCAATATTCCAGGCAATACCACGCGGGTGATCAGGCGCGCTCCGCGGGTGCCCAAGGTGCGTGCGGCCTCTATCAAGGTGGCCTCTAGCTTGCGCGTCGTGTTGGAAATAATCAGCACCTGCTGAAACAAGGTTCCAATCACAATGATGGCAATTTTGGGGCCGTCGTATATGCCCATAATCGCCACCGCCAGCGCGCCAAAAGCGGGGGCGGGCAGGTAGCGGAAGAATTCAATGAATGGCTCGCTCAAGCGGGCGAGCAAGGGATAGGTTCCACACAAAATTCCCAACGGCACCCCAATCAGGGATGAAATCAGGAAGCCCCAGAAAATAATCTGGATGCTGTGCCACAAACTCTGGTGCAACCACGGTGCGTCCTTTTGCACCGGGGGCGTAACGAAACCGGTATACAGGGCTTTGGCCACGGCGTGCGGGGCCGGCAAATAAATCGGGTTGGCTGGCTCGCCGCTCGGCAGGGCCAGCCCTTGCTGGCGCACCAGCGCGCGCTGCTCGTCAAACTCGGCGCGGTCGACCAGCATGCCGGGCTGGAAATAGTCGACCGCGCCAGGGTCTGTCACCTGCACTTTGGGGTGCCATATAAACGGCACATAACTCACCACGCACCAGACCAGAATCGGAATCAGAAACGATGCAAACACGATACCCGCTTGCTGCAAGCGATCGCGGGCACGGCCCACTGCTTGATTTTTTTCATTTTTCATGAATGCGACTCCAGACGGATGGGTGGCGACACTCGGCTTATTTGCCGCTGTAAAAAGTCGGGTCCAGATAGGTCTCGATCTTTTCCGGCGCCTTGTAAATTTTCTGCGCCACGTTGAAGTTGTTTACGAACTGCGTGGAGCCGTAAAGCGAAGCGAAGCCACTGCCCTTGGCATACACTTTTTTACCGGCGGCGATGTCCAGCAAGTGGGTGCCCTGCAACAACGGCAGGTAGTCCGCCGGGCTGACACCCGAACGCGCTGCCATGATCTTGACGGCATCCGGCTGGGTCTTGGGGTCCTGGATATAAGTCACGACTTTGTCCCAAACGCCTTGCAACTTGAGCCAATCCGCACGATGCGCCTTGGCACTGGCGGGGCTGGCCACCACGGTGTCATAAATCAGGCCCGGCTCGTCGCTCGAGGTATAAATGCCATGCGAGCCCGGCGTGCCTTTCAAGGCCTCACCGGCAACCGGTTGCCAGACGCCAATCGCGGCCACATCGGGCGCCGCAAAAACCTGCGGTAGCTCATTGGTCTTGGCATTCACCAGGGTCACGTCAGACTCTTTCAGGCCGGCCTTCTTCAGCGCATTCACCAACAGCAAATGGTCGACCAGTCCTTCTTCAACGGCGACTTTCTTGCCTTTCAAGTCCTTCACCGACTTGATACCGGCCTTGGCCACAATCATGTCGTTGCCACTGGAGTAATCGGTAATCACCACCACTTTGCCCTTGCCGCCGCCCGATCCAGTGACCAGCATGTCGCCATTCGTCATGGCCACGGCATCGAGCTTGCCAGCGGCAAATGCATCCATGGAAGCGGAGTAGTCAAACCACTCGAAACTGACGTCTACACCAGCTTCTTTGAACCAGCCTTTGTCAATCGCAACCTGCCAGGCAACCCAGCCCGGCCAGTCGCTATAGCCAATTTTGATAGGGGCGGCTGCGTGGGCCCCCACGGCGCCCAATAACAGCACTGCAGGCAACAGCATTTTCTGGCCAATGCGCTGCAACGTAGAACTCACAGGATTCAGATTCATGGTGGCTTCCTTCGGGTTTAAGTATTACCAAAAAAATAAAACGTAATACTCACACCGCAATGCACGATGTATGCCAAGTTGTGTTTTGGCCCGCAACGGGGCGTTTAGCCCTGCGCATTCGCAGCGGTAGATCGCGGAACATGCACGATGCTGGTGATTTGCCGCCATTTGGTGCAAATCCACACACCAGGCTCTGGCGTTCATGGCACCAAATGCGCGCTTGGACGGGCACAGGCATACTGCGCGCCATGCCCGATTCGACGCCCACCACCCATCCTGTCCCTGCTGCCGCGCCACCGCATAAGCGCTTGGTGCTGCTGCTGGCGAGCGGGGCCGGGCTGTCGGTTGCGGCGCTGTATTACAGCCAGCCAATGTTGGGTGTGCTGTCGCATGACATCGGTGTCAGCGATCTCGAAATTGGCAGCGTGCCCACCATCACCCAGCTCGGCTATGCCTTGGGCATTTTGCTTTTGGCGCCATTGGGTGACCGGCACGACCGGCGCACCATCATTCTGGTAAAGCTGGGTTTGTTGATTGCGGCGCTGCTGACAGCGGCACTGGCACCGTCGCTCAGCGTCTTGCTGGCGGCCAGTCTGGCAATTGGCATGACGTCAACGTTGGCACAAGACATTGTTCCGGCGGCCGCTACCTTGGCACCAGCGGAATCGCGCGGACGCATTGTGGGGCAGGTCATGACCGGTCTGCTGCTCGGCATTTTGTTGTCACGCGTGTGCAGCGGCCTGATCGCAGCCCAATTTGGTTGGCGCAGCATGTTCGTGCTGGCGGCCATCAGCATGGCAGCCGTGGGCGTAGCGATCTGGCGCGGCCTGCCGCATTTTGCGCCCACCACCTCGCTGGCATATGGCGCCCTGCTGCGCTCGCTCTGGGACTTGCTGCGGCGCCATGCGGTACTGCGCCAGGCAGCGCTGGCCCAGGGATTGTTGTCGATGGGCTTCAGTGCATTCTGGTCTACGCTGGCCGTGATGCTGCACGGAGCACCATTTCATTTGGGCAGTGCAGTGGCGGGTAGTTTTGGGTTGGCGGGCGCGGCAGGCGCACTGGCCGCACCCATCGCCGGTCGCTTGGCAGACCGGCGCGGACCACAGCGCGTCAGCCTGTTCAGCGCCAGCCTGACAGCGGCCAGTTTCGCCCTGATGTGTCTGGCAACCCAAGCGTCTCCGGCCGCGCAACTGTTCATCCTGGTGGTGTGTACCATCACGTTCGACCTGGGCGTGCAATCGACCTTGATTGCCCACCAGACGCTGATTTACGGCGTTGACGCCAACGCACGCAGCCGGCTCAACGCCGTGCTGTTTGTCGGCATGTTCACGGGCATGGCCAGCGGTGCTGCGCTGGGCAGTGTGCTGTTGGCACACGCTGGCTGGGTGGCCGTTACGGCATTGGCCACGGCGACGTCAGTGGCTGCGTTTGGCGTGCGCCTGTGGCACCCACGTGCAGCCTGACTGGCGTTGGCGTGCCGGCGTTATTTGCCAAGCAAGCCACCAATAAAGTCCTTCAGGCGGTCGCCTATATCGAGATCGATGGCGCGCGGAGCAGCGGCGCCCTGGAACTCATCGTAGACCCAGTCACCGTCCACTTGGGACACCGCGTTGGGTTGGGGCATGGCGTAGACCGGTTTGTTTTTGAGGGCCGTGGTCATATAGTCAATCCACATTGGCAGCGCCAACGTGGCACCGAATTCACGGCTACCCAATGACTGCGGATCGTCATAACCCATCCAGGCAACGGCGGTAATGGGGCCGCTGTAACCCGCAAACCACCCATCAATCGCGTCGCTGCTGGTGCCGGTTTTGCCGGCGATGTCGGGCCGGCCCAGCTTCTGGGTGGCCGCAGCGCCGGTGCCGCTGACGGTCACTTCGTGCAACATGCTGGTGGTAACGAACGCATTGCGGGCGTCAATTACACGGTCAACGTCCTGGGCTACGGCCGGCGGTTTGGCTTCAAACAATACGCTGCCCTTGAGATCAACGACTTTCTGGATCAGATAGGGGTTGATCTGATAGCCGCCATTGGCAAACACCGAATAGGCACTGGCCATTTGCACCGGCGTTACCGAGCCGGTGCCCAGCGCCAAAGTGTAGTTGGAAGGGTGTTTGGCCGCATCGAAACCAAAATGTGGCAGATAGTCGTGGGCGTATGGCACACCGATGGCACGCAGCAAGCGCACCGCCGCCACGTTTTTAGACTGTGCCAATGCCTTGCGCAAGGTAATGGGTCCGTCGTATACGTCGTCGTCATTCTGTGGCGTCCAGGGCTGGCCGCCGGTCTCCGCCGCGCTCAGTGTGAGTGGCGCATCGTTCACCTGGGTCGCCGGTGCATAGCCCTTCTCGAGCGCCGCCGAGTAGATAAATGGTTTGATCGAGGACCCCGGTTGGCGCCAGGCCTGGGTTGCATGATTGAACTGGCTGGCGGTAAAGTCAAAGCCGCCCACCAGGGCGCGGTAGGCACCGGTCTGGTTATTCAATGCGACAAACGCCGCCCCCACATTGGGCAACTGGGTGATCGCCCAATTGCCCTTGCCCTGTGCCTCGACCCGAATAATGGAGCCCGCTTTGAGTTTGAGTGCGGCACTGGCCTGCGGCGCAAGCGCGGCGCGAACGAAGCGCAAGCCGTCACCGGCAATGTCAATTTCATCGCCATTGACCAAGGCGGCATGGACCTTGGCAGGGGTCAGCGACAAGACCACGGCGGCCACCATTTTCTCGCTCGGGAGGTGGCCCTGGAGCGCAGCTTCGATTGCTTTTGCACGCTCTGCAAGCGCACCGGGCAGCGCCACACTGCCCTCAGGCCCCCGGTAGCCATGGCGCTGATCGTAGGCCAGCAGATTGCGGCGCACGGCGTCGAAGGCGGCCTCTTGTTCGGCATTGATGAGCGTGGTGTAAACGCTGATGCCGCGCGTATAGGTGTCGTCTTTGAACTGCGCGGCCATGGTCTGCCGCACCATTTCCGCCACGTATTGGGCATGGCTGCTAAAGGACTGGCCGTCCATGCGCACATGCAAGTCTTCGTTTTGTGCCTGCTGCAGTTGGGCTTCGGTGATGTAGCCCAAATCGCGCATGCGCTTGAGTACCAGCGACTGGCGCACCTTGGCGCGTTTCGGGTTCACCACCGGGTTGACCGTGCTGGGTGCCTGCGGCAAGCCGGCCAGCATGGCGGCCTGGCCCAGGGTTAACTCCTTTAATGGCTTGCCAAAATAGACCCGTGCCGCGCTGCTGAACCCGTAAGCCCGTTGCCCGAGATAAACCTGGTTCATATAGAGCTCCAGAATTTGATCTTTGGTCAGGGTGCGTTCAATTTTGTAGGCCAGCATGACCTCGGTAAGCTTGCGTGAAAGGACTTTTTCTTTGGTGAGGTAAAAATCGCGCGCCACCTGCATTGTGATGGTGGAGGCGCCCTGCTTCAGACCCCCGGTCATATCGGCAATGATGGCCCGGGCGACGCCCTTGAAATCAACGCCGCCGTGCTCGTAGAAGCGCGAATCTTCAATTGCCAGCAGGGCTTGTTTCTGAATTTGTGGAATGTCCTTGATGGCCACAAATTCACGCCGTTCCTGGCCGAATTCGCCAATCAGCACACCGTCACTGGTGTACACCCGCAATGGGATTTTGGGGCGGTAATCGGTGAGTGCGTCCAGATTGGGCAAGTCCAGCGGCGTACTGGCCCTGGCGCCGGTAACGGGGACAGCGACACCCAGCGTGACGGAGATAAAGGCCAGACTGGCAAGCCAGCGTGCCGCAAACAAGAGGCGGGAAGTACGCGTCAAAATAATGCAACCAAAGTGATTGAGACCGCGAGCGTACCAAAATTAGCGGCCCCTGCGCTATTCCGCAGGGGCCGCCAGGGCGTATCGCAATACGCTGTTACAAGCCTTACTTGGCTGCCGTTTCAGTGGCTGTGGATGGCGTCCAGCCGCCGCCCAGCGCCTTGTAAACGGCGACCACCGCGGTCAGTTGCACGCGTTGTGCATCCACCAGCGACGCTTCGGCCTGGGCTTGGTCACGCTGCGCGCTCAACAGGTCCAGACTGCCAATGGTGCCCGTCTTGAAGCGCGCCTGGGCCAGACGCAGGCTCTCACCGGACAGGCGCAAACGCTCCTGTGCGTTGTCCGCCAGGACCCGGCCAGCTTCCACATTGGTCAGTGCATCGTGCGCGTCTTTGAAGGCGTTTTGCACGGTTTGTGTGTACTGGGCAAGCGCCTCTTGCTCGCGCGCATTGGCCGCAGACATCAGGGCATCGAGTGCACCGGCACGGAAGATCGGCTGGGTCAAATTGCCCATCAGGTTCCAGAACACCGACGTTGGATCGAACAGGTTGGAGAGCGATTTGGACTCCTGCCCGGCACTTGCTGTCAGTGTCAGTGACGGAAAATACGCCGCCCGTGCCTGCGCGATATCACCATGTGCGGCAACCAGGGTTTGCTCAGCAGCGACCACGTCCGGACGGGCGGTCAACAGATCAGAGCGCAGGCCCTCAGGCACTTTCTGGGCCGCATACAAGGCCCCCAGATCGTTGCCCCGCGCCAATGCCGGTTTGACAATGTCGGCTGGCTGTCGCCCCACCAACACCGCCAGCGTCGACTCCGCCAAGGCCAGGCTCTGGCGTGCCTGTTGCACGGCGGACTGGGCGCTAACGACATCGGCTTGCGCTGTCAGGATGTCTTGCGGACCCACCAGGCCAACCGCCAAGCGGCGCTGTTGCAGGCGCAGGGTTTCCTGGCGGCTCTCCAGCACCTGGCTGGCGAGGCGCGCCTGGGCATCGGCGCCGCGCAAGGCGAAATAAGCCTGGGCGACATTCGCGTACAACGTGATCAAGACGTTGCCACGGGTCGCCGACTGGGCCAGCAAGCGGGCCCGGGCGGCTTCATCGGCCTTGGCATATTTGCCCCAGAAATCGATCTCATAGCTGGCGCTCAGACCAATCTGGCGGTCTTCATAGACCGGATTGAAGCCGCTGGCGTACGTAGCGGTGTTTTCGCTGATTTTGCGCCGTGCGGTGTTGGCCGTCAGGTCCACCGTTGGGAACAAATTGGCATGGCTCTGTGCGGTGGAGGCCTGGGACTCAATGACCCGCGCAGTGGCCAACGCCAGATCCTGGTTGTTGCGCTGCGCTTCGTCCAACAGGGCATTCAGCACCGGGTCGTTGAAGCCGGTCCACCAGCTGCGCAAATCGGCGTTGCCCGCGGTGGTGTCAGCCGACGGCAATTGCAATGCCGGGCGGCTGTACGGCGCCACCGGTGCCAGGCTGCCGCAGGCGCTCAACACGCCCGCAGCGAGCACGCTCAGGGCCAGTGCGGCACCACGGGTTTGTTTATTCTTCAACATGGTGGGCTCCCTCGCCGTGTGCCGGCTTGTTCAAGTAGCGATAGTCTTCGGGCTTGGAGCGGAAGTGCCAGTCGTTCACCAGTTTGAAGAACAAAGGCACCATGAACACGGCCAGGAAAGTGGCCGCCAACATGCCGCCCAAAACACCGGTACCAATGGATTGGCGGGCCGCCGCACCGGCACCCGAGGAGAAGGCCAACGGCACCACGCCCAAGATGAACGCCAGCGACGTCATCAGAATTGGGCGGAAGCGCAAACGTGCAGCTTCGAGCGCCGCCGCTACCGGCGACAGACCCTCATGCACTTTCATCATGGCGAACTCGACGATCAGAATCGCATTTTTGGCAGACAAGCCCAACAACGTAACCAGACCAATCTGGAAATAAACGTCATTCGTGAAGTGACGGAAATACACCGCCACCAGCGCACCAAACAGACCAAACGGCAGGGTCAGCAGCACCGACAAAGGCAGGGACCACTTTTCATACTGGGCCGCCAGAATCAGGAAGATCATCAAGAAGCCAGCACCCAGCGCCAAGGCGCTGGAGCCGCTGCTGCGTTTTTGCTGGAAGGCCGAGCCACCCCAGTCGTAACCCATGTCAGTTGGCAAAACCTGGGCGGCCACCCGCTCCATGGCGGCAATCGCCTGGCCCGAGCTGTAGCCCGGTTTGGGTTCGCCCAGAATTTGGATAGAGGGCAAGGCGTTGAAGTGCTGCACCGACTCTGGGCCGGCGACGAACTTCACATCGGCGACAGCGCTGATCTGGATCATTTTGCCGCTGCTGGAACGCACATACAACTTGCCAATATCGTCCGGCTTGGAGCGGAAACTGCCTTCGGCTTGCATCAGCACCTGGTAAATGCGGCCGCTCTTGTTGAAGTCGTTCACGTAGTAACTGCCCAGCGTCGCGGCCAGCGTGTTGTAAATATCGGCCAGCGCAATGCCCATAGAGCGCGCTTTTTCGGTGTCGACATTCACATAGAGCTGGGGCGAGTTGGCCTGCCACAGGGTTTTGACACCCTGCAACTCAGGTTGCTTATTGGCCTCGGCCAACAAAGTGGGCAGCAATTGCGCCAGGCGCCGCACGCCGCCGTCACCCTTGTTTTGCAAATAGAACTCAAAGCCTCCGGTCTGCCCCAGGCCTTGAATGGCAGGCGGCGCAAAGGCCAAAGGCAGGCCTTCTTTGATGCCACCGGTCTTCATATAGGTTTCCATCACGATCTGCTTGGCAGACTGGTCGCGTTGGTCCCAGGGTTTCAGCGGGAAGAACATGGTTGCAGCCGACGACTTCAGGCCGCCACCACCGAGGAAGTTCAAACCCACCAGGCTGAACACGGTGTCGATATTTTTGTTCGGTGCCATCGCCGCTTCGACCTTCTTCACCACTTGGTTGGTGCGCTCCAGCGACGAGCCTTCCGGCAAGATCACGGCGCCAATGTAGTAGCCCTGATCTTCGTCCGGCACCAGGGCGCCGGGAACGATTTTGAACAGCACACCGGTCAGCACGCCCATCGTCAGGAACAGGGTGATGCCCAGCACGCCGCGCTTCAAGAAGAAGGCAACGCCCGCGGTGTAGTGTCCGGTGAGGTTGTGGAAGCTGCGGTTGAACCAATTGAAGAACGCATTTTTGCGTTCCATATTGGGTTTCAGGAACACCGCGCACAAGGCCGGTGTCAGGGTCAGCGCCACAATGCCGGACAACACCACGGCAATCGTGATGGTGACCGAGAACTGGCGATACAACTCACCGGCCAGGCCGCCCAGGAACGCCACAGGTATGAAGGCCGAGCACAGCACCAGCACGATCGCAATCACCGGGCCGGTGACTTCGCGCATGGCCTCGATGGCCGCGTCCACCGGCGTCATGTTTTCCTCGTGCATCAGGCGCTCTACGTTTTCCAGCACCACAATGGCATCGTCCACCACGATACCAATCGCCAGCACCATGCCGAACAGGGTCAGCGTGTTAATGCTGTAGCCCAGCAAGTGCAGGCCGGCCATGGTACCAATCAGGGACACCGGTACCGCCAGCGTCGGAATGATGGTGGCGCGCCAACTCTGCAAGAACAGATACACCACGACGAACACCAGCACCATGGCTTCCAACAGCGTTTTGACCACTTCGTGAATCGACTCCACCACAAACGGTGTTGTGTCATACGGCGTGCTATAGGTCATGCCAGCAGGGAACTTGGCTTTCAGCTCTTGCAGCGCAGCCTCCACGGCAGCCCGGGTGTCGAGTGCATTGGCACCGGTTTGCAGGAATACCCCGACTGGCACTGCGGGGTGGCCGTTCACACGGCCATAGAAGTTGTAGTCTTTCGAACCCAACTCGACGCGCGCCACGTCTTTGAGGCGCACGACCGAGCCTTTGTCGCCACTGCGAACCACGATGTTTTCGAACTGCTCGGGCTCCAGCAAACGGCCTTTGGCCGTGACCGTCAGAGTCAGCTCTTCGCTGTTGTTCGGTGGCGCGCCAATTTTGCCGGCTGCGTATTGGGCATTTTGCTCCGTTACGGCATTCGAAATATCGCCAACCGTAATGCCTAACTGGGCCATGCGGTCAGGCCGCAGCCAAATGCGCATGGCGTAGTCTTTGGCACCAAAGATTTGTACATTGGTGGTACCCGGCACACGCTTGATGCGGTCCAGTACGTTTTGCGTAATGTAGTTGGAGATATACAGCGCATCGTAGCGGTCGTCTTCGGCATACAAAGCCGCGACCACCAGGAAGTTGGCCGAGCTCTTGGCCACCGTAACGCCCTGGCGCTGCACTTCCTGCGGCAGTTTGTTGAGCACCTGGTTTACGCGGTTATTGACGTTCACCGCCGCAATGTCCAGATCGGTACCCACATCAAAAGTCACGTTGATGGTGACGGCGCCATCGCCCGACGAAGTGCTGTCCATGTACAGCATTTTTTCCACGCCGTTGATCGATTGTTCAATCGGTGCAGCAACGGTGGTTTCCAGCACTTCGGCCGAAGCACCCGGATAAACCGCGCGCACATTCACCACGGGAGGTGAAATTTCCGGATAGCGGGACACCGGCAAAACGTGCAAAGACGCCAGCCCGGCCAGCACCAGGAACAGAGAGACGACCGTCGCAAAAATCGGTCGCCGAATAAAAAACTGAGAAAACATAGACGGGGTTTTCCTTATTTAGCAGCCGAGGCAGCCGGTGCAGCGGGTGCAGCCGGGTTCGCGCCTGGAACGTAGGGAACGGGTTTCACCACCATGCCAGGATCGTGGGCCTTGATGAAGCCCTCAACCAAAACGCGGTCGCCGCTGTTGATCCCCTTGGTGACAATCCAATTGCCTTGGCTCCAACCGTCGAGCTCGACCGGATGGGGTTCGAGCTTGTCGTCTTTGTTCACCACAAACACCATTTTTCCAAACGGGCTGTCAATCACTGCGCGCTGTGGCACGGCAATCACGTTGGTCCGGCTGGCACCGCCCAAACTGACGCGCACGAACTGCCCCGGACGCAAAACGCCATCGGGATTGGGAATTTCTGCCCGCACATCGAAGCTGCCGGTGGTGGTGTTAATGCGCTCAGCGGCAAAGTTGAGCTTGCCCGCGTGGGCGTATTTACTGCCATCGGACAGCTGAATCGTGACGCCAAAGCCGTAGCTGCCATTGGCCGCTTTCTTGCCTGGAACCGCCAGCTGGCCCGACTTCACCAACTTGCTGACACGCAGCAAATCGGCTTCCGACACGCTGAAGTTCACGTACATGGGATCGGTCTGCACAATGGTAGTCAACAAACCATCGCTGACGCTGACCAAACTGCCGTCGGACTTGGCGGCGGTGCCGGTGATGCCGGAAATCGGCGCCACCACTTGGGTATAGCTCAGGTTCAAGCGGGCTTCATTGGCCTGGGCCTGGGCTTGCTTGAGCGTGGCCTCTGCCACTTCACGCGCCGACAAGGCATCGTCGTAGTCCTTCTGGCCGACGGCTTTTTCAGCCACCAGCGCAGCCAGGCGCTTCTCATCGCGCCGGGCTTGGGTGGCCTTGGCTTCGGCCAGGGCCAACGCCGCTTCAGCCGAGGCCAACTGGGTTTGGAAGGTGCCCGGATCGATCTGGAATAGGGGCGCCCCAGACTTCACGGCAGCGCCTTCGGTATAGAGTCGCTTGTTCAAAATGCCGCCAACGCGGGCGCGAACCTCGGTTTCACGCGAACCAGCGGTTTGACCGGTGTACTCAAAAGCCACGGGCGCCGCCTTGGACTCGGCGGTAATCACGCTGACTTCGGGCGGGGGCATGCCGCCACCCATGCCCTGGGGGGCATCCGATTTACCACAGGCGACCAATGCCAGTGGCAAAGCCGCAAGCGCAAAGGCCGATTTCCAGCGGGCACGCTGGGCTTGAAGGGAACGATCAGCAAGTGGGTTCATGGGGCGCAGTTCCGTTGTCATAGATCAAGAAAATTAATATTGGCACCGCTAGTATTACATACATTCGTGTATGTTTGTATTACTATAGCGGCCCTTACACAGCAGAAATAGTTATCACCGAGGTAGATTCATGGCCCGCAAGACCAAAGACGATGCAGAACTCACCTGCACAGCGCTACTGGACGCCGCGGAACGCGTTTTTTTTGACAATGGCGTGGGCGCCACCACACTGAACGATATTGCCCGGGCGGCCGGTCTGACACGGGGCGCCATTTACTGGCACTTCAAAGACAAGAACGACTTATTGCAGGCCATGTTCGCACGGGCCATGCTGCCGATGGAAGCGATGCTGACCGAGCTCGAAGGAACCGGCCAGGACGCGCCATTGCAGGCATTGCGCGCCATGTGTGTGCAAGCGCTGACCAACCTGGCACAGTCGCCCGACCAGCAACGGGTGTTCAGCATCATGTTTTTGAAGTGCGAATACACGCCGCCCATGGAAGAAATTCTGGACGAAAAACACGCCAAACGCGATGAATGCCTGGAGCAGGTGCGCCGTGTTTTGCACCGGGCCGTGGCGAACGGCTCTTTGCCGCCGGACACCGACGTTGCCATGGCCAACCAGGTGCTGAACAACTTCATGGCCGGCACCATGCGCGAATGGCTGCTGGCGCCCCAGGCTTACAAACTGGACGCATGCGCGCCAGCCATGGTGGACATGCTGATGGCCGGCTTGCAGCATTGCCCACCGCGCTTGCAAAGGGATTGAGACCGAACCACCAAGCACACGCTGAACGGCGCAGCCTCTGGCCGACGCCATGGGCCAACGGCTTAACCCAGAAGCCGGAACAGCCCGTACAAAGACAAAACCGCTACCGCTACCAACATCGCCGTCTTCAGGGCGCGATCCTTGCCAACAATGCCCAATGCGCTACACGCCAAAATGGCAAGCATTACGTAAATCAATTTCATCGCTTGATGATACCCAGCCCGGCGTCGCGGGTGGCGATGCACACCACTGCAGCGTTATGAAAGC
>Ga0228698_1000459_pt1 | contig 31969 bp, 35 predicted proteins | sample McNCre117_Aug_MG_FD_178015 | JGI IMG/M metagenome (GOLD analysis project Ga0228698, IMG submission 178015) | Freshwater microbial communities from McNutts Creek, Athens, Georgia, United States - 1-17_Aug_MG | ecosystem: Environmental > Aquatic > Freshwater > Creek | place: USA: Georgia...
GTGCTGCGGACATCTAAAAAAAGGAAATGCACATGTTGGAAAAGTTGATTGAATATTGGCCTTTGTTGACCGCCGTTGCGACGGCATGGGCATGGTCAATGAAGTTGTTGGTTGGTATTTCACGGTCCATGCAATCCACCACGGACACGTTGACCCACCACACCAAGTTGCATGTCGAACACAAAAAGGCGTTTGACCTCATCACATCCAAACATGAATCCTTGAAGTCCGGGGTGCATCAGTTGGAAACATCCGTGGCCGTCCTACAAGCCCACGATACGCACGGCCCCGTCGCACGGGGATAACTTAGAAAAGGAACAACACCATGGCTACCGTATTCCCATTGAAATCTGATTCCCTTACGGGCGTCATCTATTCCGCACAAACCACGGATACGGATAGCCCCGTTGGTGCCGTCCAAATCACGACCGCCCAAGCAACGGGAACCATCCGTGGTTCCTTGAAGCAAATCTACACGGGTACGGTTTCGGGTCCACCTTCCCCCGGAGATGTCGCGGGTTTGACCATCGGTGGTGTGGATTATGCCTTCGTTGCATTTGACGATGGTACCGATGCCACGGCTACCGGGGTGACATCCGCCGCAACCAATGGGAACAAGTTGACCAAGCGGTTCACGCCCAAAGGAACCCCACGTCCCGCCGCAAAGCAAACGTGGACAACTACGGTTTCTGGTGCCCCCGGACTTGGGGATGTTGTGTCCTACACGATTGGTGGGACCACCTATTCCACCATGTGTTTGTCCGATGCGACCACGACAACCACGGCGGAAGCCTTGAAAGCCGCCGTGAACAATGGTTCCAAGGATGCCCGTTCTTTCGGCATCTATGGTTCCCCGATTAGCAATGATCGGGTGCATTGCGTCATCAATGGTGTTACCTACACCTATTCCGTTGATGGTGGGGATTCGCCCATTGACGTTGCCATGGGCCTTGCCGCCGCTATCAATGGTGATTCCGTCTATGACGTGGATCGTGCCGCCAACGTGATTTACTTGCGTGCCAAGGCCGTTGGTGCCCCGGTGGAAGTGACAACCTTTGTGGTTGCGGCCCCCGGTGGAACGACCATCACCGCCCCGGAAACCAAAGTGACGGGTACGGCCACGGGTTCCGATTGGGTCGCATCGCGTGTAACCAACCATGCCACCATCACCAATAGTGGCTTTGGCCCGGACAACACCCCGGTTTCCGTTGCCGTGACTTTGGATCAAGGTACCACCACGGTGTCCTCGGTCAATGTGGTTGTCGGTTGCTTGGCCGATACCGTGACCTTGAAGTTGGGCGGGGAAACCTTTTCCTTCGTCACGACCAACAACGTCACGGCGGATGTCTTGACGGGGATCGTTGCGGCGGTGTCGGGGTCTTACACAGCTTATTCCGATGGCGTGAACTTGTACGTCCGTGCCCCGGTGGGTTTGACCACAAGCATTGCGATCTCCTACACGGGTGCCGTGTCTTGGGCGGGTGCAACCTTGTTGTCGGCTACCACGGGTCAACGCTTGTGGAACGTTTCCAACGTTGATTCCGACATGACGGTGGAATACTTCAAGCCCGGCTTGGAAGGGCACGATGCGGAGATTTCATCCATCCACACGGGGGACATTGGATTTTCGATTTCGGAAGACCAAGCGGGTCGTGATGGGGACATCGCCGCATTGTCGGATGGGGAAACCACGTTTTCCTATGAAACCCAAAACGGGGATACGGTCAACGAAGTAGCCATTGGCATTTGGGAAGCCATGAACGGCAAATCCCAGTTCGGTGTGTCCTACGCCACGGATACGGACACCATCGCAAAGCAAGGGCCATTCGTCTTGACCGATGTTTCGGTTTGGAAGAATGGTGCGGGCGGTGTCGCATTCACCATTACCGATGTCCAATCGGCATCGGCACCATTGGCGGTGACGGCACCTACTTGTTTCCGTTTGGATGGGGCCACCACGGCGTTGGTTGGTTGTGCCTTGTTGGGCGGAACTTCTTACAAAGCCCATGTATTCTTGCGGATGGATAGTGATCCGTTCCCGGCGTGGTATGAAGATTCTTCTACCGTGATTTCGGGCAACCAAGTCGTGACCGTGAATAGCACGGGCTACGATTCCATCACGGTGCAAGTGGACACCTTTGTTGGAAACGGCGTGGCGCAAGTCACCTTGCAAGGGAGCAAATAACCATGCCCGGTACACACGTTGACGAAAAGCATTGGAACATGGCGAAGGAACAAGCCAAGGCCGAAGGCTTTGAAAAGAACTACGCCTACATCCAAAGCATCTACCAAAAGATGATCAAAGGTGCGTCCAAAGATCCACGGTCGGCGGCGGCATTTGAACAACTGAAAAAGGAACACAAGAAATGAAGAAGCCCTACTTGGTTTGTTTGGCATTGTCCTATTTGGTCGGATGCATCATTGGTTCGGCTTGTAGTCGTACATCCTTGGTGGTTGAACCCACCAAGGATGTCGATGATGTCGTGGAACTTCCAACAAGTGACACGGGAACTTCTTTGCCGGGATCGCCAACACCGTAGAGCCACGATGGTAAATGGTAGTTCCAAAGGGATTCAAGGGCGGGATGCCTGATAAAAGGATTAGATAACGGGTGGTGTGAGGATGATGGATTTATCCGAATCAAAAGATGATGACACCATCGAAGACATCGTGGATCGTCTTTTGGCGGATGATACGGAACCTACGGAACAAGAGAAGGAAGAATGGTTCAAGCGAACGCAATGGGTTGAACTTCCTTTGATGCCCGTGCCCACAAGCAAACCCAACAAGAAAGGTGATTGACATGGAAATCATCGTAGCTTTGACACCATTCGTTACTGGTTTGGTTTCCCTTTGTGCCGCCCTTTCCACGGTATTGCCACCCCCGGACTTTGGTGGTGTGCAATCATCGTTGGCTTATAGATTGACTTACACCGTCATCAACGCCATCGGATTGAACGTGGGCCATGCAAAGAACACCACCGCCCCCAAGTAACAACCTTCAAGCTTTGTACTTCGTGGCGGACAAGCCCGTTGTCCTAGCCCCATGGTCCATCCTTGAAACACCCGAAGGTTGGGTTCTCCCCGCCGGACCCCGTGGCTTTGATGGCCGCGATGGGCGTGACGGCTTGGATGGTGCCCAAGGTCTTATGGGACCTCAAGGCCCAATGGGTCCGATGGGTCCACAAGGACATCCGGGGACATCCACAACAACGGTGATCCATCGGTATGAACGACCCGCCCCGCCAAGGCCGTCAAACGGCCCTATGTCCGTAGTTTCACCTCCGGTGGGTTCTAGGGCGACCGATGGCATTCCCGTCCGTCCTAGCCCAACGTCGAAAGGATCTATGGGCGGTGTTGGCCGTGGCAAGATGCCCGAACCGAATCCGACCCGTTGGAACTATAATCCCAAGACCGATGGAAAGTTGCTTGGATTGAAAAGCCCATCACCATCTTGCGGGTGGGAATCCTTTAGTCCATCCGGGCATAAGCGGTAGAAACGAAGTTCAACTTGATCTTGGGTCGTTTTGACGAACTTTTTGTGTCGTGGAACATAGCGTCATCACTACGTTATTCGGGATTTTTCGTGTGACCGCTACGTATGGATAGCGGGGATCTTAACATCTATCCCCTACCCCTGCACCCCACCCCTAAGACAAGAAGCACTAAGCCTATGTAGCGGTCACACTATTTTTCGTCGGATTCCTTATTGGTTTCTAAGTAGTTACACGATTTTTTTTGATCAATGGTCACATGACTTCAAAGCCGCTTCGCGGCGGTGACCACAAGGAACCCGTTCTTTGCGTGACAAAGGATCCCGGATCCCTAAGCGGAACGGAAATCCAACACCAAATCCAACGGGATCGGCAACCCCAATGCCCAACGGATACAACTCTGTCAACGATGACCGTGCCATTAGGCGGTTTTCCCTAGTGGCCGGAGCTTTGCATGGGCAAACGAGGTTATGAAGGTGTGTGAAGATTGAAAGGGCACACAAGAAAGTTCTTGACGGCCATGAAAAAGATGGTAAGGTGATGGTGGACGTAGCGGCAATGGCCGTGACACCTTGAACCTAAACCAAAACACAACCTAAAACATAACCTACCAGCCGCGATTTGAAGCTTGGCAACTTCTAAATGCAACCCCGATGACCGGCGGCTCTACAAGCTCACGTCAACGAAAAAAGGAACCTTGAAAATGAACTTGGAAGAACAACTATCGCTACGGCAAGCGGCTAACTTGATGAAGGTGACCAAGCAAAGGGCTTGGCAGCTTTTGCAAGAGGGCACGCTTGATGGCGTGATGTTTGATTCTTTCCTGATCATTTCCAAGGAAAGCGTGGATCGGTGGGTGGCTTCCAAGGAAGCGAAGAAGTCACCCACCGTGTCCATTCCAAAACCAACGTTGGAAGAAGATTTCAACAACTACTTCACGGAAACCTATGGGACGGTGAAATAGAAAAAAGGTTCCCGCCCCGCCTTATTGTTTGGCGACGTAAGCGGAACGGGAACTAAAGGAACGTGCCATGAAGTCTACCAAGATCACCAAAAAAGCACAAGAAGCCAAGCGGGAAGCGGCTAGGCTTCGCAAGCAAAAATCCCGTGCATCCCTTGAAGCGAATGGGATGCATCGTGTTTATGTGTCCATTGGTCAAATGGACAAGAACGCAATCCTTGCCATTGGGGACTACTACGGTAAGACCCCAAGTGAAATCGTGTCCATCCTTGTTGAAAGCCACATCCTTTCGACCCCAGATGGGAGGATGCCACAAGAAGCCGGATGCTTGTGGGAATCCACGGAAGCGGATTTGGACATCACCGTCACCAAAGAAATCCACCACGCTTTGACCCGGTACGGCACCTTGATGACGCCGGGTGAAATCATCGAAATCCTAATCGGATTGGAACTTGACCCTACATGGGATTCAGATGACCCAACTTTGTTGGGTTCCTTTGTGGATGGTGATGATGTCATCATTGAACCTACCAAGATGATGTCGCACCCGATGGCCTATTGGCGTCGTCGCAATCGTCGGTATCAACAAGCCATCGCTTTGGGAAAAGACCGCGAAGAAGTGTGGCCCGATTGGGGCAATGCTTTTGGGCGTGCCATGACATCCCATCAAAGCGAATGGGCCTATGGTGCCACCAAGGCGTCACGGCATGATGTGAAAGCATCGGATTTTGATTCCAACGTGGTGTACTTGAACTGGTCTAAGGAACCCGCATTGGATTTGGACGATTTGTTGGAAGCGGCATGAAAACGCGTAAACCAAAAGAAGTGAAACCTGAAAAATCAAAGAACCCACTTTTGGATGTGCCATCCCCACCACTAACGATCCCACAAGGTGCCGCTTTTTGGGAAGCCATGCTGGCAAGCCTTGAAAAACACATGAAAGAGGTTAGTGATCCTAAACGTTGATGTCTTTCCAAGGTATGTTAGAATAGACACTAGGACACGGTAGACAAAGGTAACGGAACATGGAAATCTTTTGGACAATCGAAGAAGTCGCTAAGGAAGCCAAGTGCCACCATCGGACGGTACGCCGTGCCTTGGCCAAGGGAAAAATCATCCCGGACCCGGACGAAAGTCGCATCCGCCGTCGGTACATGTTTCCCCAAGCGGAAGCCTTGCGGTGGCTTTGTGTGGATACGCCCCAAGCTGTGATGAAGTATTTGAAGGACTAGAACATGAACGATTTGGAAAAGAAGTTGGCGGCATGGGGGGAAGTGACAAGTGTTTGTTTCATCGTTTATGGGTTCCGCACCGAAATGCTTGTTGGAAACAATGGGCAAAGCAAATCATGGGTGACGGAAGTTCCGCCCTTGTCCACGGAAGATCCAACCTTCGCCCCACAATGGGACCATTTGTTTGGGCATGATGTCCGTGCATGGATCAATGGTGTGGACTTGAACAAAATCTGGGAAAACTTGTAGGACTAAACGATGCCACCACGTAAACGACAAACCGAAGCACAAGTCATCCTAGCCGCACTACGTCAACGGATGGTGGAACGGGAACTTTCCTACACCGCCGCCAAAGCGGACTACGAAGAAGCCGAAAGGTTGTATTCCCAACTTGGTCAAATCCGAACCCGCTTGGCCCATTTGGAATACCTTGCCACGGGGAACAAACGATTGACCCCGGCGGAAGAAGAACAAAGGGATTCCAACATCCCGTGTCCGACATGCCCGGATTTGAAACCTGATTTGGTCGCACCGGATGATTGTCCCGAATGCGAAGGGGAAGGCACGATTGAAGTCATCACCAACCCCCAAGGTGAAATGGATGCCCACAAGGCATGGGAAGAAATGACCGGGGAATGCCTTACCGAAGTTCACCACACCATCCCCGCCTTGACCAACAAGATTGAACCCATCGTACAAGAAGCCCGCAAAGCCGCATGTGCCCAAACCATGACGTTCAACCTTATTGAAATGGCTTCGGAGGATGACCCACAAACGACGGAAACCGTCTACGACATCTTGGCTAGCCTTACGGTGGCCGAAGCCACGCCTAGCCCAAGGTCGATGCCAAAACCCAACATGTTTGCCGATGGCATTCTTGATGTCCCCAAGGCCAAGAAGCCCAAAGTGGAAGTGTTTTCCCCGGCACCGCCCAAGCCCCAAATCATCGCCTATGCCGTGCAAAAGGCTTTCCCTTTGTCCATCCGCTTGATGGGTGAAATCAAATCCAACTTGACCCCGGATGATGACATCATCGAAACGGCGGAAACAACCTTTGAAGGTTCCCCCGAAGAACTGCGGGAAGCCTTTGCACAAGCCCAAACTTTATCGGAACAAGCCCAAGCACATGGTTGGTCTGGTGAAATCATGGTCATCCAACACACCAAGGATACCGACGTTTGTTTGTGGTCCGCCAAATATTGCCGGGAATAATGGGCATCGTCATCCGCCGCAAGGATCAGGTCATCAAGGACACCCGGCGTGGGCATTGGCCGGAAGGAACGCTTGGTGATTTTATCTGGCCACCATTGGAACCATGGACCCTTGAACGGGTCATCAACTTGTTGGAACGACATCGTGCATGGGAAGGGCGGGACGATCCAAAACTTTCTACACCACGGGGTGGTTCCGCTAGCCGACCAAGAGTTCGTGACGATGCAACTCCTACCCGTAAAGGATGGAACCAGAAAAGCCGATTGGATCGCAAGCCCGAAAGCATGGCCAAGTTGACCAAGGAAGAACGCCGTGCCGCACATCAACGTGGATTACGGAAACGCTATGGGCCACCCTTGACACCCGAAGAACGTCGGGAACGCATCAACGCACGGGATCGGGCCAAACGTGCGGAACATCCATTACCGCCAAAGAAACCCAAAGCCGCCAAGCCACCGAAAGAGCCACAACCCAAGGCACAACCAAAGCCTTTTGTGCCGTTGACACCTGAAGAACGGAAAGCCCGTCATGCGGAACGTTCTCGCATCCGCCGTCAAAAGTTGAAAGAAGAACTGATCATCCTTCGGGAACTTACAAAGTCTGTTTTGCACGAAAAAGTTCACTAGAACGTCTATAGGACCTGCATAGTAGATGAAGGGCCTAGGAATGGCCCACAACAAAGGGGAAGGACATGGACAAGGAAACCATCAGGCTAACAAAAAGAATGACCCAATGCCGCACCCGCACACGGGTGAAAGTGCTTCGTCGTGGGATGAACCGTGTCAAAGGGGTAGACATGGACACCTTGGATTTGGTGATGCCCAATGGGACGAAGCAACAATGGTCGGTCAACGTGGCCAATCGGGATTGCAGGACAAACTGGAAATCGTTTACGGACGCCTTCAATGCACAAGTTGAACGCAATGGTGCGAATCCACCAGAAAAACCCGTGTATTTGTTTGTCACATCCCACATGAACCACAATAACTTTGAGGTGTTCACATGGGAACCAACAACCAAAGAAGCACCACCTCCACCCCCGGAAGATCCAATCACCGATTGGTTTGGCCCCGCCAAACGCCCAACCTTTGAATGGGGGATCACCGATGAAGACTTCCGCTAACGCCTTGGACCACATGGACGCCATCTTGGAACGCATCCAAGGGAACTTGGACTTGTTGATTGCACGCTACGAAGCCAAGCTTCCGCCACCGATGTCCCGTGCGGAATGCGAAGCTTTGTTGTTCAAAGTGGGCGATGCCATCCGAAAACAAGAAGCCCTTGCACGAAATGCACGAAAGAACTAACCTTTATAGCGGAGGAATCCTATGACCCGTCGTTCCAAGCCCGTCCCAATCCCACCCGAAATCCTTCCAAACTTCGTCTTTACGCCGTTGGAACAAACCAACCATGCAATCGATCAGGTGCGGAAGGCCAAGGATCTTCGTCCCGAAGACATCCCACCGGGGGAATGGGCCAAAGCTTCCATCATTACCGTGATGACCACGACCAAACAAATCGTGGATTTCCTCGGACCCAAGGACACACCAAGGGGAACGCCACACCTGAAAGCGATCTATCGGATCACGAAGGAACTTCGGAAGCGTTTGTCGGATGACCCAACCTTGTGGGCGGATGCAATCGAAAGCCAAGACGACCCCCGCATCACCTATGCGTTCAAACACATTTTGGCATGGCGTCGTGCAACCCACCATTTGTTGCACCGTGCGACTACGGGCACACAACGCCGTCAATACGTCGAAGATTTCATGGGGGCTAGCTAAGATGCCCGGAAAGAACAAAACATCATCCAAGTTGGTACGTGCGGCAACAAACCGTCCAATCATTTTGAAGATGCGTTTGGAAGGTCATAGCCTTGATGACATCGCCGCCCATTTGGGTTTGGCACGTTCAACGGTTCACCAGAGCATTACCACGTCCTTGAACAAGCTACATGAAGAAGCATCTTCTAGTGCGGAACAAGTCCGTGCCTTAGAAGATGCCCGTTTGGATGGGATGTTGAAAGCCATTCAACCAAAGGTTGACCAAGGTGATCCACGGGCTATTGATACGACCTTGCGTATCCAAGCAAGGCGTGCCGCCCTATGGGGTTTGGATTTGACCAAACCCATGGATTCGTTCGCCAAAGCGGTGACCGAACTTTTGTCTGCTGATAACGATGGAACCGAAACATGAAGAACTTGCACGTCAATCCCTTACAACACGCGGCACAAAAGATGTTGGCGAAGTTGGATGAAATCGATCCCGATGATGTATCCGCCATCACCTTGTCCGTGGTGTTGAATCCACCGGAAGAAGTGGATGAACCCGAAACCAAGGCGGAAGCTAAGAAGGAAGAAGTCACCGGGAAAGAACCCAACGGGAAACCTGAAGGGGAATACAACGGTGCCGATGATGAAGCGGATGAACCCAAGGACAAGCCCAACGCTATTGGACCCAAGACCCGGAAGTAACACTTGGAACCGTTCAAGCTATCCGTCCCCGCCGCGAAGGAAGTTTTGGAATGCAAACATTCGTTTGCTTGGTTTCGCCGTCATCTGAAAATCATCAACCGGGAAACATCCAAACTTGTTCGTTTCAAGTTGAATCGTGCCCAACTTGAACTAGAAGATTTCGCCAACAAGCATTCGTTCCGGTACATCTTGAAACCCCGGCAACGTGGTTCCACCACCTATTGGATCGCACGGCTTTTCTGGAAGGCATTGTTATACAAGAACCATCGTAGCCTTATCGTGCTTCACACACACGATGCGGCTTTGAAGGTTTTCCAGATGGTGGAAAGGTTCTATGACAACCTTCCAGATCTTCTAAAAGTTCCTACCACCAAACGTTCCAATGGGGAGGTTATCTTCGCCCATGGTGGTGTGATCCGTGTGACATCCGCCGAATCGGCATCGGCCCGGTCATCCACCTACAACGCCATCTTGATGTCCGAGTTCGCCCACTACGAACACGCCACGGAAGCCATTGCCGCTATTCTCCAAACCTTGACGGAAGATGGGGAAGTTACGTTGGAAACCACGGCGGCGGGCATCAACCATGCACAAAGGATGTGGTTGGATACGGCATCCGGGTTTGCCAAGCTGTTTTTGTCATGGCGGTATGACCCAGATTGTCGGGACAAGGTATTGGCACCGGGCGTGATCATCACATCCGTAGTCATGGACTTCGCCGCCGAAAACAACCTAGATGAAGAACAAACAAACTGGATGGCTAGGACGCTTGCCCAAAAGTGTGCGGGTAACATCCGCATCTTTTGTCAGGAATACCCGCTAACGGCGGAAATGGCGTTCGTTTCATCCGGTGACCGCGTGTTCCCCCACTTGTCCTATCCCCATGGGGACGACAAACCTTGTGGCTTGATCACCTTGGAAAGCCCATCCATCGGTCGGTGCGTGGTCCTTGGCGTGGATACGGCAAACGGGTCGCAACTTGGAGATGCATCCGCCCTTGTAGCTATTGACGTGGCAAACCGACAACAACCCGTCCTATTGGAAACTTTCCAAGATCGATTGACCATCCCCGACTTTGCACAAGTGGCTTACAACATGGCAAAGAAATGGGATGCCCTTACGGTGGTGGAAACCAATGGTATTGGGCAAGGTACGTTGGACAACATGCGGCAAATGGGATGGGGTAAGTTCTACCGTAAGGTCAAGCACGACAAGATCGAAGATCGGTGGCAAGAAACCATCGGGTTCAACATGACCGAAGGGACCAAGGCGATTTTGGTGTCCAAGTTGCACCAATACATCGGCCAACGGATGTTGGTGAACGTCCATCGGGAATACCGCCTACAAGCCCAAATCCAAGCGTGGCAATACGACGATAAGGGCAAACCGACCCACCCGCCGGGCCAACACGATGACCTTTTGATTGCGTGTGGCCTAGCCCTTTGTGGCATGGATGAAATCGGTATGTCCGAAGTGGAAGCCTCTGTGTATGCCAAACGCCCGGTTGGTGTGGATCAGATCCTTGCATGGGAACATGCAACGGGGAACATCTACTATGGGAATGAAGATTTTGGGGATGACGCATCATCCAATGACCACCAACCCTTGCAATCGTTGCAAGATGTCCTTGGGGCAAGGTGGTGAAAAATAACCACTTGCATACTATTTCCTGTTCCCCTATTCTTATCCACTAAGGGAACCACCTTAGCGGTGGTTCTTCAAACAAACACGGTGCCGCCCACCTAAAGGGGCGTAAAGGTAGTAACCATGGCGTCAATGCCCGATCGGGAATCCATCGTAGCCAAGATGGAACAACGGATGCAAGAAGGTCAAGTTCCGGCGGAACAAACGACCCCAACCCCATCCGATGTTGGTCAAGGGAATCAGAACCCACCGACGCAAAATGCCCAATCCACCGATGGTGGCCAAGCACAAAATGCGTCGGGTTCCGAAAGTGCCAAGAAACCTTATGGTGATGGAACCCCGAGCGGGTCAACCCAAGCACCAAAAGATTCGACGGCACCCAAAGCGAAGGAAGAACTTGATGAATCCGGGCACCCCGTGCCTTATGGTCGATTCAAGAACGTCATCCAAGCACGGAACGATTTGCGTAGTAAGTTGGATGCGGCAACCGCCAAGATCCAAGAATACGAAGCACGTTTGGCAAATGGACCCCAAGCCAACAAACCGCAACCCAAAGCCAAAGACCCGGTGGATCAATGGGTGGATGATGTCCTTGGTAATGACCAAGAACAAAGCCCGACCAACAATCCATGGGAACCGGAACTTCGGACGACCAAGCAACAACTGCATGCAATCCAAACCCACATTGAAGGGCAAAAGTTGAATGCGGAACTTGCAGACATCGCACAAAAGTTTCCCGGTGTACCACGACGGGCCTTATTGGAAGCGGTTGCGAAAGATTCAAAGGTGGATTTGTATGACCTTGCGGAACGGTTCCACACGGGCTACGAACAAATCCGCCAACAAGCCATTGCCGAATACCTTGCGGAACAAACCAAGGCGGGAACAATCCAACCACAAGCCAAAGCGGCACCACCTCCGGTGCCACCTACGGTGAAGACGGGTGGGCACATTAGCCCAAACGTCAATAGTGGAAGTGAACGTCCCCGTACCATGGCGGAAGCAAGGAAGCGTGCATTGGCCCGATTCGGCATTACGGAATAAACGACCCGTGGTAACCAATCCATCGGTCTAGGAAAAGATCATGGCTGCTTCCTTTTCGTCCCTTGGGGACATGCTTGAAGAAGATTACCTTGGTGTAATCGAAGATCAGTTGAACGAAGACGTATTCATGTGGGAACGCATGGAAAAAGCTACGTGGACCCGCGAAGGTTCACACGCCATCGTCCCGTTGAAAGTTGCCCGTAACTCGGGTGTTGCCTTCACCGGTGGGGCTTTCCCAACGGCGGGTGCCCAGCAAGTCAAGCGGATGGTGATCAATAGCAAGAAGCTTTACGGTTCCATTCAAATCCCCGGCGACATCATGGCGGCGGCGGACAAGGGCGGCACACATGCTTATGTGTCCGCCGTTGAACTTGAAATGGACGGCATCCGGGATGACATCGCCCGCAAGGCCAATACCGCCGTTTTCTCCGGTGGTCCTTGTGCCGGGTTTATCAATGAACACAAGAATCCGGGTGCGGCTGCCGATTGGCAGTTCCGGGGTGACATTGACAAGCTTGCGGCATTGGTTGCCGCCGGTGGTGCCCCCACCGTGTCCGTCATTCGTCTTGACACTTACGCCACCTTGTCCGCCGCCCTTGCGGTGAACTCGGTGAACGTGAATGCCTTGACGGTCAACTTGGATACGTTGAACACCAGTGCCGTTGGCACCGGGTTCGCGTGTGCCTTGGTGATTGACGGTGGTGATGCCACGTTCTTGGCCAACTTGGCTTTGGAACCCACGGGCATCTACGGCAACTTGGCCCTCCCGACCCACTTTTCCATCGATCGCACGACGGCCACGGGTTTCCCGACGGTTCAATCGTCCATCGTCACGGCGAAGCAAACGGGTGACCATGCGGCACAGGATTTGACGGTTGCGAACATCGCCGCCGCCCTTTCCACCATTGTCCGCAAGGCCGGTTCCAAGGTTCGCCCCAACGTGATTGTTTGCTCCCCCGAGCAGTTGAACAAGTACCAAGCGGTTGTCCAAGTGCAACTGCGGACGAACTTGGAAAACAAGAAGGGTGGTGCGGCCAAGCAGTTGGATGGTGGTCCGTTGTCCGTGTCCTACGCCGAAATCCCCTTGGTTGGGGACATCGGTTGCGGCTTGGGCATGATGATCTTCTACAACGAAGATTCGTGGAAGAAGGTCGAACTGAAGGCGGGCACCTTCAAGCAACCGGATGGCTTGACGTTCCGTCAAGTGATTTCGGGTGGTGTTGCCCAAGATGAATGGGCGGCATACTACTCGGCCTATTGGGACATCATCTGCAAGCGTCCCAATGCCAACTTGATTTTGGTTGGTTTGACGCCGTAACCCAAAGGTTCTTAGTGGTGGGCCGGGACATCCTCCCCGTCCCGGCCCACCACGGGTTCCGAACCGTCCCTATGGGGACACAATGGGTGTAACGGTATGACGTGGTTCCTAATCAACATGTTGCTAGCCAGTGCCTTTGTGGCTTCCATTGTTGGGAACTACTTGTTGTTCCGTTACGCCTACCGAACGAAGAAAGCCCAAAGCGAAGCGGACAAGTACATCCCCATCAATACGATGGCGGACTTGCAAGCGGTCAACGACATCCTTGGGCGTGGTGATGAACTTCCCATTGCCTATGGGGAAATGGACCTTCCCGACCCCAATACCGCATCTTGGCGGGAGGTGCCTTATGGCAACAACTGATCCACTTTCCAACCAAACATCCGCATTGACCCCATCGAAAGCGGGTTGGGCTAAGGACAACCCTTTTGGGGAAGCCTACAAGCCCGATGACCCCCGTTCCGTTGCGGCACGTCAAGCTTTGGCCGAACAAGCCAAAGCGTCCAATGAAAATGAAGGTGACACGGTATTGGGCGGAATCGGTGGTGTCATCGGTGGTGTCATCGGTGCCTACTTTGGTGGCCCCATGGGTGCCGTTGCCGGGTTCAAAGCGGGTCAAGGTGTTGGTAAGGGAGTGTCCGAACTTTCCACCGGGCGGGACGACAAGGGTTTGCAAGACGTTCTTGGTATTTCCGCTTTTGGTGACATCGTTGGAAAGGACAAAAAGAAAAACCCAGATGGAACGGAAACAACCGATGGCACGGATGTCGGAGATACGGCGGGTTCCGACCTTGGTGCCGAAACGGCGGTGGTGTAATGAAAGCGGATGTTACGGGCTACATCAAGGAAGATGATCATCCCATCGAAGTAGATGCGGATGAACTGGTATTCCCACCCAACATGGGTTCCATCTTTGCGGATGCGGTGATTGAACGTCAACCCGAAGCCCGTATTTGGGACGTATGCCGTGCTTACTTGGAAGATCGCCAGTTCCTTTTGATGGAACGTGCCACCCAAAACTTCGTGCAATCCATGGCCGTTGCGGATAGCGGTCGCAATCGCACGATGATCAATCTCTTGAAGCCCATTTTCCGTACCTTGAATAGTTTGTTGTCCACGTCCTATCCGGGTTTCCGTGTATCCCCGGCATCTCCAACAACCCAAGACATTGCCAAGGCACAAGCATCGGCCATGGCCCTTGAATGGTATTGGCAAGAAGAATCCATCCAATACACCCTTGGCAAAGCCATCCGTTGGTTGGTGGTCACGGGCAACACGGCCATCCGGGAATACTGGGACGAAGAAAAGAAGAAGGTTTGCACGGCGGTTTATAGCCCCTACGACATCTTGTTTGAACCGGGCACCATTGACCCCGATGAATCCGATTGGATTGCCTTGCGGCACCTTCCCAAGCGGGAAGACTTGAAGAAAGCGTATCCACGGTTTGCCGAAGAAATCGATGCCGCCGCCGCCATCACCGAACGGGATCAACAAGACCCACGGCAGTTGAAGGTTCCTAAGAATCGGATTGAAATCTACGAAGTCTATTGGCGTGATGGCCGTCGTGCCGTGTGCTTGAAGGACATCTACTTGTTCCAAAGCCACACACCTAAGGGAATCTTCCCCGTGCAGTTCATCCGTTACACGGACATCCCCGGAAAGTTGTGGGGCATGGGCGTATTCCAAAGCCTTATTGACTTGCAAAACCAATACAACCGTGGTCGCCAACTGGTATTCGATTCCGCCGACTTGATGGCCAATCCCATTTGGATGGTCCCCAAGCAATGTGGGATCACCAACAATGGTATTTCCAACACCCCCGGTAAGAAGGTGTGGTACGACCCTAGTGGTGGGACGCCACAACGGTTGCCCGGTGTCGGTATGCCCGGTGATTTCTACACCAACTTGCAAACCATCCAAAGTGAAATCCTTGATTTGTCGGGCGTGCATAGCACCACCATGGGTAAGCGGGCGGTGGGTATTTCAAGTGGTGTGGCCATCAAAGCTTTGTCGGCTTTGGACATTGGGCAACTTCAAATGACCCAAGACCACATCGAACAAGCCGTCAAGGAAATGTGCAAGTGCGTTTTGGTCTTGATGCAAACGTACATGACCGAAGGTTTGGCGGTGAAGATGTTGTCCTTGGCGGGGCGTGTGGTCTACAAGGAAATCCAACAATCGGATTTCGTGGAAACCCCCAACGTCCAACTTGAAGCCAATAGCTTGTTCCGTTCGGAAGGCGAGGATAAAGATGCCCAAACGATGCAACTCTTGCAAAACAAGTTGATCACCCCGGAACAAGCCAAGGCACGGTTGACGTACCACACGGGGGATTTGGACGCCTACAAGAAGATGATGGCATTTAGCCAAGCCCAAGAAGCCTTGTTCGTTGCATGTGGGCATGCGGGTGCGGACAAGGGCATTGAAATCCTTCCAACGGATGACCTTGATGCCTACGCCACGGTGTTCGCGGAGTTCATCCAAAGCCCCGACTACAACTTGCTTCCGCCCGATCGGCAACAATACGTCCGTGACATCCTTGTTCGCTTGAAGAACCCCACGGCAACGGCGGAACAATACGGACAAGAAGCTACGGCAAAGATTTGGCCGGTACAACCGACGAATCCACAAGATGCGGCATCGGACATGGTTGCAAGCCAAACGCCCCTTGCGGGGGCACAGGTGTTGCAAGAACAACAGCACATGCACGCCATGAAGCAATCCTTGCAACAAGCGGGACTTCGGAACCCCGAAGGGAATCCTTCCAATCCGGTTAGCCCCATGGCACCCACACCAACACAAGGAGTGATGCCCTAATGGCTACCGTCACACAGGTTTCAGCATTGTTTCGTCAATACATTGATGAAACCGATGATTCGTGGTTGGAAAACAACATCCCGGTTTATCTTCGGTTTGGCTATGCCCAAATGCGTCGGATGGCCCAACAAGCCGATCCCTACGCATTGGCTATTGAAGCCCCACCCATTTCTTTGACCAATGCCATGCAATACGATTTGTCTTTGACGACAAACCCCGTTCGCTTGCTGGGGAATCCTTTGGCGGGTTTGACGGGACCACGGTTGCAAAAAATCCTCCAAGTCCAATCGTTCAATGTGGATGGGACGGTGAAGTACATGTGGAAGGGCGTGGGTTCCATCCGGGAACTTCGTCGTTATTCATGGGCGGGTGGGCAAGTAAGTGGTGGGTACGGACCCGCCCAATACTTCTTGCAAGGCAACTTGATTTTGTTCGCCGCCCAGATCACGGAACCCAACTTCACCATCACCTACTTCCCCGAAGATACGGTGGATTGGACCAAGAATGGTCAATCGGACAATGAATACATCGACAACTTCGGGGACTTCGCGGACTTGATTGCTTTGTTGGCTTACCAACAATACGCCATCCGCGACGGCATCAACAACCCCGGTGTTCTTGCGGCAACCCAAGATCGCAAGGCGGAGTTCAATGCCTATTTGGCTACGGGTCGGGATGTTCCCGGCCATGATCACGTCGTTCGGGAATACTGATAGTTTTCAAGGACTTACCCTATGGCAATGCCCGGTGACGACATTGAAGTCCTAGCCCCCGGAACGGATGTGAATGACCCGTTGAAGGGTTCGTTTACGCAAAATCTGTTCATGCGTAAGGGTGCGTGGGAAATCCGTGCGGGGTTTGGACAACTTACCCAGAACGATTGCACGATGTTGGCCCCGGATTTGGGGAATAGCATTGCCCATGGGTACACCAAGATCCTTGGTAGCCAAATCATCACCACGGACTTTGGACATCGGCAAATCGTTACCATCCTTTCGGCTAAGGTCTATACGGCCAATAGCTTTGATCTGGGACAATGGGCCGATGTGGTGGCTATCTCCATCTATGACGAAACCGCCAATGCACGGTGGGAAGAAATCTTGACCCGCCACACGTCCGAAAACAACCCGACATCCACGCAAATGGATGGGTGGCATGGCACCTACGAAACGAACACCACCACGAACTACACGGCATGGATCACGACGAACGATGAACCCGTTTGTTTGGTTGAATACAATGACACTTTGTACTTTGGTTCAAGTGGCATTGGTTTGTGGGCGTACATCCCGGCGGATTTTGCCCGTGGTGTAGGACGCTACAAGGCAATCAACGGGATCTACTCCGTCAACAACAATGACCCCTATTCGGAATCATCCTTGGTGATCCCCGTGACGCCCGCACCGGGTCAGTTCGCAAATGCCTACACCTATTTGGATACCGCTAGCTTCCCCGTTCCGGCGGACCTTGCGGTGTTGGATAATCGGTTGGCCATTGCCGCAAACAAGACGGTGTGGTTTTCGGACATCGGGCGTCCCACATCCATCATTTCCACGAACTTTGTCACCGTCCCATCCGATGCACCTATCACGGCCATCGGTGAAGCCAATGGAAATCTCCTGATTTTCACCCCGAACGAAACATGGTTGTACCAACCATCGGTGGGTGCCCTTACATCCGCCGGTCGGATGACCAAGATTAGCCAAGACATCGGTTGTTTGAACCCACAAGCCAAGGTGCGTGCCGAATCCGCCCTTGTGTGGGCATCCAAGCGGGGCATCCATTCAAGCCAAGGCACGTTGGATTTGAATACCATTTCGGAACCCATCCGTCCGTTGTTCGATGAAGATGTGACAAACCCTTTGACGAACTATTTCCAAGCATCCGGTGTGACCACTTTGGCAAACCCACAACCACGGCTTGTTTGGGATTGGGCGGATACCACGGGTGTCAATGTCACCTATGAAGCCCAACAAAACATGTTGTTGGTTTGTGTCCCGGCAAAGAACTTGATCTTGTCCTACCAACGTGGGGCATGGTCCTTTTGGAACACGGAATCCCTTGCGGTGAACTCGTCGTCCGACGTTGGCATTGATTCCTATTTGAACCCAAAACGCATTCAAGCTTTGCAAGGGGATTTGTATCTGGTAGGGGGTATTGAAACGTACATCCCCCAAGATGGCGTTCCCACCAATAAGGATGATTCCAAGTCCACTTCCTTCTTCATCACAAAGTGGGGTCGCGGTGGTGGCATTGATCGTTCGGTTTCCCTACCCGAAGATGCCCGGTCTTTTGCCGGATACTATGAACTGTCCAATCCATTGTCGGGTTTCATCTTGGACAAGCCAATCCAACTTCCGGCGGGATGGGTTAGCCCATTCGGACAAGTGGCACCCGCACAAGGATGGCTTTTGGTGCCCGTTCGTGTTTGCACCATTGCCGATGATGCCGTACCGCAAAAGCTTCGCTTGTGGTTCGATTTTGACAACACGAACTGGAAACCCGTGGTCAAGGCCGTTCAACCTCCGGGACATACCCAACTTGACGTGGTGTTCCCATCGGAACGTTTGGGATCTATGGATGGGTGGGGTGATTCCCTTGTTACGGGCACACGCCAAATCCAAGTCTATAACAACACGCCCACCCCGGACCCGAATGGCAAGCACATCCGTTGTGACTTTGATGGGGCGGGCGGCACATGGACATCCGCACCATACATCAACAATGCACCGGGACGGACAACCACGTTGTTTGGGATCTTATTTGAAAAGCTTGACCCCACGGTGACTACGATGTCCATGGGTTTTAGTCCCGTGCAGATGTACCAAAGCCACAATGGCATGGCGACCCGTGCGATTAGCTTGGTGAACTGGCACTTTGCGGATGTCCATAACCGTCACGATGATGACGATGTAGCACAACCCGTGGATTGGTGTTTCCGTTCGGCCCAAATCAATAGCAAGAACACCATGGAAATCCGTGCCCGTGGCATCCGCATCCGTGCGGTGACCCATGGTAAGGGTTCCAACCCCATCAACCCATCGTTCCCCTTTGGCATCTTGAATGCCCTTGTTGGTTCGGATTGGAAGGATTGGGTTTCCCAAATCGTAGACTACACGGGTGACCCGTCAAACATCGGGAACTTCCAAAAAGATCCCCTTCGGTTGCGGGTCAAGGATTCCACCACCCATTTGACGGGACGTACCTTTGTTCCCGTGGGTCCAACACAAGGGATTCAATGGTCGGACACGACCACGACAACCACGGGGAACTTTTTGATTAGCGATGAAGAAGTGGACACCTTGGTCATTTCCGATTCCGTCAAGGGGGAAATGGTTTCTTGGACGGTCTATGGCTTTGTCCGTGACCGTGCGGAACGATTGGTATTGGATTCCATCACGGCGGTTACACGCCCAAGTGGCAACCCACGTCGGCGGGGTAGGTAATGGATTGGTTCCGTGAACTACAAGTCGTATCCGCCACACCGTTGGATGTCCATAACCAACGCAAGCGGGATGATGACCAAAGGGTTCAAGCATCCTTGGGCCAACAAGTGTTGACACCCCAAGACCCGGTGCAAGAAACCTTGACCCGTGGCAATGCATGGCTATTGGGTGCCGGGGACCATGGCGGGTTCAACTTGAAAGCACCCTATGGATTCTTGCAAGGTGTGCCGGGTTCCATCATCAAGGATTCCAATGTGACCTTGGAAGCGGAAGGTTTGACCATCGAAGGCGTCATCTTTTTGGCATCCGCCCAACAAAGTGCCAATGCGGGGGCATTGGTTAGTGTCACTAGCGGGACGGTGGTGTTCACCCATTGTTTGTTCTTGAAGCCCCAAAGTGGCACGCAAAGTGGTGACTTTGTTATCATTGCCGATGGTGCCAAGGCAATCTTCATCGGGTGCCAGTTTGGCCCCACACAAGCCAATGGGCAATACGCCGTGAATCATCTTGGTGCGGTAGCAACGGACGTTGGCATCATTGGATGTTCCAACAAGACGGGTTTGGCACACAACAATGTGACGACCGTGTTTGAGGTCACCTGATGGCAAAGTCACTACGCGAAATCACGACACAACAGTTTTCGGACGGCACCACCGCCGATGGCAATCGTATTGAACGGGCCTTGGAGGATTTCTTTGGGAAGTTCAACGGGGTCAAACCACGGGACATCCCGCGTCGGTGGATGCCCCAACGGATTGTCGGTGGGTGGCTTCCTTGTGATCCCAATAAGGATGTCCAAGGCCCAATGCCTTTCATGACGATTCAAAACCTTGTCGGTGGAACGTTGAATCATGCAACCCCGGAAGGCGGGTTCCAAAACGTATTGCGGTTCAAGGGAACCCAAACACCGGGCATTAACTTGAATGATGGGACGTTGACGGATAGCCAATGGGCATGGTCCCAAAGCTATTGTTTGAACCGTCCCGTCATCCTCACGGGATTCACCTTCTTCATCCAAAGTGATTCTTTGACCGAAGTGAAGACCACCTACACGAACGATTTCTTGTACGACAACCCACCGCCGCCCACAAAGACGGCGTTCCGTTGGGTGGATGATGCCATTGTGGAACTTTCTACGGATAGCTTGTTCTTGCCCGAACAACAAAACTTGAATGCCGTGGATGCCAATCGTGGTCTGTTTTCCTTTTCAACCGAAGTGTTGTCCACCCTTCCGATCACCCCGGCACATGAAATGAACCCCGTACACCCATGCCATGAAATCCATGGGGCGGTGGTTCAATGTGACCGTTTGTACTTGCCGCTACGGGAAAACGGGCGGTTCCGTTTGTCTTTGATTCTCCCCAAGTACGCATCGGGTAAATCTGGTTGGAACACCGTAGGCACAATGCCGTGGCAAAACAGTTCGTTTAGCTATACAATCACCTTGTTGGAAGGGTTGGAAGGTGACCGCTAATGTCCAAACTTAGTCGAAAAGGATTGTCCCGTGGGGTGAAGTTGACCCGGCAACATGCGTTCCAACCCATGTCTACCGTGGCTACGGCTTTGACCAATGTGACCCTTGATGACGTGAACATGGAAACCCCATGGGCACCAGTTCGTTTGACCATCATGTTCCCCGTGATTGATAGTCGGTTCCAAGAACTGGCTCCGTTTTCCAACGGTGTGCAAACCATCATGCCGTTCATGATGCCGCCCTTGCAGGAGTTTTTCTCATCCCAAGGTTCTACAACCCCGGATACACCACAAGTCATTCTGGATGAAATCGGGATTTCCTTTGACACCCGTGGGGAACCCGCCGTCATTGCATCGGTGGAATCCGTTGATCCAAATCCACCATACAACCCCGTCCCAGATCGTGCGGGTGATTTGAACTACTTGTATCCCAATGCCTACGACATCACCGTGTCCTTGTTGGAAAAGACCCCGGTGTATTTCCAAAACGGTTTGAAGAATAAGTATCTACCGGATCGGGAAGTGGTGAACTTCCACCTTCCCCCGGATGCCTTTGCGGGGCGTACCTTGCGGTTGAATCCGTTCATCCAATCCGGGTTGGGTAAAACCATTGACCCCTACAAGACGTACATCATCGCTTTGTACACGCCGGGATTGCACCCCAAGACGGACCAGTTCTTTTCCAACTTGGTTTCCTTCACCGTGACATTGCGGTTCCGTCATCGGTTGGCTCAACGGGACCATGGAACCAACACCCAAAACTTGCCTACGGTGCATCTGGGAAATCAAACCGGACAAACGATTCCTGTCACCACTCCCGCCGCCAATAGCTTGATCCATGCGGATCAAACCACGGGGTTCAACACGAACCTTGCCAAGTTTGATGACATGGTTGCGGGTGGTTTCCGTGCGGGGTACGGACGGGATTCCGATGTCCCCGTGTACGAACACCTGAAAAAAGATGCCGGGTATTTCATCATGGGTGTCCCTTTGTGGAATGCCTTTGGCACGGAATACATGGTGCGTGCGGGTAAGGCGGGTTCTTTGCCCTATGTGGGCACCACGAACTTTCACCAACCGACGATGGACCGTCGTTTCATTCCCATTGATTTCCCTTTCACCATTCACAACGTCATGGCCGTGGCGAACTACGTTCGTCCCAAGACCACGATCCCGCCCGCTATTGGGTTGCAACCCACATCACCCACGTTCGTCACAAAGGTTGGCGTTGGCATTGGGACGGGGCTTCGTGGTGACAACTTCAACTACCAACAAGTTGCCTATGCGGAATGGGATCCGTTGACCAAGAACAACATCTTGATTGACCGCATCAAGTTGTCCCAATCGGGACTTCTTTGTGGTGACGATTGGGATCAAGAACTATTGAACATCCCGGTATTGGACAAGGGTGTACAAGGCAATGGGTTCTATTTGCAAGGAACACCATTCTTTGCCGGGCGTGCCAACAATAAGACGATGGATCGCACAACCACCAATGATGGTGCAAGCGGGCCACAAACTCCATGGACGGCGGGACAAGAACAGTTCCTTGAAGTCCGTTGGGGGTTTGAAGATTCCAATGGCTTGGCCCCGGCACCCATTGCATCGGTTACACCGACAACGGCGGATGATTTCCCCGGTGGCGGCATTATCGGTGAAGGTACATCTGGCGGATGGGTTGACACCAACTTTGGTTGCACGATGCAAGTGGGTGAACCCACTATCCTTGCCAACCTTGGCGGTGCATCCTTGTGGTGGGCATGGAAAGCCCCCTACGATGGGCTTGTCACATGGTCAACCATTGGGTCCGTGACCGATGTAGCCATCGGTGCCTACCAAGGTGCCGCCGTGGATGCTTTGACCTTGGTGGATCAGGATCATGGTTCCGGCGGGGGTGGTGAATCCGTCATCGCTTTCAACGCTATCGCGGGCCAAACGTATTACTTGAAAGTTGAATCATGGTCGTTGATTGGACCCGCCGTAGGCGGTCCAATCAACCTATCATGGGTAATGGACACGGGTGCCGCCGCTTCCCCTTACACGATGTATGCGGGAATGGGTGGACACATGGTATGGATAACTGGAAAATGCCACATGGCACTTCCGGTTCCCGGCCCGGATGGGGACACAGATTTCTAAGAGGTAGACAATGTTGGACGACATCAAAGTAGTTCCCCTTCCCGATCCTTTTGGCGATGACCCGGAAGGTGTTGCCCGTTCCGAAGCGGCACGCAAAGAGTTGTACCGTCAACAAGGGATTGCCGCCGCCCAAGGCATGGCAAATCAATCCTTGGCCAATGCAACCGGGTTGCAAACGGCGGGCAATGATTTGTTGTCGGGCATTGATACGGCAACCACCGCCGGGAAGGCCAACATCCGTGCCCAAGGGGCGGAAGGACTTGCCGCCGGTGCCGCTAGTGGTGGAAACACGGGCAATGCCTATGCGGGTGCCTTGCAAGCGGGTTTGAATAGTGGCCGTGCCCAATCGAACTTTGGTGGCCAACAAGCCCTTCAACGTGGTCAAGCCGAACTTGGGATCCAAGAAAAGGTTGGTGATGCCCGTAGTGCCGCCGCCGCACAACAACTGGAAGCCATCAAGTTCGGTAAAGAAGCCGGGTCGAACGCCGAAGACAAGCAAAAGAAGATGGCGGATTACACCACGCGGATGCAACAAATCCTTGCCAACAACAAGCATTGGTACGGGGATGATGAAGCACAAGCACAACAGCAAATCGAACAAATGGTCGCCACCGAAGAAGACCCGGAAATCAAGGCATACTTCACCGATCAAGCCGGTCGCTATGGTCGTAGCGACCCCGGCTATGATTTCTAAGGAAGTTCAATGGGTTGTACTAAGTGCGCTTAGTTTTACGGAAAATGGGCGGATTTTGATCGCCTAAAGTTTCAAGGGGTTTCACATGGCACGAGTTATCCAAATCACCCCAATGAACAATCCTTTTGCGGGTCAAGGTGTACGCACATCCAACTATGTGGCACCACCCCACAAGACGGACTTTGAACTTGGTGATGCCGCACAAGCATTGGCATTGGCGGAAGCCGCCTACAAGTCACCTTTGTTTGGTGCATTGGCCACGGGTGGCAAGAAAATCGGAGAAGCTTTCAAGTCGGATACGGTGGAAGACCCACGGGCACAAGCGGCATTGGCGGAACTTTCCACCGAAGGCCAAGTTCCCACCATCAACAACCAACCCTTGAACCACCAGATGCCCGCGTATGATCGGTTCCGTTCCCCCATGGCGGCATCCATTGAAAATGTGGCCGATAGTGTCATGGAACCCGGAACGGTGACGCCAAAGATGCGTGGCCTTACCGAACCTACGGAAGCGGACAAATCAAGCTTCCAAGCCCAATCCGCACAACGGACTTTGGATCAAGCAACTAGGACCGTTGACCGTGCCATCGACAATGGGCAAATGGCCCAAGCCTATGTGCATGCCAACCAACCAATCCCGGATGATGTTTTGTTGAAGCAAGCGGCGGCGGAACGTGCCCGTGCAAGCCTTCCAAATCGCCCCGTAGAAGCCCGTCCCGCACAACAAGGGGTTGTGGCCGCACCGCCCGTGGTTTCACGTCCCACAACCCCACCGGTTGCCGATACCTTTGAAGCCAAGTTGGCTACGGTCACGGACATCAACAAGTTGGAAGCATTGGTCCAACGGTTGCCGCCAACCGATCCACGCCTTGTTGCCGTCAAACAACGGATTGATGACCTTGCGGTTGATCAGACTATCAATCCTCCAAAAGCGGAAACACGGTTCACGATTGATCCACGGCACATCTATTCGCAAAACGAACTGGAATCCTTGGCCCATGCGATGGCACGGGGACAAGGAACGGCACAAGATCGTCGCAACTTGATGGAAGCTTTCCAACGGTCGGAAGGTCGTGGGGTTTCTATTGGTTCCCTTGAAGATTTGATCACGGGGAATCACATTGCCCGTGCCGGGGATCGTTTGTCCGCCATCCTTGCTTCGGGTACGCCCAAGAAATCCGAAGAAGAACTTCAAATCGAAGAAGCCTACAAGCGTGCCATGGGCTTGTCCGCCATGAATCGTGGTCAAGCGGCTATGCAAAATGCCAACACCAATGCGGAAATCAAACCAAAAGAAGTTGCCGCCAAACAACAACAAGTGGATGTAAATGAAGCCAAAGATATTGGGACCGGCCCGAAGGCACCTCCTCCGGGACAAAAGGCCGGGGGCATGTTGGGTGTGAAACAAAGCGAGGCGGAAGAAAAAGCCCGTCATGATAAAGCTAAGGAAGAAATCGATGCCGCCAATGAAAAATCATTGGAAGCTTATCGGAAGGACATTGGCAAAGCGGCTAGGGTACGGGCATCAAAAGCCGGACAAAAAGCAAAAAATGATGGGTTGTCCAAGGCACAACAACAATCGGCGGAACTTCGGGAAAATGCCCAAAACCATCGGGACCAAATGCGTTCCTTGGATTCCGAAGAACGCATGTTGAATGCCGAAATCCGGGAAGCGGAAAAGCATCCAAAACCGGGTTACGATCGTCCCGATGAAGATATGAATCCCCAAGGTGCCCAAAAATGGGATGACAAAATGGATGCTTGGAAAGCACATCGGGATGTTTTGAAGAATGCCCCGAAAAGGCTTCAAGAAATCGAAGCCAAACGCAATATTGTACGGGAAGAAACAAAGAAGGAATCGGTTCGGATTCGTTCTGGTAAAGCCCCATCTTCGGATGAACCAACCAAACCAACTACCGAACCCGCACCAAAAGCACCGACCAAGGATTTGAAAAACGAGTTCACGGGTGACGAATAATGCCAACGCTTGGTGAAAAAGTAGCGGAACTGAAAGCCCGTGGTGAACCCATTGAATCCATCCGTAAAGGTATGGAAGATGCCTATGGTTTGTCCGCCAAGGCTTTGGGTGCATATTGGGATACGGACTTGGCGGATTTGAACCGTGCCCGAAAGGAAGTGCAATCCTATTTGCCCAAGGCATCCAAGTCGGTTCTTTCGGGCAAACCACCCATTCAACCGACCCTTGAACAACAACTTGGTCCGGGTGGCAAGGATGTCCCACCATCAACGGTGGATCAACCGCACCCATTGACGGGTGAAGTAACCCCGGCACAAGCCATTCCCGTCCCATCGAATCCTTTGACGGAAGAAAATCCCGGCCACATCCGACCAAAGCGTGCAACACCCAAGTTGGAAGGTGGGCTTCTTACACATCCCATCGAAGAACTGAAACACACGGGCAATGCCTTGTATGGGTTTGGCAAGGAACTTTTGACGGGTCGCACGATGGAAGATTACCCCCAAGATGGGAAGTCTTCGGTCATGCACGGGCAAGGCGGGGAAGAACCCGAACCCAAGTTGTTTGATACCGTGAAACACGCCGGGGAAATGTTGGCGGGTAAAGGACGCAAATCCGCTACTACGGAAGCCTACAAAACATCCTTGGAAGATTTGGAAGAACGTGGACGCCACCACCCCATCGTCAATGCGTTGTCCGATGCGGGCGATTTTGTCATGGCCCCGATGCAACTAGCGGGACAAGTTTTGTTGCCCAAAGAAGTGGATGAACAAAACACCCTTAGTTCCCAAGGGCGTGCCTTTGGTGAAAACCTTGCGGGTGGTTTGACGGGCGGTTTGTCAGCACAACTGGAAAACCCCGGAAAGATGATTTGGGGTCGTCCCGTTACATCCGCCGCCATGTTGGCCCCATTTGCCAAAGCGGCTTTGAAAGGTGCCCCGGCCTTGGCACGGGTTGCGGGGGAAATCCATCCTACTTTGGAAACGAAGTTGATGGCCCCCGTTGGGGAAACCGCCATTGGGCGATCGACTTCCAATGTGCTAAGCAAAGCCACATTGTCCGCACTTGATCAAATGCGGAAGGTTGGCCCCGAAGTACATGGTAAAAATGCCGGTGCCCATTTTGCGGATTTTCTAAGCAATCTCCCGAAGGAATCAAATCGTTGGATCAACAATGCCGTGGAAATGGGTGACCCGGCATTGACCGCCATCGTGGAACAAATCATCAAAGATCCGGGCCAAGCGGCATCGGAACTGAAATCCCTTGGTGAACGTATGGCACGCCAAGCGGAGAAGACCGGAACGGCAAGCCCCGTTGAACCATTGGGTATGGCCGATGCGGAAGCTTCTTTGCGTTCCAAATGGGAACGGGAAATCCGGGATGGATACAAGAACCCCAATAGCAAAGCCGCCGATGCCAAAGTCCAACGCTTGTTGGATAAAGCGGCACAAGAAGGAACCCAACCTTGGTTGGAAGGTGGTCCGATTCGTGATGTGCATGGTGTCTACGACGGTGCTAAAGGGGCGGTGGAAGTAGCCAAACGTTCTTTGCCCGAAGACATCGTTTATGAAAATGCCCGTAAGGCGTCACAGGAAAACTTCGCCAAGGCTAATCCTACGATTGCCGCATTGGCACTTCGCATTGCCGCCAAGTTGGAAGCCCCGGTGGAAGTGGTTCAAGATGCTTTGATGGCACCGTTGGATCACCAAAGCCTTGCGGCCATCCATGACCCAACGGTCTTGAAAGCCGTGTTGAAACGCATCCACGAAGCGGACCCGACACGCACCCCGGAAGTAGTCAAAGGAATCATCAAACCCTATTTGGATGTTCCGTTGACGGAAGAAGTGCATTTGCCTGAAATCGCTAAGGCGGGGAACTTGATGGGATTGCCGGAGATCATCCGCGAAGAATCCATGAAGATGTCCCAAACGGCAAGGGCCAATGTCATTCGTACCGTCACCCAAAAGTTGGCGGACAAGTTGCAAGGGGAAGGCACGGCACGTGGCTTGTTGAAAGAAAGCCGCCGCTTTGGTCATGAAGACCTTTTCAAGATCCAAACCCCCGAAGAACAAGCCGCCTTTGATGCATACCAAGAAAGGTTCCGGGAAAACATCGCAAAGAACTTGACGGGTGGTACGGCGGAAGATGTCACCTTGAAGCCAACACCTTTGTCTTTCAAATGGGCGGCACAAGTCATCCGTGCCGTTTCCAAAGGTGAACCCGTCCCATTGGTATTGCCAAAGGGCATCACCCGCGAACAAGCAAAGTTGGCTTTCAAGGCATTGGCATCACCCGGTTCGGAATATTTCTTCCGTGACACGATGGGGATGGACTACGCCAAGGTTCCGGGCATTGCTTTGTATTTGTCGGATAAGTTTGACAACTTCCGCAATCCCCAAGCCCATGTTCCCGGACATCAAGCCGGGGAAGTACATCCCGATTTGCACCAAACCTTGAAGTACGAAGATTTGGCCCGTAAGGGGATCCAAGGATCGGATGCCCTTGGGATGATCAATCAACTTTCCAAGGGCAACTTGACAACCCGTAGTCCCCATGCGGCCATCAATAACTTCACGTCCAATGCGGCCATGCAATCATCCCGCCGTGGCAATCCGCTTGTTTGGTCGTCCGCATTGAACATGGCACGGAAGTTCCAACAGTTTCTTTCCGGGGTTGAAGAAACGGGTGGGGCTTTCAATCCCATGAAGTTGACCCTGGAAGAAGGGCGATTTTTCCGTGCTATTGAAAAGACGGGTGCGTTGGATACCGATGCCATCGCACAAGACGTGGGGTTGATGAAGGTGGGTTCCAACTTGAACCCGCTTCGGTTGTCGGAAAAAGTCTATCGCCATTTGGGTGATAACGCTTTCAAGTTGGAAGAAGCACACCACAACTGGAATACCCTTGATGGCTACTTGGAAACCTTGGGGGAAGGTGAAAGCATTACTGGGGATTTGTCCCCTAGCCGTAAGGTCACCTTCACCAAGGAACGTGGCAATACTTTGGTTTCGGGTCCGGGGATTAGTGAAACACCCATCCAACTTAGCCCGGAACAACTGGATGCCATCAAAGCCCGTGTTGCCGTACAACCCGCACAAAACATGTTTTTTGACTATGGTGACACGGGGTTGTTCGCTAAATGGTTGAAACAAGCCCCCATCCTTGGCATTGCAAGTCCGTTCTTCACATGGTCCTACAAGGCTTTGGATGTCCCTTTCGTGAAGAAAGGCTTGGTATCCCATGTGATGGATTTGCCGTTTTCCATCGAAACCAATAGCCCCGCCGTGGCCTTGAACCAACTTGGCCAAGCGGTTGGGTTGGTTGCCCGTCGTGCGGCTTATACCAGTGCCGCACGCAATGATTTGTTGCAAAACGAAAACGGGCAACTAGGCACCGTGCTTCGTCGGGAACCCCGTCAACTTCGGATGTATTGGGCAACCATGTTGGGTGACCCACGGTACATGGGTGGCTATGACTATGGGAAGTTCAACTGGATGCAACCATCCCAAAAGTTGTTCCAACTTCTTGCGGGTGCCGGGGTTGAACTAACAAAACCGGATTTGAAATCCTTGCCCAAGGACCAAGCCAAACGTGCCATCCGAACCAATGAACTCTTGAAGATGGCGGACACGGGACAACTTTATTCCAAGAATGATGTCCTTGATCTGGTAGGTATGGCCGGTTCACCCATCCTTGATGTGATCAACTACTTCCAAGGAAAAACGGAACATAAAAAAAAGGTTTCCCTTGAACAATCCATGCAAAAGTTTTCTGGTGCCTTGTTGTCGGGTGTAGGCAAAGACATTTTTAATGTGGCCACAGGAGCATTCCAAGACAAAACGGGAATACACATTTTTGGATCTCCTCGTCACAATGCCGTGGATCCCACGTTGCAAGAACCCTTTGTTCGCTACGTTGTACGCCAAATGACGGGCATGGGATTCAACATCAAGAACGTGGTGGATACGACCAATCCCGCAAAGCCTTATAGCTACTACCGTGAACTACAAGACGAATGGTTAGACACACTTCAAGTTTCAGACATGAAATCAAAAGCCAAAGCGGACTTGGCCGAAGCGAAACGGAATGGGGATTTGGAACTACAAGTTGCGGCAAGGAACCGTTTGCGTACCGCAAACATGTTGGAACATGCCGTCAAAGGGGAAATCCGTTCTATGTACGGCCATTGGGCCAAAGGTGCCCGTGCCCTCGGATTGAAACCACCGCCATGGGAAGCACCAGAAGAAACCGATGAAATGCCTTCCTACAACAAGTCCAAGGAACAAGTAGACAAAGAACTAGAAGATTTGAACAAACAAGCCTTGGATGAAATCGAACAAGAACATTCCCTTGACGAACCAAAACCCTGAACGTATCCTATAACCGTGGTGCCTAGACAAAGGTTGCCACAAAAACAGGTGAAACAATGTCTACCCCAACCGGTTCCATCTTCCTTACCGACCTAAACCTTGTTGGGGTTCCCCAAACATTGAACTTCCGAAACCTTGCTGGTTTCGACGCCCAAGAAGTTCTGGTTTGCAATGATGACCAAACGCACATCTATACCGTGACCGTACAAGGTTCATCTTGTTCCCTTGGTCCGGGTGAAAAGTTGAAGTTCCCCGGAACCATGTGGGAAATCACTTTGAACGGTACGGGTTTCGCACGGGTGATGGCGGCGGAACTTACGGGCAACCTTCCCGACTTTTCGGGTATCACCGTAGTTGGCGGTGGTGGTGGTGGCGGCGGTGCCCCCGCAAACGCCCAGTATTTGCTTTATGGTGCGGGTGTTCCCGGTGCCCTTACGAATGCCCATGCCACGGAAGCCCTTGGCGTGCCCATCTTGTTCCAACTCTTGGATTCCGGTGGTGAACACACGGTCGGTTATCCGATCGCCCTTACGTTGAATAACCAGACAACGACCATCACGGATGGTGGCGTTGGTTTGGTCTTCCGCGTGGAAGATTTGTCCGGTGGCACGGACTATGGCCAGTTCAAGTTCCTTGGGGATTCCCTTCATTCCAAGTTGACCGTGACGGGTAAGACCGGGGCATCCTTTTTCACCTTCCGTCATACGGCGGGCGGTGCCCCCGCCGGGTTTGTCCTTGAAAACGGACAAGATGGTTTGTTGGCTACCCAAGGCGGCCATGCCCTTTACCTTGCGGCAACAAGCGGTGGTGGCGTTTGGATCCACGACAATGGACATAACATCGTCAAGTTCACGACGGGATTGGCCACTTTCCAAGAAGCATCAAAAATCACAACGGACACGCACAACCTGACCGTTGAAGGTCTTAGTTTGACCCTTGAATCGACAGGTGGTGGTGCGGGAATCCTTATCGGTTCTACCACGGTAGAAGTGGATGCCAATGGTAATGCTTGGTTGTTTGATGCCGCCGGAGCATTGAATGCCCCATCCACGGAAATCAAGACCATTGCGGATGCCACGGCGGATACATCCGCCCCGTCATGGGGCCAAGTCAAAACCTACGCCAATGCCCTAGCATCGCGTCAAGTTCTTTCGTGGGGTGCTTCTTCCACGGGAACAACGGGCCAACAACTTCGCTTGCAATACGGCCCGCCCTACACGGCGGCCACATCGTCATCGTCAACGGACACGGTTTTCTTGACGTTTGACAATGGGTCCATCACGGCAGGGCATCTCTTTGCCGTCACCGCACCGACGGGCGTGGATGATCAAATCTTCACCGTCTACAAAAACGGTGTGGCCACGGGCATGACGGCCACCGTCCCGGTGGGGTTTGTCGGCTCAAGCGTGGCATTTGCGGGGGGGCCTATTGCTTTTTCTTCCGGGGACGTGATCCAAATCGTTTCGGATGTCGGTGCCGATGTAACCGATGTGGGTGCCCAAATCGTAACCGCTTTTCTTCGCGTGACCTACAACTAATACACCTTGTGCTGCGGACATCTAAAAAAAGGAAATGCACATGTTGGAAAAGTTGATTGAATATTGGCCTTTGTTGACCGCCGTTGCGACGGCATGGGCATGGTCAATGAAGTTGTTGGTTGGTATTTCACGGTC
>Ga0228698_1000460_pt1 | contig 31713 bp, 44 predicted proteins | sample McNCre117_Aug_MG_FD_178015 | JGI IMG/M metagenome (GOLD analysis project Ga0228698, IMG submission 178015) | Freshwater microbial communities from McNutts Creek, Athens, Georgia, United States - 1-17_Aug_MG | ecosystem: Environmental > Aquatic > Freshwater > Creek | place: USA: Georgia...
CTTCCTCGCTTGCGCCCCTGGTCCCATCGGGAAGCAGCAAGGGCGGCGTGTCGCTGCGCGCAGCCTCGGCTTTATGCAACCGGATACCAACCGAGCCGTCGGGATGAAGCGCCGGCTCGAACTGGCCGGCTAGCTTGTTCTTGACAAGGTAGGACGCAGCTTCCCGCACCGATCCGAAACGCATCGAATTGCCCGAATCGTCGACCGCGAACCCAGCCTCGTCGGCTGCATGGTAGATCGGGTCGTTGTGTCCCCATGTCTCGCCGGCGTAATCCTGCGCCGCTCCGGTCCCCGGCATCGGCCCGGTGTACGGACCATTGGCGCCCCCGCTCTCGCCCGCCGCTTCACCGCCCCCTCCGCGGGCGCGGATCGCTTCGACACCAGCGCGAGCACCGCGCACGAAAGCCCCTGGCGTACGAGTAGCGCCATGCACCAGCTCTCCCGCCAGTGCACCCTCGAGCATGTTTTCCCCGACACCCTTGTAGAACGGCGTGTTCGGTACGCCGTTGGAGCTCTCCACCACGTTCGAGCCTACGCCCATCGCGCCTACGACACCGGCATTTCCAGTCATGCGGCCAGCGGCCCGGCCCACAGCCGTGGCAATCCTGCTGGTGACGTTGATGCCGTACTTTTTAGCGACGCTGCCCCATATGCCGGCAAAAGTCTTCTCGCCGGGAATGAAACTCGCCCCGGCACTGATCGCCGCATTTTCAAGACCGGCATTCTGCGCCACGGCGCTGGCGGCGGCATCGGACATGCCGCGCTTCTTGGACGCCGCATACACAGCCTCGTAAGCCTCGTCGTACCCCTGCTGGCCGAAGATGGCAGCACCCGCAATCGGGTTTATCGCTGCGGCTCCAAACGCCGGAACCATGCTCACTGCACCATGAACCACGCGCTCTCCAAGCGTCGGGTTCTCCGGCATCGCGGCCTGCTCGGCAGCCGCCGCCACCGCTCCCCTCCTGTAGAACTTGTCGCGGACCTGATTTGCGCCCTGCTGGATCTGCTGCGGCGTGAGGTTCGGCGCCTTGTAACCCGCCGCCTCCGCCTGCGAGATAGTGCTCTGTACCGCGCCCGGCCCAAGGATCGAAATCGCCGAACCGGCCGTACGTGCGATCGCGGCCTTGGCGCCATAATAACCGGCAACCGCGGACGAGCCGTAGTCCTTCAACGTCTGCCAAGTAGATTTCGGGACTTCCGGCGCAACCGGATCATTGCCCCAGTTGCTGCCATCATCAAACACGACAACCGGATCATTGCCCCAGTTGCCGTCGTTATTCGCCGCTCGAGCGGGGCGCTGGGCCTGCCTCCCGGGCGCAGCCGGCCCACCGGACCCGATGACCTTGTGCACGTAATTCTGTGTTTCGGCCGGAAGGAAATTGAACCACAGGGCCGGTGTTCCTGCCGCGGACGCACGCGCCATCGCGCCATAGACACCACGGCCGTAGCCTAGGTCGCCGGGACGAAGATGCGGGTTGCCGGGTCCGGCATTGTAGGCCGCCGCCGCCATCGCGTCGTTGTTGAACTTGCGACGCAGCGAATCGTAGTAGGCTTTTCCAGCCGCGATGTTCGCGTCCTTGTCGCTCGCAGCCTGCTGCGGCGTGACACCGGCCAACTTAGCGGCATACGCCAGTGTGTCCGGCATGAGTTGGGCCGGTCCCCACGCTCCCTTGGGGCTTCTCCTGAAACTGCCATCCTTGTTGATGCCGCCCTCGGCACCCAGGATCCGGTCATACGGGAGCGATCCTGTCGCGTAGTTCGCCCCGTCTATGCCGGCCGTTCCGACCGGGCCGACATTGCCACCATTGACCGGTGCGATCACCGGAGCGGCGTAGGGGTTGATCTTCGCGAATTCCGCCTCTTGCGCGGCCTTCTGTTCGTCTGTCAGTGGGGGCAGCGCACCAGGATCAACGACGTTCGCATCCAGCACCGGGGCGTCCTGGCCCCAGTCCATTTGTGGCTGCAAGGAGTCGGCTTCGAGGTCCACGACGATTCCCGTCCGTCACTTCCTGGTCTTTGGAATTCCACCCTTGATACGCGGTTGGCCGTCCCGATCAATGTAGATGGAGCCATTCGGGTAACCGTAGACCTCGGCTTTCGACCTCGGGACATAGGGGTTCTGCGGCGTTCCAATCTTCGCCGATCTGTCGAACGTCGCACCATTGAGCGGCTTGCCATTGACAAACGCTGCTGTCACCTGCCGTTGTACGGGAGAGTATTGGCCCTTATTCGGCGGTGCGCCGCCGCCGGGAACCCCGCCACCGCCACCCACTCCCGCGCCTGCGGCTGGGGCGAAGCCGGACAGTTCCTGTTCGATTTCAGCGGTGCGCTGGTTGACGTCGATCGGCGATTTCCCGGTGACCGGATCGCGGGTGTTGAATTGCTCGCGCAGCGCGGCGTTGTGCGCCGCGATAGCGACGCGCTGCGGATCCATCGGGCGCTGGCCAGCCGCCATCAATGCCGCCTCGCGCGGATCGACACCGGCGTCGATCAGCATCGCCTGCTTGGCCTGGGCGGTCATCGCCCCAGCGCTTGGCCGCGCGCCAGCCTGCACTCCGGTAACCGTCACCACCGGCTGCCCGGGTGCCGCATGCGCGTTGGTGATGATCAGATTGCCGTTCGCATCGACCTGGTTGGTCGAATACTGCGGCTCAGGGTTAGCCACCTTGGCGGCCTGCTCGTTCGCCGCCTCCTGGCCACTGATCTTGTACCACGTCTGCACCGTGTTGGCCTTGATCAGCCCTACCGTCGCCCAGTCGATGTCAGGGGGTTTGGCCAGCATCTTGCGAGCTTCATCAACCGGAACCACGCCATCATTCGCGAGCTGGGAGATACCGGTTTTCCATGCGCCGCGCGCTTCCGGGCTGTTGACCCCGTACTTGTTGGCCATCCACAGGAACGCATTGGCAACCGATCCCACTTCGGACGCCTTGGCCTCGATCGCGGTCTTTTGCGCTGTGTTCATTGACTCGGTGGCGCGCGCAAGTTCCGCATATTCTTTTGGCGCATAGCGCTTAAGGTAGGCGATATTACCGGTCTGCTGGAACCTGAGTTGACCTTGGGATTCGACGTATGCCTTGGCCTTCTCGGGGAACAGGGCCGCATATTCGGCGAGGACCGGGTTGGCAGCGAGGTCATCAGCGGAAATTCCGCTTGCTCCTGCACCAGCGGGGGCAGCGGCAGGGGTGGCGAGCGGGCTCGATGCCGCCTGGCTTGATACAGCCTGGCTTGCAGCCCCCGCTGCCGCACTGGCACCAATCTTCTCGCGCCACGCCTTGAGGTTGTCGGCGCTGTAATGCCCGATGAACTGCTTTGCCGAAGGGTCGATATTGGACAGGCCATCCATCCGCTGGTCCCATGTCTCGGCTGCTTTCGGGTCGTTCGGATCGATCGACTGCATCACCGTATCGACCATGGGGCTGATCAGCGGCGAAGTCTGCGGCGCGGCAGACGACTGCCACTGCGGGCCGTCGGCATCACCAATGGCCAGTTGCGACTGCGGCGCGGTCGGCGACGCCGACGCAAGCGACGATCCAGGCATTGCGGCACGCTGGCGCTGGAAGGCGGCCATTCGCTGACGCAGACCCCACTCGGCCATATTCTGCATGTTGGCCAGGTTCGCGGCTGAGGCCTGCTCCTGGGTGTAATCCGCCTGCGCCTTGCGGTAACGAATCTCGTCCGGCATTGACGCGCGCGCCAGTTGCGACTGCGCCTGCGTCAGGTCAGCCGTGGCCTGCTGCTGCTCGAGCTCGGTCGGCGTCAGTGCGTCAAGCGCAATTTCCTGGCCGCTATAGCCCGCCATCGCATCGCTTCCTTACTGGCCGAGATCGCCCGGAGCCGGAGACGTGGCAGCGCCACCCGGAGGCGCGCTCATCATCTGCGAAGGATCGGGCGCGGCTGGCATGGGAGGGCCGCCAGCACCCATCGGACCTGCACCCGGGTCAGGCTGCGGCGGGAATGCCATCGCCCCCGAAGGAAAGGCCGTCGTCGCAACCGGCTTGAGCTTGCGCAGCCGGGCATGCGGCTTGGTCGAACGGCCGCTGCCCTTGGGCATGCCTGGCATTTTCATCTTCATGGCAAGGCTCCTTAGAAAAATGGGTACGCCAAGTATAACAGCACCGCCGATTTACCCGCCGGTTCCCGACAGCACATCACCGAAACTTCCGATCGGATTGCCCAATTGCGAGGTAAACCGGTTGAGGGCAGAACTGAAAATGTTGCCTTGGGCGATAGTGCCCGCAGCCGATGCCTGGCCTGCCGCAAGTTGCGATTGCGCAATTCCGTTCGCGGCCGTCGCACCATTGTTGCCCGTCGTCGCAGCCGCGTTCTCGCCAAGCGAGGCGGCCGTGTTGAGTTCGCTCACGAACGGCTGCCAGACGCCGTTTAGCGCAAGCCCCTGCCCGTACGCCTGCGAATCCTTCAACTGCGCACCAGACAGCACCTGACCGCGCGCGGCAGCGCTGCGATCAAGCGCCTGCTGCCCCTGCGACAGCGCGAACTGGTAGCCCGGGAACTGCTCGAGCGCCGACGTGAGAGCGCCGAAATTCGGAACGCCTTGCGTCCCGCCACCTTGCAACGGCGTCGTGTTGACCGGATTGCCAAACCGCTGTCCCCCCACAAGGTTGGACGGCAGGTTGAACCCCGATAGCGACAGGCCCCCGGTCGATCCCGGACTGAGATTGCTGTAATCGCCGAAGCCGCCAATCCCGCCGAAGCCACCGTAGCTTGCCGATCCGCCATAGCCGGCTGGCGCGCCAATGGTCTGCGAATAGGATGGCTGCGAAGGACCGCCGAACCCGAAATAGTTGGCCAGCTGCGAAAAGGCATTGCTGCCCAGGGTGTTGTAGGGAAGCAGGTCAGACCGGGTCTGGTTGTACATCTGCAACTGCGTCTGCGCCGCGGTGTTCGCGGCGTCACGCTGCGCCTGCGAAGCACTCCCGGCCGCATTGGAGCCAACGACCGCGCTGCCGATCGTCGCGGCGGCGCCAACAGCGATTCCTGCCAGGCCCATGGTTACGCCGCCTCCAGCGTGAGGCGGTGCACGGTGCCGAAGTCATCCGCGCCGAGCCGCCGATAGATTGTTCCAAGGCGCGGGCCAGAACCACGCGGGCCAGCCTGCATGTTGAGATCGATCGGACCAACGCCGCGCTCCCGCAGCGCCCGAAGCGCCGCGCGCTGCAACTTCATCCCCAGCCCGGGCGCATCCGGCGAAGCGAAGAACGTCCCATGCGCGGCAAACGTGCGATCGCTCGATTCCAGCGATGGACCGATCACGGTCTGCAGGTAACCGAACATGCGCCCGTTCGCGCGCGCCGTGACGATCTGCATGGCGCCGGCCCGATCAAGACGGCGCAGGAGATCGAGGTTCTTGTTGACGTGGTTGCCAGGAGCCTCGCCTACCTCCGTGAGATGGTCCTCAAACAGCTTCCTGCCGTCGCGATACCAATCGTCGAAACTCTCGACCTGGAACGTCATTCCATCGCAACCGACCGGCTCGTGAAGCGCAAGCCCGGTCAGTATGCGATGCTTTGCGATAGCCGCCAGCTTCTCGAGCGCAGGCATGTTCGCAATTACGTAGCGCATCATCGCGCGAAGATTGCACTGCACGTTGACCCAGGCCAGTCGGCCCCAGTGCCCGCGGTCCCAGTCATAGGGAAGGCAATGCTCCCACACCGACCGGCACGTCGCCTCGTTCGCCAAATCGTCGAAATTCACCGAAAGCACCGGTCGCCGAGCGGCAACCTGATCGAGCTTGCGGTCGACCGAGACCAATGCGCGCAAGGTGGCATCGGGATCGAGATTGCACCCCGGGACACGCATGAGGCTGTTCCACGCATCCTTGACCGGGCGCCGCACGATCACGATGCGGGTGGTCGGCGCGAACGTGTCGATCAGGCGCCAGAATGGCGCTACGGCTGTCTCGGCCGAGCCGACATGCGGCTGGCTGCAAAAGGCGCGAACGTCATCGAGGCTGCGCCAGTGCCTGGCCTCCTCGTGGCCGCAGATATGGTCCCCATAGGTCAGGAACCGGGAAAGCCAAGCGGTGCGCGAGCGCGGCAGGGCAAGGATCAGGAAGTCGAGCATCAGCTGTTCACCGTGCCACTGGCGAACAGGTTGACCAGCGCCCCGGTCGCGGCAATCGCATAGATCTTGTCGCCAGGGTTCAGAATATGGCCGATGAGCGCAAACACCGGATAGACCTCTCCCGGAAGCACCGTATGCTCGCAGATGACGTTGGAAGCCGCCACCGCGCCAGCATTCGGAACCCAGTTGATCGTGACCTTGCAAGCCGCATTCGCCAGCGCGTTGTAGAGCGTCACCGCGTCAAATGACGTGGCCGCAGTCGCCGTGAAGAACAGCGTCGACACGGCCGGAACGGCTTGAGGCTCGATCAGGGTTTGAAGCGAAGCAGTCATTTTGTTCCTATCGGGGTCGTCCCCGTCGGAAAGCGTTGTGACTGCGCCCTCGACATTCTGCTATCACAGGACGTCGAGGGTTGCAAAGCCGACCGCACGATGTAAACCCGCGCGCGCTGGGTAGAGCAGCCAGGTAGCTCGTCAGGCTCATAACCCGAAGGTCGTGGGTTCAAATCCCACCCCAGCAACCACCTTAGATCGGTACTTCTTCCCAGAGCAGCCGGCCATGCACGCTGATCGTGGTGGTCGACACGGTATTGAGCAGCGCGAGAATGCCGCCCGGCGGCACCACGATGCTGCCATCGAGGTTGTCGGTGTAGCTGACCGTCGGCGTCTGGATCGCCGTCGACACCGCCGCCGTGGTGATGACCGTCGGGGTTGGGAAATCCGCCGAATGCGCTACGACAAGGTTGTTGGTAAGACCGGTCAGCGCCACGCCGGCGAGGCCCTTGCATTTGGCCGCCGCGCCACCGAGAAAGCGCGGGAGCGGCACCGAGCCGGTGCTGAGCCCGACGTTCTGCGTCGAGGTCGCCCACACGAAGATGCCGGGGCCGGTGGATGCGGCGTTATTGATGCCACTCGCCAGCATCGCCTGAAGAATGACCGCGTTCACGCCCGACCCAAGAGGATTGTACACCCCGAGAATCGGTGTCGTCGTCGCCGTCAGCGTGATCGTGTTGGCCGAAAGCGCCGTGAGACCGGTCAAGCCGTTGGAGAACAGGTTGCCGCGGAACGCCTGCTCGTAGAACCGTCCGTGCAGTTCGCTGACCATGGCCTCACCCTGTCGTCCGAAACGCTGGGTGATTTGGGCCGCGCCATCGGGCTGGTTCTGGACCCCGACATCTCCCTGAACTGATGGCATCTCGATTTCCTTTCTAGACGTTGTTCAACAGGTCATTGCGAATGTCGCTGGGGTCATCCCTCACCGATAGACCGATTTGCAGAAGCGTCGAGATGGTGCGCAACTCGACCAGTATCTTCACGAATATGTCGATCAGGCTTGTATCCGAAACCTTGTTGATCGTCACCCCACCGATCTGGTTGGAGCCAGAGGGAAGGGGTGCGGCAAGGAGGCTGTAAACTCCCTTGCTGATCGCGATCATTGAGGCCGAGCCGCTGCCAGCATAGGCGCCGTCTGCTTTGGCTCCGGTCGCCGCATCGCTGCCATCGGACACGCTTACCGGTTGCGTCACGGCCGACCCGTCGACCTTGGCCGCGCCAGCCGCCGAAATGCTCAGTTTCTGTGTCTGTGTGGTGGAATCCTGGAGCGAAATTCCGTTGGCAACGTAGACCGAGTTTGGCGCACTGGTGGCGACAACCAGGACATTCGCCGTGCCGCTGGTCCATGCCGTTGCACGCGCCCGGCAATGCGTGGCCCCGCTTGCGTTCTGACCACCGATGAAATTGCCGGTGAAATTGTTGGTGGTGTAGGCTGATCCGGTCTGGTGCAATCCGACCGCAACCCACGTCGTGCCACCATCGAATGACTGCTCGACGACGATCGTGCCAACCCACGCGCCAGTGACTTGGTATTTGACACCAGATGCACTCACCGCGAACTGTGCGACGGATCCAGCGGTCGGAGAACCGGTCACGATCGACTGGTTGTTGGCGCCAGCCGCCGTGCTCGATCCAGCGTCGGCCGCAGTGATCGTCAGTCCCGTCGACGAGGACGACGACTCGGAAACCGGAAGCGGACTCGGGATCGGGGTAAACGTCATACAACCCACCAGTTTGCGTTGTCAGAGATCAGGGTGATCGCAGTGTACCGAACCGATGTCACGGCGGTAGTGCCACCATCGATCGTCTGGCCGCCACTCGCCGCGAGCGTCATCGTACCTGCGACAGTCAGCTTGAAGGTCATCTTCGCGGTGTTGCCAACCGCCGTCGGCAATGTGACCGTCACCGCCGCACCGGTAACCAGCACGACGATTTCGCCGGTGGTGGTGGTCTCCGAATATGATGCGTTGTGGCTCGATACGCTATATCCGCTGCCTCCGCCGCCACCGCCCGGCGTGCCCCACGCAGGATCAGCGCCAGCACCAAATGTCTCGAGAAATTGCCCCGACGTACCTGGTGCCAGAACCTTCCATCCTGCCGAACTGGCATAGATCAGCGATCCTTGAGCCGCCCCCAGACCCGCCAGCAACGCCAGCACCGACGTCTGCGGCGTGCGTCGCGCCAGCCGCGACGCCCCGCTGAATTGCTCGACCACGCCCTTGACGATGCCGACAACCTGGCTCGTCGACAGCCGGGTGGTGGTCATGGTCTCGACCACGCCACCGGTTCCGTTCACCGAAGCCCACAGCTTCTCGAGGAACTCGAGCGCGGTAATGCTCAGGTAGACATCGCCTCCCGACGAGACCCTGCCCCACGGCAGGTTCAGGACTGGAGGCGGTGATTGCCCAGATGAGCCGGCCGGGGTTTCCGGGTTAGTCATGCTACATGCCCAGGCTCAGGTCGCCATAGGCCCCTATGATCGTCCGCGGCACCGGGTCGGTGATGATGAGTTGCCACGACATCTGGCGGCCCTGTCCCTGTCCCATCCATCGCAGGCGCTTTGTCGTCTCCCCGATCTTCCCCATCGACCGCCACATCTGCGCATGCGACCAATTGACGCCCCCGTCGGTCGATCGACGCAACATGACTTGCGGATCGCTGCCGGAGCCGTCGCCAACGCCAGCCTGAATGTCGATCTCGAAGCGCGAGCAGTAGACGCGCTTGCGGTCCTTGTGCTGGTCCAGCGTCTGGATCAGACCCCGGATCGGATTGCCGAACTCGGTGTAGGTGTACCAGTCCTGCCTGCCGATGTCGCCGCTTAGCGAATCGCCGAAGTAGACGTCGTCGTAAACCATGAGCACGGTCGAAACGCGCCACATGCCGAGCCGATTGAACGATTCGTCGACCGAGTCGCGTTCGTGCCATTTGCCTGTGGAGATGTCGAAGATGATCGATCGATCCGCGCCGGGCATGCTCAGGCTGACAAACTTGTGCCCTTCCCACGACCACGCCATCGAAAAGGCGTCGGTAATCTGGGTCGCATCCTCGATCACATGCTCGACCGGGTGCGTCGATACGCGCAACGGGGTGTTGGCCTGCAACCGGTAATACGTGTGGTCCGAGCCCAGGAAGAAGATCGCGCCGTCGAGCTTGACGATCGTGAAGGGCGAGATGCACCCATAATTGACGATTCCGCCGGTGTAGCGCTGGAACGGGAAATTCGCGGTCCCCGCATCGTACCAAATCTCGATGTGATCGGTGCAGAAGATGAACAGCAACTGGAGGTTCTGCACCGTCGCGACGACATAGCCCGGCTCGCCTTCGGCGCTCGCAAAGTCGAGGCCATTGAAGGTCAGCCCATCATACAGCGCAGACAGGAACCATTCGTTGGTTCCGGCCCGGTCGAAGATGAAATAGCCGTCCATGAATGTGACGGTGTTTGCCGGATAGAACGCTGGCGCCGTGATCTGCACCAGGCCGCCGCTGATCGAGTATATCCAGCCGGCGGCGCCATTGACGATGCACAACTGCGAACCGTTGTCGGCCATGCTCACGCGACCGGATCCGGTAATGCCGGTGCCAACCTCGGTCACCACGCCGGTCGAACTGACCGAGTAGAGCGAGGTTCCCGACACGACGTACTGCACGCCCAGGAACTTCCATGCCCCGCGGTGCGCAGTGCCCGCCGTTGCTGACACGCTGGCACCAGGAACACCGAACAGCGGAGCCTGTCCCTTCGCCTCGGGTGGCTGGCGCTCGACGAAGAAATTGACCAGCGTGCCGTTCGACAACTGCGGCGAACGGCTGACTGCAAATTCTGTGGAGAGAATGACGTCCATGGCTCAGTCGTAGTCCACCCCGAACTGGATCGGCTCGCTCTCGCGGTCATAACTGATCGCGAGGTCGCCGTATTTTTCCATGTTCTTCATGATCAGCATCTGCCGTGCCGGAGGCGTCTCGTAGAGCGGCATGAGATCATTGCACAGGTTCCACAACAGCGGGCTCACCCACTCCCGGGGAAAGTCCATGGTGTCGGTCGAATTGATGAAATCCTGCAAGGGCCGATACCACGTGAAGCGCACGGCGAACGGCGCGGTGTTGGGTGTCGGCCACACGTAGAGCAGCCCGCGATCGAGCCGCGGAGAATAGAAGAAATTGGTCGGGGTGCCCTGCGATGCCTTGTTGGGCAGGTCCATGTATTCCTGCCGGGACAGCACGTTAAGCGGGTTCTCGAACTGGCCAGCGAGGCGCAAGAGCCGCGCCGCCGGCACCTTGAGCGGACGGCTGATCGCAGTCGTGTAGTCGAGAACATAGTTGCCCGCCGACGAGATCGACGGAAGCGGGTTTGTCAAGGTCACCGTGAGACCGGACGGCGCGCCGTTCACCGTGGTCCAGAAGGTTGCCTGGTTGTCGAGGATGATGCCGATATGATCACCCGAAGCAATGCCGGCAATGCTCGAGACGTTGATCGTCGTGGTCGCTGTTGCGGCAGCCTGCGTCAACTGGGTCTGGGTCCAGTCGCTGGCATCGGTGCATTGATCGTTCGTTCCCGGTCCACCGATCACATACTCATTCTGCCCGGATTGAAGGAAAAGAACCGCCTCCTCCTCGGTCCACACATGCAGCCCGGTCGCCTGCGCCGCCGTGACGATCGCGTTCAATTGGAACAAGGCGACGGCGTACATTTCGCCGGTCGGATCCTCGTCCTCGGCAATCACACCCAACAGGCGGTATGCCTGGGTGATCATCTCGACCACGGACGGGTTGTACGTGATGTCGCCGCTGGTGGTCATCTAGCCGTTCCCCCCGAAATCCCAGACTTGTGCGCCGACATCGACTTTGCGGGTCACTGCCGGCGTGAAGCTGATCGTCGATCCGGCAATACCGGTGATGGTCGCACGGAACATCGTTCCGTCGGACAGCATGATGCGAATCTTGTCGCCGATGGTAAAGCCGCTCGTCGAGTCCACCTGAACGGCCAGGGCGCCGATCGCCACAGCACTCGTCGCCGTGGTCCAGACCGGACCAACGAAGGTATCCGGCGCGACCGGCCGTGCATCAGGCACAGTCTGATCGTCCTTGGTGCCGCGCACGAAGTCCTGCGGGTGCCTGACCTCATAGACCCGCTTGTCGACGATCTGGCTATCCCACTGCTTAAGCGTTTGCTCCATGCGCGTGGGGAAGCCGGTCTTGTCGTCCTGCCGGTAGAAGCTGCCGGGCCGAAAATGGTAATGGCGTCCCATTGCAGCGCCTCATGGTGTGGTCGTCAGACTGGAGCCGTCTCGCATGTTGATGTTGTTGGCCCAGGTGCCGTTGAACACGAACGCCCCCGAGGTCGGGTAGAACGGCCCGTTCTGGAAGCCTTGCAGGGTGCCGGTGTTGTAGCTGCCGCCGCCCGACGTGAACACGTAGTTGTTCGCCACGTAGGGCCTCTGGATCGATCCCGCCGGCGGATTGTTGCCGGTGAGCTGCGCGAACTGGAGACACGCCGGGCTGTCGGTCAGCCCGCCCGAGCCGGGATCGTTGTGCCCGGTGTTGCCGATGCACACGGCGACGTTGTGATCGATCTCCGGCCCCCAGGCGACGCGCGTGCCAAGATCGCCGATCCGCACGAAGCTGTTGGCCGCGGTTGGCACCCCCGCCACCGCGACCGGCTGGTAGAACAGGTTGCCATAGACGTGGAAGTGGTTGATGTCGGCCAGCCCCGGCGTCGCCGGATTGTTAGCCGATCCTGGTCCGGCCCATGACTGCACCGCGTCGCCATGCACGTTCGCGCCGCCGGTGCCGATCGAGACGAAGCTGTTGTAGCGGATCGTCGCGCCGCGCGGATAGTCGTAATAGCCGCCGCAGTCGATCGCGTCGCCGCCGCTGTTGATGAACCGGTTATACTCGATCAGGATAGACCCGCTCGAAGGGCACATTATCTCGTAATCGGCATTGCCGCCGATGAAGTTGGCGCCGTCGAAGGTGTTGTGGTGAAACCAGACGTCGCCGAGATACTGGTTCGCCGCCTGGCTCTGGACGAGCGGCGCATTGGTGTTGTTGATCAGCGCGAACTTGCTGTTCCTGACTTCGAGATTGTTCGTGAAATTGCCGTCCATGTAGAGCGTGTAGCCGGTGGTGAAGTCCCACCCGTCGATCACGATGTTGCCGCAGCCGCCCTGCGTGCGCACGAGATTGCCCGAGAGATAGACGCACGTCGGCAGCGTATCGACGCCGAAGGTCTTGTAGGTCTGCCCGCTGCTGGTCCCCACCGGGTAATCGACGTCGGGCACCGCCCAGGCCGGCCGCAACGTGAGCGTGACGCCGGCCTCGTTGGTCCCGCTCGAAAGGTCCAGCAGGTGCGGGTGCGCGATCGTGCCCACCGTGGCCCCCACTGAACCGTCGCGCCAGGCGCCGGAAAGCACACGAGGCGGCGCGGCGAAGGCCAGCCCGGCCACGCATCCGACGATAGCCATGGCCAGCAGCAGGCCGGCAATCTCGCGCAGCGCTCTGCGAAGCCGCGGCGGCATCAGTTGTAACTGTAGTTGACCGTCACCCCGGTGGCGGCAGCGGTGTTGTCGGTCGAGGCGTTGCCGCCGGTCAGGCACCACGCGATGCCATTGGCGAACTTGAGACCAAACTGGCCAAGGCTGGGAGCCGCGAGCGGAGCGGTCGCGCCGGCCGTGGCCGCGAACGCGCCGACTTCGCCGGTCCCGCTCGAGCAGGTCGGCGCCGATGCGCTGTCGTAGAGCCGCAGGTAGTAGACGGTGCTCGCGGCGATGTTGCTGATCGTCAGGCTGCACAGCGTCCCTGCGCTCGCCTTGATGTTGGTCGAGTTGGTGGTCGCCGCCGAGCGGAACACGCCAGGCGTGCAGCCGCCGATCGTCGTGGCGGCCAGATTGACGGTCAGCGCCGACTGGTTGCTTGCGATCACCACGGGAGCGCTGTTGGCCATGGTGGCCTGCCCGTTGGCGTTCAGGCCGTTGGGCGAGAGCGCCACGACAAGCGCGGGATCGGTCGCCCCCGCCGCCGTGCTGGCAGCCTTGACTGCTGTGATGTTCGTGCCGTCCGTTACCTTGGAGATCGTGCGAAGATCACCGGACAGGTTGAGGCTGAGCGCCTGGTTGGTCGCATTGTTGACGTAGCTTGGCGCCGCAGTGGTCGACGTGCCTCCGACCGCGCCACCGCCGCCGCTACCCGCCGTGCACAGCGTTCCGGTCGTGTCCTGCGTGATCGAGCGGTTCTGGCCGCTCGAATAGGTGCTGGGCGGCGTGCCGCACGTGGTAACGACGGTTGCGCTCGACTGCGCATGAGCGATGATCGGCAGCGCCAGCACGGCGACAAGAAACGCTGCGATGCGCTTGATGAAGGTCACGACTGGGGAACTCCTTTTCGCAGACGCAGAATCACCGAATACGTCGCACCGACGATCGGGGATTTGGTCACCAGTTTGATCGAGCCGGTTGCGCCAGCGAGGCCCGACGGAACTCGGATCCCGCCGAAAGAGCGCCAGTCGAAATCCTCCGGCGCATTGCCGAGCGCCAGAATGTCCTGATCAGCGGTCGCCTCCCAGCGCATCATCAGCTTCATGTCCTGCACGTCATAGTGCAGCCCGATTATCTTCGTGAAGATGCCGGGATAGATGATCTGCCCGCCGGGGGCGGTCACACCGAACGACCCCCCCGACGTTGCGTTGTAGATCGTGACCGATTCCCCGTCCGTGCCGTCACTTACCTGCGTCGCGCGAATGACCACGTTGCGGTAGTTGTTCGTGATCACTTGGAGCGTGTTCGTGCTCGCCATGGCTCAAGCCCTTTCCAGCACGCCTTACGCCTGGCTCACCCCGAACAGGCCGGTGGTCGGGTTGCTCACGAGCGCCGAGAGAGATGGCGCGATCGTGACGATCAGCCGCTTGGTGCCGTCGGACGCGGACTGGGTGGCATAGGTTCCGCGAACGTCCCCGGTCGTGGTCGTCGCAGCCGACGTGACCGCAGCGACAAAGCCGGTGTTCGCCGTGATCCACGCATTGTTCCAGTTGATCGACACATCGCCGAAGAAACTGGCCAGCATGCCGAACCCGAAGATGTCGGCGGTCCCTACCGAGTAGTTGTGCGCGTCGGTAAACTGGGGCGTGACCGACGTGACCACCTTGAACGTCTTGGTCGTGTTCGCAGTCACCGCGCCGGCGCCGACCGTGAGAAGCTGGCTCATCGGGTAGCCGTAGACGTCGAACCCGCGAATCAGGAAGTTACCGCCGGTAGCGCTGGCCGACCCGGTGATCGAGACGCCGCGCCCGACATAGGTTGCACGATCATAGAACCCGGTCTGGAACGATCCGCCCTGACCGAACACCTGCAGCGAGGGCAGTCCGTCGATCGCCACGCCGGACGATTGCGACAGGCCGCTCGGCATGAAGAACGCCGGGGCATTGGCCGAAAGCACGGTGATTCCCGCGCCACTGGCCGCAACCAGCGTCATCGCGGTCCCGTTGACCACGTTCGCCGCCGCCGCGATGTTGTTGGTCGCGATCGTGCTCGGCGCGACATTGGCGATGACGATGTCACCGCACCCGTACCAGCCAACCACGCCGGGCTGCTTGGTGGACGAGCCACGCGAGTTCGCCGCCATGCGGTGATCCTGGATTCCGTTACCGAGGAAATCCATGCTCGGCGCGGCGTTCAGCGGGAAGCCGGCATTGCCGGTGTTGGCAAAGCGGCCAAGGACGCGGTGAACCGGGGCGAAAAAGGTAGTGGCAGCACCCATTGCTATGATCTCCGTTGCCGGACCCCACTACAGGGGTCTTTCAGAAACGGGCTTAGCAGTGGCTTCTCTGCCCGGGCACCTTATCGCCGCATTCTAACCGCCAGTCAATTGCGGGCGCTGTCGCGAGTTGTGGCGCCGCTCGGACGCGTAGGCCATGAGATCGTGCCGGCCGAGACGCTCGAATTCCATCAGTTGCCAGATGCCGGTGCGGAGAATGCCTCGAGCCACCGCCTCGTCATCACCTGGGCGCATGCCCAGCTCATAGAGAAGGCCACCGAGCCGGACCTTGGCAACAAGGCAGCCTCGATCATCGACCGAAATCGGGGTCGTGAAATCATCGGGAACGGGCTGGACGAACAGTGTTGAGGGGAAGTCTCTCACTTCCGCAGTCCCTTGAGGGTCTTGGCAAGCCGGGCTTCCCGGCCAAGCTTCCCCTTGGCCTTGGTCGCCTTGGCCAGTTTCTTGGCGGGAATCTTCTCGCCTTCGGGGACGCCGAGCGCACGATGCAGCGCGCCCTTGTTCCTGGTTGCACCAGCGATCCAGTTCTTGCCTGCCATGGAAACCTCCGCAGGTTTCCGGGGACGGCTTCAACCTTGGTCGGATTAAGCCGCCGCCCCCGGAAGCGTTCAGGCCATCGGATCGCGCGTGAAATGGTCGCGCGCGCCCTTGCCAATGCCGTGGTCCGGCGCACCCTGATTGCCGCCAACAGCAGCGGAGCGGGCCGAATCGTCCATGGGATCGTGGCTCATGCCGACGTCGGGGTGCTTGTCGGTGCGCCCGGGGTGCGGGCCAACGCCGAAATTGCCGCTGTTGCCAGCGCCCGCCATCCGCTTGTGTGCGTTCATGCCGTCCATGGGATCACCTTCCGATGAGATTTGGTGTCGAAGCCGGTGGAATATCACGCAAGGGGGATGGCAACAATAGCGCCTTCCGGTTATACGTAGCTTGCTTCGGGTAGTCCCCTGCCCGTGGCGATGCGGCCAAACTCAGCCCCCGGCGGTCCATTGATCACCGGGGGCTTTTTGCGTTCCGTCAGGAACTCTAGGCGGACGGCGTGGGCGGCGCGTACTTGGCGATGAGCTGCTGCAACTGCTGGTCGTTCTGGGCGATCTGGGCCTCGAGATCGCCAATCCTGCTGTTGGCAGCCGCGACCGCATCCACATTGGACTGGTTGGCCTGGTCCTTGGCCGCAAGCGCGTCGGTGATCGCTTTGTCGAGGGCCGCAATATCGTCTGCAAATGCCATGGGTAGCTCCATCATTCGCGCTGCGTAGATCAGGCGATCAAGCCCACGCCGCAGCGGGTTCTCGTAGGGCTCGACCATTACGGTCATCTTGACATGGCCAGTCGCCGTCCTGCCAAGGATCGCCGCCCACAGGCAGCGGAAATAGAGAAAACGGGGGCGATCTACGGTCAATGTGTGGTCCTCCCGTGTCGCGTGGAGCCAGTAGTAGGAATCGAACCCACGTCGTCGTCTTACGAAAGCGCTGCTCTGCCATTGAGCTATACCGGCACGGTGGAGCGGCGTGCGGGAATCGAACCCGCCTCGTTGGCTTGGAAGGCCTCGGCCCTCCCAGAGAGACCAACGCCGCGCACCTGCGATCTTCTACTGCCAGGCAATCCAAAAGGAAAGGGCTGAGGGTTTCCCCCCAGCCCAGTCCCCGCGACCACAACGGGAAGCGTCAGACGCCCGGCGTGCCGAACCAGCTGCGCCAGTCGGTGACGCCGCAGCTAAAGCGCATGTACTGCGCCGCCTTGGCGTTGCGGGTGTCAAACTCGTTGTCGGTGTCGAACATCGGCTTGTCGCGCCACAGGAAGCGCGAGCCGTACGGCGCGTTGGTCCGAATGTACCACGCCGTGCTCGAGGTCAGGTAGTGGTTCACCTTGATCCCGTCCGGGAACATGCCCGATGCCTTGATCACGTTCACCGCGTTGTTGGCGGTGTCGTTCTGGAGCACTGAGTTGATGATCCGGTTGGCATCGAACCAGTTGGGCGGCGAGATGCCCAGCGCCTTGGGGATCAGGCTGATCTTGTTGCCGCGGTAGTCCGTGGCCTGCATGATCTGGATGCCAAGATCCTCGATCGCCGTTTCCGAAAGGTCGGCCGACGTGTTCAGGAGATTCGACTGGTTGCCCGAAATGGTCGGGTGCGAAGCCGAGATGAACGCCTGACCGTCGCCGATCGGATAGGACGAGTTGAACGCCTGGTTGAACACGTTGGCGCCCACGATTTCCTCGGTCTGCCGCCCGGCAAACGCCAGCATCGCCGCGCGGCGCTTCGAGACGACCTCGTAGAGGTTATCGCGCAGTTCCTCGTAGGTGACGATGTAGCCGCCCGCATAGGCAACGTGGGTGTAGCGCGTGACCGCGCCCTGGACCTCGGTATCGTAGTTGAGCGCGGCCCCTTGATCCTTCTCGCGAAGCACGCCGAACCCGGAGATTTCGACGTCCTCCTCGTAAGCCTTGTCCGACGTCTCGACGTCGAACCAGTCGGGGTATTCCTGCTCGTGCTCGGTGTACTGGCGCCCCCACCAGTTCTTGATTCCGGGCCAGAGTGCCCGCGGGTGTGCGCCAGTCGTGATGACGCCGCCGACAGTGGACATGGTTGTAACTCCTCGTTTGGCGGGCGATCAGACGCCGGTGGTGGACCAGAGCTGCGGCAGGTTGAGGCGAACCGCCCACTTGCAGTTCGTGCCGATGGCATTGTCCGGACCCCGGATCGTGCCAAGCAGGCGCAACTGGAAGGTGGTGTTCGCGCTCGACGAGACGCCCGACGACTGCAGCTGGAAACCGGAGAACCCGGTGACCGTGCTGCCGGTGCCAGACACCAGGTTGCCGTTGGCAAAACCGCCGGTCGCCGCCGCGATGGCGCCGCTCACGCTGTCCTCCTGGATCGCGTAGACCTGGTTGGGATCATCGCAGATGATGCCGTAGTTCAGCAGCGACGCCTGCCGGTAGACCGGAAGGTCTCGGGTGATCGTCGCGGCCGTGACGCCTCCCTGCGCGGGTCCGTTGCTGATGCCGATCAGCGAGCCGAGAACGACGTTGCCGGCGCCGGCGGTCGCAATGCCGCAGAGCGGAACGCCGAATGCATCGGTGCCGCCCAGCGCCACGATCGGGTCGCCGAGAAAGATGTTGGAACTCTGCGAGGCGGGAAACGCGACAAGCCGGCCCTGGCCGGACCACGGCGTGCCGTTATCGTTGATCGGGCGCAGCCCGAAAGGGGTGTTTGCGTTTGCCATGGGGGTGAATCCTGAGACAAGTTGCAGTGGTGTTGGCGCGGATCGCCTGACTGTAACGTGCCTTGGTAGTCACCCCCATGCGGGGTTATGGTCAGCCCTTGATCACCTGGAGCGGGGGCGGTGCCTGTCCGCCGTCAACCTCGGTCGGGCTGTAGAACTTGCCTTGGTCGGAACGTTGAGCCTGCCCCGGCTGCGACCGGAAGGGCGATGCCTTGAGCGCTTCAACCTTCTCCGACGCGGCTGCGTTCCTGGCGGCCATGTCCTCAAGCCAGAAAACCTCGGGGAGCTCCATCGCGTATGCGTACATGGCCCCCTTGTCTCGGCCAGTACCAACGCAACGGCAGATGTTCTTGCCATCCTTGTCTTGGATGAAAGACCAACCGTTGGCTTCGGCTTCCTGAACACGGCCTGCCGTGTCGTTGAACCAGTGCCGATGATAACCAGAACGCTTGGGCAACGCAAGTTTCTGCGAATAGGCGCCGATCGGCTTGCGAAACTGGCGGATTCGCGCGATTTCCGCAGCGAGGTCGGTCGGGTCGGTGATCGCCTCGGACGCGAGCGATTCCGCCACGTCGCGATCGACCGTGCCGCCGTGCTCGAGCGGCATGGAGCCGTGGCGCGTCGCTTCCACGAACGACTGCTTGAAGCCCACCCTGAGCGTCTGCTGTTGCGGTCCCAGCTCGGCCTCGGTCTGTGTCACCGGTGCGGGATCATAGAACGACGTCGACTGCAACTGGGAGGAAGCGTCCATGGGTGCGGTCGCTGCTGCGGACGCGGGCGCCGGCGCGCCAGCCGCCTTCGATTGGTTGATCGGCCCGCGCGCCTGCGGCTTGTTGCGCACCGGGGCGCGCTTGGTGGGTGCCTTTGCCATGTTCAGCCTTTCCTGCGGTTCTGGATCATCTCGACCACGTCGACCTGCTCGCCGAGATAGAGTGCGACGTATTCCTCGGCAGTGGTCTGGGGGTCGTATTTCGCGATGCCGCGGAACGCTGCCTCAGCCTCGGCCCTGTCCTGGGGATTGGTGATGCGCGCGAACGGCGAGGGCGAGCCTGATCGGACAGGGCCATTCTGCGGCGAAAGGGCAGGGCGCGGACGCAAACGGCCGGCCTGCGATGGCGGAGGCGCAGCCGGGTCGCGCTGAGCCTCGAAATACTGCGGATATGCTTCCATGACCTCGGCCTTTGCTCGATCGTATTGGTCGACGAGTTCGGGACCGGACTTGCGGCCCTCCATCTCGACGATGGCCGAATGCGCCTGGATCATCGCCGTGCGAAGCAGCGGCTTGGCGGCAAACCACGGATTGGCGGCCTTGAACGCCGCGGTGACGGGATCGTCCTGCTGCGGCACAGGCTCCGGTGTCGGCTCGGCAGGCATCGGAACAACCACGTTGCCATCGCTGTTGATGCGCGCGCGCTCGGTCTCGGCCGCACGAATCTGCTCGTCGAGGTTGTCGTACGTGGCGACGTCGCCGGTCTCGACGGCCTCGCGCTGCCTGGCGCGCAGTTCAGCTAGTCCTCGCTGGTAACCGGCTTCGTCGGCGCGCCGCGCGAGGCTCATGGCCGAATTCACGCTGGCCTTGAGTTCGGCAATCTCGGTCTCATTGCGCGCCAGCTTCTCGGCCATGCGCCGGCTCTGGTCGCGCAGAATCGGAAGTTCGCTCTCGCCGCGCCGGATGAATGTCTCGGCGTCGGTCCAGCGGCTGGGGACGCCGTTGTACTCGTCACGCGGCTTCCAGCCCATCGCGCGGGCGCGGTCCTCGAGCGATACCTCGGGAAGTTCGCCCTCGATCTGCTCGATCTCGTATTCCTGGCCGTCCATGGTCATTGCACTCCCTCGATCAGCGCTTTGAACTCATCGGTCACCTTGCCGGCGATCTGCTTTTCGTCGACGAGGCGATAGACTTCGCCGTCCATGCCGACGGCCTTGATGCCTGCGTACTTGTCGATATAGACGCGGTCGCCTGGTGCTGGGGCGCTCGGATCGCCATGAAACGCAAGCGTGCCGACCTCGAACACGACGCCGGTCACCGCCGCTTCGTTCATGCGGTCCTTGCGATCGTCGATCATCAGGATTCCGCCACGGGTCTGGTCGGCGACGTGGTCCATCTTGATCAGCACGTTCGGACCGAACGGGATCAGGCCGGACTCGTTGGAGCCGGGCCACTGGGCGGCAACGTATTCGGCTTCAAAGCCCTTGAGGATCCATGGCTGCAACCTGGCAGCCGCCGCCATCTGTGCGGCTTGTGCTTCGTCAATCCGTGTCATTGTGGTCGTCTCCTGACTGGTCCTGCCTGTAGAATTCCTGCATCTGCTCGAGCGTGAGGCCATGAATCTGGCGAAGCATCACGATCTGGCCGCGCAGCACGTCGGGGTTGCGGTCCTGGTGCCGGTCGCCCGGCGTCAGCAGGCCGTTCTCGAGAAGGTCCGCGGCTGCGGTGCGCATGTACTCGATCTGGTCGTCGAGAAACTGGAGGTATGCCGCGGTGATCGGGTGATGCCGCCATTGCTGGTAATCGGTATCGCCGATCGCCATGGTGTGCGCGCGCTTGGACTGCGCCATCCCGGCCGGCGTCAGGTCGATCATATGGGCACACCAGCGCGCCAAAGGCGCAGTTCGAGGACGAGCTGGTAGGTTTCCATGGCGCGCGCCTGCGCGCGCAGAAGCCGTCGGTCGAGCGATTCCATGCGATCATAGATGTCGCCTTCGCCCATGAAGGCGCGCAGCTTGGCGATGCGGTCTGCGAGTTCGATATGTTCTTCGACCATCCGCTCAACATGCGGCGGCCGGGTGGTGAGGGGTACGGTGATCATTGTCCTGCTCCGGGTTCAGGGTTGCCCGGTCCCGGCGGCCCCATGCCGGGAACGGCGGTTGTGCCGGTATCGAACGATCCGGGACCAACCACGTCCGGGCCAGCTGGCGCTTCGGGGGGAACCGGAAAATCCCCGGTCGGGCCTGGTGTCGGCATGACCGGAGGCGGTGGCGGTGGCGATGGCGAGGGCGCTGACGGCGACGAGGACGCTGGCGCAGACGGCGACGAGGACGGAGATTTGAGGCGGGCAAGGTCGTGGGCGTGGGCGCGGTCCAGTGCGGACTCGCGGCGCTGGTGATCGCGGTTGCGGGCAGCCTCCTCGGCAGCGGCCTCGCGGTCGGCGGACTGACCGTGCGCCCGGGCGGACGCCTCATGCGCGCGCACGGTTGCGACAGTCGAATTGGTTTCGGCGTTGATCGACTCGATCTTGAGCCGCATAAATTCCAGTTGGCGCTCGATGAACGCCTCCTCGCTGGCGCTCGCGTTCTTGCGAGCCAGCGCCATGTTGAGGAACGCCTGGGTCTGCTCCTTGAGTTCCTTGGCGCGAAGCTCGCCGATCTGAGCCTGCGCCATGCTCATCTGCAACTGCTGGGCGGCCTGTGCACCCGCGGCGGCCTGCGGATCCAGCCCGGAGATCAGGTCATCGACACGATCGATGTTCGCCGCCTCGAGGAAGCGCCGCACGACCGCAAGCCGGTTGATCCCCGGCTCATCACGCACCGACATCAGCACTTGGCCGCGACCGAGTTTCTGCATGTCCGTGGTTTGCGTGGGATCGGTGATGGGGACGACGCCGGCGGAGCGGCGATAGTCGTCTGGCTGCACGAACTTGACTTCGTCGCCGTAGGTATATTCCGTCTTGCTGGTGATGTAGCGCCGGTTGAGCGCATGCAGCTTTTCGAGTTCCTGCTTTTCCGACAGGAAGATGCGCTTGACGATGCCGTTGTAGAAATTCAGCCCCTGCTCGATCAGCGCCAGCACCGTGGTCGGCGGCGCATTGGCGATCGAAGCGTCGCCGGTCAGGATACTCGCTGTGCCAGCGATCTTCTCGGCCGCGCCGATGAGGGTGCCGAGCAACTGGAACAGGACCGGGTTCGGCCCCTTGAAGTCGATCGGGTAGACCGCGTCACGGATCGCCACGCCCTTCGCCACGACGCGATGGAACTTGCCGGTCCCGAACAGGGTCTGCCCCGACGGCAGGCTTATGCTTTCCGAAATGAAGCCGCCGCCGGTGTTTGCCAGCGTGCCGGCGTCGAACATCTGGTTGATCGATGTGTTGATCCCCACATTCATCGCACGCAGAAGGTGGCCGAACCCCATCGGGTAACTGCCGCCGTCGATCGAGGGAACGAAGCGGTAGAGCGTGTAGAGATCGGTCGGTTCAATCCGGTGGATCGTGTTGCCGTCGTCCGATGCGACGATTCCCGCCTCGAGGTAGCGCGCGACGATGCGAACCACGCGCTGGCTGCGCAAGTGCACCGTCACGATGTACGGCTCGGGGTAGCCGTCTCCGTCGAGGTCGATCCGGCAATGCTGCTCGATGAAGATTTGCGGTGCCGAACCGTCGGTGTGGTTCTCGACCATGTCCTGGCCGTTGAACGTCTCGCCCTCGCCTCCGCCAGGACCGTAGTTCAGCGGAAGGAACATGCCGCCGCCCGCATCTTCGGTCGAATCATCGGCAGAATCCTCGCCCGTATCCTCGCCCGTATCCTCGAAGCGCTCGAGGTCAACGATCTCGCTGGGGTAGAGCAAGACCTTCTCGGTGATCCGCGGTGCCGTCTCGAAGCAGGGCGCGTTGTAGTTCCAGACCAGGTTGAACAGCGACACCGCGAGCGATGAGTTGCACCCCTCGACCGGATTGCGCATCGTCTTGCGCGCGAAACCGCCGACCACTGGCATCTGGTGGAGCATCGCGTCGGTCTGCGGCTCCCACTCAGGCATTTCCTCGAGCAACTGGTAACTCATGTGGTCGGCAATGCGATCGGCGATCAAGCGCTTTCCACCCGGCGGTATCAGCCACAGCGGCTCGCCATCCGGTCCTGTGCGCGGCTGCCCGTCAGGCTCGCCGTCGACCGTGACCGGGGTTCCGGTGTCGCTACCCCAGATGTTGCCCTTCACGATCGACTTGCCCGGCACGATCGCGGGATAGGTGCGTGACGCGAATTCGAGCGTGGCCTGGGTGATCAATGGCCAGATGAAGTTCGAGGCGTTGGGCCAGGGATAGTTCTTCGCTACCTCGCGCTGCATGGCCATCGCCATCGCTTCCTTTGCGTCCATCTCCCATGGACTGCGGCTGATCTCGTCGATGCGGTAACCCTCGACGACCTCGGAGCCGAGCGTGCGCAAGTCCTCGTCGGTCATGTAGCGGGCGAGGTTGATGTCATCGATCTGGGCGATGAGCATTTCCTTGCGCGTGCCGGCGCTCGGCCGCTCGACCGGGGTGCGCTCGACGACGGCCTCGTCGTGTTCGTCCGACGCGAGCACGTCGAATGCATCCATGTCGACGGCCGGCATCTTTCCAGGCGGGGCGTCGGCGCCAAGCTGGCTCTGCGTCGTGCTCTCGATCAGCGACATTACAGCTTCGTGCCCCCGCCTTTGATGTGCCGGTTGAACGCGCGCCCGAACGAGGCCGCGTTCATCACCGTGTGACCGATATTCACCGGGACGTCGTCATAGCGGAAAGTCGAGCCGTTGTGAAACCGCACCGTGAGCGCCTGCTTGCGCTCGTCGTAAGCGGCGTGGCTGGCCATCGACGACGTGATCGCCGGCAGTTCTGGCGCACCGCGCTTAGTCACCGGCTGTGTTCCTAATCACGCTGGCGGCATGGTCGAACATTCCCATGATCCCCCATGTGTCCAGGCTTCCGGCCGTGAAATATCGCACGCCGCTCTTGTCCCTCACGCTGTCCCTGGTCGCCACAACCACCAGAACCTGCACCGGCTGGTCCTCGAATTCGTTGTGATCAAGCGCGTGCAGCGTGCGAAGCAGCGGATCCCGAAGATCAAGCCCGCTCGCCTTGTCGGTCGAATCGAACCGCCTGACGGCCCGCGCGATGCTCAGTTCGTCGTCAACCATCGTTCAGTACCCCGTGAAGCCGGACCGTCCGGCATGCGTGCCGTAGTCGTCGTAGCCGCTGCCGATGTGCGACCAATCTTCCTCCTCCGGCATCTGCCCGACAAGGGCCGGCGCGAAATACTGCACCGTGCCGTACTCGAGCGCCTCCATGATGTGGCTCAGCATGTTCTTCTCGACCTTGTCGGAGTAGCGCTCGCCCGACACCTGGAGGCGGCGATAATGGTATCCGCCCATGAAGCCCTTGCGCAGCTGGGTGCAGCGCGGGTGCAGGATGAATTGCGGATGCCCCCCGATCATCGTGCGTAGCGGCTTGCCGATCGATTCATGCCGCATCTGCGGGTTCTGGATCGAACCCTCGACCATGATGCCCTTGCCCTGCATGATCTCGAAGCAGGTTCGCGCGTCGGTCTGCGCGCGCTGGGCGCCGGCGGGATCACCCCAGTCCTCGAACGTGGCCTGCCCGCGGAACGAGCGCGTGCAATGCTCGACGACGTCCTCGCTGAACTTGTCGATCGACATGCTCTCGCTGGTCATCTCGTCGAATGCGAGCCAGCGTCCGTCCGGCAGAAGCTGTGAGAAAGCGCACGCCGGGGTAAGGCCGAAATCCCAGGACCGTATGATAGTCACGCCGGGGACGGGGTCTATTTCCTTGCAGTGGGCGGTGTCGCTGTAGTCCGGGAACACAGGCTTGCCGTCGATGACAAAGCCGTATTCCCCCTTGATGTAGACCTTGATCCACTCCGCCGACTTGCCGACCGCGAGGTTCGAGTAGTACCGCCGGCCGCCCGGCAGGTTGGGCAGGTTCTCGGCATCCTCGGCCAGACCCGACGGCTGCTTGAAGATGCGCGCGTTGTCCGGCTTGATCTCCTCGAAGAAGCGATACCATCGGCTGTCGTTGTCGGGCGGGTTGGTATCCATCCAGATACCGAACCAGGTCGCGCCGCCATCACGGATCGCCGGGTAGCGGCCAACGCGGCCCTGCAGCGCCTCGATGATCGACCACGGGATTTCTCGCGCCTCGTTGACCCATGCTCCGGTCAGTTCGAGGCTGAGCAGTTTCTTGATGTCGTCGGGCCGGTCAAGGGCCAGGAAGATGAGTTCGATGACGGCGCCGGGGAAGGCGGTGATCGTGTAGGTGCGCTCGTGCTTGACGTACCGGCCGAAATAGAGCTCGGGCAGCCACTGCATGATCGTCTTGATCGTCGTGTCGCGCAGTTCCGCGTAGGTGTTGCGGATGACGGCGAAGCGCGTCCGGCGCATACCGTCGGGGCCTTTCGCCTGGGCGAGTCCACGATTGACCAGCTCGACCACGCATGCGGATGATTTGCCGGAGCCGAACGGCCCCATGAGCCCGCGGATGAACGAATTGTCCTGCGCGAATGCCTGGCAGGTCGGAACGTCGACGTAGCTATACCGAATGTCGAGGCCGGCGCTCATTGTACAGTGGGCTGTTCCATGTTGCGCAGGTCGAGGGCGAACCACGTATTGCCGCCGCCAGCCACCGCAGAGACAGCGTCCTCGGGGTCGCAGTAATCGCCGACGTCGTCAAACCACTCGGTGATCGGCCAGGCCCGGCCCTTGTCATCGACGAAAAAGGTGGGTGGCCGGTTGAGCATCGTCGCGGTCGGTCAGGTGTAGTCTCGCAGCAGGGCCGCGATGACCGCCGCGCGCAGACCGTCGACGGGGTCGGTAGGGCTGGCGATGTCACCGGCGCGGGCATGCGCGACCACGTCGATGAGCGCGATCCGGTCCGAGAGTTCGGTGAACCCCCAGATATTGATCGAACTGTCCCCTTGGGTGAGCGCGTGGACGCGCATCGACTCGTGGGCGACCTGGGTGATGTCCTCGTCGCTCATGGGTGCGACGAGCGGCCGGATCGGCTCGGCCGCTGCGACGAGGGCATCGACATCGGGCGAGGACGAGGGCGTAGGCGCTGGCGGAGGCGTGGGCGTTGGCGGGGGCGTTGTTAAATCGTCCGGCAGCGTGGTATCGACGGGCGTATCGACGGGGTCAGTGTCCGGCATGCTGAGCATCCTTGTGGTAGTTCAGAATTCGATCGACAGCCCGGCGCTCGATCCGCCGGGCCTGGTCAACGCTGATCCGTAACATCGATCCGACCTCGCGAAAAGAGCACCCGCGCGCGCGAGCGGAGATAACGTCCATCTCGAGCATCGAGCAGCCAGCCGGGAACGAATGCATGATTAGCGCACGTCGAGACAGCCCGGCGCGGTCGAGGCGTGCCAACTGGCTCGATGTGCCGGCGTTGGGCGGGCGCGAACCCGGCGCGAACCTGCCGGGATGGGGCAACGTCGCATTGAACGGATCGGATCGACCCGCGAGCGCATCGGTCAGGTTGACCGGCTCCTCGTCGGGCTTCCTGGGCTTGCGATCGACACGCATGACGTAGACCATGCCGGCGATGCCGACGACAGCCGCGGCAATGTCCATCATCAACGGGTCCATTCTATCCTCCCCTGCTGGCTTGTGGGTGTTCCGATCCGTATTGCTTGAGCGCGAGGGTTCGCATTGCGTGTGGTGCCACATCGAGCAACGCCAGGATCAACGCGCGCTCATCCTGGATCCGGTCGAGAAGGTCGCGGTAGATGGTCGCGCAGACCACGTTCGGCAGACTGGCGATCGCGCGCCTCGACGCGGGCGGCAATTGATCGAACGCGGCCATGTCGTCAGCTGGCCAAACCCGGCCCGCCTCCATGAACACCGGCAGAACGTCCTTGAACGGCACGGATCGGCGCATGCGCTCGGCCTGCACGTAGTGATCGGCGCTCCTGCCTCTCAGCGCGGCAATGCGGGCGATGTCGGCCGCAAGGTCAGCCATCGTGCGCCTCGACCTCGAGCGGGTCGTAGACGGGGCCTGGCGCCGGCGCGCGGTCGATCCGCTGCACCATGTCGGTCATGTCTGCGAGGGCGACGCGCATTGCCTTGCGCAGCCGCGCATCGATTGCGAGCCGCTGGGGCCACATGCGGGTAAAACCCCGCGCATCGTCGGCCCGCTCGACCGTGAGCGCGTAACAAGCGTTCATGCGATGAAGATACCAGCGGATCGGGACCATCGCTCTACGAGCCTCCCTCAGAACACGAAGCGGAGATTAGCAGCAACCACGCCGCCCTGCACCACCGCGCTGATCTGCGCGATCTTGAGCGCCCGGCTCGGCACCCGGTCGAATGTGCGCTTCCACACAAAATACTGCACCAGCCCGAGCGCTACCTTCGTTCCGATTAGCCGGCCGGTCGAGGGGTGTTTGCCGAACAGGGGGTTCGCCTCCTGGCAGACGTGGCGGTGCAGACAGTCGAGCGTCTCTGCCGCGTCGATCAGGTTGAGCGCCTGATAGGCGATCTCCCACTTGACCGCGCGGTCCTCGATATGTGCCCGCTGGACCCAGTAGGCGTGATCCGGGCCGGGAATGAACGGTTCTGGTTCGGCGTGGGCGGGGCTGGCCGTGGTGAGGAATAGCAAGGCCGCGAAAGGGCGGGAGATGTTCGTGATGCGCATGTCAACGTCCCTCCATGCTGGCGAGGATGATCAACTCGCCGAAGGTGCCGACAGCGAACAGAACGGCCAGGCCAAGCACGACAAGGGAGGCGATGATGCTGGCGCAGGCGTGGAAGGTGCAGAGGATGGAACGCATCGGTCTGACTCCTGTATGCCTTGTGATGACGTAGGCGTAGGCGCTGGCGGAGGCGTGGGCGCTGGCGGCGACGTAGGCGGAGGCGGTGACGAGGGCGTAGGAGAAGGCGAGGACGAGGGCGTAGGCGTAGGCGTAGGCGCTGGCGAGGTTGAGCACAGGCCAATCATCGATCCCGCGCGGGCGCGCAGTTGAGAAGGTGCTCCATGGCGATGATCACCGGGCCGGGAACGGGCCGCTTTCCGCGCTCCCACGCGCTCACAGTCTGCCATCCGTGAGCGCCCATCAGAAGCGCCTCGGCAAGCCCGTGTTGGGTCAGGCCGAGGCGCATTCTGGCACTACGAATGTCAAAAGTCGTCATGTGTTGTCAGGCCGCTTCAAAGCGCTTGGCGAGGCGTTGACCGGCCTTGTCGACGACCTGAAAGCGATAGCCCAAGCGTTGGAGGATCGCGAGATGACGTGTCGTGAAGGTCTTGGTGTTGAACAGTTCGCACAGCATGCGGGCGGTCTCGCAGGCGGGATAGATTGCCTCGGAACCGTAGTTGCTGCGCAGTTCGAGTTGGATGGTGGTCATGCGTCGTTCTCCGCTGATTGAGCCACGATGTCCGCATACTGTTCGTCGGTGATCGCTTCGCTGTGGCCCGGGAAGCGCTGGCTGGCGACGATGGTGCTAAAAATCTCGTGTTCGGCTTCCGTGCGGTCCGTCTTGTGCGAGAGAAACCGAGTGGCTTGCCAACCCCGGTTGGCGACCTGCTGGCGGCTCCAGAGCGCGAAGCCGAGGCCCTTGTGTTCGCGCACTTCGTACGAGCGTCCGTCCGAGGTCAGGATTTCATGGGCGGCTTCGCGCAGCGACAAGCCGGTGGCGATCATTTCGCCTTCGCCCGAGATGATAGTGTAGGTCGTCATCGTACATTCTCCTGTCGGCGGGGTTGATCCCCATGGTGTGAGGCGAGGGGGCGGCGTGGTTCCGCCCCCCTTCCGGTTTCAGCCCATCGCGTCGAAAAAGACGCGCTTGGCCTCCTCGACCGGCATGTCGGCGAGAAAGGCGAACCCGCTGTAGCGTTGGCGGGCCGACTCCAGCGCGCGCTCGCGGGTCAATCCGCTTGAGCGCGGAATCTTGAGGTAGAACATCTGGCCGGGGCGGGTCCTGTCGACGTAGAGAACCTTGCTTTTCATCTCGCGGTTGAAGGCGCGCTCGCGCTCGGTTTCGTCGATGATGTCGGAGCAGGCCGTTTCGAGGTCGGCAAGCAGGGTCATACCTTCGATGTGGGTGGCGGGGTAGGTGGCGGCGATCACCAAGTCGAGCGCGCGAAGGTTGTAGTCGCGGCAACTCGGGATCAGGTGGATGATGTCGGCCCCGCCTTGGCCGTGGTTCTCGACGGTGCCGATGATGACGCCATCGACCACGAGGATGGCGCTGTAGCAATGGGTCTCATCGCTGAGCGACTGCATCACCTTGAGGTTGCGCAGGGCGATGACCGGCTTCTCGACGTTCTGGTCGATCAACTGGCCGATGGTGATGATGTCGCCGACTTCCCTTGCGAAGTAGGGCGGCAGGTTCATGTTGGCGAGTTCGGCAGCCGGGGTTTCGGGGAGGTCGTTGCGCTCGCAAATCTGCTTGATCCGCAACGCGAGGTCGTTGTGCGTGGCCATGGTACATTCTCCTGTCGGCGGGGTTGATCCCCAAGGCGATGTATAGCGCAATGCTATATAGCGATCAAGGGCGTTTGGCCCATTCGATGTGGAAGGTGACGTGGGCGGTGTTGGCGGGCTGCTCTTTCATCAGGCCGGCGATCTTGGCCAGGGCCTCGAGGGCGGATTGCTTGTTGCCGAGCTTGATCCTGGTGCGGGTGGTGACGCTGCCGATCCTGTCGCGGACGAGTTCGGTGATCGCGGCGGATTCCTCGCTGGTGACGTGCTCGAGGTCGCCGCTGTCGAGGATGGCGGCGTAGTCCTTCATGCGCGCGAAGGCGGAGAGGGCGAGTTCGCGCATTATGCGGTCGTTGGTGATCTCGTACTTGTCGAACGAGGCGGCGCGCAGTTCCTTGATGCGCGCCTTGACCGCGGGGGTCTTGGCGAGGCGTGAGGCGTTCATCCTCGCGTCTGCCCGCTTGCTCTTGTAACCGGCGTGCTCGTACGCCTCGCGCTGGTTCATTCCGTTGACGACGGCCTGCGCGAAGCGCTCCTGCTGGGTGGACTTGAGCTCGGGCATCAGACGAACAGCCCGATGAGGCGGGCGATCCACCAGCCGATCGTGCGGCGGGGCTCCCACAACGCTTTCTCGGGTCCGCACAACTTCACGTCGGTATGGTGCTTGTCGAAGTCCCAGGAAGGCTTGTCCTTGCGGTCGAACCCCTGGATCAGCGGCTGGCGGCAACGCACGCCGTGGGAGTGCCGGCATGTGGCGCAGGGCCAGACCCTTTCGGGGCGCTCGGCGTCGGCCTCCATCTGGGCGAGGCGCGCGGCGAGCTGGGCCTGTATCTCCGCTTCCGTCCGCTGGCGGCGCGGGGCGTCGCTGCGAGCCCGGTATGGTTCGCCGACGGCACACTGGTGGCGGCTGTCGTACACCAGATAGGCCGGCTTCATCGACATTGGCGGGGTGGCTCCTGTTGACTGCCTGGCATTATGTCATCACAGCGCCGCGCGCTCAAGCATGCCGACCAGGTCCATCGCCTGTTCGTGGGTCAGCAGGGTCTCGGCGCGGGCGCCATGCGGGCACGTCATCATCGGGTGGTCAACCGCGCCGAACAGCCGGCACACGAGCGGGCGGTTCTCGTAGACGCTGCACCCCGACGTCGAGGCGAACATGCAGGTTCCGCACCCGAGGCGCGTCGGCGTCAGTGTGCCAACCGGCGAAGGGTTCAGGATCGGCGCGTACTGCACGTCGTCGACCTCGACCGGCAACACCGGGACCGGCCCGCAGCAATCGCTGCAGCCCTTGCGGCAGCCGATCACCGGCGGAATCCGCGCATAGACCGCGGCGAGGGCCTGGGCGGGCTTCGGGGCCGGATTCATGGCCGCGCCTCGCTTTCGCTCGCAAACGCTGCCGCTAGTTCGGCCTTGATCTCGGCAATGCACCGTGCGGCCTCGATCGGCGGCAGCAGCGCGCGCGGTGGCTCGTACTCGCGATCGTGCAGCGCCACCAACGCGCGGGCGCGGCTGACCGCGTAGCGCCGCCGCGACGTGAACCGCAGTGCCTCGGCGCGGACCTCGGCCGGTGTCGGCATGAACGTCACCTTCCTGACCAGTTCGCGCAGCGCGCGCCGCAAGTCGGCCCCCGGAACGTCATCGAGCGCCATCCCGTAGAGCTCGAGCCGCGTCCGCGCCTCATCGACCGAAAGCGGGCGCTGCTTGGAAATCTGCGACAGCAGCGCGATGGACTGCTCGATCTCGTCGATCGTTGCCCTGGGCGGCTCGGCTGCATCGGCGACGTCGATGAACCGCGCCAGTTCGGCCCGGGTCTCAGGGCCAACCACCACCCTTTCCCCGCTCAGCAGCAGCCCTCTCAGCCTTTCGCTCAACTGCGGCGAGGGCGTACGGGTCGTGAGGGCCTTCGAAGCGGTTGGTGGTGTAGGGTCGGCCATTGCGGGCATCCTTGAGAACTCGGTCGTGAATGTCGCGGATTCGGTTGTGGAAAGTCCGGTCCCAGCCGGGTCGTCGTTCGGTGCGGTCGAGCCAGTGGTCCCGGAACCCCTCGATCTCCCGCTCCAGTCGGCCCGGTGGCCATTGCGCGACCAGCGCGGCAACCGTGTCGGGGAGTCGGCCGGGCTGCCAGTCCGCCGG
>Ga0228698_1000461_pt1 | contig 31689 bp, 33 predicted proteins | sample McNCre117_Aug_MG_FD_178015 | JGI IMG/M metagenome (GOLD analysis project Ga0228698, IMG submission 178015) | Freshwater microbial communities from McNutts Creek, Athens, Georgia, United States - 1-17_Aug_MG | ecosystem: Environmental > Aquatic > Freshwater > Creek | place: USA: Georgia...
AGTGCCGCCCACCAGTGGCGCAGCCGGCCGCGTCCAACAGTCGCCGGGACTGGGTGCGGGCGCGGCATCGGTGTCGGTGTCGGTCTGCAATTCCAACGCACCGGTGCATTCCCAATCCTGCCCGGCCCGCAACAGTTGCCGGGCATGCGCCAGGGTCAGGCGGATACCTGCACGTGAAAGGCGTGAGCGTGGACTGTCGTCACGCGAGTAATGCGGCACCATCAAACCCAGTGGCAGTCCCGAGGCGCCAGCGGCAATCTGGGCGCCCTGTTCATATACGTCCACGGCCCAGCCACTGTGTGCCAATGCATAGGCCACACTGGCGCCGCTCAAACCGGCGCCAATGACCGCGCATTTAAGTACGGGTTCTGCACCTGGGGGCCTTGTTGCGGTCGCTTGATGGGCCTGCGGCTGGTAGCGTGCGTCACGCAATACCCAGGGTGGATCGAAGCACAGTCGATCTGGCACGTCAGTTGCCACAAAGCCCGCGCCCCGCAGCGTCGGCCATTGGGTCGGGTCGTTCAGCAGTGCCGGTGGCAATAGCACGTGGGCCCCGCGACGACAACAACGGGCCAGTTGCTTCAAGGTGAATTTATCCCAGGCCCACGCACTGTGGGTGGCACACACATGGTCTGCCTGCAGCGCCAGTTGCCCAAGAGAAATTTCGGCAGGGCCGACATACAAGGTGAGCAATAAGCGCCCTTGGTCCAAGTGAATGCGAATGCACTCCACGGCCGATTGAACCGTGTGCAAGGCCTCTGAGCAGTCGGCGAGCTCGGCCAAATGGGGCATCAGTTGCGCACACAGGGACTGAACCGCTGGCGGTAAATTGCCCGCGGCACGCCACACGGCTGCGGGCAGGGCGGCCGCTTCGGACCGGCTCAGGAGCCCAACATAATGACGCGGAGGTACGGCGCCCGCAGTGTCATCTGTGCCCTTGGTTTCGCCATACCAGTCAGCGCATTGTGCAAAAAAAGAAACACCCGTTGCAAAACGGGTGTCGAGCACTGCCAGCGCTGGTGCCACAGCGCGATGCTTCAGGCGGTGGGCGGAACGTAGCCCTGGGCTGCGTCGGCGCCACTGCCGAAGAAATGATTTTCCATTTGGCGCGCCAGATATTGGCGCGCGCGGGCGTCGGCCAGATTCAGGCGGTTTTCATTCACCAACATGGTCTGGTGTTTGAGCCAAGCTGCCCAAGCCTCTTTGCTGACACCTTCCCAGATGCGTTTGCCGAGCTCGCCGGGATAGGGCGGAAAATCCAGGCCTTCGGCTTCTTTACCCAGTTTGATGCAGTTAACCATGCGCGCCATGAAATACCTTGTTCGAAGAATCAAAAACCCGAATCTTATTCGGTTTGTGTGGGGCTTGCGGGGCTGCGCTAACGCCCCACCTCAACTTGATGGAGAATCAGGCCCGGAATTTTTATTCACTGGATCCAATCAACGCGAAAGCCCATTGCATGTTTTCTTTGGTAATGAACCTTTTTGACCGAACACCGCGCCGCGTTTTCGCTGCCATCGCCATTGTTTGTGTGGGCCTGCTGGGCTTTGCCATGTACTTGCAGCAGGTGGGCGGATTAGAGCCCTGCCCAATGTGCATCGTGCAACGCTATGCGGATGTGCTGATTGTGCTGGTTGCCACCCTGGGGGCCTTGCTGCCCCGTCGCGGCGGCCAGTTGGCCTGTGCGGGTGGTTTGCTGCTGCTGGCGCTGGCCGGTGCCTTTGTGGCGGCCCGCCAGAGCTTTTTGCAGTGGTATCCACCGGAAGTGGTGTCGTGTGGGCGCGACCTTTACGGCATGATTGAAAACTTTCCGCTGAAGCGGGTTTTTCCCATGATTTTTCGCGGCAGCGGCGATTGCAGCAAGGTGGACTGGACCTTTTTGGGAGGCTCGATTGCGAATTGGTCGTTCGTCTGGTTTGTCGTGGTCGGCGCGACGGCCAGCACAGTGCTGGCACGCCAGTCGGTTTCGTCGCGCCGACGCTGAGCCAGGGCCGGCCGGGTTCAGGTACCCAGTTTCTTCACCAGCACCTGGCTTTTGCGGTCCCAGTTGTATTTGCGTTTGCGGGCCTCGGGCAGCCAATCGGGGTCTACCTGTACAAAGCCGCGCTTGATAAACCAATGCATGGTGCGGGTGGTGAGTACAAAAATACTCTCCAGACCGGCCGCTTTGGCGCGTTGTTCTATGCGCTTCAAGACCCGCTCGCCATCCCCTTGTCCCTGTACCTCAGGTGACACCGTGAGCGCCGCCATTTCTGCCGTGCGTGCTTCGGGGTAGGTGTAAAGCGCAGCACAGGCGAAGATCACGCCGTCGTGCTCCAGAATCGTGTAATCACCAATGTCACGCTCAATTTCGCTGCGACCCCGCTTTACCAGCGTGCCGTCTTTCTCGAATGGCTCAATCAGCTGCAGAATGCCGCCGACATCGTCTGGGCTGGCTTCGCGCAGTTCCTCGAGCTTTTCATCCACCACCATGGTGCCAATGCCGTCGTGTACATAGACTTCCAGCAAGATGGCGCCGTCTACACTGTAGGGAATAATGTGGCTGCGCTCTACGCCTTGCTGGCACGCTTTGACGCAATGTTGCAGGTAAAAACCGACATCGGTAGGCAGGGTGGGGCGTGGCAAACGCGCCAGCAATTCGACGGCAGCGGCCAAGGGCAGTTCGGTGTCAATCGGGTTGTCGTCGCTAACCGGTTCGTCTGGCCGCACGCGAATGCCGGGGACTTCGGTCAGGAACATCAGCTTGTCGGCTTGCAGGGCGGTGGCCACCGAGGTTGCCACCTCTTCCATGGTCAGGTTAAACGCTTCACCCGTCGGCGAGAAGCCGAACGGTGATAGCAGCACCATCGCGCCCATGTCGAGCGTGCGCGCAATGCCGGCAATGTCCACCTTGCGGACCAGGCCACTGTGCTGAAAATCCACACCGTCCACAATGCCGACCGGACGCGCCGTAATAAAGTTGCCGCTGATGACGCGCACGGTGGAATCGGCCATCGGCGTATTGGGCAAACCCTGGCTGAACGCTGCCTCAATTTCGTAGCGCAGTTGGCCGGCGGCTTCTTGGGCGCAGTCCAGCGCGACTTCATCGGTAATGCGAATGCCGTGGGAGTACTTCGGGGTGTGGCCCTTGGCCTGGAGTTGCTCGTTCACCTGGGGGCGAAAACCGTGTACCAGCACAATTTTGACGCCCATGCTCTGAATCATGGCGAGGTCTTGCGCCAGACTGGGCAACTTGCCAGCAGCAATTGCCTCTCCCGCGATGCCCACGACAAAGGTCTGATTCCGAAATTTGTGAATGTATGGTGCCACGGAACGGAACCAGGGCACGAACGTGAAATTAAAGACAGAGGTCATGTAGGCAGCAGGCAGTGGGTCATCGGGGATAATTCCCGATTCTCCATCAAGAAGCCCCTCCTTTGACTGCCAGCGCCCTGCATATTGAATTCCCTGAGACTTTGCCGGTCTCTGGTAAACGCGAAGAAATCATGGTGGCTCTCGCCGCCCACCAGGTGATTATTGTTTGCGGTGAAACCGGCTCGGGTAAAACCACCCAGCTGCCCAAGATCGCTTTGGCCATGGGGCGAGGCAAATGCAACTACCCGGCGGGCACCCGGGGCCGCCTGATTGGCCACACCCAGCCGCGCCGGATAGCGGCGTCTTCCGTTGCCAAACGCATTGCCGAGGAATTAAAGTCCCCGCTGGGCGATGTGGTGGGCTACAAAGTGCGCTTTCAGGATCGGCTCAGCCGAGACGCCTCGGTCAAGCTCATGACCGACGGTATCTTGTTGGCAGAAACCCAAAACGACCCGTTGCTGAATGCGTATGACACGCTAATCATCGACGAAGCCCATGAGCGCAGCCTGAACATTGATTTTTTGCTGGGTTATTTGCGCCAGATTTTGCCGCGCCGCCCGGACCTGAAAGTGATTGTGACGTCGGCCACCATCGACGCCGACCGTTTTGCCCAGCACTTTGCCAGCAAAAACGGACCGGCGCCGGTCATTATGGTGTCGGGGCGCACTTTTCCGGTGGAAATGCGCTACCGGCCGTTTGAGGAAAGCCGCGATTACGACCTCAACAGCGCAATTGCCGATGGCGTGGACGAACTCTGGCGTGACCCGCACCAAAGCGGCGACATTCTGGTTTTTCTGCCCGGTGAGCGAGAAATTCGGGAGGCGGCCGACCATTTGCGCAAGCACCTGAGCCACTCACCGGTGCTGCGCAGCGCCGAAGTGCTGCCTTTGTTCTCGCGTTTGAGCCAAGCCGAACAAGACCGCGTATTTGACAGCCACAGCGGGCGCCGTATTGTGTTGGCCACCAACGTGGCCGAAACGTCGCTGACGGTGCCAGGTATCCGCTACGTGATTGACGCGGGCACCGCCCGGGTGAAGCGCTACAGCATTCGCAGCAAAGTAGAGCAATTGTTGGTGGAAGCGGTCAGTCAGGCAGCGGCGAATCAGCGGGCCGGACGTTGCGGGCGTGTTGCCAACGGTATTTGTATTCGGCTTTATGACGAAACCGACTTCAATGGCCGGGACCGTTTTACCGACCCCGAAATTTTGCGTTCCTCGCTGGCCGGGGTTATTTTGCGCATGAAGTCTTTGCACCTGGGCGTGGTGGAAGAATTCCCGTTCATTGAGCGACCGTCGGGGCGTTCGGTCGCCGATGGCTACCAATTGCTCAACGAATTGGGCGCGGTAGATGAGCAAAACGAACTCACGCCACTGGGGGCCGAACTGGCCCGCCTGCCACTCGACCCGCGCGTGGCGCGCATGATTCTCGAAGCACGCAGCCGCGGCGCTCTGGACGAAGTCTTGGTAATTGCCTCGGCCCTGAGTGTGCAAGACGTGCGCGACCGGCCGCTGGAAGCCCAGGCCCAAGCCGACCAGGCGCATGCAAAGTTTGATGACGAGCGCAGCGAGTTCAACAGCTACCTCAAGCTCTGGAAATGGATTCACGACGCCCGGGGAGAGCGCCATGCCACGCCCGGCCAGCCGGCCAGCCACAAACTGAGCAACCGCCAGTATGAACAATTATTACGCCAGAGTTTTGTGAATATTCGCCGCGTGCGCGAGTGGAAAGACATTCACTCTCAGCTGCACACTGTGGTGGCCGAGCACAAATGGCCCATCAACAGCACACCGGCCACAGACCTGCAAGTGCACCTTTCCATGCTCTGTGGTCTGTTGGGAAATGTCGGCTGCAAGCTGGAAACCGAAGGGGCCAGCGGCGAATACCTGGGGGCACGCGGTATCAAGTTTTATCCCCACCCGGGCGCCCACCTGGTGAAAAAGCCGGGGCGCTGGATTGTTGCCGCCGAACTGGTGGAGACCACGCGCTTATTTGGCCGTGGCATCGCCGCCATTGATCCGCAATGGATCGAGCAGGTTGGCAGCCATTTGCTGAAAAAACAATTGCTGGACCCCCATTGGGAAAAGAAGGCTGCTGAAGTGGTGGCACTGGAACGCGCAACGCTTTACGGCATTGTCGTCTACAGCGGACGCCGCGTGAACTACGCCCGGGTCGACCAGGCGGGTGCCCGTGAGGTGTTTATCCGCGAAGCACTGGTAGGCCAGCAATGGGAGGCGCGTTACCCCTTTTTGGCGGCCAATTTCAAGCTGTTGCGCCAAGTGGAAGAACTGGAACACAAGTCGCGTCGCCAGGACGTGTTGGTGGACGACGCCCTGATTTACGCGTTCTACGACCAGCAACTGCCGGCCGACGTATTCAGCGGCCACACCTTCGATGTCTGGTACCGCGCTGCGCTGAAGCAACAGCCCCAACTGTTGCTGATGACACGTGAAGACCTGATGCGGCATGAAGCTGCCGGCATCACCGCCAGCAACTTTCCCAAAACCATCCGGCTGGGTGGTGTCGATTGCGCCGCCAGCTATTTGCACGAACCCGGCGATGCACGTGACGGCCTGACGGTGACCGTGCCGCTCTTTGTGCTGAACCAGGTTGCCGACGAGCGCTGCGAGTGGTTGGTGCCTGGCATGTTGAAAGACAAAATCCAGGCGCTGCTCAAAACGCTGCACCAGCGTCCGCGTTCGCGCCTGGTGCCCTTGCCCGACACAGCGGAACGCTTCGCCAACGCGCTGAATGTACCGGAGCGCTTTGGCAGCGGCAGTCTGACCGATGCGGTGCTCAAATTGGTAAAAGACGCGACATCGCTGGACTTGGTGAAAGCCGATATCAAGGTCGATATGCTGAGCCCGCACTTCTTCATGAACTTCCGGGTGGTGGACGAGCACGGGCGCCAATTGGGGCAGGGGCGGCAATTGGGCGCGCTGAAGGCCGAGCTTGGCAAACAAGCGCGCGGTGCATTCCAGGCCTTGGCCAGCCTCAAACTGCAGAGCGGTCCTGTATCGTCAACGTCAACGTCCGCTGCAACGCCCGCATCCGCAACGCCGAAACCTGGCGCTCCGACCGCCGCCAAGCCAACGGGCACCCCCGCCAGCGCGGCGCAACGTTATACGGCCTGGACTTTCGGCGAATTGCCCGAGCTGCTCGAAATTCGCAAAGGGGGGCAGACGCTGATAGGCTTCCCCGCCTTGCTGGACGCCGGCGACGCAGTGACGCTCGAGGTCTTCGATGAGCCCGAAATTGCCGCCCAAAAACACCGGGCCGGACTGCGGCGTTTGTTCGCGCTACAAATCCGCGATGCGCTCAAGTATTTGGAGAAAAACATTCCCGATCTGCAAAAAATGGGCGTGGCCTATATGCAGGTTGGCAAAACCGACAACGGCAAAGACAATGGCGGCACGGTGGATGCACTGCGCGAACAAATTATTGCCGTCGCACTGGACCGGGCTTTTTTACAAGACCCATTGCCCACCGATGCAAAGCAATTTCAATCGCGTATTGACGAGGGAAGGGCCCGGCTTACCCTGATTTGCAATGAAGTAGCCCGACTGGCTGGCCTCATTCTGGCCGAGTTTGCAGTCGCCACGCGAAAAATAAAAGACAGTCGCCAGGCCGCCGATGCCGCCGCCGACTGCACTCAGCAACTGGCCCGACTGGTCGGCAAGCAATTTTTGCTGCAGACGCCGTGGGACCGTTTGCAGCACCTGGTGCGTTACCAGAAGGCCATTACTTTGCGTCTTGAAAAATACCGCGCCGATCCCGCCCGGGATGCCAGTCGCTTGGCCGAACTGCGTCCGCTGGAACAGCGCTACACGCGTTTGCTGGCGGAACGCAAAGGCGTCAGCGATGAGCGCTTGCAAGAGTTTCGCTGGCTATTGGAAGAGCTGCGCGTCAGCTTTTTTGCCCAGGAACTGCGCACCCCGCAACCGGTGAGCGTAAAGCGACTGGAAAAGGCCTGGACCCAGTTGCAATAGGCCCGGCGTGCGGCTTGGCTACACGTGCGCCATTACCGCGCCGTTACAGCGCTCGCAACCGTGCCAACGCCTGCTCCAGCGTCGCGTCTTTTTTGGCGAAGCAAAAGCGCACCACGCCTTGATCGAAACCGTTGCCATAAAACACCGACAAGGGTATGGCTGCCACGCCCACTTCTCGCGTAAGCCAGAGGCAAAATTCGGAGTCAGAAAGGCTGCTGATGGCCGAGTAATCTACGCACTGAAAGTAGCTGCCCTCGCTGGGCAGCAGCCGAAACCGGCTGTTGCCCAGTCCGGTACGAAACAGGTCGCGTTTGTGTTGATAGAAAGCCGGCAAATGCTGATAAGGCGCCGGGTCTTGCAGGTAATCGGCCAAGCCGTGTTGCACGGCCGAGTTCACGCTGAATACGTTGAATTGGTGCACTTTGCGGAACTCGGCCATCAAGGGCGCAGGCGCCACTACCGTGCCGACCTTCCATCCCGTAACGTGGAATGTTTTGCCAAAACTCGAAATCACAAAGCTGCGTGCCGCCAAGCCGGGAAAGGCCGAAGCGCTGTGGTGCAGCGCAGGCGCAAAGACCATGTGCTCATACACTTCATCGGCAATCAGCAGCACCTGGGTCGGCGCCAACAGGGACTCCAGCTGGCGCATTTCTTCGGCGGTCCAGGCGGTTGCGCTCGGGTTGTGCGGTGTGTTGATGATCAGCAGCCGGGTGCGCGCGGTCAATGCCGCGGCAATGGCGCCAAAGTCTGGGCGAAAACTGCCGGGTGTGAGCGGCACTCTTCGCACTACGCCACCCGCCAATGCAATGTTCGGCACGTAACTGTCGTAGCAAGGGTCCAGCACCACCACCTCATCGCCAGGGTGGACGCACGCCAGAATGGTGGTGAGAATGCCTTGGGTGGCACCGGCGGTAATCGTCACTTCGGTGTCGGGGTCGTAGCGGCGGCCGTGGAGCGTGGCAATTTTGTCGGAAACCCGCTGGCGCAGCAGTGGCACGCCAGTCATCGGGGGGTATTGGTTGTGGCCACTTTGCATGGCATGGGTAACCGCATCCGTCAGCTTCGGGTCGCAATCAAAGTCGGGAAAGCCCTGGCCCAGGTTGACCGCCTGGTGTTCGCTCGCCAATGCCGACATGACGGTGAATATGGTGGTGCCGACGTCAGGTAAACGGCTTTTCAGAGGGGGCGTGGCGTCAAAGTTCATAGCTCGTAGTCATTCACATGGCCGCTCATGGCGGTCATGACCAGTTCGCGGCTCAGGCGGGGGCTGATCAGTTCGGCAAAGGTGTAAACAAAGTTGCGCAGGTAGGCACCGCGCTTGAAAGCGATCCGGGTGGTGTTTTGCCCAAACAGCTGGCCGGCCGGTCGCATTACCAGGCCCCCTTTGCCACCGTTCAATGCACAGTCGTCAACAATGTCCTGCACCGCCATTTCAGCCGCAATCCCAATGCCCATGCCCAGCCGGACATAGGTTTTGATCACATCCGAGTCAATTGCTTCCAATGCAATGCGCGGCTCTAAGCGCGCCAGCTGAAACGCCGTATCGATGCGCGTGCGCCCGGTGTAAGACGGGTGGTACGTAATGATGGGCTCTTTGGCAATATCCGCCAGACTGACGCTTTCTTTGCTGGCCAGTGGGTGCTCTGCCGGCAGCACCAGCACGTGCTGCCAGGCGTAGCAGGGCAGGGTTACCAGCTCGGTATAAGAAGTCAGCGACTCTGTGGCCATGCCAATTTCGGCAATGTCATCAATGAGCATGCGGGCCACCTGGTCGGGGGAACCCTGGTGCAGGCTGATATTGACCTTGGGATAGGTGCTGCGCAGCCCTGCGACTTTCTCTGGCAAAACGTAGCGCGCTTGGGTGTGGGTGGCGGCTATCGACAGGGTGCCGCTGTCTTGGGCACTGTATTGCTCTCCGATGCGCTTCAAGTTGCCAATCTCCCGCATGATGACTTCAATGCTCTTGAGCACGTGCTGTCCAGGCTCGGTGATGCGCTTGAGGCGCTTGCCGTGCCGCGAGAAAATTTCAACACCGAGTTCCTCCTCCAGCTCAATGATGGCTTTGGAAACCCCAGGCTGGGAGGTGTGCAGGGCTTTGGCCGCTTCGGTCAAGTTCAGGTTGCGGCGCGCTGCCTCCTGTACAAATTTGAATTGATGCAGATTCATGGAGGCGGCAATTCACCGGCAATTTGGGCAAGTAAATCAAGCACCCGAGGGTCTTCGCCCACAGCCTGCTGCAGCGCAATTTCGAGCAAGGGATAGCGCTCCCGCACATCGGCAATCAGAAGCGGCAGGTCCTCGCGCGCATGCCGGCCTTGCCCCAGAAACATCGGCACCACGGTGACCTGATTACAACCCGCATCCACCATTGCCGAGCACACTGTCATGAGATCGGGCGTGGTCAACTCAAGGTAGGCGCATGCCACATGCTGTGCAGGTTGCTGTCTTGCCAGGCGCTGGGCTACCGCCTCAATGGGCAGTTTCCACAGGGGATCGCGTGAGCCATGCGCGAACAGCACAATGCCCCGGTGCGGCGCGTTGGTAGCGTGTTTGTCATCAGAAAAGGGGTTCATCTTCGCAAAACCAACCAGGTAAAGGCACTGAGTGACAGCACCGAGTAAATCAGGCCCGGCAAGGCCGATATGAGCCAGGGCTGCCACCCTTGCAAAGTGCCCAGATCGCTCATCACGTTATTGAGCAAAATAAAACTGATGCCCGCCATGACGCCACCAAAAACATAGGACGCAATGCTCCCCGAGCGGAAATGAAAATAGGCGAAGGGCAGGGCCAGTACTACCATGACCAAACAAGACAGCGGGTAAAACACTTTCTTCCAAAATTGAATCTCATATTTTTGAGACGACTGGTTATTCGCACTCAGGTGGCGCATGTACTGAAACAAGTCGAGCGTGGCCATGCGCTCCGGTCGCAGTACGGCCGCAGACACCATTTCTGCAGTGATCTGCGTAGGCCAACGGAAACGCTCCGACACCACGTGTTCGACATGCGAGTGTTCGGTATCGGATTCGACAAAATCGGTGCGGATCACATGTTGTAACTGCCACTCTTCGCGCTCGCCGAAGCTGCCGGTCTGGGCTGCCGTGGTGGAGACCAGGTGGCCTTGGTTGTTGAACTCAAAAATACGCACGTCCTTCATGCCACCATCCGGGGCCAGCGCTCCGACGTTGACCGAGAAATTGCCATAGGCCTGCTTTTCCTTCAACCAGGCACCGGTTTTTCCTACCGTAATTTGTCCCTGAAAACGGGATTTCAGATTCTGTCCGGTACGGTCAGCCCATGGCGCTGCATAGTCCCCAACTGCAAACGTAAACAAGACCAGGCCCAGGCCCAAAGCCATCAAGGTCCGCAATGCCAACCAAGGCCCGAGTCCACTGGTACGCAAAATAGTGAACTCGGAGCTTTGGGCCAGTCGCGCCATGACGAAAATGGTGCCAATCAAGACCGTAATTGGCAGCAACTCATAAATATGGTTGGGTTGCATCAGGGCCACATACAACATCGCTTGTGGCACGCGGTAACCGGCAGAGCCAATGCGGGTAACCGTTTGCAGTTCATCCACCAGGTCAAAAAAGTAAAACAAGGCCAAAAAACCCAGCGTAACCAAGCTGACGGCGACCAGTACTTCCTTGTAAAGCAGGCGACGCACTGTTTTCATGGTGCGCTCCCAATTCCCGGTGCGGTAGGTACAAGCACTTTGCGGCGCGGCAATTGCCATTGAAAGTGGCGCTTACAGAGCCAGCCCACGGCCAGCAGGAATGCGCCGCCGTGCAACACCAGGCAAAACGGAATGAATTCCACACGGCCGGTTTCAATCCAGCTTTTGCCCAACACCAACATATTGAAATAAATCACAAACGTCAGGAAAGCGAAGCCCAGGTTGGCGGCCGTCCCAACACGGGGATTCATGCCGGCCGCAGCCGCGCCAATAACAATGAAATTGATGGCAGACAGCACCAACCCGATCCGCCAGGACAATTCAGCCTGAAAAATCGGGAGTTTTGAGTGCAGTAAGTCGACGGTGCTGACGGATGTGGTGGGCACATAGCTGCGGGCCGATGCATCGTCCGCCCCTACCCGGGCGCCATAGCGCGTGAACTCGCTCACCGTGAGCGCATTTTTATCGTGTTGTTTTTCCATGCGTTGGCCACCCAACAACACCAGAAACTTGTCAGGACCAATCACCTCAACATGACCGCTGTGGGCCGATGTCACGGTCTCTTTGTTGACTTCCTGTGTCGCCATGAAAACATTGTTTCCAACCTGCGCGCCCGATTCATTCTTCTCTATAAAAAACACCCGATCGCCGTTGACCGACTCTTGAAACTGTCCGGGTTGAATCCGGGCAATATCGCCACGTTTTTCAAACTTGTCTCGCAGATCTTCGATTCTGCCGAAAGCCCATGGCAAGATGAAAAACGAAAGAACGAAAATAATTACCAGTATTGGCCATGAAAAACGCAGCAATGGACGCAGCAAGCTGGCGAGGCCGCGACCGCAGCCAAACCAGATCACCATCTCGCTGTCCTTGAACATGCGGGTTAACACGCTCAAAATGGCAATGAATAAACTCATGGACAAAATGGTGGGCATATCCGACAGCACGGTATAACCCATCACGATGAGCACATCGGTGGGGTTGAACGTGCCGCGCGACGCATCACCAACGGTGCGCAGCAGGGTCATGGTCATGACCACCGTCGACAGCACCACCAGCGTGGCACCAAAGCTGCGTGCCAATTCTTTGCGGATGGACGAATGGAATAACATTGCTTGCTAGGAAAAACTGAATTATGAACTTTGAACTGAAACCACTGTCCGTTTCCGCCGCTGCCAGCCAGAAATGCGATGCTTTGCTGGTGCTGCTCCCCGCCACTTTGCCATCTGCCGCCGATCCGTTCTCGGTCTGGTTGCAGAGTTTGCAAAAAAGTGGCGATTTGCCGGTAAAGCCGGGCGCTATTCTCGCCGTTTTTAAGCCGGCGCACGCGAACGCTCCCCGTCTGGTGTTGGCGAGTGTGGGGGACGGTGGTGCACGCCAGGTGCGCCAGGGTGTTGCCGCGGCCCTCGGTGCCGTGCGTTCGATCGATCCGCAGCGCATTGTCCTTGCCTTTGTCGGCGATGCCGGCGATGCCGGTGTGCGGGCCGCCGTCGCTACGATTGCCGACACCTGCTATACCTACACCCTAACCAAACCCAAGGCCGAACCCCATCCTTTGCAGAAAGTCTGGGTTACCGCGCCCGATGCCGCGCTATTGAAGCCGGCTTTTTCGCGTGCCGTCGCAATTTCCAAAGGCGTGACCTTGGCACGCGAATGGGGTAATCGGCCAGCAAACCACGCAACGCCCCGCTTGTTGGCCAAGGCGGCGCTCGACTTATCGCAATATGAGCGCATTAGCTGCGATGTGCTGGGCCCTAAAGAAGTGGCAAAGTTGGGCATGGGGGCCTTCATGGCCGTGGCCCAGGGCTCCGACGAGCCCCTGCAATTTATTGTTCTGCGCTACCACGGCGCACCCAAGGCGGAAGCGCCAACCGTATTGGTTGGCAAAGGCATTACCTTCGACAGTGGCGGTATCTCGATCAAGCCGGCAGCGGAAATGGACGAGATGAAGTTCGATATGTGCGGCGCAGCGAGCGTTTTGGGCACGTTCCGCGCACTGGTCGACCTGGCGCCTGCGATCAACGTGGTCGGACTGATCCCGAGCTGCGAAAACCTGATCAGCGGGCGTGCCGTAAAGCCGGGTGATGTAGTGACCAGCATGAGCGGTCAAACCATCGAAATTCTGAACACCGATGCCGAAGGGCGCTTGGTATTGTGCGATGCACTGACCTATGCCGAACGCTTGAGGCCACGCGCTGTGGTTGACATTGCCACGCTGACGGGCGCCTGCGTGGTGGCCCTGGGCGGTGTGCGCAGCGGTCTTTTCAGTGCCGATGCGGAGCTCGCACAAGCCCTGGTTTCGGCGGGTGACGCCGCCCATGATTTGTGCTGGCAGCTGCCCTTGGACGATGAGTATGCAGAGGGCCTCAAGACCCACTTTGCCGATATGGCCAATGTGGCCGGGCGTGCTGCGGGTGCCGTAACCGCCGCCAAGTTTCTGCAGAGCTTTAGCAAAGCCTACCCATGGGCTCACCTGGACATTGCAGGAACGGCTTGGAAAAGCGGCGCAGCCAAAGGCGCGACCGGTCGGCCGGTGGGCTTGCTGGTGGAATACCTTGCCAACGTGTCGGCAGCGACCCCGCCTGCCACCAAAGGCAAGGCCAAACCGGGAAGCCAGGCCAAGCGCACGAACGAAGGCGGCAAAATTTGACTGAACTGGCATTCCACTTCGGCACCAGCGATCCGGTGCGCCACACCAGTCGCCTCATCCGCAAAGCCTTGCAGAGCGGTGCGCGCGTTGTGGTGTTGGCAGACTCCGCACAGTGTTCTGCACTGGATGCGGCCTTGTGGAATTTGGCGCCAACCGAATTTTTGCCGCATTGCGATCTGTCCGCTCCGGCCAACATCCGATTGGCGTCACCGGTGCTTTTGGCTGGCGAAAACCAGCCGCAGTTATTGCCGGGTGAAGCGCCTTTCAATATATTGGTCAACCTGGCACAGGCGATGCCAGAGCCCATAGACCACTACGAGAAGGTGATAGAAATCGTCGGCGTGGAAGAGGCAGACCGCGTTGCTGCGCGCAGCCGCTGGAAAATATACAAAGCACGTGGCCTGTCCATTCAACAACATGATTTAAGCCAGCGTTGAAGCCTGCCGATACCTTCCCAAGCACCCGCACAATCCATGGCACCATCTTTTCCCCCGCGTTATTTACCTACGCTTACCGAAGTGGTTGTGCCGGCGGCTGCACCGCAATCGCTGGACCCGGTGACGTTGGCTGCGGAGGTGGTAAAAAATGTAATGCCCCAGGTGGAGCGGGCACTCCGCCAGCAAGCGCACGCCCATCTGGACGCACAACTCGATGCCGCGCTTCCCAGCTTGCAACCGCTGATAGAGGCTGCGGTACGCCGCGCTTTGGCAAAAGTTGATTCGCAGGACAAACGATAAACGCTAAAAAATACGGCATGCCCTGAAAAGAGCCAAAACTCGGGTTAGAATCGAAGGCGCTGGAGCGGTGGATGAGCGGTTTAAGTCACACGCCTGGAAAGCGTGCGTGGGGTAAAACCCACCGCGGGTTCGAATCCCGCCTGCTCCGCCAGTATGTTAGTGTTTATGCGGGTTTCAAGAGGGTTTTTTCCACAACCCACCCAAAAACCAACCCAACGGAAAAGCGATTGCAGTGCAGTCGCTTTTTTCGTTTGAGCGTTGTATTTCTATACGACAGAGGGAAGGGACGGAATGCTGTTTTCTCAAAGAATGGGCTTAAAGCCCGTCGTAAAGCTTGTTCAGCGTGAGTCGATCGACGAAGACTTACGCAACAAAATTTGGAATGTTCTCAAGTTGGAGATTTGGGATCACTGGGGACCTGTGCCCGACGCGTACTCTATGCACAGCCGTAGCGTTCACGCTAAGAAAATCGACGGCCTGCTCCAGGTGCTTTGGTTTCATTACTTCAAGAAACCACTGGACACACAGCCAAGCTTTGACCGGGCCAATCGCGGCACTTCATACTACGAAGTGCTGAGAACAATTGTTTTGAAAGGCGAATGGCATGAGGTATTTGACCTTGTAGAGTCAATCGCTCAATACATGCCGAAAGAATGGAGTGGGGCCTTCATCGAGTTTATGAACGGCGTGCTCAAGGACGAAAACTCTGCCTATCGAATTGTCGATTTGAGATTCGTCGAAACGACTGACGAAAACGAGATCAATTCTGTTGAAGAGGGTATCGAATCCGGCGCTAAGTCCGTACGGTCCCACCTTAAGCGCGCCCTTGAGCTGCTGACCGATCGAAAAGCCCCCGACTATCGGAATTCGATCAAAGAGTCCATCAGTGCCGTCGAAGCCGTCTGCCAAGACATTACAGGCAAACCTGGCGCTACCCTTGGCCTGTGTCTTGGTGCGATTAAGCAAAGGCGCCACATTCATCCGGCGTTTGAGCAGTCGCTGATCAAGCTCTATGGGTTCACCAGTGACTCAGGCGGCATACGGCATGCCATCACTGAGGAGGGGGAGAACCCAACTTATGCGGACGCGAAATTCATGCTGGTGAGCTGCTCCGCGCTGACTAACTACTTCAGGACGCTTTTGACGGAACGCGCCTGACAGGCATTCAAGGGGAAGCAAAAATGGCGGATTCAATCAATCCAATATGGTCGGTGCTTGCTGGTGGCGGCTTGACTCTGGCCGGTTCATTTGCGGCCACCTGGTGGGCGAAGCGGTTGGAAAGAGTTCATCAGGAACGCCAGTTGGCTAGAGCGATCAAAGGCGAACTGTCTGCGATGATCCATATAAGCAGCTCCCGCGGCTATACGACCCAGCTTCGCAACGCGATTCAGCACATGCAGGCGACCGGGCAATACGTTCTCATTTACGCGACCATCGAAGATAGTCACAGCCGCATATTTCGGGCCAGCCTTGACAAAATCGGCTATCTACCGGGGGAGCTGCCGACGGAGGTTTCGATTACCTATTCACAAATCGCCTCCGTGATCACTGATTTCAACGATCTATCGAAGCTGGCTATGGATCCTGAGCTTCCTGGGGAACGTACCTCCGACGCTCTCGTTCGCCGATATACCGCGATGATTGAGCTTGCGGACGACGCCATGGAGAGGGCAGCAAAAATAATTGCTGAAATCGATCGGCGCTACCAAACCACTGATTGAAAGTCCTGCGAAATGTTTGAAATCAATGCTGCCATAGGCGCCGCGACTACCGCCATCAATATTCTGAAAACCGCAGTCGAGGCGCGTGATGACGCAAAGATCAAAGCGGCGGTCATCGATATTTCGATTCGACTATTGGACGTATCCACCAGTGCCGACAACCTAGCAGCTGAGAATGGAACGCTGCAAGGTAACCTACATAGCGCACAAGCAGAGTTGCGCGAGCTGCGTGAAAAAGTGACAGAGCGCGACAGGTACACGCTTTCCAAACTGGGAAGCCTTGGTGAGTTCTATGCCTATAAGCTAAGGGCCCCAGCGGAGCTATCTGACCGAACAGACGAAGTCCCGCACTACGTCTGCCAACCGTGCTTCGACGGCGGAAAAAAGAGTGTGCTTCGTGTAGGCACATACACAGCGAAATGCCCCGTTTGTAATGTGGTTGGGCACCTTGAGAATCGCACAGTACGACCGCGAGCATACGGATCGTCAGATGGCGGCGGATGGATGAGTAGCTGATTTCCGAAACTCAACCGACTTCATCGATTCCCGTTATGCGGCATATCTCAGCCTTGATCTGGGCGCCAGTCATCTTGCGAATGCTGGCCTTGAGGTCACGCCACGGGTTTGAGCGTAGACCGTGAACCAGTGGGTTTCGGGAGCTTTTCAGCTTTCCGCCTGGGCTTTTCGGGCCGGTTGATCGTTCCCACGGTTTCCAGCGTTCGATTGCTTCCCGCTGCAGTTGCCGCTGCTCGGCCGTCCAGGTGCGTGCTGCCATTGCCTGCCTCTATTAGTTCGTTCGTCCTGGAATTGGGCTGAGATTTCCTACGCGCGCGTTTCGGGGCCGGTGCAGGTGTCAATTCGTTATTCACCTATTGCCGGCCGTGCGCTACGTTGGTCTGCCGGACAAACGCCACGGAGCTCGGGTTTTTGAACTCGTTGAGGGTCTCCAGCGTCACCTGGCAATTGCTCTGGGCCTTTAAAGCGAGCTGCATGAGGGGCTGCATCCGAGACAAGTCTGTGGTGCGTGTGGCTTTGAGCATCACTTGGACAAATGCAGCCTGAAGGGCCATTGCCTGAGACATCAACATTCGCTCTGGCGTGTCCATGCTGCCAGCTTGCACGGCACCGGTTTTCTTTTTGAACGATTCACAAACCTCCTGCTGTGAAACCGCATTTGACATTGCTAAGAATGCCGCGCAAACAACGCCTGAGTGCGTACTGTGCGATGGCGTTCAAATCGCCAATGCGGTGGATTGCGTCGTTGTCCAGCAACAGGGTGCCAAGCACGCCGCACTCGGCCTCGTAGCTGTGTGGTGGGACGATCAGGTCGGACATGCTCATGCCGCACCGCCCGTTTTCTCGATGACCTGTTTGCGGCTCTTGACTGAGACAAGGTAATCCAGGTCGGCTTTCCAGTTCGCGTGCTCAGCGCTGCGAGCCGTGCGGCGCATGATGAAATCGTTGTCGTTGTCGTTGTCGTTGTCGTTGTCGCTGGCTCTGGCAAAGTATCGATGGGTCCAATCCAGCGCCTGTTCGGTAGTGGTAGCGCGGTGAGTGCCGTCGGATTTGGTCTCGGTGAATATCCATTTCCAGAAATCACCGATGGCACGTTTGCGATCAGCGCCCATCAATCGTGCCCTGGGAAGTTCGGGCAGCGCTTCGTGATACTGGTCTCGGATCACATCGAACGGACAGGCGGGAATCTTCGATTTCTGCCGACCTGACGGTTTTTGATGTTTCAATGATGGTTTGGCTGCACTGGGTTGCAGGGGTTGCGGGCAATGGATTGCAGCCCCCCCGGCACCGACGCGCCAGCGCGTGCAATTCGGTCCGATTTTATGGGGCTTCGGAAACTGGCCGGCAGCCCCCCAGTTCCAAATGGTGGCAGTCGACACGTCATAGATTTTTGCCACCGTTTGCACACGGACGTGCGCTAGGTCTGGTTGCTTGTCAATTGCACCCAGCTCATTGGGGATGCCGGAAACTTGCGGGGATTGGTGGGCTTTCATTGGCTGCTCCGTGGTTAGACAGTGCAGCTACCCTTTTATTTTTTCCTGTACTTTTCAGGGTTAAAAAAACATTTCCTGCTTATTGCTTGAAGGAATGTTTGGCAGATTGCACTGGCTGCTTGGGCTTAGGTTTTTTGGTTTTCGCCGCTGCTTTAAGGCTCGCCAGCATTTCGCGGAACTCACTCAAATGCCCGTTTTGGTCTAGCCATTCATCCCAAATTTTTCGCACTGCACTGTCGGAAAGTCCGTGTGCCTTCGCGGCCATTGCGCGCATGTGTGCCTCTGTCACTGGCGGCGGATCCTTCCGTCTAGTCTCGTCAGCCTGCCACCGAGTTAACAGCATCGAGGCGTTGAATAGGCTGACATTCATGGTCTCTATCACTTTCGCAGCCTGCACGTTTTGAATCGATCGGAGCTGAGGTTCAGCGGAATCCGCTGCAACAGCGCCCATTGCTGCGAACAACCGTATCTCACGTTCTTTTGCGCCGTCGGGACTCACAAACACACCACCCGTTCGAGTCAGTAGCGCTCCCTCGTATGAGGGCTCGAGGTCATTGGTCTTGCGCCATGCGGACCACGCCAACATTACATAGGCGCGATCCTTTGTTGCTTCATAGCATGCCAGCGCGTGGTTAAAGGCGACCACGGCTTCCAGGTAATCCGATTCAATTTCCATGGTCGGTACTCACTGATTCATTTGAGACGACCCAGCCGGCGAGCTGCCGAACTGGCCGGCGAGTTGCATGCTAGCCTTGGCTACTTCCCTCAAAGGACAGCACCCTCTCCATTTTTTCAATTGGAAAATCGTCGTCCCCGAGGCCGCTTATCAAAATGGAAGTTAGTCGCAATAGACGGCCTGCCATCGCGCGCACAGCGTAATGTGTTTGGTCATCATCCATCGTCACCAAGTTGGGCAAGACCCGCGCAATTTTGTCGACTTCATAGGATGCGTCCAAAAGCAAACCCACTCGTGTGCTGTCGATTGAATTTGCGTTAGACATGAGCCACCTCCCGCTCGTTCATCAGTTCAACGGCCTGTTTCACCTCGAAGGCCATGTCCGAAGCAATTTGCAGCACGTCGACCAGGTACATCTAATCAATAGCCCCGGCACAATCCCTCAAGACGCACAACAAGCTGGCCAGCCGGTCCGATTGCGCTTTGGCAAACAGGCGCAATCCTGCGTTGTCACTGAACTGGAGCGCCGCTCCGATGTTGTTTCCAATCTCCAGCTTCTTGCCGCCCGATTCCTGCGGTACATTCACTTTAGCCATTTTCAAAGTCCTTCTTTGATGTGGTTAGGGTCTGGATCGGGTCGCACCCCGTTCCGGATCCGCCTTATTGCCCTGGATAGACAGCGCCAGGGCTTCGCTGTTTTCTATGCGTGGCGCTTGGCCCAGCTTTTCAGCGCATCGTTCATGCGCGTTTGCCATCCAGCCCCTGACGCCTTGAATTTCTCCACCACGTCCACGTCAATGCGCAGCGTTACCTGCACCTTGCTGCCACTTCCGAGTGGCCGGCCGCGCCGCAACTGCTTGAACTCGGCGGCGCCCAGCTCGTAGGTGTCCGGGTCGGCTGCAATGCCAGCATTGATCTCGGCATCTTCCTCTGGTGTGGGCATTGCCAGCACGCGCCCGGAGCGGGTTTTAATTGTCGGATTCATATTGCTTCACCTCTCGGCTGTTCGCCTTTCTCAAACTAATGACGCGGCGCTCAGTGGGCGCATCCGCGGGACGGTCAACAAACACAACACAGTACAGGCGATCGTCTGCAATCGCGTAGCCGATCTGCCTGGGCTCGCCATAGTCTCGCCGGGTGTCCGCCTTGCACTCCAGCGTGTCCCATTCCAAACTTTCCGACTTCGCAAGTGACACGCCGTGTTTCGCAGTATTGGTCGCGTCTTTTTTCGGGTCGAAAGTGAGCTTCATTGGTTTTTATGGTAGTTACGTTTAATCGACAATGCAAGGTTTATTTGTAGTTATATTTATTTGCCAACTGCAACGCGTTTTGCGCCAATTGGAATCACTTCTGCACTCGGCTGGGCGACAGTTGCGCAAAACGTTGCCCAGTCGTCCATCATCTTGCGACGCCCATCCAACATGTCGCCACGCCGGTACGCTGCCTCCACCTTGTCGTCGATTGCATGGGCCAGCGTCATGTCGGAAAGTGCGCCACCGCGCGGGGCTGGGAAGACAAGCTGAGTACCGGCCATTCGGGGTAGTGCGGTCAGCAACTTGACGGCGGCATCTGACAAGGGAACGCGGTGCTCTCTCTTTGCCTTCATGCGCTCGGCCGGAATTACCCACATGTTCGTCGTCAGATCGATTTCATCCCAAGTGGCCAGCCGGACCTCGCCCGAACGTGATGCGTTGAGGATTGCAAACTCCATTGCCTTGGCCCCCATCCCTACCTGCTCCCGCAGTGCCAGCATGAAGGCGCCCATTTCATCGAGCGGCAAGGCGTTGTGGTGCTCTACCTTGGAAACCTTGGACGGCTTTGGCAGCAGCTTGTCCAGGTGGCCACGCCAGCGCGCTGGGTTCAATCCCTCCCGATAGCCACGCGCGGCGGACCAGTCCAGCACCAGTTCCATGCGACTGCGCACGCGGGAGGCGGTCTCTGTTTTGTCGGACCAGATCGGCTCCAGCACCTGGAGGACATTGGAAACTGAAATGTCGCGTACCAAAAGCGCGCCGATGTGTGGATAGGCGTAGGTGGCCAGAGAGTTGCGCCACTGCTGGATGTGCTTCAAATTGTCCCAGCCGGATTCGTGGGCCGCGATATAGGCGAGGGCGGCTTTCTCGAAAGTGATCGCTGCAGCGGACTGCGCGCGGATTGCGCTTTGAGCCATGCGGCGCTCATTGATCGGGTCAACGCCCTTGTCCAGTTTCTCGCGTTCTTCGCTGGCCCGGCGCCGTGCATCGGCCAGGCTAACTCCCGGATATGGTCCTAGTCCCATCTCTCGACGCTTCCCGCCATCTGGCTAGCGCCAGATCCAACTTTTCGCACCAGACGGCGCGATTTGCAGCGCTAAGCCTGGTTGATTTCCAACGAAGTGCAGCCCCGGCTTGCTTAGCCTGGAGACCGCCAGAGGGCTCATTTCCTTCGCGCGTTTGGGCATGTTTCGAATCCCTGTTTGTCATTCATATCGCCGGTCAAATCCACCCCACCATCAACCCACCTTAATGGATTTAATTGGATTGTGCGGAGTTTGACAACATTCACAGGTTTTCTCTGGAGAAGCGCGCAAATGTTGGAGCGAAATTGACGGGGATTTACGGCGTTGAGTTCGACGGAGGGGGACACCTGCTCCGCCAGTAATCAGTCTTTGACGGTCTCCAACCGTTCAAAGCACAAGCCTAGAAGCCCTTGTTTCCCATTGAAGCAGGGGCTTTTTTGTTTCCTTGCGTCTGCGTACCTGCATTTGCGCTTTCGTTTGGGGTCTCACCCAGGCTCGATCCGCGCCGATTCGGCCCACCAGCCAAAATACCGCTAGCATGGGGCCTGACGCCGATTTGACACATAACTGTCTTAAAGTCCAGGCCCAGGCGGCATGTGCGCAGGCCTTTGATATCTGGAGTTTTTTATGCAGACTTTTCGCCCATATTCCTTGACGCTGGCACTGCAGCTGCTTGCTGGCACCGCCGCAATGTCCAGCGCCTATGCGGCGGTGGCGCCCTATACGGGTGTCGTAATAGGACCGGGCGGGGCGCGTTTGAGCGGCGCTACAGTGTGTTTTGACAACGGGGCAGGGCGCTGCGATTCCCAGCAAGCCCACACCCAAACCGATGCGAATGGCCGTTTCACTTTGCACGGGCATGGCGGTCTGGTTGCCGTTTTGCCCAACGGTAGCAGTTACCGGGCGCCCGTCGGCCATGCCGCAGCATTGAGCGCCATTAGCACCGAGCTGCAGGCACTGATGGACGGCAATGGCGGCAACCATGTGGCGGCAGAAGATGCGTTGGCAAACCGTCTGGGCGTGGCCCCCGCGTCTTTGCAAACCGATTTCACACAGTTGGCCGATGCCAAAGAACGCGCTGCGATCGCTTTGGAAAATGAGCAGCTGCAAAACCGCATTAACGAAGCCAGCGCCGAAGCCGGTGCGCATGGCAATTTGGCGAAGGCATTGCGCAATCGCCTGGCGCTGGATTCAATTCGCAACGTGGTAGTGATTTATGCGGAAAACCGGGCATTTAACAATCTATATGGCACCTTTCCCGGAGCCAATGGAATTGTCAGCGCCCAAGAAAGATATTTTCCGCAAAAAGACCGTGACGGCGTCACCGTTTTACCGCAGTTACCACCCGCCTGGGGTGGCCTGACAGCGCCCGGTCAGGTACCCGCGGTGAGCCAGGCAGCGACCACCGGTGTTTGGCCCAATGCGCCGTTCCAGATCGATTCTGCGAATCCGGCATGGGGCGCAAACAATGCGGGTGAAAAGCCGCTAGCGGCCAAGCAGTCTTTGACCACCCGTGATCTGTACCACCGTTTCTTTGAAAATCAGATGCAAATCAACGGCGGCAAAAACGATATGTTTGTTGCCGATGGCGACGCCGGTGGTTTGGTTATGGGCTATTACGACGGTGCCAAAATGCAAATGTGGAATTTGGCCAAGCATAATGTTCTGGCCGACAACTTCTTTCAAGGCGCTTTCGGCGGCTCATTTTTGAACCACCAATACCTGGTGTGCGCGTGCGCTCCCAGCGTCTCTGCTGCGCTGGTTGCCGCCAACAAAATGAGTCTTAATACGCTCGATGCTGCTGCTACAACGCGATTCAATGGCGTTCCGCAATTGCTGGCCAAAGCCACGCAATCCGCTTCGGCATTGGACGGTGCAACGGCGTATGCCAGCGGCAATATCGCACCGCTGGATTATTTTGGAACGGGGGATGGCTACCGTGCAGTAAACACCATGCAACCCGCCTACCAACCCAGCGGAAATCCGCCAGCCGCTGTAGGTGATGCCAATGCGCTTTACGCGAATCCGGCTGCTGCCACAACGTTGCCACCGCAAACGCAAACAACTATCGGTGATTTACTGACACAAAAAAATATCAACTGGGCTTGGTATTCCGGCGGCTGGCGCGCTGCCAACAGCCAGCCCTACACCTACAACGCTGCCACTGGCAAGTTCACATCCACCACGGTCTATTACGCAAACAGCGCGGGAACGGCAGACGACACCCACAATGATTTGCAAGCCCACCACCAGCCGTTCAACTATTTCAGTCGGTTCGACCCGAACAACGGTGCCGCCGAGCGCAGCGCGCACTTGAAGGACTACGACGATTTGGTCCGCGCTGCGCAATCGGGAACTTTGCCTTCAGTGGCTTTTTACAAACCCGATGGTTACAACAACCAGCATGCGGGTTATGCATCGGTAGCGCAAGGAGACGAACATATTGCAAAGCTGGTAGCCCAACTACAGGCCAGTCCCCAGTGGAAAAACATGCTGATTGTGATTACCTACGATGAAAACGGCGGATTTTGGGATCATGTGGCACCGCCCAAAGGCGATTTGTTGGGGCCGGGCACCCGCATACCGGCTTTGCTCATTTCATCCCATATTAAAAGTGGCACTGTAGACCACACCGCATATGACACGGCCTCGGTTCTGCGGTTTATTACCCACCGTTTCTCATTGCCCGTGTTGCCTGGCCTGCAGTTGCGCGACGATGCTGTTTCATCGGTATTGGGTAAGCCGATGGGCGACCTGACCAATGCCCTGAGTTTCTAAGTAGCGGCTGGCTGGAATGCGTGCTTTTCGCAGGATCATTTCAGCCGTTCTTGCGGGGATCGGGTGTGCTGCGTGTGTCGGGGCTTCTGACCGTGTTTTCGCACAGACGCCATTGGCGCAACAGATCGCTGCCCCGATAGATGCCAATGAAGTTCCCATAGACCTTCGCAGCCGGGCCGCAGCGGGCCAAGCTACTGCCAGGGCAAACCAGCGTGTGCTAGCGATGCGCACCGAGCTGGGGCGGCAGTTGTTCAATGACAAAAAGCTATCGGCTTCAGGCCGACTGTCCTGTGCAAGCTGCCATGACCCCGCCCATGCGTTTTCTCCCGCCAACAGTGTGCCGGTACAAAGCGGAGGCACCGATATGTCCGCACCGGGAGCACGCAGCCCGCCGAGTTTGAAATACTTGCAGACCAATCCGGTTTTTAACGCCCATTACTTTGAGGATGAGGGGGCAAAAGCCGGTCAGGACAATGGGCCAACCGGCGGATTCGGTTGGGACGGTCGCTCCGACAGCTTGCAAGCGCAGGCCTTGTTGCCATTGTTTGCGGCCAATGAAATGGCAGCGACACCGGAACATCTGCAGCGTGTTGTGAAAGCGGCTCCGTACGCCCGGTTGCTGCTGCGTTTGTTGGGGGCGGAAGTCGTTGCACAACCGCAGCTGTTGGTACAGCAAATTGGCTACGCCTTGCAAACATACCAACAAAATGCCGCAGTGTTTTATCCGTACACCAGCAAATATGACGCCGTATTGTGTGGCCAGGCGCGTCTCACTGCGCAGGAATCAAGGGGGCTGGCCGCTTTCAACCGGGAAGACAAAGGCAATTGCGCCAGTTGCCACCCATCCGGCATGGCAGCCAGCGGAGGCTTTCCGCAGTTTACGGACTATGGTTATGCCAATTTGGGTTTGCCGCGCAACAACCAAATTCCAGCAAACGCCGATGCGCGGTATTTCGATTTGGGTTTATGCGGGCCTTTGCGCCATGACCTCGAAAACAAGCCCGAATACTGTGGAATGTTCAAGGTGCCCAGCTTGCGCAATGTCGCGCGCAAGAAAAGTTTTTATCACAACGCGGTAGCACACAGCCTGCTTCAGGCGGTACGGTTTTATGCAGAGCGCGATACCTACGCCGAACGCTGGTATCCCCACGATAGCGAAGGCAAAATACGGCGCTTCAACGACATACCCGAGGAATACGTGGAAACGGTCGAGATGGATGCCCCTTTTACAGCACGTGCAGGTGAAAAATCGCCGCTTAAACCAAGTGATGTGCGCGATATCGTCGCATTTTTAAAGACGCTTACCGATGGCTACAGGCCATAAAAAAGCAGATACCCTGAGCGTGGCGCAGTTATTTCCGGGCGGGCGTGGTGTGCATGCGTTATTCACTCAAAATCAGCGCACGCTTTATCCACTATTGAAATCACTATGCCGACTCTGCATTTTTCTCACGCCCTGACACGCATGCGCGCTCCGATTGCGAAATACGCAGCCGCGGCGCTATTGCTGTGCGGCATGGCCCACGCAGCGCTGCCAATTGGCGCGCCGGCGCCAGACTTCAGCCTGCAAGCCGCCCTGGCTGGAAAAGCCTATTCTTTTAGCCTTCAACAGGCGCTGAGCAAGGGGCCGGTAGTGGTTTATTTCTATCCCAAGTCCTTCACTTCTGGCTGCACCGCGGAGGCCCACGCATTCGCCGAAGCCGCGCCCCAGTTTGCGGCGTTGGGCGCCAGTGTCATTGGTGTGTCGCACGACGATATCGCAACACAAAAGGAATTCTCGCGTCTGGAGTGTCGCGATAAGTTTCCGGTCGCCGCCGACGCCGATGCGCAGGTTCTCAAAAGTTATGACGCAGCATTGCGGGTGATGCCCAACACCGCCGCCCGCGTGTCTTACGTTATCGCACCACAAGGCAAGGTACTGTACGTCTATGACAGTATGAACCCGGAGCAACACGTGGCAAATACCTTAAAAGCGATACAAGACTGGCGTACGCAGAACAAGGCGCCTTGAACGTTGCCACCTTGGGCGGCGGGTATTATCTGGGGCTTATGAAGCTTTTCCGCGCTGGCCCCTTGTTCGTTCGACTTTTCTCTGCTCCGGGTGTCTATGCCTGAAGCGCTCGGTTTTGTATTAACTCCTGCTGGATTCGTGTCCGGCCGGATCGTGGCGGGATCGGATGGCCGGGTCGCGTTGGTTGAGGGCGCGCCCGTGGCCGAATCGGTGGTACGCCAAGGCAGCGCACCCATTGTGTTGCCGGGTTTCGTTGATTTGCATGTGCACGGCGGTGGCGGTTTTGACGTCATGCAAGGCGCCAACGCCGCCTTGGAAACCGCGCGCTTGCATGTGCGCCACGGGACGACTTCCTTGCTGGCGACCACCATGACGGCACCGCAGGCAGATATCGATGCTGCGTTCAAGGCGTTGGCGCCTTTGTGCCGGGCTCCGGTGCAGGGTGCAGCGCGGGTGTTGGGTGTGCACTTGGAGGGGCCTTACATCAGCGCCGAACGGCTCGGGGCACAACCTGCATATGCCCGGCCGGTTGAGCTTGAATTGATTCAACAGTGGCATGCGCTGGCCCCAATTCGGCTGTTGACGCTGGCCCCCGAGGTCCACGACAACCAGCGGCTGATTCCGGCGTTGCGTGCCATGGGCATCCGGGTTCAACTGGGCCATACCAGCGGCAGCTACGAACAGGGTTGCGCCGCACTGGCGTCTGGCGCGACGGGCTTTACCCATTTGTTCAACGCCATGTCACCGCTGCACCATCGCAATCCGGGCATGGTGGGTGCTGCGCTGGCACATGCGGAATTCGCGGAAATCATTCCCGACCTATTGCATGTGCACCACGGCGCTATCCGCGGCGCTTTGCGGGCCATTCCCAAACTGTATTGCGTCACCGACTCAACATCGGCTGCAGGCATGCCAGACGGCGAATACCGTCTGGGCCGGCACACTGTTTCCAAATGCATGGGGGGGGTGCGCTTGGCCGACGGCACCTTGGCTGGTTCCGTGCTGACCATGGACCAGGCACTGCGCAATTTGGTGAATGCCGTGGGCCTGACGTTGGCCGAGGCATCCCAGCGCGTATCGGGTTTTGCCGCCGACCATCTTGGTTTGACCGATCGCGGGCGCCTTGGTGTGGGTGCCTGGGCTGACTGGGTCACGCTGGATGCGAACTTGGAAGTGCAGACGGTGGTGGTGGAAGGGCAGTCGGCCTACACGGCGCAATGCAATGGCAACTGACTTTAGCCACCTATTGACTGCGGGGTCAAACTGGCTTGCGGCGGTGGACGGTGGTGGCAGCCGTACCCGTGTGCGGGTCTGGGATCGACAGGGTGTTTTGCTGGGCACAGCCGAGGCAGGCCCATCGGGCTTGGGGCAGGGCACGGCACAGGCCTGGGCACACATTGGCGAGGCGCTGGCACTGGTGGGCGCGCGCCTTGGAAAAATTGTGCCAATCGCACAGATCACATTGGCCATGGGTTTGGCGGGCGTGAACAATGCCGAATGGCGCAGTGCCTTTTTGGCGGCCAACCCTGGTTATGCGGCGCTGGGCCTGTATTCCGATGCCGAAACAGCCTTGGCTGGAGCACATGGCGGCGTACCCGGCATTTTGCTGATTTCTGGCACGGGATCCATTGCCATGGCGCGCACCGTCGACGGCGGTTTGCGCTCGGTCGGTGGTTGGGGTTTCCCGGTGGGCGACGAGGGCAGTGGCGCCGCCCTGGGACTGCAAGCCATGCGACTGGCCCAGCAGGCAATCGATGGGAGGCGGTCCGCCAGCCCATTGACCGCTGCTGTGTGCGCCCAAACGGGCCCCGGTGCGGACGCCATGCTGGATTGGTGTGGCCGCGCCACCCAGTTCCACTATGCCAGTCTCGCGCCCCTGGTCTTTGCCCACGCGAACACCGATGCTTTGGCAGCGGCCTTGTTGTCCGATGCCGTGGCCGCCGTGCAAGCCATGGTCCTGGCCGTAGACCCCTCAGGTCAATTGCCTTTGGTACTTGCCGGTAGCGTGGCACAGCAACTCGCAACGCGCCTGCCACGCGCCCTGGCCATCCGACGGGTGGTGGCACGGGGTGACGCCCTGGACGGTGCTATCACCTTGTTCCAAAACGCATTTGTGCGCCACAACATGGGTCCGAACAGACCTTCAACCGCGCAAACACAGGTTCCACTTAATCAGGAAGGAAACACGCATGGCATTTGAATCTATTGTGTACAACGGCGCCCCTGCCCTCTGCCTTACAAGCGATGCCGGTGGCCGTATTGTGGTGCTGCAACGCGGCGCGCACTTGATTTCATGGCAGGATGCACGTGGTGTCGAACGTTTGTACCTCAGCCCCTTGTCGCCCCTGGCCGGGCCGGCGGCAGTGCGCGGTGGCGTACCGGTTATTTTTCCGCAGTTTGGTACCTTGGGCGTGGTTGGACGGCATGGTTTTGCCCGAACAACGGAATGGCAGTGCGTCGGGCACGATGCACAAAGCATTGAAATGGCCCTGACCCATACTGCAGATGCGCATGCTGCGTGGCCGCACGACTGCGAATGCCGCTTGACCTTCACGCTGCGTGAAAACGCACTGGAAATGCGCTTGAACGTACGCAACACCGGCACCAGTGTCTTGCAGTTCACCGCGGCGCTGCACACCTATTGGGCGCTCGACTCCGAAGCTTCTCATATAGAAGGGCTGCACGCCAACGGCGCGCCGTGGGCGCTGGCGGGGTTCCAGGATGAAATGATTTTTGAAGCACCCGCGACTTTGCGGATTCGCACCCCAGACGGCGTGCTCCACACCCAGACGCAGGGATTTCGCGATCTGGTGGTCTGGAACCCAGGCCCCAATCACGGTTTGGGCGACTTGCCGGTCGATGGACACCTTCACTATGCGTGCGTGGAGGCCGCGCAATTGACACCCGTGGTTTTGGCGCCTGGCGCGGTGTGGACAGGCACACAACACTGCGATTGCGCTTGAAAGTCGCCAGAACGCGACAAATTGCAAGCCAATTCTTGGAAATGCCGCGAAATTTACGCATTACTTTCGTACACTTCGCGCCTTCTTTGTTTTCTATTTGACTCTCGTTGGAGCCTGCCATGAAGTTTCGTTTTCCCATCATCATTATTGATGAGGATTTCCGTTCCGAGAATACGTCCGGACTGGGTATTCGCGCACTGGCCCAGGCCATTGAGAGTGAGGGATTCGAAGTATTGGGCGTAACCAGTTATGGCGACCTGAGCCAGTTTGCCCAGCAGCAAAGCCGTGCCAGTGCATTCATTCTGTCGATTGACGATGAAGAGTTCACACCCGGCCCCGATTTGGACCCGGCCGTGCTGAATTTGCGTCACTTCATCGAAGAAGTACGCCGCAAAAACCTGGACGTACCCATTTATGTTTACGGTGAAACCAAGACCAGTCGCCACATTCCAAACGACATTCTGCGCGAGCTGCATGGCTTCATTCACATGTTTGAGGACACCCCGGAATTTGTCGCGCGCCACATTATTCGCGAGGCCAAGAGCTACCTGGAAAGCGTGCAACCACCGTTCTTCAAAGCCTTGCTGGACTACGCCGAAGACGGCTCCTACTCTTGGCATTGTCCGGGGCATTCGGGGGGCGTTGCGTTCCTGAAGAGCCCGGTAGGACAGATGTTTCACCAGTTTTTTGGTGAAAACATGTTGCGCGCTGACGTCTGCAATGCGGTGGAAGAATTGGGCCAGCTGCTGGACCACAACGGCGCAATTGGCGCAAGCGAACGCAATGCCGCCCGCATTTTCAACGCCGATCACTGTTTTTTCGTGACCAATGGCACCAGTACCTCCAACAAAATGGTCTGGCACCACACTGTGGCACCGGGCGACGTTGTGGTGGTTGACCGCAATTGCCACAAATCGATTCTGCACAGCATCATCATGACGGGTGCGGTACCGGTGTTTTTGAAGCCCACCCGCAACCACTTTGGAATTATTGGTCCGATCCCCAAAGAAGAGTTCGAACCCAAGGCCATTCAGGCCAAAATTGCCGCCAATCCCTTGCTCAAGGGCATTGATGCGGCCGCCGTGCGGCCGCGCATACTGACCATCACCCAATCGACTTATGACGGCGTTTTGTACAACACCGAAACCGTCAAGAAGATGCTGGACGGATATGTAGACAACCTGCACTTTGACGAAGCCTGGTTGCCGCACGCGGCTTTCCATCCGTTTTACGGTACCTACCACTCCATGGGTAAAAAGCGGGCGCGCCCAAAGCACGCTGTTGTGTATGCGACCCAGTCCATCCACAAATTATTGGCCGGCATCAGTCAGGCCAGCCATGTGTTGGTGCAAGACTCGCAAACGGTTGCATTGGACCGCCCGATGTTCAATGAAGCCTATCTGATGCACACCAGCACCAGCCCGCAATACAGCATCATTGCCAGTTGCGACGTTGCTGCCGCCATGATGGAGCCGCCCGGCGGCACGGCCCTGGTAGAGGAAAGCATTGCCGAGGCACTCGATTTCCGCCGTGCCATGCGCAAGGTCGACGAAGAATACGGTGAAGACTGGTGGTTCAAGGTTTGGGGGCCGGACAATTTGGCGGAGGAGGGCATTGGTCGCGCCACTGACTGGGTTATCAAGGGCGAAAGCAAGTCGGCCAAGGCCGCTTGGCACGGTTTCGGCAAATTGGCTGCGGGCTTCAATATGCTGGACCCGATCAAGGCCACTATTGTGACTCCGGGTATGGACCTGAATGGCAAATTTGCCAAGACCGGTATTCCCGCCAGTATCGTTACCAAATTCCTGGCCGAGCACGGTGTGGTAGTGGAAAAAACCGGCTTATACAGCTTCTTCATCATGTTCACCATCGGCATTACCAAAGGCCGTTGGAACAGCATGCTGACCGCGCTCCAGCAGTTCAAAGACGACTACGCAAAAAATCAGCCGATGTGGAAAGTGCTGCCAGAGTTCTGCCAGAAACACCCACGCTACGAAAAAATGGGACTGGCCGACCTCTGCCAGCATGTGCACCAGTTGTATGCCAAGTACGACATTGCACGCCTCACAACCGAGATGTACCTGAGCGACCTGACCCCGGCCATGAAGCCCAGCGATGCCTACGCCCACATTGCTTTGCGCAAGACCGAGCGGGTTGAAATTGACCATCTGGAAGGCCGCGTGACTGTGGGCCTGGTAACGCCGTACCCTCCCGGCATTCCCTTGTTGATTCCCGGTGAAGTGTTCAACAAGAAAATTGTTGATTACCTTAAATTCTCACGTGAGTTCAACACCCAATGCCCGGGCTTTGAAACCGACATTCATGGCTTGGTTGAACTCACCGATGCCGATGGCAAGAAACGCTATTACGCAGACTGCGTGAAATAAGGCATTGCACCCTCGCCCGGTGCGACCGGGCCAGGGTGTGTTGCCATCGCGGCAAGTCCATGTCCAAACCAAGTTGCGATCATTTTGAACGCAAGCAAGACTATAAGAAGGTGAAAGCACCTGATATCGATCTATTCGGCGGCCGGATTCAGGGAAAGACGCTATTCTGACTAACCATCATGTCCCATGTCCCATGTCCCATGTCCCATGTCCCATTTCCGATTTCCGATTTCCGATTTTCGATTTTCGATTTCGCAATAGACAAATAAAACAGGAGACTCCTTTCATGAAAAAAATACCGCTCATTCTGATCACCTTGCTAACTAGCGCTTCCGCAATGGCCTTTGACGGTTTGCATTTGCTATCAAGTGCAACTTTTCCAAGCACCAATGCTGGGTGGGACTATGTATCGTACGACGCGGTGAATAAGCATGTATTTCTCGGCCACCGCAAGGACGGGTTG
>Ga0228698_1000462_pt1 | contig 31652 bp, 24 predicted proteins | sample McNCre117_Aug_MG_FD_178015 | JGI IMG/M metagenome (GOLD analysis project Ga0228698, IMG submission 178015) | Freshwater microbial communities from McNutts Creek, Athens, Georgia, United States - 1-17_Aug_MG | ecosystem: Environmental > Aquatic > Freshwater > Creek | place: USA: Georgia...
GAGCATTGCCAAAGTGCCCACCCAGGTCGAAGTGGCCAGCGAATACCGCTACCGCGACTCGGTGCCGAACCCCAACACCTTGGTGGTCACCATCACCCAGTCGGGCGAAACCGCCGATACCTTGGCCGCCCTGCGCCATGCCAAAAGCCTGGGCATGCAACACACGCTAACGATTTGCAATGTCGCTACCAGCGCCATGGTGCGCGAATGCAGCCTGGCCTATGTAACCCGTGCCGGGGTGGAAATTGGCGTGGCCTCCACCAAAGCGTTTACCACCCAGTTGGCCGGACTCTTTCTGCTCACTTTGTGCCTGGCCCAAGCCAAGGGTCGCTTGAGTGAGTCCGAAGAAGCGGCCCATCTGACCGCCATGCGCCACTTGCCTTCAGCCTTGCAAGCCGTGTTGGCCCTTGAGCCTCAGGTAATTGCCTGGTCTGAAGACTTTGCCAAAAAAGAAAATGCACTGTTCCTGGGGCGGGGTCTGCACTACCCGATTGCGCTGGAAGGCGCGCTCAAACTCAAGGAAATCAGTTACATCCATGCCGAAGCCTACCCGGCGGGTGAGCTGAAACACGGACCGCTGGCACTGGTAACCAGCGAGATGCCGGTGGTCACCGTAGCGCCCAATGACGCATTGCTGGAAAAACTAAAGAGCAATTTGCACGAAGTACGCGCTCGGGGCGGCGTTTTGTATGTGTTGGCTGATGCGGATACGCGCATCGACAGCGGCGATGGCCTTCACGTGATTCGCATGCCCGAACACTACGGCGCGCTTTCACCGTTGTTGCATGTGGTGCCATTGCAATTGCTGGCATATCACACCGCTTGCGCCCGCGGCACCGACGTAGACAAACCGCGGAACTTGGCGAAGAGCGTTACGGTGGAGTGAGGGACGGAGTGCTTGTGTGTGGTGTTGTGAGCAACAAAGTGCGTCGCAAAGTTCAAAGTGCGTCGCAAAAGCCAAAGTGCGTCGCAATCGACTGTCAATTGTTCAATGCAATCGCTAGCCACCCTATCGGTACTTTATTCGTGCACATTGGTGGATCTGCAAGATGACCGAACACATATTCCCGTTGCGGACGTACTGTCCTTGGCAGGGGAAGTCATTCAGGAAAACGAAACTCTCTGGCAAGACAATCAAGCCACAGCATATGGATGCTGGCGACGTGACTACCCGCTGCTTTTACTAGGTGAGGACGCAAGGCGGCTGCGAGCCACAACGTCCTGGAACCGAATTGGCTGGCTACCAATACATAATTAACACTATCGCCCACCACCCCTTATTTGAGAGAGGCATTTGGATCGCCATCACCCATCCAAACCCAAATATTGGAATCACTTTCAATGACTGGATAGACCCGCACGTTATCCATGGCTGGTGAGCCCGACTTGCCAGATGCTTCGGCCAGATGGCCACGAGGACAGAATTTGAAGGCATGGTAGGGGCACACGATGTTGTCACCATCGATGCGCCCACCGGACAACGGTGCCCAGCGGTGCGGGCACCGGTCCTCCAATGCAACTGGACCCCCGTCCTTCTTGCGATAGAGCACAACAGGCTTTCCCATCACCGAAACTCCCAGGGACTTATGAGGCTCCAACTGCTCGGAATCCGCAGCCCTATGCCAATGCCCTATTGCTGCTTCGGCCGTTGGCATTGCTGGATCAAGGTCGGCTTGCATGTTGGAATCCTGGCTCACTGCACAGCAGCATTCAAATTGCTGTGGTAGCGCACCGGCACCATCGCACCCGAGGTTGCACTCTCCAGAATGGCCAGTGCTACCGCCAGCGATTTCAAGCCCGCCTCGCCATCGGCCATGTCTGACGGCTCGCCGCGTAGCGCCTGGTGGAATTGCACCAGTACATCGGTATAGAGATTTCTGTCTTGCATCTGCATGACCTCATCGTCCTTCTCTGACATCATTTCCAGAGCACCTGGAGCACCCTGATCCAACATGGACACGCCCTTGAGCGTGGCCTGGGTGCCAAGCAATTCAATGCCCTTCTCACCAAAAGGCGTGGCAAAGCCCTGGTGGGCAAATGCGGTAACACCGCTTGGGAAACGCCAGAGCGACATGGCGTTGTCTTCGAGTCCTTCACCCATACCGCTATTGCTGGTCAGCGCCGTCACCTGCGCGGGGTACTCGCCCAAGATAAAGGCCAGCGAGTCAGCGTTGTGTACCCCAATGTCCAACACCACACCGCCGCCAGCCGCCTTGTCCTTGAGCCGCCAGCCTTGCAAAAGCTGCGGCAAAAAAACGGAATGGTTTAAACGGACAGAGACCAGTTTTCCGAGCGATCCATTGCGTACCGCCTCGCGCATCAAACGGTGAGCTTGGTTGTGGCGCAAATGAAAGTTGCAGCCCATGGTGACGCCGGCATTCTTGCAAGCGTTGACCATGCGTTGGGCGGACGCAAGGTCAATCGACAGCGGCTTTTCGCACAACACATGCAAGCCACAAGCGGCCGCATGCACAACGGACGCTTCGTGCTTTTCATTAGTGGTGGAGATGTAGACGGCTTGCACCCCAAGGTCCTTTAGCTGGTCTTCGTACGTCAACGCGTGCAAAATGCCGTGCTTGTCCGCAAACGCCTTTGCACGACTGGCCTCACCCGACACCACGGCTACGATTTCATCGCCCACGCTTCGCACTGCCTCCACCATCCATTGACTGGCAATATTGCTTGCCCCGACAAATGCCCAACGCATAGATTCCCTTTCAAAACAAGACAAGTCGCTGTCAAGCCTTGCCCCAAAAAACCACGACCACGGTATACTGCACCCGGTTGCAGTGCATTTTACAACCATCAGAAATCTGTTTTCAGATTAAATTCGTAATCGAAAATACATTTCGTTCTTTTGCTCAGCGTTCTTTCCAAGAGTACCCATGAAAATCCAGGCTTCAACGAACAGAAAGGTCACGGCCAGCGATGTCGCCGCACTGGCCGGTGTTTCCAAGTGGACTGTTTCGCGCGCCTTCACCGAAGGTGCGCAAGTGGCTCCTGAGGTACGGGAAAGAGTCAAGAAGATTTCAGCGGAACTGGGCTACAGCCCCAACCTGCTCGCCCGCAGCCTGTCCACCCGCAAGACCCACATCATTGGACTGGTGGTGGACGAATTGGGTAACCCCAACCAGCTCAAACTCCTCAATGAGGTGACGCGGCAACTGCAACTCAAGTCCTACAGTTCACTGCTGCTCAACCTCAGTCCCGAATACAGCCCGGCCAATGCGCTTACGCTGGCAGATCAACTGCAGGTTGACGGCCTGTTGTTTCTGGGCACGACACTGACCCATGAGTTGATCAATCTGGCGCAAAACATCAAGCACATACCACTGGTAGTCATGTTTCGCAACAGCGGCAATGCGGGCATCCCATTTGTCAGCACCGACGGCTATCAGGCTGGACGTGAAATTGCGGAACTCTTTGTGGAAAGTGGCTACCGCAACATTGGCTACATGGCGGGTCCCACCTCCGAGAGCACGGAGCTCAGGCGCTTTGAAGGCTTTAAGGAAGGCCTGCTTGAGAAAGGCATCGCGTTGGCCACTGTTCTCACGACGGGGCATTACCAGCGCAGCGAAGGCATGAAGTCACTCATGAAATACCTGGAGTCAACACCACGGGACAAGCGCATGGAAGCGGTGTTCTGCGAGAACGACATTTTGGCCATCGGTGCCATGGACGCCCTGCTCGCGTGCCACGCCACAGGAAAGATTGCTGTTGTTGGTTTCGACGATATTGAATTGGCGTCATCTCCAGCCTATGAGCTCACCACGTTCAGGCAGCCCATGGAATTCCTGGTGGGAGAGGCCATCCAACGCTTGCTCGATACTTCGGGCAATGAGCGCTCGTCGCTTTTGTCCCCTGGGGCACTGATATTGCGCGCAAGCCATAAGCGCAAAACTGCGTGATCAGGTATCCCCTGAAAGCGATATCAGTTCACATGCACTGGGAGTGATCCCGCGAAATGCGGGTAATGGGGAGACTGCCCGGACAATTCCAGGGAGTAGGCCAATGCAACAAAAAGGCTTTGCGCCAGGCCCATGGCACTGCAGAGCGAGCGAAAACCAGAGCTGGTGTTTTCATGCGCCACCAGCGCCTCATTTGCCAGCTGCGCCAGTGGACTGAGCCCACTGTCTGTGATGGCGACGAGATGGGCTCCACGCTCAACCGCGTTGCGCGCCACCACCAGAGTTTCTTCAGCATAGGGCAGAAACGAGATGGCCAACATCACATCTCCCTTGCGCACCGAATGCATCTGGCCCATGCGCATGCTGCTCATCGTATCGACCAAGATCACACGCTTATCGGTGTGCTGCAAAGCGTATTCCAGGTATGCGGCGATGGGGAATGAACGGTGCGAAGCGGCAATCCAGACACAATCCGTTTTGGTCAGCAATTCCACGGCGTTCTGGAATGCGGACAAATCCATGCTGTCCTGCAATTCCTGCATTCCCACAATGCTCTGCTCCAGAAAATCCTTGGCAACTTCCACATGCGACGGAGAGTGGCTTTCCGACGTAATCGCGTTGCGAATGCGTGCCGTGTAACTGCTACCAGATGCCAGTTGCCGGGAAAGATTTTCCCGGAACATGGCCTGCAGTTCGCTAAAGCCTGAAAAGCCAAAGCGCTTGGAGAAACGCACGACGGCAGAAGGTTGGACACCGCATTGCTGCGCAAATTCCCGAATGCCTTCGATACCAATGTGGTCCCGATTTTTCTCAACATACCTGGCGATGGCTTGTAGCTGCTTGCTCAGGGATTCGTACTCCTGCTCTATTCGCCGGATTGTCTCCTCTACGGTGGACTGTGGAAGGGCTGCAGTTTTCATGGAGTCAATACAACGATGGATTCGCTTCGAACGTCAAGAAGGCTGCGCTCAAGTGGCCTGCGGTGCCAGCATCCACTCGTGCGCCGGGTCGTTCTTGAAGACCCAGAAGCGGTTCGGGCCAGCCATGACGTTGAGGTAGTAGAGGTCATAACCATGCGGTGCCACCACCGGGTGGTAGCCACGCGGCACCATCACCACGTCGTGGTCCTCCACCGCACAGGCTTCGTCGAGGCTGCGGTCATCGGTGTAGACGCGCTGGAAGGCAAAGCCTTGTGGTGGATTGAGCCGGTGGTAGTAGGTTTCCTCCAACTGGGTCTCCACGGGGGGCTGCTCCACATCGTGTTTGTGGGGCGGGTAGCTGGAGCTGTGGCTGGCCGGGGTGATCACCTCCACCACCAACAGGTGCGCCGCGCGCGGGTCGTCATGTGGCAGGATGTCGCAAACATAGCGGGTGTTGGTGCCCTTGCCGCGCACGCTGCGACGCATGCTGGATGGGTCGATCACAAAGACTTCGCCGCAGCCTCCCTGGCCGGGAGATGTGCATAGCGCCACTTCGGCCGCGGTCGTTGCACCGGGCACATTGCCCACGGTAACGGTCTTGCCCGCCGGTACATAAACGGCCGCTGGCGACACCTCTTCAAACACGCTCTTGCGCGTTCCCAGGTTCGCGTAGGTCTTTCCATCCACTGTCACGTTTACCGTGCCGGTCAACACCACCAGACACAGTTCGCGTTTGCCGGTATCGATGGTCTCGCTTTCTGCCGGGTTCAGACGCACGGCGCGAAAGCCCACATGGGTCCATCCGGCGCGCTCGGGTGTCACGTTGACTATTTCGCGGCCCTGTGCGGTCGCTTTTGCGAGTAAAGGACTAACCATGGAAGTAAATTGTGAAGTTGTGAAGTTGTGAAGTTGTGAAATGTGTGGAGCTCAAAAGCCAAAGGCTTCAAACCCGCTGATCCTGCTTGGCGACCAGGAAGCCGGCATGGGCCTTGCCAACTTCCGGGCGCTGCGACACTTCGGGAATGCCCACTTCCCACCAGCAGCCACCTTCGCGGGTAATGCGGGTGTGAGTGGTGTCGATCACAAGCACTTGGCTGCGCTTGGCGGCACGGGCTTTGACCATGGCGGCTTTCAGTTCGATCACATTCTTTACGTGTATTGCATCGGCGCCCATGGCCGCGCCATGCATGGCAAAGTCAATGCGGCTGGCCTCACCGCCCTCGGGAATGCAGTCGTCGAGCATGTTGTTAAAGCTGGGGCTGCCGGTATTGAGCTGTAGACGCTCGATGCAGCCGTAGCCCCGGTTGTCCAGCACCACGACGATGAGCTTCTGGCCCAGTAAGACAGAAGTGGCCAGCTCGGAGTTCATCATCATGTAGGAGCCATCACCCACCATCACAATCACCTCCTGCTGGGGCCGCGCCATCTTCACACCGAGCGCACCGGCAATCTCGTAGCCCATGCAGGAGTAGCCGTATTCCATGTGGTAATTGCCCGGCAGACTGGCGCGCCAGAGCTTGTGCAGCTCGGCCGGCAAGGTGCCGGCGGCGCAGACCACCACATCGTGTTTGCCGCTATCGCCATCGGCGTCGTTGAGCGAGTCGCGCACCGCGCCCATGACTTCGGCGTCATAGGGCAAGGTGCCGGCGGCGGGGATATTGGTGGTGAACTCGGTGACCTTCTTCACCCAACCCGCTGCCTCGGCCTTGCAGCGCGCGGTCCAGCCTGCATCGGCACTCCAATCACCAAGGGCCGTCGTTAGTTGTGCTAAGCCCACCTTGGCATCGGCCACCAGGGCCGTGCCGCTCCACTTGCCGGCGTCGAAGTGCTGCACATTCAGACTCAGCAGTTTGGCCTTGGCGAACAGCGCATGTGAGCCGGTCGTGAAGTCCTGCAGGCGTGTGCCCACCGCAAACACCACATCGGCCTCGCGTGCCAGGGCGTTGGCAGCCGGGCCACCATCCACGCCAATGCCGCCCAGATTAAGCGCATGGTTCCAGGGCAGAGCGCTTTTGCCACCGTGCGATTCCACCACCGGAATGCCAAAGTGATCCGCAAAGGCACGCAGGCCATCACAGGCCTGGCTGTACAGCACGCCACCGCCGGCCACGATAAGGGGCTGCTTGGCGGTCTTGAGCAAAGCAGCGGCACGGCTGAGCTCAAAAGCATCAGCGGGCGGGCGGCGGAAGCGAATGACTTCGGGGCTAAAGAAGCTGGCCGGGTAATCAAAGGCATGGGCCTGCACATCCTGCGGCAGGGCCAGACAGACCGGGCCGCAATTGGCCGGATCGGTCATCACCTGAATAGCACGCGGCAGGGCCGTGAGCAACTGCTCGGGCCGGCTGATGCGGTCGAAATAGCGGGTGACGGGGCGGAAACAATCGTTGGCCGACACATCGCCCTGCTGGAAGCTTTCCACCTGTTGCAAGACGGGGTCGGGCGCACGGGTGGCAAAGGTATCTCCGGGTAGCAGCAGCACCGGAATGCGGTTGACGTGGGCCACGGCGGCGGCCGTCACCATGTTCGTCGCGCCGGGGCCAATGCTGGAGCTGACCGCCATCATGCGTTGGCGCATGTGCGCCTTGGCAAAGCCAATAGCGGCGTGGGCCATTCCTTGCTCGTTGTGGGCGCGGAATGTGGGCAGGTGCTCACGTTCTGCCCAGAGGGCTTCGCCCATGCCGGCCACATTGCCGTGGCCAAAGATGGTGAAGACGCCACCGCAATAGGCTTGCACGCTGCCGTCTTCCATTTCCACGCGCAGGGCTGAGAGATATTTCACCAGGGCCTGGGCCATGGTCAGTCGGGTCGTTAGCATTTCTCTTCTCAGGCTATGTGTTCAGGCCACCGCACGAATCAGGCTGCGACGATTGCGCCAGGCGTCCACCAATAGGGTGTAGTTGTGCGCCACGCGGGCGACAAAAGTCGTGTCATCGATTTCACCGCGCAACCATGCCAGTGACTCGCTCATCCAAAGGCTGCGTCCCACCATAAAGCCTTTGACAATCGGGTTGGTGGCGTAGCGAAAGCTGTCCACCAGATGGGCGATGGGCTGATTCAGCCCCAAAATCACGGCTCCCCGGCAGTGACGGTCGCGTTCCGAGATCAGTTGCTCCAAACTCTGCCAGCCTGCGGCACCCATGGGGGCCAGCTTCCACCATTCAGGCTTCACGCCAATGTTGTAGAAACGCTCGACCGCACGCAGCACATCGGCGTCCTCCTGACCCGCAACAATGCTGTCTTTTGGCAGGATGATTTCCAGCAGCAACTCGTTGCCGCTTTCGCGCGTGGCTTCCCACAGTTCCAGCACCGTTTGTTCCTGCTCCAGTCGCAGTTCGGTGGAGTCGTCCGGGTGATAAAACACCAGGCACTTCGCCACCTGCTCGGTGGGCCAGTGAACAAGACTGCTACCTATGGAGCGTGTGCCATCAAAGCGCAAGGGGCGCGAGCTTGGCAACTCGACCGGGCGTCCTACCCACCAGCCGCGCCCCGTGGCACTGGCCAGGGCATCACGACCATAGTCTCCGCCGTCGATCAGCACGCCGGTGTGACCTTGCAGTTTCCGGTTTTGCTCCACTTGGGCAGTTGCTTGCACCAGCAAAGTTTTAAGCGCCGGTATCCGTTCTTCGCTCACACCCGCCTGGGTTGTCAAATCGCGAAACTGGCTACGATGGTCAAAGGCCATGACACACAGTTCTTCCCATTGCGGACGTGCAACGGTAACCCGGTGCAAATGGGCCAACTGCTGGTCGGCATCCACCTTGGGATTGCGGCTTCCGCCAAACCAATGCTGCAGTTCCGCCGGAGTGGGCATGGCTGCAGAACAAGCATGGCGCGAGACCACAATCGCTCCACAAGCATTGGCAACTTGCGTCGATTCGGCCCAATCTTTGCCCTGCAGCAAGGAGGCCAGCAGGCCGGACAAAAATGCGTCGCCCGCGCCCAGGACGTTGAGGACTTCGACGCGCTCTCCCTGGTAAGAGGGGGCGTCTTCGATCCGCGCTGGAATGTCACCTTCGATCACGCAGCAACCGAGGGCGCCGCGCTTCACGACCAGGGTGGCGCCGCTGTACGCACGCACGGCCTGCAGGCAGGCGATTAGGTCATCGGCCACACCGCCGGCAATAAAGAACTCCTCCTCGGTGCCGACCAGCAGATCAAAGTGCGACAGCATCTCCTGCAACTGCTCTGTTACCCGTGCATCGGCCACATAGCGGTTTTCTCCGGCGCCACGCGATGTCAGACCCCATAGCACCGGTCGGTAGTCGATGTCCAGTACGCGGACCACACCATGCTTAGCTGCGTAGTCCAGCGCCGTCTGCGAGGCCTTGCGTGTGGTCGGTGTGGACAGATGCGTGCCGGTAATCGCCAGGGCGCGGCATTTGGCGATGAATGATTCATCGATCTGATCGGCATCAATCGCCATGTCGGCGCAGTTCTCGCGTACGAACAACAAAGGAAAAGTGTCGCGATCCTTGAGACCCAAGAGCACCAGCGCGGTCAGCCGTTCGGGATCCACTTGCAGCTGCGAGGTGTCGCATCCCTCGGCCTCCAGAGCCTGAGTCAGAAAGCGGCCCATCTGCTCGTCGCCCACGCGGCTGATCATGGCACTGCGCATACCCAGCCGGGCGACACCAAAGGCCAGGTTGCCAGAACTGCCACCCAGGTATTTGGCCATGCTGCGTGCGTCCTCCAGCTTGGAGCCGAATTGCTGCGCATACAGATCCACCCCTAGGCGCCCAAGGCAGGCCAAATCGACGGTTCGCCCGTTGGGAAAGTTAAAGGTGCTCATTCAGGATGCCTTGCGCTTTGTGTTTTTTGTTTGCGGCTTGGCTGCCCCGTAGTGCTTGTCGAGGTAGCGCTGGATTTCCTTGCGCATAAGGCGCGATGAGGCTTCAGCGCGCTCTTCCCAGGCGAAGACGCAAGCAGACATGATGCCGTCGAACTTCACTTCAGCCAAGGTGCCAAAGAACACATCCCAGTTGATCTCCCCCTCGCCTATGTCCAGATGCTGGTGCACCCGCACGTTGGAGCCGGGCGGATTGACGATATAGCGCAGGTTGCTCGATGCCATGGGGTTAAAGGTATCGGCCACGCGTACATGGTGCAGAACGGGCGCAGCATCGCGAATCATCGCTGCCATGTCTTCACCGTAGTAAAAGGTGTGGGGCGCGATGTAGGACAGTTTGACGCGCGGTGAATTCAGTACCTTGACGATGTCGGTCGCCGGGGTCAGGCGTTCCACCCAGTCTTCCGGATGCGGCTCCACCGACAAGGTAATGCCTTCTCGCTCAAAGATGGGTGTGAGTTCGTCCATCGAACGCCACCACGCCGCCTCGCACATCTCCTTGGTGTTGGCACCCGGCTTCTCTCCCACGGAACGCTCGGGCGATGCACCACGGCCAAATTCGGAAATCATGGTTTCGCAACCCATTTCCACTGATACCTCAATCGCCTTCTTCCAGCATTTGACGGCCCACTGGCGTTCGTCCTCGAACGGACTGGCCCAACGGTACATGGGCTGCAATGTGGCGAGCTTGACGCCGTGTTCCTTTAGCGCTTTTTTGAACGCTGTGATGCGCTGCTTGTGCGCGCGTGGCATCACCCACCAGTCCAAAAAGTCGGAGCGGGGCGACAGCTCCACGGCGTCATAGCCCAACTCGGCTGTGAGCTTGCAGATGTCCGGCAGGGACAGGTGGCGGTGCATGTACGGGTCGAGGGCGATTTGCATGGGAGCTGCCTTTCTGCTTTGATTACTGGCTGATGGTTTGCTTCAGAGCGTCGATGGAGGTTTGCACACCGGCTTCTACCGACATGGTCAGGTCTTCCATTTCCAAGGAGACGTGGCCGTTGTACCCGCCCATGCGACAGACCGAGAAGAACTCTTTCCACCACTGCATGCCGTGTCCGCAGCCCACGGCCACATAGTTCCAGGTGCGGGTCTCGGACTCTGTGACGGCCTTGGTTTCCAGCAGGCCATCGATGTCGCACAGACCACGCTCCACACGCGCGTCCTTGCCATGGATGTGGAAGATCGCACCCTTGAGTGCACGGGCCGAAGCGATGGGGTCGGCACCCATGACCATCAAGTGCGAGGGGTCCAGGTTGATGCCGACGATGGGCCCCACTGCTGCACGCAGGCGCAAGAGCGTGGACGGGTTGTAGACCAGCATGCAGGGGAATTCTTCGATGGCAATTTGCTCGACCTTGTTTGCCTTGCAATGCTCTACGAACTTCTTCCACCAAGGGATGGCCACGTCGTTCCACTGGTATTCCAGAGCCGGACCCATGTAGTCGGGCCAGGACACGGTGGAAGTGATCCAGTTGGGGGTCTTGTCACCAGGGGCGCCTGCGGGGCAGCCGGACATCATCACGACTTTTTTTACACCCAGCAGTCCTGCCAGAGTGATGGTGTCGTAGGTGGATTGGGTGTGCTTCTCACCCATTTCGCCGGGGCTCAAGGGGTTGCCCGAGCAATTGAGGGCGGCGATTTCCATGCCGCGCTTTTCCAGCTCGGCTTTGAATGCTTTGCGCTTGCCTTCATCGACCAGCAGTTCGGCGGTCTTGACGTGGGGGCAGGAGGCCCAGCCGCCAGCTGTCATTTCCACGGCATTGACGCCCAGGGATTGAACCTTGTCGAGCATGTCGGTGTAGCTCAGGTTGCCGTAAACGTCGGTGCAGATTGCGAGTTTCATGGTGTTTTCCTAAAGTGATATGGAGGGGCAATGCCCTGCCCGCCTTTTTGCGCAGGTGGCAGGGCCGAGCGAAGGCCTTACTTGAAGTCGACCCACTGCGAACCGGCATCGGCCGAGCGCACACAGTTTTCCAACCAGCGCACGCCTTCAGTACCAGCCTTGATGCCTGGGTAGTGGTGTGTGGCCAAGAAGGCCTTGTCGCCACGGTTTTGTGCGTCGATGGCTTGCGCAATCCACAGATAGATATTGGCCCAGCTGTCGCCCAGGCCTTCGGTGTGCAGTCCACCCATGCGGTCGACCTTGAGGCTTTCTTCTTCCAGGTAGGGCATGCCATGGTGCATGGTCATATTGGGCTGGCCCTGCACTTCATAAATCAGCTGGTCCGGGTGCGCATCCGACCATTGCACCGAAGCCTTGGTGCCAATGAAGCGGAAGCACTGTGAGCCCATGTTGCCGGCATTCACCGACGACACCCACAGACGCCCCACCGCACCGCCTTCATAGTGCGTCAGAACATATGCGTTGTCCTCCAGCGGTGCACGCGTCTTGATGAAAGACTGGCGGTCACACAGCAGCTTTTCGATCTTGAGCTCGGGGCAGACCAGCGTCGCCATGTAGTAGATGTGCGTGCCGATGTCACCTAGCACAAAGGTCGGGCCAGAGGTGGCCGGGTTGGTGCGCCACTTCACCGCATCGGGTGCGCCGACGTCGTCACCGGAGTTGAAGCCGTGGGTGTACTGGATGTCGACCATGCGGATGTCGCCCAACATGCCCTTTTTGACCATGGCGGCCATCTGGTGCAGCAGCGGGTGACCGGAGAAGCCATAGGTCACGCCTACGATCAGTCCCTTGGACTCTGCCAGTGCGGCAATCTCGTCGCACTCACGCACGGTGAAGTACAGCGGCTTCTCGCAGATCACATGCAGCCCTGCTTCCAGACAGGCCTTGGTGATTTCAAAGTGGGTGAAATTGGGCGTTGCAATGGACACCACTTCGACGCCGTCGGCGCGCTTGGCCTCTTGGGCGATCAGCTGCTTGTAGTCATCGTAACAGCGCTCACCAGCGACGCCGATGTTGACGCCAAAGTCACGGCCGCGTGTAGCGTCCAGGTCAAAGGCGCCGCAAACCAGCTGGTAAGCCGTGTTGTCGCGCAGCGCGCCGGTGCGGTGCTTGTAACCCACCTGACCCGTGCGACCACCACCCACCATGCCCCAGCGCAGTGGACGAGCTATTGTTTTTTCACCGTTGTACATGTCATTTCCTTTTTAAAAAATTCACAAATTCGCAGTGCACCCGGGTGCAGCTATCTTTAAAAAAATGGCTCCATCGCACGGCGTTCTATGCACCTGTGTGTGGCTGCCTGGCTTAATTCAAATGGCTTTCGATTTCGGCTTCCAGCCCGGCCATCGCCTCTCCACCAGCCATCAAATCGGTCACTTCCTCGCGTGTCTTCTCGCCCTTGCGGAAGTCGGCCGCTTTCATGCCGCGGATGAGCACCGCGAAGTGGTCGCCAACGGTCAATGCGTGGGTGACTTGGTGGGTAATAAAGATCACGGCGATGCCCTTCTTGCGCGCTTGCAGAACAATGCGCAGGACGTGTGCCGCTTCCTTCACACCAAGGGCTGCCGTGGGTTCGTCCAGGATTAGTACACTGGCCCCGAAGTAAACAGCCCGTGCAATCGCCAAGGCCTGGCGTTCACCACCGGAGAGTCCACCCACCAGGCGATCACCATCGGTGATGCGGGTAATGCCCAGTTGGCGCATCTCACGCACCGCGATCTCGTTGGCCTTCTTGCGGTCAAAAACTTCAAACGGTCCGCGTTTTTTGGTTGGCTCTGCACCCACAAAAAAGGAGCGGCCAATGCTCATCAGCGGAAAGGTGCCGCCAAACTGGTGCACTGTGGCAATGCCATGCTCGCTGGCTTCCTTGGGGTTCTCGAAGGAGACCGGCTTGCCGTTCATTAGCATTTCACCGCTTGTGGGTTTGTGCACACCCGACAGCAGGCGGATCAAGGTGGACTTGCCGGCTCCGTTGTCACCCAGCAGACACAGCACTTCACCGGCTTTGACTTCGATCGAGATGTCATGCAAGACATCAATGGGGCCAAAGGATTTGTTGACACCCTTGAGTTGTAGCAGTGGAGCAGTCATTTGGCGACCTTCGGTTTGATGCGCGGTGCGGCGTGGGAAATCGCCATGGCGCGGAAAGTGTTGTTCAACAGGACAGCGGCGAGCAGCAGCACACCGATGATCAGACTGGCCCAATTGGCATCAAAGCCGGTGTAGTAAATGCCCTGGTTGACGATTGCAAAAGTCATGGTGCCCAGCACAATGCCAACCACCGAACCGTAGCCACCTGTCAGGATCACACCACCAATGACCACGGCAATGATGGAGTTGAAGATGAAGGATTGGCCGGCGGAAACCTGGGCGCTGTTGTACAGAATGGCCTGGCACATGCCAACAAAGGCGGCACATAAGCCACTGCCCATGTACAAGGCAATGTTGAGCTTGTCGGTAGGAATGCCGGCATTGCGGGCACTAACCTTGTCGCCACCCAGGGCCAGAATCCAGTTGCCGTATTTGGAGTGCCCCAGCAAGTAGCCTACGAACACCATGGCAGCCACCCACCACAACAAAATGACTTCGAACTTGCCATTGATGAAGTCACCAAAGACCATCTTGGTAATGGGATCGCTCTTCAGCGCCACGCTGGTACTGCCTGCCACGATAACCGACAGGCCCAGGGTCAAACCGGCTACCGCAAACAGGGTGGCCAGGGTCACCACAAAGCTGGGCAAATCGGTCTTGACGATCACATAGCCATTGAGAAATCCGACCCCAACGCCGAGCGCCAATGAACAGACTATGCCGACCGGCATGGGCAAGCCAAAGTGCCCAGAGACAATGGCAACCATCATCGAGCTCGCCGGGATCACGCTGCCGATGGAGAGGTCCAGGTGCCCTGCGATCATCAGCAGGCCAATCGGCAAGGCAATGATTCCCAACTCAGCAGCGATGTTGAGCCAACTGGCCAGCCCACTGACCGACAGAAATGTTTCGCCACCGAAGATGGAGAAGAAGACGAAGACACACACCAGACCGATGAAGGAACCTGTCTCCGGCCTGCGGATGAGGTTGCCCAGTGCGTCCTTGGGAGGCACTTCAGCTTCTTTGGCCGCGGCTTGGGCCGGGGGGGAATTGATGGAGGTTGCGTTCATGATTTCGTTCGTAATCAAATTTCAGAAGTTTTGGGTAGCTGCTGCTGACCACTGGTTGCGGGTGATCGGGGCCAGTGCGGCTGGACCCGATCAACCATGCAACTACTGATTAACGAGCACCCGCGGCAGCACCTGCCATGGTTGCCGCAACATTGGACGCGTCAACAATGCCGGGGCCAGTCAGGATCGGGGCTGTCGGCACTTTCAGGCCGTACTGCACGTAGCTGTTGAGCATAGACACTGCCAGGTAACCTTGCAAATAGGGTTGCTGGTCAATGCAGAACAACTGGCTACCGTCTTTGATGCGCGCCAGGTTGGTGGGGTCCATGTCAAAGGTGCCCAGCTTCACGGTCTTGACCAGGCCCGCCTGGCTGATACCCGCCGCGGCACTGGTGGCGTCACCGGCGCTGATGGTGATCAGACCATCAATCGTCTTGTCTTTGAGCAGAGCAGCCTTCACAGCCTGAGCCACGGCGGTGGGATTGCCGAAGGCAGAAGAAGGCAGGGGCAATTGCGTACCCTTGCCGCCGCCCTTGGCCATGCCATCCGCAACACCCTTGCAGCGGGACTCTTGATTGGTGGAACCGGGCTGGGTGTTGATGCAAAGCACATTTTTAACACCGCTCTTGTTGAAGTATTCGCCGCCACCCATACCGGCAACGTACTCTTCACTTCCAACGTAGTTCTGTGCACCCAGGCGCTTGGCGGCTTCCATGCCACCGGCGTTGTAAATGATCAATGGCACACCTGCTGCCACCACTTCCTTGAAGGCCGCATCCATGGCCTCGGGCACCCAGTCCGGTCCCACGATAGCGTCCGGCTTTTGGCTCAGAGCGGTGCGAATCAGCTTGGCGGCGTCTGGCCCCAGGTTGTCATAGGTCTGCGGGCCCAGCCAGGTAACGGTGCCGCCACCAGCCTTGACCACCAAGGCAGCATCATCGGCGCCCTTCTTCACGCGGGACCAGAAAGGATCGTCGGCTTTGCCACCGATCACAAAAATCTTGGCGCCCGCTGCCATGGCAGTCGTTGCGGTCAGAGCGATGCCGGCGGCAATCACTACGGCTTTCATTGTGTTCACAGCTGATTTCATTGGTATCTCCTCGTTCTCGAATTCACGGTTGTAAATCTTGCTTGGTGCACGCACTGGTTGGTGTGCCCGGCAAGAGCGGAATGGTTAAACCGAGCACCTTGACCGATCAAAAAACACTTCATGGATGTCCTGACAGTCTCTTTAGTGCCAAGTGACTGCACCCGGTTGCAGTGAACTGTACAAGACTTTGTTTGGCAACCTTCTAAGTAGTTTCCCTATAGAAATGGATTTCTATTAGCGATTTGTAACGAAAACTAAAAGAGCAAGACCGACTCCAGGTGGGAGTCGGTTCGAATCGAATGTCCAAGAGCCAATTTTTGTCTTTTCTAGAAGGAATTTCACCCGCAGTAATGTGCTTTTTCTAACCGTTGCTTAGTCATACAGTTGCAGGCAATGGCAACCAATGCGGACAGAATCTACCATCCCAATGCAGGCACTCAGAAGCCATTGCATCCATAGGAAGGCACTTTCAGAGTGCGAACCGTTACCAGACTCAGATAGTCATTGCATGGTAAATTCGAGAAAACTGCACCCGGTAGCGGTGTATTGCAAAAATCAAACGGGTAAGCCCTGACCATGCAACCAAGCCAGGATGGCAGTGACTCACACCAACACAAACGGACGACTATCATGGGAATGAATATTGGATGTGCCCCCTGCTGTTGGGGCGTGGATGACGTTAGAAACCCGCACCTACCCGATTGGCGTCTGGTGCTGCAAGAAGCTGCCACGGCCGGCTACAAAGGCATTGAGCTAGGGCCCTATGGCTACATGCCCCTGGATGCAGAACAGGTTGGCACTGAGCTGATAGCACGCGGGCTAAGCATCACCGCCGGCACCATTTTTGATGATCTAGTCACGGCCGAAAACCTGCCCAGCCTGCTCAGACAAACGCGCGAAATCTGCACACTGATCAAACAACTGCCTGCGCTGCCTGTCGAGCAGGGACAGCACTTTGCCACGCCCTATCTGGTGGTAATGGATTGGGGGCATACCGAGCGCGACTATGCAGCCGGCCATTCAGACCGCGCTCCACGTTTAAATGCGGAGCAATGGAACACCATGGCATCTCATATCCGCCAGATTGCCAATGTCGCTTGGCGAGAGTTTGGCATTCGCGCCGTCATACATCCCCATGCGGGCGGCAATATTGAGTTTGCCGATGAGATCGATCGCATTCTGGACGACGTTCCCCACAGCATTGCTGGCCTCTGTCTAGACACTGGCCATCTGTACTACTCCGGTTTGGACCCAGTGCAATGGCTAAAGAGGCACGCCGCGCGGTTGGACTATGTGCACTTCAAGGACATCAATGCCGCCTTGTTTCAGCAGGTGCTTGGGCAACACATTGCGTTCTTTGATGCCTGTGCGCGCGGCGTCATGTGCCCTATCGGCCAGGGTGTGATCGACTACCCACGGGTGCGCCAAACGCTGCTGGAAATTGGCTACCAGGGATACATCACTGTCGAGCAGGAGCGCGATCCACGCAATGCAATCTCCAGCCTTGGTGATGTATTGGCCAGCCGCAAATATCTGTGCAGTGCAGGCTTTTTGTAATGCAGACGGTGATTGTCAGCGTGCCTGATCTGAGCACTGCTGGTGCCATTTTTGGGTTAACCAAAGGATAACTTCTTGACGAATAGAAGAATGTTGAATATGGCGGTCATCGGCGCTAGACGCATTGGCAGTTTCCACGCCCATGCGACTGCCCGGCGCGTGTTCAACGCGATCCTGGTGGCCGTTGTTCATCCAACTTCTGCAAGGGCAGCCGCATGTCCTGCCGCCAATCCGGTCTTGCGGTATAGCTCGATAAAAGGCTTGAAGCGCGCGGGCTCGCCACCGATATTGGCGAGGTTCAAGGGCAGACCGGCTTGCCCCGCACGCACCGCGCTTTGCGGCGTGCCGCCGGCGCCTATCCAGATGGGCAATTGCTGGACCGGCCTGGGGGCGACCTCCACACCGCCCAAAGTTGTCCGGAACCGGCCTTCCCAAGTGATGCGCTCATCGGTGCGCAGCTTGAGCTGCAACTCCAGTTTCTCGTTGTACAGCGCCTCGTAGTTTTCCAATGCAAAGCCAAACAGTGGAAAGGACTCTACGAAAGCACCACGGCCGGCCATCAGTTCCGCACGTCCTTCGGACAACAGATCCAGCGTGGCAAATTCTTCAAACACCCGCACCGGGTCGGCCGAGCTCAGGATAGTGACGGCACTGGTGATACGGATGTTGCGGGTGACTGCGGCAATGGCGCCCAACACCACGGTGTGCGCCGACACGGCGTAGTCGGAGCGGTGGTGCTCGCCCACGCCAAAGACGTGTAGACCGGCCTCATCGGCCAGCTTGGCTGCCGCCACGATTTCTTTGAGGCGCTGTTGCGCAGCCTGCGGGCCACGCGCACCGGCGGGAAGGTCACCAAAGGTGTAAATGCCGATTTCCATGCTGACGCTTCCTTTTTGATGCGCGTTTTCTTGCTTAGTTGCCCAGGCCGAGTTGTTTCATGAAGTCCTGGTTGTCCCAGAACAGCCACTCATGGTCCATGGTCTGGCCGCTCCAATGACCTATGGTAGCCATGCCAATGGCAAAGCGCTTTCCGGTCGGGGCAATCGTTTTGCCTTCGCCAATCGGCATGGGCTTGGTGAAGGTGCCGGTCATCACACCGGTCACTGAGGTCCAGGTACCGGAACCAAAGCGGATGGGGTGTTCCTTGATGGAGATGTCCGGTGCAAACACAAACATGGCCTTCAGGTCATCAATGTGGTGGTCAATGCCCTTGGTTTCGTGTCCATCCGGCCAGGTCACCACGATGTCGGCCGAATGGCTTTCCTTCAGACGATCCCATTTTTGGTTGCTGAACACGTCAAAGTCCAGTGTGTCAAACACCTTGAGGTTGCGCTCGACCTTGGGCGCCTGCTTCTCGTGCTTGGGTGCCGGTGTGGTGGGGTTCTCGGCAGGTGTCTGGGCCTGGGCCAGGCCCAGGGTGGAAACTACGGCGGCGATGACCGACTTGAAAACTGTGTTGTTCATGGTGAAATCTTTGAAGTGATCGGGTGTGCTGTGGTGTGTCAGGGGCTGCGCTTATGCGCCGATCCAAGCCGGTGCAATGCCGGTGCCGCGGCCTGCGCCGTAACCGAAGTAAATGTTCAGACCGGCCAGCGGCTCCAGGTAACGGGCATTCTTCAGGCCACCGGCATCGGCGGTCACAAAGCCCAGGTTTTCAGCCAGCGCCTTGACGGTTTGCTTGGCGGGCTCAAAGTCGCCGGCAAAGAAGACCGTGGCCTTGTTGCCATCGGCCAGGGTGGAGCCCTGCGCCAGCACCTGGGCAAACAAGGTATTGAAGGCCTTAACCACATGGGCGCCAGGAATGGCCTTGGCGATCTCTTCTGCGGCCGACGTGCTGTGACCCAAGGTCAGGCCCATGTAGTCCGTCGTCAAGGGGTTGGTGATGTCCACCACCACCTTGCCTTGCAGATTGCCAACCGACTGCAGCGCAGCGACGGCATCGGCGTAGCCGGTGGCCAGCACGACCACATCCTGGCCTTCTGCGGCCGAGGCTGGAGTCACGGCCTTTACACCGGGGTATTGGGCGGCCAATGCGGCGACCTTGGCCGCATCGCGTGCGGTGACGCTGACTTGATGGCCGGCTGCGCTGATTTGTTTGACGAAGGCTGAGCCCATGTTGCCGGCACCGATTACGAGAACTTTCATACGATTTCCTTTCAATGGTTGAGGAGTGATTCACTGCCTTCACATCGTTGTTGGAAGGCATGGGTGAACTGTATTTGTTGCAAATAAGAAGATAAATATGCTTCAATGACATGAACTATTCCGATATTCATTACAAATGGACAAATTCCTCGAAATGAAGACCTTTGCTGCCGTCGTGGACGGCGGCAGTTTTGTGCAGGCCGCCGATGCGCTGGACATGTCCAAGCCGGCCGTGTCGCGCCATGTGGCGGAGTTGGAGCAGCGCCTGGGCGTGCGCCTTTTGCAACGCACCACCCGCAAGCTGTCGCTCACCGAAGAAGGCCGCTTGTTCTATGGCCGCTGCAAGACCGTGCTGGCCGACGTGGAGGTGGCAGAAGAAGAGATCACGGCCCAGTCCGTCGCGGTAAAGGGGCTGATCAAGCTGAATGTGCCGATTTCGTTTGGCCTGTGGGAGCTCGCGCCGCTGTGGCCTGATTTCATGACCAAGTTTCCTGATGTCGAATTGGACATCACCTTCGCCGATCGCATGGTGGACCTGGTGGAAGAAGGCTACGACCTGGCGGTGCGCATTGCCCGCTTGCCCAATTCATCCCTGGTGAGCCGCAAGCTGGCCTCTACCCGACTGGTGTTGTGCGCATCGCCGGCCTACCTCAAAAAACATGGCAGGCCCAAACACCCGTCGGAGCTGGCGGACCATGCCGTGCTGTCCTACAGCCTGCTGTCCACCGGAGACCAATGGAATTTCGACGGACCGGAGGGAACCGTGTCGGTGACCGTCAAACCCATCATGCGCACCAACAGCGGCGACACCTGTGTTGCGGCAGCACGCAAACACAAGGGTGTGGTGCTGCAGCCCTCCTTTATGGTGAATGCCGATTTGCAAAGCGGTGTGCTGGTGGAACTGATGCCAACGTACCGCTCTATTGCGTTCGGCATTTATGCGGTCTACCCGACGCGGCAATATGTGTCACCAAAGGTGCGTGCCCTGATCGACTTTCTTGTGAAAGCCTTGAAAGACGTGAGTTGACCCCGAGAGGCTTCTGCCCAGGGCGCCAGATCACTTTCTGACGCCACGAGCCCGGCACTATCAATCCAGTTTCCCATCTGCCGCATAGGCGACTAACTGGTCCACCATATAGCGCACGCGCGGACTCAGGTGCGCCTGGCGCTTCCACAGCACATGCACCTCCACACTGCTTGCGAACTCGCCCAGCACGGCTTTGAGTCGCCCTTGCTGGATGGCGCCGCGCACCAGGGCGCTGGGCAACTGGACCAGGCCGAGGCCCGCAATGGCCGCATCAACCATGGCTTCACCATCGCTAAGCTGATGGGTTGCAGGCGGCGTAATACTGGTTTGCCCATCAGGACTTTGCACAGACCACACCATAGGTAGCCCCTTGAGGGTGCCCACGATGCAACGGTGTGAGGCAATGTCAGCGAGGGTCTTGGGTTCCCTAAAGGGCTGCAAATAAGCCGGCGCCGCGCAGATCACACGCTTCTGTTTCGTCAGTCGCCGCGCGACCAACAGTGTGCTGTCCTTCAAAGTGCCAAAGCGGATCGCAATATTCACATCGTCCTGCAGAAGGTCACTGGTCGCTTCGCTGAAGCTTAGGGTCAGGCTTAGCTCCGGATACGGGCGAATACTGGCAATCAACAGCGGCAACAATACGCGCCGACCAAAGGCGACGGGCATGTCGATATGCACGCGCCCGCTCAGGACCCGGTTGCCAGAAGAGAGTGCGGATTGCGCAGCTTGGATATCCTCCAAGGCACTAGTGAATCGCCCCGGGAATGAACTGCCCCCCAGAAGTTGGACGGTTGCCGTTCCGCCAACTAAGTGGTGTTTCTCATCCGATACGCTACCGGGCTGAGTCCTTTCAGTTTGAGCTTGATGCGGTCATTGTTGTAGTAGTGGACGTAATCATGCACGCCTGCTTGGAGTTCATCAATGCTGTTGGGTGTTGCAAGATGGAAGTACTCGGCTTTTAAGGTTCCGAAGAAGCTCTCAATTACCGCGTTGTCAAAGCAGTTGCCCCTACGGCTCATGCTTTGCTTGACCCCACTCTTCGCAAGCAGCGCTCGATAGGGCAGCATTTTGTAGTGCCAGCCTTGGTCCGAGTGAATGATCAGCTCTGAAGTGCACTCAGCCCGCGAAAGCGCTACCTGCAGAGTGCTGGCAACCAGCTCATAGACTGGACGTCTCGCCATTTGGTGCGCGACGATCTCGCCGTTGTAGAGGTCCATGCAAGCAGACAAATAGAGCTTATTGCCATTTACATTGAACTCGGTGACATCTGTCACCCACTTCTGGTTCGGCGCAGCCGCGCAGAAGTCGCGTTGCAGCACGTTGGGCACGTACGCGTCACAGATACCTGGGAGATACCGGGAGCGCTTCTTCGCCCGGATCACCGCGCGCAGACCCATCTTCCGCATCAGCCGCTGCACACACTTGTGGTTGACCGGTTCCGCCATTGAATTGCGTAGCGCCGCCGTAATTCTCCTGTATCCGTAGCGGCCCTTGTGCTCTTCATAGACGGCGCGGATCCTGGGCTCCATGGAGCCCTGTGCGTTTGCTCGCCGGGCAGCGTGGCAATGGTAGTAGAACGTACTACGCGCCAAGCCCGCTACCTGCAGTAAGTCGGTCAATTTATGTTGCTGCCTCAATCCGGCAATCAGACACGCTTTGTCGGCGCAGCTGATTTCTTCGATCGGATCAAGGCTTGCAATTTTTTTAGGTACGCCACCTCCGCGCGCAATCGCTCGTTCTCTTCGCGCAAAACCTGCGCCGGATCGGTAACCGTGCCACTAGGCGACGCTGGACAGCATCGTTCTTTCTTCATATTGGCGTGCTCTTCTTCCCTTATCCCGAAGGCCTCCACGCCGCCTTCATCAAGCTTGCGTCGCCAGCTAACGACTTGGTTGGGGTTGCGGATGTCGTAAACCGCCGCGACCTGACGGCTCGAAAGTTGCTCACGGTCCTGATGGGACAACACCTGCAACTTGAACTGCGAACTGTACTTGCTGCGCTTGGGTCGTAGCCCGTCAGCACCGTGCAGGCGGTAGTGGCTCACCCAAGTACGGATCTTCTCCTCCGGCACCGACCACTGCCGCGCAAGCAGCTTCGCTCCGCCATCCCCTGCTAAAAAGCTCTTTACTAACTTGAGCTTGAACTCTGTTTCGTACTTCTTCATAAAACCCTTTGAAGTTTGTCCAACTTCTGGGGGTCAGTTCAAACCCGGGGCGATTCAAATTGGATGTTGCTCTTTCCTAGGGCGCGAAAAGCCAATACCGACCTGCTAAGTCCACGGGCCTCGATTAAAGCCTCATAACGTGTAGCCAGCAGTTCGCAGTAGTAACTGAATATCTGCGAATCACTATGCGCTGCATAGGAAATGGGCCGATCCTTTGAGCGCGATTCCAGCTTGCCAGTCGCCTTGTTGTACTTGAGCTTGGATGTCTGAACGGTGAATCGCAGCAATGGCCAGAACGGATGTCTAGCTACAGCCTCTGGGTCAGAGACCAATGCCTGTGCTTTTGGAAAGCTTAGCGGTTCGTCAAAGTGGAGATACCTCCGTTGCCGGAACCATTCCGGAAGAGCCGCTGTCACCCCCTAACACCTTTCTTCTGGTTAGCAAAACCGGAGAGAGATAAGACCGTGGCAATCTTTAGCACCCCCTCCGGCTTAACCGATGACTACTCATCACCATCCAGCGGTGCACAAGGCACCACCTAGCCACGCGTGTTAGCAATGTCGTACACTGTTATGCAGGTATCCATGAAACTGAATATCCAAGTGCAGCTGTCAAGTTGCACCGGCTGGGCCGGATGGCTTGACATCCTGTGACATACCTTCGACTCAAGTCAGTCGAAGCGTTCGAAGCATATCACAGCCCAACAATGGATAGCAATTTAGTCTATGGCGCACCTTGCCACAATGGGCTCACCGGTTAGCTTTCTTGTTGAACGCTCACTTGTAGGTCATCGACTCATGTTGCCAGAAGACCGCTTTGGGTCGGCCCCCGAGACAAGTCTAGGCCACCTATCGACTTTAGCAAATGGCTGGTATCTGGAAATCAATCGTGGCGCCAGGACTTGTATGCAGCGGTTGCTACTGGTGGTCGGGGGGCGTGCGTCTCGCACCGTCGTGCGATCATTCGATTTCACCGCATATATTATCTGCCAAGGCTACGTGGCTCCTGGCGATAGGCGTTTGGGAGCGTGGTTGTGATGTCCTAGCATAGCGGTCACCTACACTGAATCCTGCGCATTTCAACGAGGTTGACTATGGAAAAGTTCAAGGACTTCCGAAAGTCTGGGAAATTCAAGCTTTCTTCTGGCATCGAGGTGACGGGTGAGCTTTCGCTTCAAGCAGGCGCTACCTCGCTCGACCTCTACTCCAACACGTTCTTCGACACACATAAGAGCGAAGACATCGCCGGAACGTTACACGACCGATCAAAGGTCTCGTTGATCGGATGCATCACCGTGTCGGGGCCGGGATGGGGCAACCGAGGCGAGGAGCAATACCACTTCTCCAGCGTATTTCCGCACTTCGTCCTGCTGGGAGACGAGCACATCACGTCCGCCGATCGCAAAATAGCAGGGATCAGCTTTTCGGTCGACGATGCGCCTTCAATCTTTTATGACTTCGACGCCTTCGGCGAAATGATCAATGCCCGCCCTCACATGGAGAGTATCGTCGAAACAAAAATGAAAGTCGGTCGGAACATCGAGATTGGGGAGCATCCGCACATCTTTTACTTCACGGGCAAGTACGAAATCTTCTCTATTGATACATTGCTCGGCAAGATTTCGGCGACGCATGGGATTTCGTACCCAAATCCGGGGCCCGAAGGAATTCACGTTCAAAACATCATCAGCGTCAAAATCGCCTTTCCAGTCGAGAAAACATTGAACGAAGCCATTGGATCTGTAATCGATACGCTACGATTTCTGGAAATAATTGCAGGGAGACCACAGAACATCGTCGAACTGACCCTTAGTCTTACAAGTGCAGCCGATAAGCCGCGGAACCTCGCCGCTTACTGGTGCCTGCCACCGCGCCGGCAGAAGGAAGATGAATCAGGTAAGCCGCACCCCGCCGATCTTCCGCTTCAGGCTGGTCGAAATCCTAAGACGTTTGCGGCCGTTATGGCGCGGTGGCTTGGGCGCCACGATCAATGGCGCAACGCGCGTGCACGGTACGCCACGGCGGCAGCACACCAGAACCGCTACGACACGGACCGGCTAGTCGGCGCGGCCAACATGTTTGACATCATGCCTACCGCCGCCTTTTCGGCCACGGTGACGCTGCCCCTAGCCCTAGAGGCGGCGAGGAACGCGACTCGCACAATGTTCAAGGCCTTGCCGTCAACGCCTGAGCGCGACAGTGTCCTCAATGCCCTTGGCCGCATCGGCAAACCAGCCCTAAAGCGGAAGATCCGCAGCCGGGTAGAGATCATTACGGGCCTCGTTGGCAAACGGTTTCCTGAGCTGGAATTGGTCACCGACCAAGCTGTCGATTGCCGGAACTTCTATGTGCACGGAACGCCCGGCAAGTTTGACTATGGTACCCATCCGGATCAAATCACGTTTTTCACAGACACGCTGGAATTTGTCTTTGCCGCCGCCGACCTAATCGAAGCAGGCTGGGATATCGCGGGGTGGATTGAGGAGGGAACCACGACGTCCCATCCGTTCGGTCGATTTCGTGTCACGTACGCCGAGGGCCTTGCTGCGCTAAAGGCACTCCTTACCTGAAATCGTTGCCCTTGCGGCTCTTGCGGGAACCGGCGCATTAGTTGGGCAATTATGGCGGGCTGCTGACAAATTTTGCACAGATATGAGGGGGTTTTCACTACAACAAGGTAGGCCAAGTTCGAGCATCCTAGCGTTCACTCAGCACGTGGCGTGCGCCCCAGAGTCTCGCTTCATCCAGCTGCATTGTGAGCTTGACGAACTAAAGAAGTCCGGCGAAAGCTAAGATTAAATCTTTTGATCAGCGGTGCTAGGTTTGCGTTGTTCCATCTTCCGTGGTGTAGGGACATCTTGGCTTAGCGCGCGTAGCAGGGATACTAAAAAGGGGGAAATCGTGGCCAAATTCGAAGAAGTGCGCCCACTCGAGGGCATGTGGGCGCCGCAGCAGGTGCGCCTTGAGCTGAGGCATATGTTCGGTCGCTGGTTATCGCGGTCGCATCACCAGCGTCTCATCTTAGGGGCGGACGAAATGGTCAGTGAGCTGAGACTCCTTGACCTGTGCAAATACTACCGATTGGAATACCCGGGCGGCGTAGTGGACATTGCCAAGACCTGGGATGAATCGGAGCAACGTATAGCAGACGGTGGCCCGACGTTCGATGATCTAGTGCATTTGGGTTGGGTGTTCTTCGACGGAGGACGTTGGAATATGCAGAGCGCGCCTCTTGGCACGTCCTCTCACATCGTCTACCCGAGCCCGAGCACGAAAGCTTTCCTGACGGGACTCGACAAAGCTCGGCTTGTCGCTAAAACGGACACATCGCCTCCGGACGTCCAAGCGCTTGTAGACGAGATTTTGGCCAAAGACTGGCTAGACCGACATATTCCAACAAAGGATCCGGACTGGCTTGTTAGCCGACTCTGGGAGCAACTGTGCTCGAAGCTGAAGCCCGCCTTCGCTGACGATGGAGGCGACGCAATTCAGTCAGCGACTCACGCCATGAGTAAGGATGGTGGTTCGACTGAGGCGCTTGTGGCTGAGGTTGGGGCTATCGACAGCGCCTTCTTGGAGTGGTCTACGTGGTGCGATGTCCTCGGCTGTTCCGGCAGATGGGACATTGGCTGGGGACCCACTGAGATGCAGTACTGCCGCGGGGCAGCGCATCGAATTCTGGATCGCCAGGACCTTTGGGGCACCTGGGACAATGATGCCGCACGCTACGCGGGCGTGCTCGAAAAGACATTTGCGATTCCGCGGGACCAACTCCGGTTTTCCTGGACTCCGCGTGAGATGCCGCCGCAGACATTGGTGTCACGTGTCGATTGGCTGGGAAGACCAATTGTTGAATATCTGATGATGGGACGGCTCCGTGCGAGCACGGTCAACTTTGCATTTGGCCTACTTTGCTCCGAACTTGAGAAAGCGGTCATCGGACCGGATATCACAGCTGCAACGAAAGTCCTATCGTTCGCAGCCGATCATCCAATGGCGTTGCAACAACTCCTGTTCCGGGTCAATGCTGAGCCAGCGCTGTTGGTGGACATGCTGATGCACCCGCTCGCTGCCTGCCTGGGTGCCAAATTGGCGATCGAGTGGCGACCAGAGTACGGGCGGACTATTGACCGCAATGTGAGCCGTGAAGCACAAACCAAGGCATTTGCGGTCCAGGACGCGCTATCACTCCTGAGTCTTCAACTGGATAAGGGCACGCTTAACCTCGAGGAATATGCATCTTTGGTTACTTGGTGTTATGCCGGTAGCACAGACAGCAGAAGGACAGTTGCAGATTCCAGAAGACCCATAGGGCAGCAGCTTCTCAAGATGATCGCAAGGGAAAAGGAAGAACTTCAGTCTGCAGTGTTGCAGCACCTGATAGACCAATCAGCCTACGAGGACAACATCCCCCGAGCGCACTTTGCGGGAGTACTCAGCGGACTGGAATTCCTTGCGAACGCGCAGGATGTAGACTCGTCTCCAGTTGTCGCGCTGTATTCAAAATTTGCGCGTGGACTACATTTGGAATGGACCGACGCTTCCAGCTTGTCCGCGGAACTTGCCGCGCGACTCGTCGCGATTGCATTTGCACAGGCCACATCCGACCGAGACGCGCTGCTAGTCCCATTCGATAACGTAAAGCTGCTACACGATGCGCCGGAAAATGAGAAGCTGTCTTTGAGCCATTCCATTGCTAAAACCCTAAGAGGGCACGTGCGGTTGCTCGCACGTGCTGTAGCCGGTTGGCCTAACGAATCCGTGCCGACGGAGCTCCTCGACGCATTCCTAGCGCTTATTTCGCGCAGTGTCATTGAACACGCCGAGAAAGGTCGCGTTGGAGCCCTCACCGACAGACACAACCCAAGCCGCTTTCTTGCGTGTGAGGAGGGCTCGCCAGCACAAGACGTCGCAGCTGCATGGCAAAGGCTGGACGACAATCATCGGGAAGCAATGCTGCAGGCGCTCACCCAGTCCGATGACCCTGTATTACTTGCTGAGCTTTGCCAGCACCTGCCTACGGCGGCGAAACCTCGCATCCAAGCGAGGCTACGGCGGCTCAAACCGGCGGAAGCATCAATGCCTTGGACTTGGCCGGAGCTGCAACACCGCATTGAGTCCTTATTGGTCGCTGGCGAATACGGGCTCGCCCGCGAGCACTTGGATGAAGCCGAAAAGAACTTGGACCGCGCGCCGCCGCAGTTTCGACTTGGTCTTTTTGGCCTCGGACTTCAACTGCTTTTGAAAGAGAAGAACTGGAATGCACTAGATGACGCGGTCGCCCCGTCTACACTGGATGTGGCCACGACGCGACAAGCGCAAGAACAACTGGACTTCTACAGAGCGACCTCCCAATTGCTGCGTCCGAACGGCAACCTAGAAGATGCCCGGGTCATGCTACAGCGCCTCGCAGCGCGGCCTGGTGCAGCCTCCGCATACAAGGAGAATGTCTTTGCAATTGCCATTCAGCAGCTTCTGGGGCCAACCCTTCATCCGTTGGCTGGGGCTGACAAAGTGACCGGCCAGGGCCTGCTTGCCGAAATCAATGCTGCGATCGCAGTAGACGAGAATCTAGTCCGCAGCAACTTGCTTGCCAACCGTGCCCTGCTCTTAATGGCGTTAGGTAGACCTGAGGATGCATTGGAGAGCGTGGCTGAGCGTCGTCGTGAGATACGTAGCCCAGACCTTGAACTCATTGCCGTACTTGCAAAATCGGAGATGGGGCTCCGCGGCGAGGCGTTGGCTATTTTGGACGCAGCCATAACAGAGTTTGATACGGACGACCGGCTTATCGCGGCTAAGAACGACCTTCAAGCTGGTGACGCAATGCCCAGCATCGCTTCGGCATCGGTTGCCGTTGATCCGATTTCATCCATCCGGGCTGCGTTGCAACAGTTGACCGAGCTTCCGCCTTCCCAAGTTGGTGACGTTCTCGGCCCCCCCGGTCGGGGGCTTCGAGGCTATCTCATACGGCAAGTCTCACGTGCCGTCGCCGCGCTTCAACACATGGCGGCAATGCTGCGTGACCGGAAGAATCCAGAGAACGAGGCAAGGCTCGAGAATGACCTCAACACAGCAGTGCGAGAGGTGCTAGGTGCTTCCCTTGCAGTGGCTAAGTGGGATGTGAGTGACCAATCACTTGGTGGAATAACTTCAAACGGCACCCCTGGCGAACGGGATGCCGTTATCCGGGTATCTGGACAAGAAATATCCATCTATGAGGCGCTCGTATGCTCCGGACTTGATCGCACATATACCAAGACGCATTTCGACAAGCTGTTGTCGTACGGCATCTGTGATATCTATTTTCACGTCACTTATTCGTACGCGGAGGACCTAAAGCCTCTCATCGGCTATGTCAGACAAATGCTCGAACATGAAACTCCTTATGGACTCACATACCTCGGCTGCGAATTTCTAGGCCCCCCCGATTACGAGACCAGCGGGTACGTGGCGACCTATCGCGCAGACCATCGGGAGGTTGCTGTGGTGTTCTTGATTGCGGACCTTAAAATCTCTAAGCCTTTGGTGGCTGAGATAGCCGCTCCAACTACTCAGTCAACTGCAAAGACGGCGCGCTCGTCGGAACCAACGTCTCCTTCGCACCAGTCAGCGTGACTACGTCCGTCAGCGGCGCCCGGTCATAATCGCTGCCTTTCACCTGCTGAGCGTATCCTGTTGGCAGACCAAACTGGAATGACTACCAACAAGAAGTGAAACCGGCCTTTTGAAGCCCACTTTGGCTCGGATGAGAATCTTACATTATGGATTCGCGCAAATATTGCATAGCCAATCCACAGAATACGTGGGCGACGTTATGGATAACCGTACTGAATGCTCTTCAACCCCGCATCTTCATTGGCTCCTAATACGTTGCCTATATTTCGCCCTGCCACAGATTGCGGCGCTGGCGTTAACTTAAAGACCCTCACAGGCCCGCAACCAACCCAATGGTCACTTCATTTGGCTACAAAATGCCGTGGGCTACGGATGGGCTAGAAACGGGCTACGGTTGGGCTACGAACAAAAATGGCCCACCGAAGTGAGCCATTACTGTTACGAGTTGCCCCGTATTGATTGGTTGCGCGAGAAGGATTTGAACTTTGGGTTATGAGGCGAAAAACCTAACAGGTTAATCAATTGGTCTCAATCGGTGTCGGCACATTAAGCCGCGAAACCAACCAAATATTCTCGTTACAAATCAACAACTTACAACCAGCTCGCGGAACTCATCCAGTCACTGCCAACCCAAGGGCTCCCTTGAAAGGTTGCGCGATTATGTCACAACGCCAATTTACACCGACAGCTCTCGGCGTTCGCCAGAATCGGATTTGACCATTGGGTTGATCATTGCGCAAGACGTGTGAAGGCGGCCTTCTGATCATGCAAGCCCCAGCATACTTACCCCCAAAGGCTTTACCACCCTCACACCAAAGCGGTACCATTCGCAGGTCAACGTATGAACGGAGCAGCGAAAGCTGTGCGTTGATCCCGCCCCGAAAGGGGTTCCCGCCCAAGTGCAGGAATAGCCAAGAGGCCCGATTTTTTCTTCGACGCTCTCCTTTGAGGGCGTTTTTCATTTTCGAAACTGAATAACACGCCAACTTTTGGCGTGACGACTGGTTGGCATTGCCTCCAACCAATAACATCAATTTGCACGATAACTATCTATATGTTATCGTGCCATTACGTTGTTATATTGAGTTCACTTTGAAAGCATTCGCAAATTCAGTTCTACGGTACCTTGAGGACGTCTTGGGCATCAATGCGCAGGAGGTGAAGCCGTGGGCGCGTGTCAACGAGCTGCCCTACTTCCTGCAGGACGCCTTCGAGTTCCAGCAGCTTGAGTTGCTGGGCCATCCCCTTGTGCTGGTCATGGCGCGTGCCGAGGCCAAGCCGTCACTCAGCGAAATCCGAACCTGGCTGGACAAGGTCAAGGCAGTAGCCGGTCTGCCGGTGGTCTACGCCATTGAGGCCTTGGCATCCTACGAGCGCAGGCGTTTGATTGAGCAAAAAGTTGCGTTCATCGTCCCAGGCAATCAGCTTTACCTACCGGACTTGGGACTCGATTTACGTGAGTATTTTCGGAAACGCACTGCTCCCAAGGAGTCGGCGCTGAGCCCTTCCGCGCAAGCCATGCTGATCACAGCCCTGCTCTGTCAGCCGTGGCAATCCGATTGGCAGCCTTCAAAGATCGCAGTCGCCCTGGGCTACACGCCCATGACCCTCTCGCGTGCGGTGAAGGAGTTGACTGCAACCGGTCTGGCTAGCGCATACACAGTCGGGCGCTCGCGCTGGCTGCACATGGAACAACCAGCAGAGCGAGTCTGGGAGCTTGCCAATCCGGCCTTGCGCACGCCGGTCAAGCGCACGGTCTGGGTGGCGGACCATTGCATCCACTTGGACTTACCCCGTCGCGTCGCAGGCGCGAGCGCACTCGCGCACTATTCCATGCTGACTGAGCCGAAATATCCTGTGTATGCAATAGCCGCCACCGATTGGAACGCCGCGACCGATGCAGGCGTTCAAGCGTTGCCTGAGCCAGAGGCGGGCGCGCAAGAATGGCAGCTGTGGAGCTACAGCCCGGCGCTGGTGCCCGACAGCAGCACCGTAGACCCGCTCTCGCTAATACTAAGCCTGCAAGAACACGCAGACGACCGAATCCAACTGGCGCTGGATGAACTCAAAGGACAACTTCCATGGTGAGGGGCGTGGGCATTTTTCAGGAACAGTTTGCTCCATACGTCGACCAGTACGTCCTGATTGGCGGCACCGCCGCCAGCTTGACCATGGAAGAAGCCGGTCTGGAATTTCGGGCCACCAAGGACCTCGACATCGTCCTTCATGTAGAGGCGCTGACACCGGCGTTTGGCATAGCGTTCTGGAAATTCGTTGAGGATGGCGGCTACGAGATTCGCCAAGCAAGCGA
>Ga0228698_1000464_pt1 | contig 31566 bp, 22 predicted proteins | sample McNCre117_Aug_MG_FD_178015 | JGI IMG/M metagenome (GOLD analysis project Ga0228698, IMG submission 178015) | Freshwater microbial communities from McNutts Creek, Athens, Georgia, United States - 1-17_Aug_MG | ecosystem: Environmental > Aquatic > Freshwater > Creek | place: USA: Georgia...
GTGCCCAATGCGTGGTGTCGGGCGTTGGCACCGTGGTCCAGGTCCTATGGAAGGGGAATGTAGGCACCCTGCCGGTTTGCCGAAAGATGGCAGAATGCCGACCATGATTCGATCCTGGCATCCCCGTGGAAACCCTCTGCAATGAAGCTGGAGCAACTTGAACATTTGGTTGCCATCGTTGCGCACGGCAGCCTGCGATCGGCCTCCCGTCGTTTGCAGATTCCCCAGCCGGCCCTGACCCGCAGCATTCGCTCGCTGGAAAAAGAACTGGGCGGCCCCCTGTTTCTGCGTGCCACCACGGGCATGGTATTAACCGAGATGGGGCGGCGCTTTCATGTGCGTGCCAGCACCATGGTGAACGAGGCGCGGCGCGCGCTCGATGAAATTGCCCAACACGACGGCGAAGACCGTGGGACGGTCGTGGTTGCACTGTCCATCATGCCGCACGTGGGCATGCTGCCCTATGCGCTCAAGACCTTCCGCCAGCGCTACCCCAAGGTGCAATTGCAATTGATTGAAGGGCTGTTCCCGGACGTGGAAAGTGGCCTGCGCGATGGCTCGATTGATTTCTATCTGGGTGCCGCACCGCGCAACGCCCCGCCGCCGGGTTTGGCAGTGCAAGTGTTGTTTACCAACCGCCGCGCCGTGGTTTGCCGCAAAGGACACCCGCTGTCCAACCGGTCCACACTGGCAGAACTGGCCGACGCCGACTGGGCCATCACGGCGTTGGACTACGACGCCGAGGACGATATGGCGCGGCTCTTTGCCAGCCATGGTTTGGCCGCGCCGCGGGTGTTGCTGCGCGCCGGCTCGGCAATGTCCATCATGGTGGCGCTGGCGCACAGCGACCTGCTGGCGATGCTGCCAGTGCAATGGGGCGAATTTCCCATGACCCGCGACACACTGCAAATTATTCCGACCCGTGAGTCACTCCCGGCACCCGACATCGTATTGATGCGGCGCCAGGACCTGCCCCCCACTCCGGCCGCAGAATTCCTGTGCGACGTGCTGTCGCGCCACGGACCGGTGGTTGCAGCTTAGGCCATGGTCAGACAAAAAAAGTTGAAACGCTGACATGCCATGGCCTGCGGGCTGCGGGCCGCTGTTGCCCCTGGAAAACCACTGCAAAATGAAACCACTTATTCCCACCCACACCAACGCCAACCTGCGCGGCATACTTTGGATGATTGCCGCAATGGCGGCCTTTGCCATCGAGGATGCGAGCATCAAGGCGGCCGCCCACGGTTTGCCAACAGGCCAGACATTGCTGATGTTTGGTGTGGGCGGCGCCGTGTTGTTCGGCCTGTTGGCAAGCCAGGGGGAATCGCAAATTTTCAGCCGCCAGGCGTTTTCCCGCGTGATGCGCGTGCGGGCCGTCTGTGAGCTGCTGGGGCGTTTGTTTTACTTTCTGGCAATTACGCTGACACCGCTTTCTTCGGCCACGGCAATTCTGCAGGCGACGCCCCTGATTGTGGTGTTGGGAGCCACCCTGTTCTTCCGGGAAACCGTGGGCTGGGTGCACTGGACAGCGATTGCCATTGGACTGCTCGGGGTGCTGCTTATCTTGCGACCCACCGCTGGCGATTTCTCGGCACTGTCTTTGCTGGCCGTGATTGGCACACTGGGCTTTGCCGGGCGGGACCTGGCCAGCCGCGCGGCGCCCAAGACCCTGACCACGGCCGACCTGGGCGTCTATGGTTTCCTCACTGTAATGGTCGCCGGGGCCTTGATTGCCGTGGGGACTGGTCAGCCCTTTGCATGGCCCAGCGCGCGCCAGTGCTTGGGCGTGGCGAGTGCGATAGCGGCCGGTGTATTTGCCTACGCAGCCCTCATGAAAGCGATGCGCAGCGGGGCCATTGCAACGGTTACGCCATTTCGCTACACACGCCTGATTTTCGGCATCAGCCTGGGCGTGCTGCTGTTTGGCGAACACCTGGATGGGCCTACCATCGTGGGCTCGGTGGTAGTGATGAGTTCGGGCTTGTTTATCGCGTGGCAGGGGCGACGCACCGGAAAATAACAGGGGCGCCGGTTCACACTGCCAACTGCAGCGGCGCAGCGTCTTTCAGCGTGAATGCAGACACCGCCAAGACCATGTCTTGCGCCTGTGATTTCAGATGATTGGCGGAAGCCGCCATTTGCTCCACCAAAGCGGCATTTTGCTGTGTGGCCACATCCATATGGTGCACGGCTTCGCCCACCTGGTTGACACCAGCGCTTTGCAGGGCGCTGGCTTCGCTGATCTCGGTCATGATGGTGGTGACGTGCGCGACACTGTGAACCACGTCATTCATGGTGCGTCCGGCGCGGTCCACCAGGTCGCTGCCGTATGCTACTTTTTGTACGCTATCGCTGATCAATGCATTGATCTCTTTGGCAGCGTCGGCAGAGCGCCCGGCAAGGCTGCGGACTTCCGATGCAACCACGGCAAAGCCACGTCCCTGTTCGCCGGCACGGGCGGCCTCGACGGCCGCATTGAGTGCCAGGATATTGGTTTGAAAGGCAATGCCGTCGATCACACTGATGATGTCGGCAATTTTTTTCGAGCTGGTATGAATGCCCTTCATGGTTTCAACCACCTGACCCACAATCTGGCCACCGTCTGCGGCCACCGCCGACGCCGCATGGGCCAGTTGATTGCCTTGTTGGGCATTCTGGGCATTCCGCTGCACGGCGCCGCGCAGATTCTCCATCAAGGTCGTGGTTTCTTGCAAGGCAGACGCCTGCCGTTCGGTGCGGGCCGACAGGTCGTCATTGCCATGCGCGATTTCTGAGCTGGCGCTGGCGACCGCGTCTGCATTGAATTTCACACTGCGGGCAATGCGTTCAAAGTTGTCTTGCATTTCCGCCATGGCCCTGAGCAAAACCACCGTTTCGTCATTGCCGACAGGCTCTATTTTTCCTGTCAGGTCACCCTGGGCCAGACGCTGCGAAACCGCCACTGCATTGGCCATCGGTGCCGCCATTTTTTGTGCCACCCACAAAGCGCCGCCGACCAAAGCCAAGGTTGCTATGAATAATGCAATCACCACAGTCCACCGGCTGCGACGCACCATGGCATTGGATTGGGCAGCGATCCGCGTTTTTTCTTTTTCTATCGCTGCATCCTGTAGGCTGATTTGCGTTTCGAGCGCCCCGTACAGCTTTTGAAACTCGGGGACGGCAGCGGCGGCTGCCGAATCGCCACGCGTCATGGCCATCACACGGGCGGCTGCATCGGTATAGGCTTTTGACGCATTGCCCAGGCCACTGTCCTGCAGCACTGTGAGGGCCGCCTGCAATTTGTCCACGTGCCCGGCCAGCGCAGTCGCGGCTGAATCAATCTGCGCCTTGTCACGCCCCATCGCCCCCAGCAGCGCGCGCTGGACATCACTGCGAATTGCCCCGATGGCATTGGCTGCCACTTGGCTGCTCTGACTGGCCTGTGCCATGTCGGCAGACAGGCGAAATGCCGATGCCAGTTGCTCGGTTCCCAACAGCCCCGCCAGCCCCACGCAGGCGGCAATCACGACGCCAGAAATTCCGATCGTCAAAATCTGCATTTTCAGTTTCATGGCGTGCTCCTTACGGGCTTTTCGGGGGGTTATGCAGGGGTTTTGAAGGATGCATCCAACTCCGCACGGGTCGGCAAGCCTTCGGTGTCGCCACGCACCTGGACGGCGCGGGCCCCCATCCAGGCCGCACGTTGCACGCACGCAGAAATTGCCAGCCCCTCCAACATGCCGCTGATAAAACCTGCGGCAAAGGCATCGCCAGCGCCGACCGTATCGACCACCTGGGCCACTGGGAAACCGGGCACTGTGGCGTTCTGGTCTGCGCTTGCCCAATAGGCACCCGCTGCGCCCAACTTGACCACAACCAGTTTCACGCCGGCATTCAAATAAAACGCGGCAATACCCTGCGGCGTGGTCTGGCCGGTCAGCAGCGCACCCTCCTCTACGCCGGGTAGTACCCAATCGGCACGGAACGCCAGGTCATTGACGGTATCGCGCATCTGCGCTTGGCTGCGCCAGAGCGAGGGCCGCAGGTTAGGGTCAAACGATATCGTTTTGCCATGGGCACGCATGGCGTCCATACTGGCCAACGCACTGGCCAGGCAATTGGGAGAAAGCGCGGCAAAGATGCCGGTGGCGTGCAGATGGCGGGCGCCTGCCATCCAGGGAATGTCGAGCGACTCCGGCTGAAATTGGCTAGCGGCCGAACCTTTGCGGTGGTATTCCACCTCCGGATCACCGCCCCCTTCGACCCGGCCCTTGATCATGAATCCGGTGCGCTGGGTGGCGTCGCTGACCACATGGGAGCAGTCAATCCCCTCGGCTTGCATGCTGTGCAAGAGGTAGCGCCCCATCGAGTCGGCACCGAGCCGGCTGCACCAGGCCACCTTCAGACCCAAGCGCGCCAGGCCAATCGCCACATTGGTTTCGGCACCGGCGGTGCGCTTTTCAAAAATCGGCACGTGCTCCAGCGGGCCCGACCGGTCTGCCACCAGCAGCGCCATGGCTTCACCCAGGGTCAGGACATCAATCGACATAGCGTTCTCTCTGAATTGTTTTCAACTGTATGACTTCGTTGCGCGTCACTTCCAGCAAATCGTCGCCCACCAGCGGGTACTCAATGGCCCATGGGCAATCTGCTGGCATGCTGTCCAGCAGCGTTTTCCAAGGCGCTGCAGACGCTGTCAAAGGCGTTGCGACCCAGCGCTTCTCTTGTCTTTGCACACCCTTGGTATGCACGTATCGGATGCGATCGGCGAACACCGCCGCAGCCCGTTGCGGACACTCTCCGACCCAATGCCAGTTGCCAATATCGAATGTCAAGCCAAAGTCCAGGCCCACTGCGGCGGCTTTACGGAAAAAACGCTGGAGTTGAAAAATCGTGCCTGCGGCATGCGTCTGGTCGTTTTCAATCACCACGGGAATGCTGCACGCTTGCAGGGATGCGGCCAGGGCCCGCAATGCCAAGTCATCGGCATCGGCGCCGTTGCCGATAGAGAATTTGATTAGCCCCGCTTTTAACCACTGCGCACAGGCAATGGCCTGCTGCACACCGGCGTGGTTCAGCACACCGTCTCGCGTAAACAAGGGGACGGCACACGAATAAAAGCGGTGTAGGTCAGGACATCGGCGGGCAATGTCCTGCAGTTCCTCGGCGTGGTCTGCACTGTGACCGAGCAGCTCACCACGGATTTCAACGCCATCGGCGCCGGCCCGGTGTGCCAATTGGGCAAACCAGGCTTGCCCATGGCGCCGGACTTCGGCCGCGCCAAAGGACGACAATGAAATCAGCGTTGTACGAGTACGGGTGCAGGTGGGCATCGGCATGGTTGGGCTTTCAGACGGGACTGTCATAAATCGCACCGGTCAGGTAATGCGGCCAGTTGCTTTCGAAGAACGGTCGCTCCAACTGAGAAAAATCGCGCGGCGCTTGCGTGCCGATGTGCACACCATAGCCGTGCCACTGCACCACTATTTGCACGCGCCGATCTTCGGCACGTTCGGCCCTGAACCGATACGACTCGAGTTTGCCGTTGCGGGTCTGTGGCACACAATCGCCCGAAGGATCACAAATAACGCGTGCCCCACGGCTGCCTCCACCGTGTGTAACGTAGTGGTGCAAGGCGGCCAGAACGGCTTCCGACGCGATCGCGTTGTGCCGCCATTGCAGCGCCTGGGTAGCGCCAAATGCAGTGGCATCAAAAGCCACGCCTTGCGTGCGAATCGTCGCATTCAATTGGCTTGCCTGCTGCAGCGCAGACGCAATCGCGGCGGGCTGGCAAATCATTCCGGCCTGGTCACTCATGCGCGCTTGCACTTCGCGTTTGATCGCCGCTGGCCGGACCGCACTGGTTTGACGCAGTGCCGACTGCACTGCCCCAACGCTTTGCCGGACAGCGTCAGCCAAGGCATCGCCAGACAGCGCAATATCACCGGCAATCGTTCCCGCTGGCGTGGCCAGACGGTGCGCAATGTGTTCGGCGCAGCGGGTGCCAAAAACTTGCCCCGCGTTCAGTGCAGCGCCGCCCGGGCGCGTCACGCCATGGGTCCCAGCGGCTTCACCAATCGCATAGCAGGCATTCAAACTGGTCTGTCCCCAAACATCAACGGCCAGGCCGCCATTCATGTGCTGGTTATTCATCGCAAACAACAAGGGATGTTTTTCAATGTCGACCTTGTATTGGCGGTACAACTCAATCGACAGCGGATTCATCTGCTTTAGCCGCGCGATTGGAAGCGCCAGCAGCGCTCCCGATTGCGCCAAATAGCCGTGCACGTCGGGGTCCAAACGACCCAAGTCGAAGTCGCTATCGCCAGGCACCGCCAACGGGTTGCGGTTGAAGTCCATATACACCTTGCGCCCAGCCTGCATTTCACGCACCACGGCCAGGTCAAACAAGCTGGAGCCAAAATCGAGCATGCGGGTGGCATGGAACGGCCATTGGTAGCCTTTGCGGAACAGGTTGGACGCCAACTCCTGCGTACTGCGGTAGTAATCTGCCAGGAAATTGTGCTCGTTGCCCTGGCTGTCGACTGAATAGACGCAGGGCATGCATTGGGCGTAGGTGCCCGACAGGTTCCATGGAAAACCATCGCGCGAGGTGCCAATGCCAAATTGGCTTTCGGTCAGGTTTACGGCTGCAATGCCGGCTTCCAACGCCAGACCCAAGGAGCCAAAGCAATTGCGCGGGTAGACGCTGTCACGATACAACTCACCCGGGCCGCCCGCCGCCAGTACCAAAAAATCGGCAGTATGTGCCACCAATCCGTGCGGATTGGTGGCGGAACGTAAGGCCGGGTCGATGCACATCACACCACCCGCGCGGGCCGCAGCGGGGTCTGCGCGGTCTGTTTGTGGGCTGCGCAGAATATGCACCGCCGTGGTTTGGTTGAACACCGGCACACCCAGGCGAATCGCCTCTTGTGCCAGAACCTTGACCATCAAGCGGGAGGTGCGTGGGCCACAACTGGTGGCACGCCCGACTTCGTCGTGGTCGGTCTGGTAGCGCAACACACCGCCATTGCGGTCAACCGGCAAGGGCAATCCGAGGAACTGCAGTGTCGACATCGCACGGCCCGAACCCACCGCCTCAATATAGGCGGTATCGCGGTCCATCGCCCCGCCGGCACCAATCGCCTCGGCCATGGCGTGGTAGTTGTCGCCGCGATCCGACGTATTGGCCGTGTGCAGCGTTTGTTTGTCCGATCCAGAGCACGCAGAGGTGCCGCCGTAGGCACTTTGGGTCACCACGGCAACATCTGCATTGCGGCGCTTCAATTCAACTGCGGCCCGCAGACCGGCAGCGCCACTGCCAACAATCAGGACCTCGGCACGCCGCACCGGAATATCCCAGCCGTGCACCGTCAGCCACTCCTTGATCGGTGGCTTGGGACTGAGCCGCGGCATCTTCACGTCGGTCAGCGCATCGAGGATATTTTGGGGTACAACGATCCCCTCCGGCATCACACCGGAGTCTGTTGAATATGCCATGGCTCAGCTCTTTCCCAGAATCAGATCGGCACCTTTTTCGGCCACCATAATGGACGGTGCGTTGGTGTTGCACGAGGGAACGCGCGGCATCACCGAGGCATCCACCACCCGGATGCCATCGAGCCCGATCAATTTCAAATCCGGCGTGACGACGCTGCGTGGGTCATGGGCCGAACCCATTTTGCAAGTGCCTACCGGATGGTGGTCGGTCTTGGCGTGGGCGCATGCATAGTCAAAAAGCGCCTCATCCGTGGTCAGGCCAGCACCCGGCAAGACTTCGGCCTTGACATAACGGCGCATGGCTTTCTGGCCCAATATTTCGCGCGCCAGGCGCAATCCTTTAATGCCCATTTCACGGTCGTAAGGGTCCGACCAATAGTTGGGATCAAGCAGCGGCGCGTCCGAGGGTTTGCTGCTGGCCAGGCGCACGGTGCCGCGCGAACGGGGACGCAAATAGGCCGTGTTCAGGGTCACACCGGCGTTTTGCATCTTGGCGACGCCGGCTTCAATGCCAGAACCCAAGCCCAGGTGAAACTGAATATCCGGAGAGCGCGCATTCGCGCCCGGATCGGCATACCAGAAACCACCGGTTTCAAACAGGCTGGACGCCACCGGCCCTTTCTTGAAAAGCAAATATTGCAGGCCAGCCCAGGCCGCATAATGCGGCCGGTTGTACTTGTCATAGGTATGGTCGCCAGTGCACTCGGCGATCACAAACAAATCGAGGTGGTCCTGCAGATTGGAACCCACACCTGGCAAATCGTGTTGCACCGCGACCCCCACCGACCGCAGGTGATCGGCCGGTCCAATGCCCGACTGCATCAACAATTTGGGTGATCCCATGGCGCCGGAAGACACAATCACTTCGCGTTGTGCACGCAACGTCGCAGGGCTGGGGTTGCCGCCCTGTACCACATCAACGCCCACCACACGCCCGCCTTCCAAAACCAAACGGGTGGCCATGGTGTTGAGCATGACCGACAAGTTGGCGCGGTCGCGAATCGGCTTTAGATAAGCAATCGCGGTGGACGACCGCCGGGCATTCAGCTGCGTCAGCTGGTAATAGCCCAAACCATCCTGGGTTGCGCCATTGAAGTCGGGGTTGAACGGAATACCCAACTCTTGTCCAGCCTGAAAATAAGCTTCGCATATAGGCAAAGGGCTGATCGGATTTGACACCCCCAGAGGGCCCTCATAACCGTGGTAGCGGTTGGCAAAGCGCTGGTTATTTTCGGCCTTCTTGAAGTAGGGCAAGACGTCTTCGTAGCCCCAACCAGTAGCGCCCTCCTCGCTCACCCATTCATCGTAGTCGGCCGGCACACCGCGTGTATACAGCTGCGCATTGATAGAAGAACCACCGCCGATCACTTTCGCCTGGGTAAACCGCAAGACGCGGTTCTTCAGGTGTTTTTGCGGCACGGTATACCAACCCCAAGAGCCAATGCCCTTGGTCATTTTTGCGAAGCCGGCGGGCCAGTGGAAGAATGGGTGGCCATCGCTGCCGCCGGCTTCCAGCAACAGCACCTTGACCGAGGGGTCTTCGCTCAGGCGGCGGGCCAGGACACAGCCGGCCGATCCGCCGCCGGTGATGATGTAGTCAAAAGTCTGCGTTGTCATATACGGTGCTTTATTGAACGACGTTTTCTCGAATATGGGCGCCTACCCGTAAGCCTTGTGCCGCCACCGTCAAAGCCGGGTTGACGGCTGCCGATGATGGGAAGAAGCTGGAGTCCATGACATACAGATTGTCGTGGTCCCAGGCTTTGCACAGCGGATCCAGGGCCGACGTGGCGGCATCGCTACCAAAACGAACGGTGCCGCACTGGTGCGAAACCACATCCGTTCCAAACGGTGCCGACAAGACAATCGGGTAGCCTGTGGCACGCAATATTTCTTTGCATTTGGCCACCCAACGGTGGTGGGTTTGCATATTGCTGCGCTGCCAGTGCAGGTTGATAGCGCCATCGGGTCGGATCGTAATACGGCTATCGGGATGCGGCAGGTCTTCGCTTTGTGCATACCAATCGACACTGTGATTTGCCAGCGCAGCACGGACAAAACGCGGCACACTACCGAGTGCACCGCGCAGCATCGGCTCTTTGATCTTGCCCAGCAACTGCAAGCTGCCCAGTGGCATATCGCCGGCACTTTCACCAAAATAATAGTCGTGCACTGCCAAGGTTTTGGGGAAGTGGGTCTTGTTGGTCTTGAACGGATGCACGGCCATCAACGCACTGGTGTTGTGGGTCATATAGTGGCGCCCCACCACGTCTGCGCTATTGGCGAGTCCACGTGGGTTACTGGCATTGGCAGAGCGCAGCAACAGCGCGGCCGAGTTGATGGCGCCGGCACTGACCACAAAGGTGTGCGCAACAATCCGCTGGCGCACGCCGTTGACGTTGACCACGGCGGCCACTACTTTGCGGCCAGATGCATCGGTCTCGAGTTTTTCTACCAAGGCGTTGGTCATGAGCTCAATATTGCTGCTGCGCCGGGCCGGTGCAATCAGCTTGATTTCAGCATCCCCTTTGGCGTTGATTTTGCAAGGAAATGCGTCGCAGTTAGCGCAACGCTGGCAGGTTCCCTGGGGGCCATAATCGACGGCACTGGGCATGGGAAAAGGCTGCAATCCCTGTGCGCGCAGTTTGCCAGCGATGGCATCAATCACCGGCTCATGGGGAATCGGCGCGTGGGCATAGGGCGTACTGCGCGGCGGGTCGCTCGGGTCGGTCCCGGCCTGACCGCGCACGCCGAAGATCTGTTCGGCTTGGCCATACCAGGGCTCCAGTTCCTGGTAGCGGACAGGCCAGGCCGGCGAGACGCCTTCCGGGTGTTGCAGCGCCTCAAAGTCTTTCTCGCGGAAGCGGAACATCGCCGTGCCGTAAAACTTAGTGCTGCCACCAACAAAATAAAACATGCCGGGCTGAAAAGCGCGGCCATCGGCATACCAGGTCTCCTTGGTGTGGTAGCGGCGCTCACAAAACACCTGCTCGGGATCCCAGTTTTGGGCTTCGCGCGGCAACATAGGCCCACGCTCGAGAATCAGGACCTGGGCCTGGGTTCCGGCCAGTTGCAGGGCGACCGAGCCGCCGCCCACCCCCGACCCAATAATGACGACGTCGTAAGCACGCATGTCTATTCCTTATGCAATCAGCGTTTCTGATTTCACATCAAAACAGACCAGCTTGGTGATATCCACGGTAAATTGTGTTTCCCGTCCGACAGACAAAGCAATGTCGGGGTCCAGCGTCGCGGTGAATTCATGGCCGCCGAAGTTCAATAACGCCAAGGTTTCTGCACCGGTCGGCTCGGTGACTTCGATCTTGGCACTGAAGGTGCGCTGCAGTCCCTTCTGGGCCAAGCTGGCATTGGGCAGATTGATGGTCTCCGGGCGAATGCCGGCAATCACTTCCTGGCCCAGGTAGGGCCGGAGGTAGGCAAACTGCTTTGCCAATGGCAGCACAATTTTGTCCCCGTTGCCCGCTTGGAACGCCAAGGCAATTTCGCCGGCAGCGTCGACCACCTGGGCGCGTGCCAGGTTCATGCGGGGCGACCCCATAAAACCGGCCACGAAGGTATTTGCCGGACGGTTATAGACCTCGTGGGGCGTGCCCAATTGCTGCACCACGCCGCCCTTCATAACTGCGATGCGGGTGGCCAGCGTCATCGCCTCGATCTGGTCGTGGGTCACATAGACAATCGTCGACTTGAGGCGCTGATGCAGTTTTTTAATTTCCGTGCGCATATCCAGACGCAACTGGGCATCCAGATTCGAGAGCGGCTCATCGAACAGATACAACTTGGGTTCGCGCGCCAAAGCGCGGCCAATCGCCACCCGCTGACGCTGGCCACCCGACAGTTGGCGCGGCTTGCGGTCCAACAAATGCTCGATTTGCAGCAGCTTTGCAACGCCCTTTACGCGCTCGGCGCGGGTCGATTTATCGACTTTGCGCATTTCCAAAGGAAACTGAATATTCTGGGCTACCGTCATATTCGGATACAGAGCGTAGGACTGAAACACCATCGAGATATCGCGCGCTGCCGGTGCCACCTGGGTGATGTCCTGGTCATCCAGCTTGAGTGCGCCGCCGGTGGGCGCCTCCAGGCCTGCGATGATGTTCATCAGGGTGCTCTTGCCGCAGCCACTGGGGCCGACCAGAACCAGGAACTCGCCGTCTTTCAATGCAATCGAGACGTCGTGAAGAATATGCACCGGTCCAAAGCTTTTTTGAATATGGACCAAATCGAGTGAAGCCATTTTTTACCCCTTGACTGAACCGGCCATCAGACCGCGAACAAAATATTTACCAGAGACCAAATACACCACCAAGGTCGGTATGGCCGCGATGAAAGCACCGGCAAAGTGCACGTTGTATTCCTTGACACCGGTGGATGCACTCACCAGGTTGTTCAGGGCAACCGTGAGCGGGAATGAGGTGTAGTCGCTGAAAGACGCGCCAAACAAGAACTCGTTCCAGATATTGGTGAACTGCCAGATCACGGTGACCACAATAATCGGCGCACTGTTGGGTAGCAAAATCCGGTGCAAGACCCCAAAGAAGCCTGCGCCATCCATGCGTGCCGAACGCACCAGCTCATTGGGAAAGGCCGCGTAGTAGTTGCGAAAGAAGAGGGTCGTAAAGCCTATGCCGTAGACCGTATTCACAAAGATCAATCCTTTTACGGTGCCCGCCAACCCCAGGAAGCCCAACGTCTTGGCCATTGGAATCAGCACGATCTGAAACGGAATAAATACCGAAAACAACATCGCGGCAAACAAGGTGTTGGCAAAGCGGAACGTGAACTGCGTCAGGATGTAGCCATTCATGGCACCAATCAGCGTCGACAGGATCACACTCGGAATCACCAACAAAAACGAGTTGATGAAATAGGGCTTTAGTCCGGTGGCCTGCACACCAATCTGCGATTTGCTCCAGGCCATCAGCCACGGCTCAATGGTCCAGTCAATCGGCAAGGCCATCAGATTGCCATTGCGAATTTCGTCCAGCGGCTTGAGCGAGTTCACCACCATTACGTAAACTGGCAGTATGAAGGCAAAAGCTGTAATGATCAGGATCAGATACAGCGCCACGCGCGCCACCTGACCCACGGGGGTTTTATCCATGATTGCCCTTTCGGAGTTCGCTATAAAGGTAAGGCAGCACAACCACGGCAATGCCGATCAGCATCAATACCGAGCTGGCGGCACCCACAGCCATTTCATTGCGGGTGAAGGTGTACTGGTACATAAACACCGAAGGCAACCACGTTGATCGGCCGGGTCCGCCATTGGTCAAGGCAATCACCAGGTCGTAACTCTTGATGGCCATGTGTGCCAGGATCACAAAGGCCGAGATGAACACCGGTCCGAGCTGCGGAATAATGATGCGGTAGTAAATCTGAAAGGGCGATGCACCATCGAGTCGCGCGGCGTTGATTTGTTCACCGTCGACCCCTCGCAAGCCGGCCAGAAACATGGCCATGACAAAGCCTGTGGTTTGCCAAACGGCGGCAATAATGACGCAATAAATCGCCATGTCTGCGTCTTTGATCCAGCCAAAAGCAAAGTGCTCCCAGCCCAGCGTATGCAATGTGTGCTCCAGGCCGACACCGGGGTCGAGCAGCCACTTCCATGCCGTGCCGGTGACGATAAAGGACAGCGCCATGGGATACAAAAAAATCGATCGAAAACCACTTTCGGCACGGACTTTCTGGTCAATCAAAATAGCCAGTGCCAAGCCCAGTGCCATCGCAATTGCGATGTACAAACTGGCGAAGACCCACAAATTATTCAGCGAAACGCCCCAATTTTCCAAACCAAAAAGGCGCGCATAAGCAGCTGTACCGCTCCACTCCAGACTGGGCAAAATAGTCGATGCTGTGAAGGATAAATACACCGTAAACACGATGTATCCGTAGACGCATACCAGCACCAGCAAGGCACTCGGTGTGATCAATAGCTTCGGTAGCCAACCTGCTTTCATAGCATGTTCTCCATATTTATCTTTGGGACAGACAGAGGCCGGCGACAAGGCCCCCGTCTGCCGTGCTCAAGGCACTTAGTTTTTGGCTGCAGAAGCCATTTCTGCGGCGGCTTTCTTGGAATCTATCTGGCCATTGAACTGGCGTGTGATGACGTCATAGAAAGCGTTCTTGATGGACGCCGGAACAGCATGTCCGTGCGCCACTGAACCGAGCAATTTGCCCGACTTATTGGCTTCTGCCAGGTCCTTGATGGCTTTCTTGCCGCAATCGTCAAAGGCGGTGTCTGGCACATCGGTACGGGCCGGAGCGGAACCCTTCACTACGTTAAAAGCCGATTGGAAGCCGGGTTCCAGAATCGCAGTCGCCAGCTTGTTCTGTGCCGCCACTTTATCGGCGCCAACTTTGAACAGCGCAAATTGGTCGGCATTGAACGTCACAGCACCTTGGGTTCCAGGAATGCGAAAGCAGGCAAAGTCTTTCATGGCCACTTTCTTGGCACCAACAAACTCGCCCTTGGCCCAGTCACCCATGATTTGGAAACCGGCTTTACCGCTGATCACCATGCCACTTGCAACGTTCCAATCGCGGCCCGAGAAATCTTTGTCAACGTATTTGCGCAGCTGAGACATGCGATCGAATGCCTTCACCATTTCCGGGGAATTCAGGGCTTTAGGGTCCAGGTCAATGAACGCCTTTTTGTAAAACTCTACGCCGCCGGCGGACAATGCCACGCCGTCAAACACAGTGGCTTCTTGCCAGGGTTGGCCTCCATGGGCCAAGCCGATGAAGCCGGCTTTTTGCACTTTGTCCAGATCGGCAATGAACGCCTCCCAGGTCTTGGGCTCTTCTTTGATACCGGCCTTGGCCAGTACTTCCTTATTGGCCCAGACCCAATTGGTGGAGTGCACATTCACGGGAGCAGCGACCCACTTGCCGTTGTACTTAGAGAATTTTTGCAGGGCCAGCGGCACGGTTTTGTCCCAGCCTTCTTTGGCTGCAATCGCGTTCAGGTCGGTCAGCACGCCTTGCTTGGCCCAGTCCTGAATGTCAAAGCCCAGCATTTGCACGGCCGTGGGTGGATTGCCCGAGGTCACGCGGGCCCGCACTGCAGTCATGGCCTGTTCGCCACCACCACCGGCCACTGGCATGTCGTTCCATTTCACGCCCTGTTTTTCCAGATTGCTTTTGAGTACGCCCAGCGCAGCGGCTTCGCCACCGGCGGTCCACCAATGCAATACTTCGACCGACTCTTCGGCCATAACCGGCGCCGCGAAAGCGGCTGCAACCAAAAGTCCCAATACTTGCTTCTTCATTTGCGATCTCCTGCTAGTTTTAAATGTGCGACGCCACGCCAGCGCACGCATGTTTGCCACGGTGTGGCGTTTATCCGTCGGGACCCGCGCAGTCCACTGGCGCGCCCGACGAATGGGTTGGCATCAGCGCGGCACGTACCAATCAGTGCGTGGGCCCAGATGCATCTGTAGGGTTTTGGTCTCGGTGTAATCCTCGGTCGCAAAGCGGCCCAGTTCCCGTCCGATACCGCTCTCGTGGTAGCCACCAAAAGGCAATTCAGCATGCCCTTCAAGAAAGGTGTTAACCCAAATCGTGCCTGCTTTTATGCGGCGTGCGGCGGTCAGACAGGTGGTGAAGTCCTGGCTCCAGACAGCCGCCGATAGACCGTACAAAGTGCCATTGGCCAATGCCACGGCGTCGTCCAGATCTTTGAAAGTCAGCACGGCCAGCACCGGCCCAAAGACTTCTTCCTGGGCGATCGCCATGTCGGGCTTGACGCCGGTTACCACGGTCGGCTCAACGTACATACCGGTGCCTTCAATGCGCGCGCCGCCCAAGGCAATGTGTGCGCCTGCCGACTTGGCAGCATCGATGTGCGACAGAATGGTTTCCAACTGTTTATCGGTGGTGATAGCGCCCACTTGGACACCGTCAACCAGGGGGTCGCCCACCTTCACCCGGCGCGAGCGCTCGACCACCGCCGCTGTGAATTTTTCTGCGATGCTTTCCTGCACCAGAATGCGACTGCCGCTGTTGCAGCACTGGCCGGCATTGAAATAAATCCCATACACGGCAGCGTCCACGGCGGCATCCCAATCGCAATCCGCGAAAATAATTTGAGGGTTCTTGCCACCCAGCTCCATCGACACTTTCTTCAGAGTGGCAGCCGACTTCGCGGCGGCAGCCTTGCCGACCGCGGTGGATCCGGTGAACGACAGCATGTCCACATCGGGGTGCGTCACCATGACATCGCCAATCACGCTGCCGCGTCCGACCAGAATGTTGACAGCGCCCGCAGGCACGCCGGCATCGATCAAGATCTGGCCCAGCATCACGGTGGTGCCCGAAGTCACTTCTGCCGGCTTCACCACGGCAGTACAACCGGCGGCCATCGCAAACGGCAGCTTCTGGCTGACGATCAGAAAGGGGAAGTTCCAGGGCGTAATGACGCTCACGACGCCAATCGGGTCGCGCAAGACGACGCCCAGGGTGTTTTCACCCAAGGTGTTGTAGCTGTCGCCATGTAGATTGCGCGCCAGTGTGGCGGCGTACTGCCAGAGGTCGGCCGAACCTTCAATTTCTGCCAATGCCTGGGCCAGCGGTTTGCCGTTTTCCAATGTTTCCATTTCGGCCAGGGCCTGCTTGCGCTCCAAAATCAGGTCGCCGACTTTGCGCAATACCTTGGCGCGGTCGGCACCCGTCATACGGGGCCAAGCACCGTGGTCGAAGGCCTGGCGAGCGGCCGCGATGGCGCGCTCGGCGTCGGCCACACCGGCCTGGGCATAGACCGCTACCACGGTGTCGTGGGCCGGCGATTTGCGCTCCAGAATGGCGCCATCGGCAGCGTCGGACCATGCACCATCGATCAACAATTTTCCCTGAAATGCGGCACGGGATGCCAGTTGACTGGCAGTAAGCGGAGTAGACATAGGGTTCCTTGGTTTGGATTTAAATATTCAGCGGCCAGCGTATGCGGCCTTGCGTTTTTCTTTGAAGCTGGCAATGCCCTCTTTGGCATCCTGGGTGCTGGCAGCCAAGGCGCCTGCCATGGCCTCCAGCACCGCATCCCGGTCTTCGCCGGTCGCAGCGTTCACCAATTGTTTGGTGAGTTGCAGGGAAACCGGTGCTTTGGTCGCCATATCAGCGGCCAACGCCCGGGCCCGTTCCAGCAAGCCTTCCGCCGCAACCACTTCATGGACCAGACCCGACTGCAGCGCTTGCGACGCATACAGCCGCTGGCCGCTGATGGCCAGGTATTTGGTCTGGCTGCCGCCAATCAGGCGCACCATGCGCTGCGACCCGGACCAGCCCGGGCAGGTGGCAATCGAGGCCTCGGGCAAGGCGTATTGGGCGGCGGATGTGGCGATGCGAATGTCGGCACAAATCGCCAATTCGAGACCACCGCCAAAAGCATGGCCATTGATTGCCGCGATCACCGGTTGGCGCAGACGTGCCCACTGATCAAACACCTGGTGGCCGCGCTTGACCCAGCGGCGCCACATGTCCAGCGCGTCCAGTGCGGCCCACTCGGTGATATCGGCGCCGACACAAAACGCCCGGCCTCCGGCACCCGTCAGAATTACCACGCGCACCGATGGGTCGGCCTCAATAGCGCGGGCATGCACCTCAAGTGCGTCCAGCATGGCTGGGGTGAGCGTGTTGAGTTTGTGTTCCCGATTCAGCGTGACGAAGCAAATATCGCCTTCGTGCTGGCGTTGCACCAGTTCGTTGTCGGTGTTGTTGTGGGTGGCCATCGTTCAATTCCCTGTATGCAGTTGCAGGCCCATAGGGGCATCGGTGAAAATGCGTGCGTCCATCAACTTCAGCGCAGGGCTGACCCGCAAAGCAATTTCGGATTGGTCCAGCACGTCGCGTTGCAGGTCTACGCCCGGGGCAATTTCGGTCACGGTCAGTCCGTCGGACTCCAGGCTGATTACACAGCGTTCGGTGATGTAGGTCACTTGCTGCTGGCGCTGGCGCCCCACCACGCCACTGAAAGTAATGTGTTCACTGGTCTTGACGAACTTGCGGGTTTTGCCCTCTTTCAGAATCGCTAGCCGGCCGTTGCCAACCTCGAGTTGTGCGCCGGCCGTAAAGAAGCCGGAAAACACGATGTTGCGGGCATGTGCCGTAATGTCTACAAAACCGCCGCAACCTGCGGTCAGATACGGCTTGGCGCCCAGCTTGGAGACGTTCACACTGCCGTTTTCGTCTACTTGCAGGAAAGACAATAAGGTGGTGTCAAAACCTGCGCCCTGAAAGTAAGTGAACTGGTTGCTCGACGCCATAATGGCATCGGCGTTGGAGGCGCAGCCAAAGGCAAACCCAAGCAGTGGCATGCCGCCGACGGCGCCCTGCTCAATCGCCCAGGTGACTTCGCCATGCAAGCCCTCTTCCAACAGAATGCGCGGCACATTGGCTGAAATGCCAAAACCGAGATTGACGGCCGAGCCTTCTTTGAGCGCCATGGCGGCACGCCGTGCAATTACTTTTTCGGCACTGAAAACCTGGTTTTCAAAGGTGCTGAGCGGCTGTTGAATCTCGCCGCTGATAGCGGGGTCATAGTCTGTTTGGGTGGTTTGCCATTGCGCAGGGTCAACCACAATATAGTCCACCAGATTGCACGGAACGCGCACATCGTGTGGACGCAAACTGCCGGCCTTTACCACCCGCTTTACTTGCGCAATGACGATGCCGCCATTGTTACGCGCAGCCAGTGCCTGGTCCAACCCACCCAACAAAGCACCCTCGTGCTCATAGGTGAGATTGCCTTTTTCGTCGGCCGTGGTGGCGCGAATGATGGCCACCTGCGGCACGATGGCCGGAAAGTACAACCACTCTTTGCCGTCAAAGACCTCCTTGCGCACAACCGGCCGTGCCGCACCCTGGGCGTTCATGGCACAGCCTTGCTGTGCCGGATCGACAAAGGTTCCAACGCCAACCTGTGTTAGCACGCCTGGGCGCCTGGCGGCGGCGTCACGGTGCATGTCAAACATGATGCCGCTGGGAATGTTGTAGGCAGCGACCTGATTGTCCACAATCATTTTCCAAATCGCGGGCATTGGCAAAGACGAGGGACCACTCGGGTACGAGCCACCCAAAATGCGCGACAGCAACCCGGGCTTGGCAATGTGGTCGATTCCCTTGATGCCATACATGTCACCGGCCGCAATCGGGTTCAGCGTGGTGATGTTGCGCGGTGCACCTTCTTCGTCAAATCGCTCACCAATGCCCTTCAACACCAGATCCGGGCAACCCAGACCGCTGCTGGAGCTGATGCTCACTACGTCGTTGTCGCGAATCAGGGCAGCGGCTTGGCGCGCCGTTATCACTTTGTTTCTCATGCGTTTTCTCGATTCTGTTGGGTTGCGGCGTGCTTGTTATGCGCGGACCGCGAGTACTTGCTTCTGCCCGGTTTCACAGGCTTTCACCACAGCCAGGGCACCGACCAGTGAGCGCACACCATCGTCCGCACTGGCAGCCGCCTGGCCCTGCCCCCGCAGTGCCGCACAGAATGCGGCGACCCCGCGTCCATACAGGCTCTCGTGCTCCACCGGAATCACGCGTTCGCCTTCGGCGTTGCGCAACACCACTTCGCCGACCGGCTGTTGCGTCATCACATTGCGACCTATCAGTGAGCCACGCTCCCCGTGGTATTCGATGCCAGTACCGGCGTGGGCTACTGTGAATGCATCGTGTATTTGTGCCAGCACGCCATTGTCAAAACGCAGCACCGCCATCACGCCGTCGGCCAAGCCGTGCTGACCCATCGAGGCGGTTTGCGTCATACCGGTAACTTCGGTGATTTCGCTCTCCAAGGTGTAGCGCAGGGTGTCGACGTCGTGCACCGTGATATCCAGAATGACACCACCGCCAGCCTGCGGTTTTTCAATGCGCCAGCCCTGCAAATGGGGCGGCAGATAAACCGCGTGAAAGACCCGCGCAAACAGCGGCTTTCCAATTGCACCGGCTTGAATCAGGGAACGCATCGTGCGGTGCGTAGCCGCATTGCGCAGATGGTGATTGGTGGCCATCAGCACCCCGGATTTTTCGCAGGCAGCGACCATTTCCAGCGCATCGGCTTCGCTTAATGCCAGCGGCTTTTCACACAGTACGTGCTTGCCCGCGGCGGCCGCTGCAAGCACTTGCGCGCGGTGCAACTCATTGGTGGTGCTGATGTACACCGCCTGCACCTGGGGGTCCGCCAGCAACGCCGCAACGCTGTCATATGCCATCGGTATATCGCACTGTGCTGCAAAGCTTTTCGCGCGCTCCAGGCTGCTGCTGGCAACCGCATGCACGCGGTGCCCTGCTTGGGACCGAATGGCCGCCACCATGTGTTCGCGGGCGATGGTACTGGCACCAATCAGCCCCCAGCCAGTGATCGTTTCTTGGTTCATTTTAGTTTTTACCGTATGCTTGTTGGAACGTTGCAATGTGTGGATTATTGGAACGTTCCAAACGTATTGCAATAGGCAAATCCAAAACCTAGGGAAAACACCAATAAACTATGGCCACCCGACCTCAGACAAACCGACCGGCAGCGGTGCGAACCATCACGATTGTGGATGTTGCAGCGGAAGCCAATGTGTCCAAATCCACCGTTTCGCTGGTACTCAAAGGCAGCCCATTGATAAAAGGTGAAACCGCAGATCGGGTGAAAGAGGCAGCCCAGAAACTCGGCTACGTCTACAACCGCAGGGCCGGCGAATTGCGCGGCAATGCGTCGAACGCAATTGGGGTGGTAATTAACGATTTGATGAATCCGTTTTTCGCCGAAGTGCTGGTTGGCATTGAGCAAAAATTGGTGGATGCGGGCTATGTTGTGCTCATGGCCCACACCCGCGAAGACGTGACTTTGCAAGACAAAGTGCTGCAGTCCATGCGTGAGCAGAATGCGGCTGGGATTATGCTGTGTCCGGCACTCAACACCCCCCGATCGGTACTTCAAACAATTCAGGATTGGGGCATTCCACTCACCGTTTTTGTACGCAATCTGGGTGCTGGCAGTTACGACTTTGCCGGGTCTGATAGCGAAGAGGGCGTGTTTCTGGCAACCACCCATTTACTCCAATGCGGACACCAACAAGTGGCTTTTCTCGGCGGTCAAAAGGGCGTTGTATTTACCCAGCGGCTGGCAGGCTACAAGAAAGCGCTGCTGGCGAAGGGATTGAAGTTTTCCGAAAACCTGGTGTTCAATGCGAACCCCAGCCGGACCGGCGGCTATGAAGCCATGAACGCGTTATTGCAAGACCAGCCCGGACTCAGGGCAGCCGTCAGCTACAACGATGTCGTAGCGTTCGGCGCGCTGTCGGCACTGGGGGAAAAAGGCCTGCGTGCGGGCACTGACTTTGCACTGTTTGGCTTCGACAACATTCTGGACACGGCACACTCCAATCCACCGCTCAGCACAGTCGACGTCAACCCCGGCGCACTGGGGGCGCACGCAGCGGCGATTTTGCTGCAGCGGATCCAGGAGCCAGACAGCAAGCGTCTGGTCTACACCGCCGCACCCCGGCTGGTGTTGCGCCAAACCGCCTGAAATATTTGTACCGACGCCGTGTGGGTCAGGGCAACGGCGGTGCGCAGCTCGAACCGAATACGGACACCGCGATGCCCCACCACGTGTGTCAAACCTTGACTATTTCCCACCCACCCCACACCGCCAGCAACACCAGAATCGGCCACGATTTGAGGCACAACTTCAGATCAACCGTGCTGGGCATGCACATCACCAAAATCGGCGCGGTGACCGCCCAGCGCTGAAAGTCCGATACCTGGAGCGCCCACCCCTGCGCGCTGGGCGCTGCCACCATGAGCCCTGCAACGGCAAGCAACGGGGCCAAGCCAATAAACACCGCGTTGTACCAGCACAAATTGACAAAGCCGACGGAACCCAAAATCCACTGATCGTGGGCCACCCGGCGCGGCCAGAGGGAAATGGATCGCGGCTTGCCATTCAGAATCAAACCGATGGCGAGATGCAGGAACTCGTGCACAAACGTGCCGGGAAGCAAGAGAATCGCACGCACCAACGGATGGGGCAACAGCCATTTGAGCAACTGCCCCACGACCCAGGCCGGCACCTGGTAGAGCAAGGCGAACACCAGCGCATCGGTAGACACGACCGCCACAACCGCTTTCAAACCTCGGCCCAACGTGCTTTGATTTCCAAAATGGCGGGCAGCTGCGCAATGAACAACGGAACCAGATCAGGGTCAAAGTGCTGGCCGGCTTCCGACGCCAGCAACGCCACCGCCTGCTCTACCGACCAGGCTTTTTTGTAAGGCCGGTCACTGGTCAGTGCATCAAATACGTCGCAAATCGCGACGATCCGTGCACCAATCGGAATGGCGTCACCGCTGATCTGAAACGGGTAGCCCTTGCCATTCCATTTTTCGTGGTGATACAGCGAGACCAAGCGCGCCAGTTGCAATAAGTCGGAGCTGTGCGCACCAATAATCTCCGCGCCCATTTCTGGGTGCTTGCGCATAACCGCCCATTCATCGTCCGTGAGTGGCCCGGCCTTGAGCAAAATGCTATCGGGAATGCCAATTTTCCCGACATCGTGCATCGGCGCGGCATTCAGCAAATCCTCGGCCTCTTTGTCGGACAAACCGGCTGCTTTGGCGAGTATTTGCGCGTAATGACTCATGCGAATCACGTGCAGGCCCGTTTCATTGTCTTTGTACTCGGCCGCGCGCCCCAGTGTTTGCACAATTTCCAGCCGTGATTGCACTAGATCGCCAACCCGGACCAAAGACAAATGCGTGCGCACGCGGGCCCGAACGATCACCGGGCTGACAGGTTTGGTAACGTAATCGACCGCCCCTGCAGAGAAGCCCTCGGCTTCGTCGCGCTCGTCACTGAGTGCGGTGACAAATATGACCGGAATAGCGCAGAGGCTGGCGTCGGCCTTCAGCGATCGGCAGACCGTGATACCGCTCATGCCGGGCATCATCACGTCCAACAAAATCAGGTCGGGTTTTTCTTGTTGCGCAAGTTGCAAGGCCTTCTCGCCATCCCGCGCAAAGAGCAGGCGGTAGTCGTTGCCGAGTATCTGCTTGAGGACTTGCAGATTGGTCGGCTCATCGTCAACCAACAACAGTTTGGGACGCGCATCCTTTGGGGTCGCACTCAACATGATCAAACGCCCTCCTGGCCGGGCAATGCCGTGGCCAATAGTTTCTGAACGATGCCGATTGCGGCATCAAAGTTAAACTCATTGAGTGCCGTTTGTAGCGCACTCCGGAGCTCCGTTGGGAGTGCCGCGCCAATCCGCAGCGCCGCATCATCGGCCAACTCACCACGCTGCAAATGGTGCAGCAAAGTATCCAAATCGGCAGCGGAAACGCGCACCGCTGCCGCCCCCGGCGGATGCGCGTCGATCGGCGATGCAGCCCCGGACGGAGGCGCCGGAAAGGTGGTTTGCAAGTGCACAATTTCGGCATCCAGGGCGTCCCAATCGGACATTTCAATGGTGCCGGCTTTCGCCCTGCGTTCCAATTCATTGGCCAGCTTCTCAAGCTTTGGCAACGCCAGATTGGCAGCGACACCCCGCACACGGTGGGCCGTGGCGCGGTAGTCGCTAACCTGCAGCCGCAGCGCCGGTAAACTGGCAGCGGTGTCGTGGACGAATTTGGTAATTTCTCTGATCAGAATATCCCGGTCACCCCACAGATTCAGCCCTTGCGCCCAGTCTACGTCAGCGGCATCCAGCGTGGTTTTCATGGCGGCGTCCGGCGCCTGTACGGAATTCACAACAGATGGCATGTGCCCGGTCACACGGGCAATTTCTGCCAGTAGTTTTCCGAATTCAATGGGTTTGACGGCAAAGCCATTCATTCCAGCATCTTGCGTGGCAACGCGATCTTCTTCCAGCACACTGGCCGTCAGGGCGACGATGGGAACCGGTGGGCGCTGCGTTTGCGACTCAAATCGGCGGATTTCACGGGAGGCCGCCAAGCCGTCCATTTGCGGCATTTGGACGTCCATCAAAATTACATCGAAAGGCGCCGCCAGTGCCTGGCGAACCACCTCAAGACCGTTCGCGGCAGTGCGAATCCGATGGCCCAGTTGTCCCAGGCGAAGTTGCAAAAGTTCCAGATTTTGGGGAACGTCGTCGGCAATCAGAATGTCCAGACTGGGAAGCGCCAGCGTCGCCACGTTGGCAACCGGCTGCGGCGGCTTGCCCGCGGGCAGTGGCAGTTGAACCCAAAAACGGCTGCCCACCCCAAGCGAGCTTTCGACCCCGATGTGCCCGCCCATTAACTCGACGAACTGGCGCGCAATGGTGGTGCCCAGACCGGTCCCGCCAAAGCGCCGCGTCATGGACGGATCGGCCTGCGCAAACGGGTCGAATATGCGGTCCAGGCGGTCTTCGGAAATACCAATGCCGGTGTCGGCAACACTGATTTCAAGCAGGTCACCGTGCTGCTTAAGCGCCAGGCATACGCTGCCGGCTTCGGTGAATTTGATGGCATTTCCGAGCAAGTTCAATAGGATTTGCTGAATCCGCAGGGCGTCGCCCTGGAAGTAGTCGCCTACCTCGGCGGGATAATCCAGGGTCAGTGTAAGACCGCGTTTTTGCGCACCCAAACGCAAGGTTGCAAGCAACTCCTTGCAGATTTCACGCAATGAGAAATCACGAATCTCCAGCTCTACGGCACCGTGCTCCAGTTTGGCGGTATCCAAAATGTCGTTCAAGAGGTTGAGTAGCGAGCGGGCGGAGCGGTTGACGGTTGTCAGATGGCCGTGCTGCGCATCGGTCAGCTGGCTTTCCAGAAGCACTTCGGTGAAGCCAATAATGGCGTTCATTGGTGTGCGGATTTCGTGGCTCATATTGGCCAAAAAAGTACTCTTGGCAATGGCCGCCTGCTCGGCTTTTTCTTTGGCGATGCGCAGGTCCATTTCCATGGCCCGGCGCTCTGACAAATCGGTGGCAAATTTGATAAAACGGCGTGGCTTGCCGTTGAAATCCAAAATGGGGTTGTAGGTACCCTGAATCCATATGTCCTTGCCCGCCTTCCCCCGGCGGTGAAAATCGCCGGTCACGAAGCGCCCTTCACGCAGGTCCTGCCAAAGTTGCCCATACGCAGGTGCTGCAACGTCTTCCGGGTAGCACAAAATACGGTGGTGCTGACCAATCAGCTCCTCTCTGGAATATCCACTCAGGGCGAGGAACTGCGTATTCACACTGACGATGATGCCATTCAGATCGAACTCAAGCACATTCAATGAACGCCGAAGCGCCGCCACAATGGCTTCAAACTCGGCGTGGCGCAGCTTGGAATCCGTGATGTCCAAAACCACGCCATCAATCCATTTGCGCCCCGTTGCGGCGTCCTGCAGCGCCGATGCCGTCTCGGAAGCCCAGCGCTCCTGGCCGGTGCGGTCAAGAATGCGGTATTCAAGCCCATAGCTTTGGTTGTCACGCAGGGCTTGTCGGACCACAGCCCGGGCGCGGTCGCGGTCGTCCGGGTGAATGATGTCTCGCACTTGCACCGATCCACTCAGGAAATCGGACGCGGTCCAACCGCTCATTTTTTCCACCGAATCGCTGATGAACTCAATTTGGGTGCGGTTCTGCTCCGTCAGGACACTGCGAAAAGTAACGCCAGGAATATTGCTGATCAAACTGCGGAACTTCTGCTCGCTGTCCCGCAATGCCGCTTCCATTTCCTTGGCCGCGCTGATATCTGTCACAACTCCGATATACAGCGACTCGCGATTGACCTCGGCCTTGCCGATGGCAAAACGAATGGGGAACTGCTGTGCGTTGCGATGGGTGGCCATCAAATTGCGTACTTTGGCAATGCCCACACTGTCGTTGACCGGCAGTCCGATATCCGGTGCCAAGGTGCGAATGCTTTGGCCCACCACCGCACTGGCCGACCAGCCGAATATTTTCTCAGCGGCGTGGTTGAACTCCAATATCTCGCCGGCATCGTTGAAGGTGATGATGCCGTCTACCGCTGTCGTAACAATCGCATGCAGGCGGGTTTCACTGGTTTGTTGGTCGAGCAGCAGTTGCTTGTAACGCAGCAGCGCGTTCACGGCAGCGGCAAGGACGCTGATGCACAGCGTGACCAGCGCGATGGTCAACGCCATGATGGTGGTCGTATCGGAACTGGCGTTGGCGGAATAGGCCGGATCGGCCTGACCAACAATCTTGGCGGCATGCATTGCCGTGTAATGCATGCCGGAAATGGCCCCGCCCAAAACGATGCCACTGAGGATCACGGCATAGCCGCTGCGTATCGTCCGGTTCCCACCAATTTTGAAACGAATCCACAAGGCCGCAATCGCCAACACCACCGCCACCACAATAGAAATGCCGAAGCCCAGCGGGTCGTAGCGCAACTGTGGGGCCATTTGCAAGGCCGCCATGCCGGTGTAGTGCATGACACCGATGCCAGCGCCAATCAGGGTTCCGCCGAGTGCGATATAGGCCAGGCTTTGCGACTTCCGGGACAGCACACGCAACGCAAAGAACGCCGCAAGCCAACTCGGAATCATGGACAACAGCGTAACCGCTGGGGCGTAATGCACGGTGGTGCACAGCTCGAACGCCAGCATCCCGATAAAGTGCATTGCCCAAACACCCGCTCCGAGGGAAAACGAGCCGGTTGCAATCGCCAGATTGCGCAGCGATTTTTGTGTCGTAGTTTGGGCCAGTCCCGCCAATTGCATGGCAATGACAGATGCAACGATGGCCATCGCTATCGATAAGCAGACCAACCAGGGCTGGTGTGTACCCTTGATCAGGAACTGTTCATCGAACGAAAACCACTGGTGTAGCGGATGCCAAACAGAAAGCCAAAATCCAAGCATAGTTTCTTAATTTTTATGGCCCCGCGACACGCAGGATTGGACGCACATCATACTTTCGAGTCGCTTCAATTCGCATTTTTTGAGAATTTCCAGCAGCATGCCACGCGGGGCCTGTCGCACCAGATTCGTGCGGAAATTACCGTGCAAATCACCAATCCGGCACAAATAATGCTTACATTGGTGCATGGCATTCGATATTGATATAGGCTTTATTTCCCATGCCGGCGTGCGCGCCAGCAACGAGGATTTCTGTGGCGCACTGTTACCCGAGGCAAGCCAAACCGGCATGGGCGCTATCGCCGCCATCGCGGATGGCGTCAGCCAGGGCGGCAAGGGCCGGGAGGCGGCCCAAACCACGGTGATCAGCGTGCTGCGGGACTACTACGGAACGCCTGAAACATGGAACCCCACGGTGGCGCTGGACCGCGTCATTGCAGCACAAAACGCCTGGCTGGCCGGCATTAACCGGCGCCGCAGCCCGGCGCTGGGAATGACCACGCTGACGGCATTGGTCATTCGCGGCCAGTCCTACACGCTGGCCCACGTCGGCGATACACGGGCCTATCTGCTGCGCGCCGGCGAGTTGCTTCAAATGACCAACGATCACACCGTTGAACATCCCGATTTTCATCACCAGTTGCTGCGCGCTGTGGGCTTCGAGGACCGTATCGCAGTGGACTACACCCAGGGTGACGTACAGCGTGGCGACGTGTTTATTTTGCTGAGCGATGGCGTCCATGGCAGCTTGCGCCCACGCACCGTGCAGGGCATTGCGGAGCAAGCGGCATCGGCACAACAAGCGGCGCAGGACCTGGCGGATGCCGCCCGCAAAGCCGGCAGCCAAGACAATGTCACGGCCCTGGTGATTCGTGTAAAGGGGTTGCTCGACGCCTCGGCATCGGATGCCAGCCGGCGCATGAAAAATCTGCCGATTCCAGCGCGCCTGCAGGTTGGCAGCATGCTGGACGGTTTGCTGGTAACGGCGGTTGCGGCCGACAACGGTGTCAACGTGCTCTACCAGGTTCAGGACCCCAAAAGCCACAAACAGTTTGCCTTGAAAACACTGGTTCCAGCGCGCGGCCATGACCCGCAAGAGCGGGACATGCTGGCGCACGAGGGCTGGCTGGCGAGTCGCATGCGCTCCTCGGATGCCGCCCACTATTTGGTGCCCATCCACGACACGCTGCCCGATCAGCGGCCTTTTTCTGCCAGCTACCTTCTGTACGACTGGCAAAACGGAGAAACCTGCGCCGAGTGGCTGGCTCGCAAAGGGCCGCTGCAGGTGCCGCAGCTGGTACAGCTTGCAACACAGGCGCTCAAGGGGCTGATGCTGCTGCACCGCCAGGGGGTGGTGCACCGGGACATCAACCCGAATAATTTGCATCAGGGCGAGGATGGCGTTTTGCGCATTCTCGACTTGGGCGTTGCCCTGAGCGGACGAGAGCCTGCTGCCATGCGGGCCTTGCATGCGGGCACGCCAAGCTATATCAATCCCGAACAATGGGGCTTTAGCGTGCATCCGGAAAGCGCTGCATTGCAGCAGTTGCCCGACGCCCGCAGCGATTTGTTCGCACTCGGCGTAACGCTGTATCAGCTGCTGACCGGGCGCCTGCCCTACGGCGCCGTATTGCCTTACCAGGTGGGCCGTTACCACCGCGACCCGGTGCCACCCAGCCGTTCTCGGCCCGATATCCCCATCTGGTTAGACCACCTTATATTGAAGGCGGTTGCGCGCGAGCAGCGCCAGCGCTTTGAGACCGGCGAAGAGTTCTTGCTGGCAATAGAGCGCGGCGCAGCCCGGCCCCTGCCCGCCCCAACGACCACGCCGCTGCTGCTGCGCAACCCGGTTGCGGTTTGGAAAATGGCCCTGTTGGTGTCTTTGTTGTTCAACGCTGTATTGATTTACTGGCTGCTGTTCTTGCCTCGCTAAAACCACCAAGCGACTTTGATTGGCCACGGGCGCGCAAGGTCCGGCATGAAACGTGCTTGAGATCGGGCACTCGCGGCCAATGAAGGCCCCTGGTTCGCCCTCCATCTGTGCACGGGCGAGCAGCAAGGACAACGGCGTCCTGTTCCGCCCTGCATCGCGCAGGGTTGTGCCCCCTCCTATTTGAACTTTGCTGCGAGTTTCCATGAACCAATTCCGCCTATTTTTGAAAGCAGGTCACGCCCCGACCCTTTGGGCCGCACTGACCTATTTCACTTTTTCATTTGCCATCTGGGTTATCAATGGGAGCATGGCGCCCTTCATCAGCGAAGCGTTGCACCTCAGCCAGGCCCAAAAGGGCGTGATGCTGTCGATTCCTATTTTTGCCGGGGCGCTATTGCGCTTCCCCTTGGGTCTGCTGGCGCAATACATTGGCCGCAAAAATGCCACCCTGGTAGAAATGGGCGGTATCGCAATAGCCATGGCCTATGGCTATTTCTTTGTTCAGACCTTCAACGACATCATTGCCATGGGCGTCTTGCTGGGCGTTGCCGGAGCCAGCTTCGGCGTCGCCATGTCGCTTGGCTCCGGCACTTTTCCGCCGCGCTACAAGGGGCTGGCCATGGGCATTGTGGGTGCCGGCAATGTGGGGACCGCCTTCGCGGCGTTGCTGGCTCCGCTGCTGGCACAACGCTATGGCTGGCAAACCGTCTACGGACTGGCGGCATTGAGCGTGGCGATTCCCGCTGCAGTCATGGTGATTTTTGCGCGAGAGCCACAAGACCTGCAAAGCCACGCCAAGCTGAAAGACCACCTGAGTTGCCTGTATGAAAAAGACGGCTGGGCTTTCAGCCTGATTTATATCGTAACTTTTGGCGGCTTCCTGGGGTTGGCAACGTTCCTCCCCAGCTACTTCTACGATCAATTCGGTGTGAGCAAAGTCCAGGCCGGGCAGCTCACCATGCTGGCAGCCTTTCTGGGCGCCGCCTTGCGCGTCGTCGGCGGCTGGCTGTCGGACCACTGGGGTGGTGTGAACACGCTGACCAGCGTTCTGGTCATCACCGCGCTATCGCTGGTCGGTTGCGGCTTTGCCGGCGGCTCCCTGACACTGACGATGCTGCTGTTCATGGTGTGCTTCTCCGCCTTGGGGGCCGGCAACGGCGCACTGTTTCAACTCGTGCCACTGCGCTGGCCTGCCACCACGGCAGTGGCGGGGTCCATGATTGGCGAGATCGGCGCCTTGGGCGGTGGCCTGATTCCCAATGCAATGGGTTTGTCCAAGCAATACGGCGGAACCTTCATGTGGGGATTTTTCGGGTTTGCGGGCGTCGCGGTTGCGATGCTGCTGTTGCTGCGAACCATGCAAATTCGCTGGACGCGAACCTGGGCCGAGAAAGGCGGTCGCGCACGCAGCGCACGGTAAACGAACTATGTCGATGTTGTCGCGTTTGAATCTGGCACACAAATTTCTCATACTCGGGACCATTGCGCTATGGGTGGCCGCTGCCCCCACCTGGCTTTACTTTCAAGACCAGTGGACCCAGTTGCAAACGGCCGGGCAAGAGGCGCAGGCCAGCGACATGGTGATTGCGCTGGACCGCCTGGTGCAGGTCACGCAGTCGCATCGCGGCCTGTCTGCCGCAGCGCTGAATGGCAACCAAACGCTGGCAATCCGGCGCCCCGGCATGCAAAAGAAGGTGGTCGAAGCGCTTGCGGCGCTTGACGCCGCCATACAGCAGGCCGGTGCTCCGGAGTCCATCCGCAGACAGTGGGATGACCTGAAGCAGCGCTGGGAAACGATTGATCAGCACCTGGCAAAGGTCGATATCAACGCCGCCGAAAGCACCCGCCTGCACACCCAAATGGTGCGGGGTTTGCTGGTATTGAACGAGCACATTCTGGCCGACTACGGACTCGCTCTGGACCCCGATGCTGACGCCTATTTCCTGATCATGGCGGCCTTGGTGAATGTGCCGGAACTAACCGAGAACCTGGGTGTCCTGCGGGCACTGGGGTCGGGTTTTTTAACCCAGCACGCCATCCCGCCCGAGGGCCGGGCAACGCTGCGTGCGCTGGCGACCCGCGTCACGCAAGTAAAAGAAGAATTAACGCGGAATTTGCGCCGCGCCAGCGATACCAATCCCGGCATTGACCATCTGTTGCAAGGCCCCGCCGAGACCCAGTTGGCAACCGTGGACAAGCTGCTGGAACTGGTCGACAAAGAACTGATCAACGCCAATGAAATCAGCTACCCTGCAGTGAATTATTTTGACGAATTCAGCCACTCCATTGATGGCCTGTACGCCTTCAATGGCATTGCCATGGAGCGCATGTCAGACATCCTGAAAGGCCGCGTCCACCATTTGCAAACCTCCATGTTGGTGGTAGCAAGCGTACTGGGGCTCGGCTTGGGTTTGGGCGTATTGATTGCAATCGCGTTCATGCGCAGTATTACGCTGCCCATACAGCAAGCGGTTGCCATTGCGGATGCGGTGGCACGGGGCAATCTTCAGATTGCGGTTCCGATCGAGGGCAACAACGAACTGGCCCAACTCATGCGGGCATTGGCGGCCATGCGCAGACAACTGGAATCGGTTGTGTTAACAGTTCGCAACAGCGCACACAACCTCGCCTACGCGAGCGCCGAAATTGCCAGCGGCAACCATGACTTGTCCCTGCGCACAGAAAACCAGGCCAGTACGCTGGAGCAAACTGCAGCCGCCATGGAAGAGTTGGGCGACACCGTCAACCGCAACGCCGAATCCGCCATCGCGGCCAACCAGTTGGCCGCCGAGGCCTCAAACATCGCCAATCTGGGAGGCGGTGTGGTGGCCGAGGTCGTGACGACAATGACGGGCATCACCGCTTCATCACGAAAAATTGCTGACATCATCAGTGTCATTGATGGCATTGCGTTTCAAACCAACATACTGGCTTTGAATGCGGCAGTGGAGGCCGCACGGGCAGGCGAACAAGGACGCGGTTTTGCCGTCGTAGCAGGCGAGGTGCGCAATCTTGCCAGCCGCAGCGCAGAAGCCGCCAAGGAAATCGCGCACCTCATCCACAACAGCGTAAGCCACGTTGAGCAAGGATCCGAATTGGTCACCAAGGCGGGCGACACCATGGCAGCCGTCGTGACCAGTATTCAAAAAGTAACATCGCTCATGCACGAAATCAGTTCGGCCAATTGGGCACAAAGCGCGGGCGTTTCCCAGATCGGTCAGGCCGTAACCCGGATGGACGCGGTGACGCAGCAAAATGCAGCATTGGTGGAACAAATGGCCGCCGCCGCCTCGAGTTTAAAAAATCAGGCAGACGACCTG
>Ga0228698_1000465_pt1 | contig 31542 bp, 31 predicted proteins | sample McNCre117_Aug_MG_FD_178015 | JGI IMG/M metagenome (GOLD analysis project Ga0228698, IMG submission 178015) | Freshwater microbial communities from McNutts Creek, Athens, Georgia, United States - 1-17_Aug_MG | ecosystem: Environmental > Aquatic > Freshwater > Creek | place: USA: Georgia...
CCCGCCCGCCACTTGTCAAAGCCGAACAGGACAAAAGCCCATGCGCTCAGCGCCACGCTCCAGCCGAGCAAAATCTGCCCCGGTCCGGCTGCATTCATCGCCGGCCGGACCTAAGGACCCGCAACGGGGATGACGAGATACTTGGTTGGAGGGCCCCGCCACTTTTCCCATGTGCCGGCCCAGTCAATCGGCTGCCCCTTGAAATCCACGTCACCCGCGGCCCCGCCACGGAAAGCGATCCGCGAACGGACCATCACCTTGGTGCCGACGGCGCCTGCCGTAATCGCCACCGAGCGGGTCACGGATACGCCGAGGTTATCCTCGAAGCAGAAGCCCGTCCAGGTTGCCCCGCCATCCGTGGAATACTCGGCATGGAGAAAACCGATCTTCTCGCCCCGGGCCCAGGTGTTGGCGGTGACGGAGACCGTCAGCGCGGTGCCGGCCTTGGCCACTGCAGGCCCGGTGATGATCACTTCCCGATCCGCGGCCGGCGCCGGGGTCGCCCCCAAGCCGACCCCCAAGACCATCCAGGCCAGGAGGCGCGCCAGACCGCGCCAGACCGGGAATCCCGCCTTGGACTGGAGCGCAGGGGTGTTTGAACGGAAGGGCATGGGTATATGCATTGCCGGACTATGTCGCTGACTTGAAACCGAGCCTCAATACAAAACTCACCGGCCCGGCCGGCCGGCTCACGACAGCGGCCCCTCCAGGTACCGCAGGCGGCGCGCACCGCTGCGGCCCTGCGCCCGCACCCGCGTCGCCGGTGAGCCGTAGGGCTGGCGGCGGTAGCCGCCACGATTGGGATCGGCCGCGCAGCTGATCTGGAAATCCTGCATGCGCTGGAAAACCCCGAGCAACTGCGCCGGGTCCGGGTAGTGGTCGAGCCCCGCCCGCTCGAGCGCGATGAGCAGCTCGTGCACGGCCTCGAGCGTGGACAGGCATCCCTCCACCGGCTGCTGCTTGATGATGTAGCGGCTCGGGGCCGAGGGCGTGAACATGATGCGCGGCAGCCGTTGCAGGCTCGGGCTCAGCCGCAGCATCTTGCGCGCCCCGCTCCACGTCGCGTCGAGCAGGAAGACCACGAGCCGCCGGGCGCCGAGCCGGGTGCCGAAGGCCGGCCCCTGCGCGGGCGCCGAGAGGTTCACCGCCTCGCGGCCGGGATAGAGCAGCACCGGATGATTTTGCGGATCATTGATCAGCGCCTGCACGGCCTCGTCGGCGTCGAAGCCCTTGCCCATGTGGATCTCGCTGTTTGGCAGGCAGAGGTGCGTGAGCCGGCCGGTGCCGGCCTTCTCCTCCTTGAATTCCTTCGGGTGCATCAGGAAAACGAAGCGCGTGCGCGTCGCCATCGGCCGCAGCGACGCGCACCAGCACAGCGGCTGCGGCCAGAAGCACCTGTAGCACATCACCCTCATGTCCGGCGGCCCGCGGTGCCCGCACCGGGCGCGCTCCGGGCGGAAATCATCACAAAAATTTTATGCCCTCCGGCCTGATCCATGCGGCCAGTCTTGGCCGATGGGCCGCGGGATCGACGCAAATCTTGCATCCCCGGACAAATCCATGCCGGTTGCATTGAGTGACCTTGTCACCCGCCGGAGGAGGGTGCATTTTGCCCGGGTGCTGCTCTTCAAGCGAATCCTGGATTTCAAGCAGGCGACCCTGGCCCGGTTGCGCGACAAGCGCAAAGGCGTCCGCCATCCCGTCGGTCCGGGCTTCCCGCTGAAGGGGACGCTCAGCCTCCGCGGGCTTGAATCCGTCAGCTGCGATTGGTCCGGCTCGGTGACCAACCTCTCCGCCCGCGGCGCCAGCCTGATCCTGCCGCCGGCGGCCGTCGCGGTCCGCGGCGAGAAAACCATCCTGCGCCTGAAGATCGAGCAGCACGTCCTGCAGGTTCCCTGCATCGTCGCGCATTTCCGCGTGCTGTCCACCCATGCGGTTTGCGGCCTCACGCTGGAATTCACCGACTTCACCGCGCAGAAGGCGTATTCCCAGCTGCTCGAGGCGGTGCGCCTCGGCGCATCCTTCGCCCCGGTCCCCGTTTCGGCCCTGGCCCGCAGCCCGGCGGGGCTGGGCCTGGAGCAATACCGGGCCGACCCGAAGTCGCGGCTTTCCATCTGGCGCAAGACTGCGGACCGCCAGATCGAGCGCTTCGAGCTCGTGCTCGGCGACCACTGCCTGCGCGGCACGGCCGACGGGCCGACGCTGGAGGTGGAGCCCGCAGCCGGCCGGCCGGATCCCGCCGCCAACCTCGCCGCCGAGGTGATCGCGGAGGTGCGCCAGCTATACCGCTGGCTGCTGCCCAACCTCTCCAAGGCCGTGCCGGCCGACGTGCGTCACTTCCTGCAACAAGCGATCAACGAAAACCGCACTCCCGCCGAGCGGAAGATTGCCCGCACCTATCCCACCAAGGCACCTTTCCCGCCGCCCCGCCGGGCCGCCACCCGTCCGCCGCTGGCCGGCCAGTGAGGCCGACGCCGGCGGGCCGCAACCGCTCACTCTCGTTTCCCATCCGCCGCCTGCGGGTAGAACGCCACCAGCAGCCAGTTGATGACCGCCAGCACGCCCAGGCCGGCGAGGCCGTTCTGGGTGGAGCGCAGCAAGTGCTCGAGCGGCGGGCCGGCCGGCGGCATGGCCGGCAGCAAAGCTTGCGCCGCGATGGCCAGCGCCTTGGCGGCCACCCACGCCAGCGGCGCCGTGAACCAGAAACCCGGCCAGCGCGATCCCAGCCACGCCGCCCCGAGCGCAAAGCAGGCCACCTCGAACGCCATGGGGCCGACTGTGCCAAAGGCCGGCAATCCCGTCAGCGCCAGGTTCACGAGCGGTGTCACCAAGCCGACGGCCAGCCCCGTCAGGGCGCCGTGGAAGTAGACCGCGACAAACGCCGTCCAGAATACCGGCAGCAAATGGACGCCCAGCGGCCGCGGACCGGCCCACGGGATGAGATGGACCAGGAACGGCACCAGCCCCGCCACGACCGCCAGCACGACGGTCTCCCGCCAGCCGGCGGTTTTGGCGAGAAGCAGCTTGCGAGCGTCAGTGGGCATGGCGGCAAAGTAGCCGGACGGACCGCGCAGGGAATGCCAAAATTTGCCCGGCGGCTCATCCGCCACCCCGGCGCCGGCCTAGGGTGAAATGCCGATTCCACCTTGCCTCCTAGCCCCTGCTCCGCAGAAATGCAGGTGATGCGAGTTCGCTCCAACTCCAGCCGCCTGCTGGGCCGACGGGATATCCCCCGGTCGGCTGCCGGCATCGGCCTGGTGGAGCTGATGGTCGTCGTCACCATCATCAGCATGATCATGCTCGCCGCAGTCCCGACCTACAATCGCATCCAGCGCAAGGCCCGCGCCAGCACCGTGGTGAACGATTTCCGCGTGTTCGCGGCCGTCTTCCAGGCCCATGCCCATGAAACCGGCTCCTGGCCTCCCGAGGCCGCGGTCGGCGTCGTGCCGGCCGGCATGAGCAACAACGAGCTGAAGGCGGAATCCTGGCAGAGGGTCACGCCGATGGGCGGCCAGTTCGACTGGGACTTCAACCAGGTGCATCCCGGCGGCACCAGCCCCGGCGGCCGCTGGCGCGCCGCCATCGGCATCGCCAGCAGCCCGACGTCCGCGGTGATCCTCGACGTGGAATTGATGAAGGAAATCGACCGCGCCCTTGATGACGGCGACCTCACCACCGGCAGCTTCCGCCTCGGCGGCGATGGCGGCCCGCTCTTCATCCTCGAACCCTGATGGCCCTCCCCAGCCCCACCTACAGCGTGACCCTCCACCATCTCGCCCCCGGCGCGACGGCGGCCGGGGTTGCGCATGCGGACGAGCAGCTGCCGGCCGTGCCCCTGGCCCAGCTGCGCGAGATGCTCTACGCCCTCGCCGAGGTGTCGGCGCGCCTGACCATCTACGAGCCGTCCACGCCCGAGATCCGCATCAAGACCGACCGCGAGGTCTTCGTTGTCCGCACCCGCTACCGCCGGCTGTGCTTTGTCGGCTACGAGGCCGCCCTGCGCGGCGAGGAACACTCGGTCGCCTACATCCTCACCACGATCACCGGCACGGCGGAGCCCGCCAAGGTCGCCGCGCCCCGCACGGAACGGCCCGCCTCGGCCAGCCCCGTGCCCACGCCGGCGCTGGAGGACACCGGCCGGATCCCGCGCTGGGTGAAGGTCGCCGTGATGGCCGTCATCATCGTGGCGTGCAACGGCACCGCCGCCTGGCTGCTGTTGCGCCCACCGACCGTCATCGCGCCGAGATACACGCTCCTGACCCCGGCCGAGGCGGCCGGGCTGCTGGCCAGGGCCGCCGGCGAGTACCGCACCGGTTCCACCGAGGGCGACCGCCGGATCGTCGTCGACCCGGCGGGCACGGTGCAGATCGCCAAGTTCGGCCCCAATCAATCCGTCATCCAGGCCATCACCAAGCCCGTGCGGGGCGCCACGGTCGACGACCAGCCCGCCCTTGTGACCGGCGACCCCGCGGCCATCATCGTGAAGGATCCCGACACGATCATGCTCTACGGCAACGTCTACAAGCGGCACAACCCGTGACGCGGCGCCGCCGCCGCGCCGCCGGGTTACGGGTTGCAGGCTATTGGTGACCGGATGGCCCGTCCTCTGCCCTTTCACCTTCACCTTTCGCCTCATGCCCTCCCCCCGCATCATCCTCCTCATGGGCGTCGCCGGCTCGGGCAAGACCACGATCGGCCGGCGCCTCGCCGACCAGCTCGGCTGGCGCTACCACGAGGCCGATGATTTCCACAGCGCGGGCAACAAGGACAAGATGGGCCGCGGCATCCCGCTTGACGACTATGACCGTGCGCCGTGGCTGGCCGCCATCCGCGCCGCGATGGACGACTCGCTCGCCGCCGGCCGGAGCGCGGTGTTCACCTGCTCCGGCCTGAAGGAAAAATACCGCCGAGTGCTGCTGGACGGCGCCCCCGGCGTTTCACTCGTTTACCTGGCCTGCGATATCGAGACGAGCCTGGCACGCGTCGGCCGGCGCCAAGGCCACTACATGAAGGCGGACATGGTGAAGAGCCAGTTCGAGGCCCTGGAAGTGCCGGCGGACGCCCTGACCATCGACACCCGCCTGCCGCCCGACAAGATCCTCGCGGAAATCACGCAGCGCCTGCTTTAGCGCACGCTTGCGCCGACTTAACGTGGAGCTATATGCGTTGAGGGCGTTATCCACGTCCGCTCATGTTTTCGTCGCGTCTCCACCGCCCCGCCGTTCTTGGCCCGAAGCCGGCCTGCCCTGTGCAGTCTGAGCGCGGCTTCACCATCGTCGAGGCGATCATGGCCGCGATTATCCTGGTGGTGGGTTTCCTCGGGATGATCCAGGCCATCACCATCGGTTCGGAAATGCAGGCCACCGCCCGGCGCGAGACTCTCGCCGCCCAGATCATCAACCACGAATTCGAGAAATTGCGTTTCAAGGATTGGAGCTACATCAGCGGCCTGACCACGACCAGTACGACCGTCACGATCGACAGTCAGTTTACCGCCGCGGTCGCGGCCTCCGGTGCAACCTTCACCCTCACCCGCACCCTGAGCGCCGATCCGTATGCCACCATCCGAGAAGTGAATTTCACGGTGACTTGGACCGTGCGCCCCAGCGGCATTTCCACTTCACGTACCTATACCCGGGCTAGCTCGGCATGGTTTGGACAATACGGCCTGAACATGACCTATCAGCGCTCGTGATGGCGAAGAAACCCAAACCTCTGGCGGGATTCACCCTGGTTGAGCTGCTGGTTGGCTCGACCTTGGCGGCGATGATCATGCTTTCCCTGCTCTCAAGCTATCTCTTTCTCGGGCGCAATCTCTCCCGCCTGGCAAATCAGCAGCTCTTGGAAACCCAGTCCCGGCGCGCCCTGCTTTATTTCTCCCAGGATGTACGGATGGCCAGCGCCCTCTCGAGCCCAAGCGCCACCGGGATGGTGCTCACGGTCCCCACCAGCTCCGGCACCACCACCGTAACCTACGCCTACGACAGCGCCGCCCAAACGCTCACCCGCACGATTGGCAGCATCCCCGCGAAGACCCTGCTGACCGAGCTGGTCAGCTTCAGCTTCCACTACTACGATGGTTCCAGCAACGAGGTCACCAGCTTCAGCACCCAAGTCATCAGCATCAAGCGCGTGGCCATGACCTTCACCTCCCAGACCGGGGTGAGCAGCAACGGCACCCAGACTCCCGTCTATCAATTTGCTTCGCCCTATCTGGTCATACGGAACAAATCGTTACTCTATTGAAATCTTCCGCCAACAACCGGCTGCAGGGATCAGTGCTGATCGTCGCGATGTGCTTCATGGCGGTATTGGGTATCGCCCTCACGACCTACATCGCCCTCAGCGCAAACGCCATGCGGATGAGCGATCGATCCTACTTCACCCAAGTGAGTTCACATCTGGCGGAGATGGGGCTGGAGCGCTCCCTGCGGTCTTTTGGGTTCAATGATTTTGGCGGCTGGACCATCTCCGGCACCACTGCCAAGCAAACCATCAGTGTGACGACCAGCCATTACGCCAGCAGCGGCATCACCGCCGCGATCAACCTGCGCGTGGACCACTACAACGCCACCGTCTGGAACTCGACCACCGCTTACACCACTTCCTCCATGGTATGGTATCGCGGTGTCTGGTTTCAGTGCATTTCCGGGCACACGAATCAGGTTCCGCCCAACACCACCTATTGGAAAAGCGCCGCGTCCCCCTGGAAGGCCAACGTCAACTACAACGCCACCGGCACCGACATCGTCATTTCCGGAGGCTCCGCCTACCGCTGCACCGCCTCCAACTCGAACCAGGCCCCGCCCAACAGTAGCTACTGGTCGTCAGCCTATAGCATCGCGCCCTGGGACTCCGCCACCAGTTACGCCATCGATGACGTCGTCCTCTCCGGCGGGACCCGCTATCGCTGCATTGCGGCCCACTCAAATCAGGCCCCGCCCAATGCCACCTATTGGATCGGCCCGCCCGTCATCTACAGTGAAGGGACCGTGGATCTGGCCGATCGCGGCACGGCGGCGATCAAGACCCAGTTGCGCGCAGCCGTCGCCCCGATGGCGATGTTTCCCAATCTCCTCGGCGCCACGGGCTCAACCGGCACGATCACCTTCGCCTCCACCCATACCGGCACGATCAGCAGTTATAACTCCCCGCTCGACTCTTCCCATTCGACCGCGGGCGCGAGCGCCATCATCGCGGCCAGCGGCAATGTGAATGTGGGCAACACCAACATCGCGGGCTATGTCGCCAGCGGCGGCACGGTGACTCAGAACTCAGCCAAGGTGGGGAATGTCTCCCCGGCCACCAGTTGGGATTCTTCCCGTGTGAGTACGAGTGCTTTCGTTCCCCAGTTCACAGAAAGCGTTCCCACCGGGGGCACCCAGATCTGGCCCACCCCGGCCAACGGCTCTGGCGGAACTTCCTGGAGTCAGACGATTGGCAATTCCTCCGCCGGTGCCGCCACCACGACCTACTGGATCAGCGGGGATTTTTATCTTGGCGCCAGCCAGACCCTGAACGTGATTGGGCCGGTCAAACTCAGGGTCACCGGCCAGATTTATATCTACAATGGTTCGGCCGGTGGCCAGATCATCATCAGCGGCAACGGCTCGCTTGAATTGCACTGTGCGACCGGCAGCCCCGGGTTCTACATCGCGGGCCAGGGTATTGATAACCAAACCAAGGATCCCAAGAAATGCGTCATCTATTATTCGGGCAGTGGTGGCTCGGGGTTCTACGATTCCACCTCCGGCTACAACCTGACCTTAAACTACAGCAACTCCTATGAATTCTACGGCGTGATCTATGCCCCGAATTGCGATCTGGTCATGGGCCCCATTCCGACGAATTTCAACGGGGCAATCGCCGCCCGGTCCATCCGGTTCCTGCTGCCCAACACTTCGCTGAATCTCCGTTACGATACCTCCCTGCGCACCGCCGCCCTTCCCGGCACCGATGCTTCCAGTTACCCCTTCACCATAACCGAATGGCGCGAGCTGACCAGCCCGTCCGAAAGGGTAGCTCTCCCCTAGCCAACTCCATTGCGGGGGGTTGGCGGACACCTTGACGCCGGCAGTATAGCCTGATTAATCACGACTTAGCGCACCTCTCCCCTTGATTTTCTCCAATCGCAACACCCGGCACAGCCTGCTGATAGAGATCAATCCCTATCAGATCCTGGCTGCGGCCATCGACCGGCCGGACAACGGCCCGGTCGTGCTGGAATCCGTGGTGGAATTCGACGCCGGTGATGATGCCGGGTTGCGCCAGTGGCTCGACGAGAATTTCGACAAGGCCAAGTCCTGGGTGCCGGTCATCGGCGGGTTCGTGCCGCCCGAGGCCCTGCTCCAGCGCGAGAGCATCCAGGCCCGCCGGCTGAACGAGCCCGCCTACCTCACTGAACTCGTCAAGGAGCAGTATAAGATCGAGAACCCCGCAGTCTGGAAGCTTGCGACGCTGAGCCCGCTGGAGGGCGCCGAGGTCGCGGCCGAGGGCATGGCCCGCCCGGCGCTGATCTGCGGCGTCTCCCACACCGACGTGCACCAGGTCCAGCAGCGCATGCTCGACCACCGCCTGCTGCCCTACCGCCTCGAGATGAGCCTGCTGCCGCTGCTCGGCGCGATCATGGACCACAAGACGCGCAACAACGACAAGCGCGCCACCGTGGTCGTCGTCATCGAGCAGGAGCACACCACCGCCTACATCCTCGGCAAGGAGGGCGTGAGCACGCCGGGCCCGGTGCGCCATGGTTTTTCCTCCATCACCCAGGCGGCGTGCAAGGAATTCGGCCTCAAGGAGGCGGCGGACGTGCGCGAGCGGCTCCAGCATGCCGACGACGAGCTGCTGCTCCGCGCCAGCAAGTTTGTCCGCGCGATCGGCCGCGACCTCAAGCCGCTCGTGGATTCCTACGAGATGACGACCGGCCAGCCGGTCGGCGAACTCTACTGCGCCTACCTGCCCACCTCGCTTTCCTGGATTACCGAGCCGCTGGCCCAGGTCGTCGGCCGCGTCCCCTTCAGCATCGACTGCCCGGCCTGGCTCCGGACCGTCAACATCCAGATGGGCGAGGACGTCTCCGCCCTCGGCCAGCACTGGCTCGGCGCGCTCAGCCTCGTCGCCGAGCTCGCCGGTCCCAAGCCGGCCAAGGATCCCAAGGACAACGACACCTATCAGGGCCCCTGGCACCTAGATTGCCGCCTCTCCGGCAATCTCCCCAGCAGCGACCTTGTGCGCAGCCGGTTTCTCTCGAACTTGGTCGCGGCCACTCTCGCGGTCGGCGCCATGGTCTTCACCTTCTGGCAGCTTTATGTTTCCCGCGAGCTCGCCACCGACACCGCCTATTGGGAACAGCGCATTGCGGAGAATCAACGCGAGACCGACACGCTGAACCAGAACACCAAGAAACTGAAGGAGGCCTCAGATCAGCTCGACCGGGCCCACACCCTGATGGCCAGCCCCTACCAGCTGGCGGATCTGGTCATCGCCCTCGGCCGCTCCAGACCGGTCAGCCTGCGCATCGATGCCATCCAGTCCACCGAAACCGGCCTGCTGGTGCGGGGCAGTCTGCGGGAATCCTCCCAGGCGGCCAATCGCACGCTCCGCCAATATGCCGAGGATCTGCGCAAGGACCCGGTCGTCAGTCCCGCCTTTGCCAGCATCACGCTGACTTCCTTCGTCCGGCTGGAAGGCCAGGAGGTCTTTAACTTTGAGCTGACCTTCAAGCTTAAGCCTCCCGCCTCATGAACGTCTTTCTCCAGCAAATCCTGGCCCGGGTCCGGCGCAGCCCCACCATGGTGCTCAGCCTGTCGGTCCTGCTGCTGCTCGGCATCGCCAATTATTTCCTGTGGCAAAGGCATTCCGAAATCGCGGAGCATCACGAGCGCGCCCATGATGAGGGTGAGGCGGTTCTGCTCGCGCTCACTGGCCACGGCCGAATCCAGGCCCAGCTGGCAACCGTGCAGGAGGCCCTCGCCTTCATTAATAAGAACCTTATCGTCGAAAACGATCTGGCCGGCAACTTGGACTATTTCTACCAGATGGAGAAAACTACGCGGGTCCGGCTCGCTGATTTGAGCCAGCTCGGCGCCCAGCCGATGGAGGCCGACAGCCCTTTCAAGATCATCCCCTTCTCCCTGCGCCTGACGGGGCAGTACTACCAGTTGATCAGCTTCCTGCATGAGTTGCAGACCGGCCCGCGGCTCCTCCGCATCAAGAATTATAGCTTCAACCGGGCCGACCCGGCCACCAACACCCTCGCCCTGGAACTGACGGTCGAAGTCCTCAGCCACCCATGAAATTCGTGTCCCGCCGTTCCCTTCTATTTGTCAGCAGCCTGTTTTTCGCCGCGTCTGCGCTCGCCCAGGCTACCGCCGGCCGCCCGCACAAGGCCGCGGATCGTTTCGAGCGCACCAAGGAGCATATCGACGCGCTGCTCAAGCAACGCCTGGAGCCCGAGCCCCTGCCGGCCAAGCTGGCCAATCCTTTTCAGGTCTCCAGCGCCACTCCGGTTATCAATCTGAGCGACAGCCCCTCCACCCCAAACCAAGTCCCTGCGCCGGAGCCGGTGGAGGCCGTTCTCTCGGGCGACGATGAGATCCTCGCCCACTATGCGGTCACGCTCAAGGTCACCGGCCAGTTGCAGATCGGCGGCGTGGCGCACCTCATCATCAACTCCGCGCCCTACAAGGAGGGCAGCACTATTCCCGTGCAGGGCAAGGGCGACATGACCTATTACCTCAAAGTGGTGCGCATTGCGCCGACCGAACTCACGCTCGGGTTGAACGACGCCACGCTGGTCGTGCCGTTGAAGAAGTAGCGCCGGCTGCGGCGCGGGCCGGATCCGTCCGGCGGCCTTCGCGTCATTTCACCTTCGCCAGGTCCCAGGCCGCGCGACCCACACCGTAGAGGAGCAACAGCGCCCCGACGGGCGCGAGCAGGATCCCCAGTCCCGGATCGCCGCCGTTGATCACCAGCCCGCCGAGCAGGAAGCCCGCCGGCAGCAACACCGCCCCCCCGAGCAGCGCGCCCGATGCCCCGCGGGTCAGCTCGAAGCCCTTCACCGCCCGCAGCGTCAGTCCGGCCGCGATGTTCACCAGCGCGAGCAGCGTCCCGTGCGCGTGGGCCAGCGTGAGCATCAACCGGCGCATCTCCTGGCCGGCATCGAGATACCAGCCGAGCTTGAACCCGTGCAGCGTCTCCAGCACGACGCCCAGCGTCAGCGAGACGAACAGGGCCCACCAGCCAAAGCGGAGATGTCGGTCGGCGGTGTTCATGGCGGCGGCCAGAGTGAAGCGGCGGCGGGTTTACTCCGCGAGAAAAACCCGCCGGTTGTTCCGCTGCCGCAGCAGCCGCGCGAAGACCTCCGGGCGGAACTGCCCGGCGGGGTCGAGGATCGTCTGCGCGCGGAAGGTGGCGCCGGGCGGGCGGAGCTCCCGCCGCCATTTCTGGTAGGCGGCGGCCATCGCCTCCTTCCGGCGGGCGTCGTCCGCGGTGTAGTCGTAGGCGAGGTCGGCGAAGCCGGGCAGGGTCTGCAGCGACTTCCCGGCCATGAACCGGACCGCCGCATAGGGATCGTCCAGCGCGAAGACCAGGTAGGGATAGAGCCAGTCGCGCCCCGCAGCCTGCTGGGCCGGAGCCCAGCCCATGCTCCACACGACCAGCGCCCGCTGCGCGGCATCGCCCTTGACCAGCCACAGCGCGCCGGCGGACAACTCGCGGTCGTCCGCCGAAAGTTCCGGCGCCTTCTGCCCGTACCAGCCGGCGAGCTTGTCCGCCGTCCAGGCCAGCGGCTGGTCGAGGTGGCAGAGGTTGCAGGCGTTGGGCCGGCCGTGCTCCGCGCTCTCGCGCACCGTGGGCGAGGAAACCTGGTGGCTGCGGATCGCCCGCAGCAGCCCGTAGGTCGTGTGCGGCATGTGGCAGTTGTAGCAGCTGCTGCCGGCCGAGCCGGCCGCATGGTGTGTGTGGGCGGGGATGCCGGCCTTCAGGCGCTCGTGGCATTGGAGGCATGCCTGGTCGGACTCCCGGCCGGGTGCCAGCTGGTCGGAAGTTTTCCATGCCGCCAGCGCCGGCCCGTCCGTCGCCGCGGGATGCATCTCGTGACAGGAAAGGCAGGAGAATTGGCCGCCCCGGTAGCAGGGCGAGGCCGTCGTGCCGTTCAGCTCGCGGCCGGTGACGCGCACCATGCCGTCGCCCCAGAAGCGGTCGCCGAGGAAATGCGGGTTCGACTGCCGCAGCATCTCGCGCTGCTGCGGGTGGTCGGCGCCGCCCGGCTGCACCACCCAGCGCAGGCCGGGCTCCTTGTCGCCGGGCCGGAACTTTCCGCCGCGCTGGTTCCACTCGATCTTGTCCGCCATGCCGTTGAACGCCCAGATGCTGTGGCACTGCCCGCACACCAGCGCCGACTGCGGCCCGGCCAGGCGCGCCGGGTTGACGATGGTCGGGTCGGGCCCGCCGCCCAGGTGCAGCGCGAAGCGGCGCAGGGGATTGCGGTTCCGGGCGATGTGTTCGCGCCCCTCGCCGTGGCAGGCCTCGCAGGAGATGCCGAACTCGCTGACCTGCGAGTCAAACCTGCTGCCGGCCACGAACCGCGACCGGCCCTGCGTGACATGGCAGTCCATGCAGGCCCCGTTCCACTCGCCGGGAGCGTAGAACTGGCCGGCATCCGGCGGCAGCAGGAACGTCTGCTGCACGGGCGCCCACTTCTTCTCCGCCACGAGGTAGGCGAAGGGAAACTGCTCGAGCGTCCGCCCCTCGCCCGTTTCCTGCCAGTAGATCTGCAGGGTGTGCGAGCCGGTGAGCAGCACGATCTCGCGCGGCGCGCCGTAGGCCGAGGCCGGCGCCCCCTGCGGCTTGCGCGTCACCACATGGCTCCGCCCCCGTCGCTCGACGCGGTAGTCGGCGCCATCGTAGGTCAGCTCGAGCCCGTCCATGGGCGCCGCGATGCTGGCGGGTGAAGCCACCTGCGTCATCGTGCGGTGGAACGAGGCGTGCCAGCTCGCGTAATTGCCGGGATGGCACGAGCGGCAGGTGTCCGAGGACACGTAGCCCTTGTCCAGCGCCTGCACCGGCCGGTTGTCCGGCGGCTGGTTTCTCCGGTCGGCGCTGAGCACCGACACCCCCGTCATCGCCAGCCCCCACGCGATGGCCAGCAGGCCGAGGCGCCCCGTCCAGGAAGCGAGAAACCGTCCGGTACCCTGCGCTTGGTTGGTCGGCGGCGTGGCTGGCACGGCCGCCAGCAAATCGCCACCCCGGCCCGGTGCAAAGCGTTTTCCCGCGCCCCGCCACCACACCCCGGGCCGGCGGTAGTCTATTGGATTACCAATCGGTTCAGCCCAGCTCGCGGCGCAGTTCCGCCAGGAAGCCCTGCAGGTAGGCCGTGCGCTGCCGCGCCTCGGCCCGGCCGGCCGCCGTCTGCATCGTGCCCTCGAGCTTGAGCAGTTTCGTGAGGAAATGGTCCACGCAGGCCGCCCGGTCGTCGGGCGCGCGCCGTTCGCCGAACGGGTCATCCGCCACATACAGCGGCCGGCCCATCGCGCCGCCGAGCATCAGGCAGCGCGCCAGGCCGGTGGCCCCGAGCGCATCGAGCCGGTCGGCATCCTGCACGACCTTCGCCTCGAGGGTGCGCGGCGTGAGGCCCGCGCTGAAGCTGTGCGCCTCGATGGCGTGGGCGATCTCCGGCAGCGTGGTTTCCGGCCAGCCCCAGTCGCGCAGCCAGTCCGCCGCCCGGGCCGCGGCCAGCCGCGAGGCCTGCGCCCGGCCGGGGGAATCCTTCGGCACGCTCACGCAGTCGTGCAGCCACGCCGCCGGCAGCACGACTTCCAGTTTCGCCCCTTCCGTCGCGGCCAGGGCCCGGGCATTGCGCACCACCCGCCGCACGTGCTCCAGGTCGTGGGCCGCGTCGCCGCCGGCCGCGGCCAGCTTGTCCCGGCAACGTCGCTCCAGTTCGGCGAAATCCATCGGCATCCGGCCAGCAAAGCCCGCGGCCGCGGGCCCGTCAATGGCCGCCGCCACCGGACCTGCGTCTTTAGGACTATGGCCGCCGGGCGGCAGACCTGCTAGGGTAGTCCTTGGTGCCGTGTGATCGGCATTTGAAATAACCCGCCTCCAGTCTACTCTCACCTTCTCCGATGAAACTGTCCCGCCTGCTCCTCCTGTTGCTTGCCCTGCCCAGCCTCGCCCTGGCCGCCGAATCCGCCGCGGTCAAAAAGGGTGCGGTCACCGCCCAGCTGGTCTCCGACGCGGCGGCCATCGCGCCGGGCCGGCCGTTCACGGTCGCGCTGCGGCTCCAGCACGAGCCGCACTGGCACAGCTACTGGATCGCCGCCGGGACCGGCTATCCGACTTCGATCACCTGGACGCTGCCCGAGGGCTTCAAGGCCGGCAACATCCAGTGGCCCACCCCCGGCATCCTGCGCGACTCCGCGAACAAGGTGATCGGCAACGGCTACAGCGGCGAAGCCTTGCTCCTCGTGGAAATCACCCCGCCCGCCGGCCTCGCGCCGGGCACCACCGTGAAGCTGCCCGCCAACGTCGAGTGGCTCATGTGCGAGGACGTCTGCATGCCGGGCGATGCCCAGCTGGAGATCGCCTTCACGGTCGCCGCGGCCGGCGCCCCCGACGACAAGTGGACCCAGGCTGTCGCCGACACGCGCACCCGGCTGCCCAAGCCCGCCGACGGCTGGAACATCAGCGCCGCGCACTCCGCCACCACCGCCACCCTGCGGCTCGCACCCAAGCCGGGCACCAAGCACCAGCCCGCGGACCTGCATTTCTTCTCGGCCGACGCCTACACCGACTATGCGAAGCCCCAGAAGGTGACCGCCGACAAGGACGGCTGGGTGCTCGAAATGCCCCTCGATGCCGCGGCGGACAAGAACACCGCGCGATTCACCGGTGTGCTCGCCTCGGCCAATGGCTGGGCGGACGGCTCCGGCTACGACGGGCTCGCGATCGACGTGCCGCTGGCGGGCCCCCAGGCCGCCACGACCGCGGCGGGGGCTCCGCCGGCCGCGGCGCCGGCCACCCTGCTGGGCACGCTGCTCCTCGCCTTCGTCGGCGGCATGATCCTCAACCTGATGCCCTGCGTCTTCCCGGTGCTCGGCATCAAGATCCTCGGCTTCGTCAACCAGTCCGGCAACGACAAGGCCCGGATCGTGCAGCACGGGCTGGTCTTCGCGGCCGGCGTGCTGATGTCCTTCTGGACGCTCGCCGGCGTGCTGCTCGTCCTGCGTTCCGGCGGGTCGCAGCTCGGCTGGGGCTTCCAGCTCCAGTCGCCCGCCTTCGTGTTCGGCATGGCGGTGTTCATGCTCATCTTCGCCCTCAACATGAGCGGGCTGTTCGAGATCGGCATGGCGGCGACCGGCGTCGGCGGCAAACTGCAGATGAAGGAGGGCTTCTCCGGCTCGTTCTTCACCGGCGCGCTGGCCACGCTCGTCGCCACGCCCTGCAGCGCGCCCTTCCTCGCCCCGGCCCTCGGCGCCGCACTGTCCCTGTCGGCCTTTGAATCGCTCCTGATCTTCACCGCGATCGCGGTCGGCCTCGCCCTGCCCTACCTGCTGCTCTCGATCTTCCCGCAGGCCATCAAGCTGCTGCCGCGGCCGGGCGCGTGGATGGAGACCTTCAAGCAGTTCATGGCCTTCCCGCTCTATGCGACGGTCGGCTGGCTCCTCTGGGTGCTCGCCGGCGAGACCAAGGACGACGACAATGCGCTGCTCTACATCGCGTTCGGCTTCGTGCTCGTCGCCATGGCCGCGTGGGTCTACGGCCGCTTCGGCCAGGCGCACGGCAAGCCGGGGAAACAGCGCTTCGGCCTGATCTTCGCCGCCGTCCTGCTGGCCGGCGGCCTCTACACCGGCTGGCCCAAGACCGCCGAGGCCGCGCCGGCCGGCACCTACCAGGTCGCATGGGAAAAATGGAGCCCCGAGGCCATTGCCGCCGCGCAGGCGGCCGGCCGCTACGTCTACGTGGATTTCACCGCGCGCTGGTGCGCCACCTGCCAGACCAACAAGGCCGCGCTCTTCCACAATGGCGAGGTGCTGGCCGCGCTGGCCAAGGACAACATCGTGCTGCTCCGGGGCGACTGGACCAACCGCGACCCGAAGATCACCGCCGAGCTCGCGCGCTGGAACCGCTCCGCCGTGCCCTTCAACCTGATCTACGCGCCCGGCAAGCCCGACCCCGTCGTGCTGCCCGAACTGCTCACGCCCGCCCGGATGCTCGAGGCCCTCGCCGCCGCCAAGGCGAAGTAAGGCGCCTCCGCGGCCGGCGGGCGCCGGCCTAGCCCTGCCGGAACCGGTCGATGATGAGCGGAATGGCCTGCGCCGTTTCCTCGGGCGTGACCTGCCGGTCGTAATGCGCCCGCAGCTGCTCGCGGTATTGCACCAGGTAGGCCTGGGACTGCGCCACGAGCACGTCGGCAGCCGCGACGGCGGGCACCTGCAGGTCGACGAGCTGCTTCTGCTCGAAGGCTTCCAGCTCCCGCACCACCCGGTCGAATTCCCGCAGCATCGTGACGATCTCGAGCTTCATCAGGTTGTTGATGGTTTCCTGCAGCGGGATGATGGTCACCCCGGGGAGGCCGCCGAGTTCCGCGGCCTTGTCGTTCGCCTGCCGGACCCGCGCGTCGACGCTGCGGATCAGGCCGCTGGACTGGCCGAACATCTCGCGCGCCGTGGCGGACATCATCTGCGTGCCCTTGTCGTAGCCGGCCACGGCGTTGTTCCGCGCCTGGCCGAGCATCTTGATCAGTTCGCGCAGGTCCGCGCGCAGATCCGCGATGAGGCGTTCCCATTCGCCCAGCCGCACCCGCGCCCGGCTCTGCTGCAGGAAGACGGGCACGGCGGTTTGCAGGTAGGCGGCGAGGTGCGCGTCCAGCTTCTCGGTGTAATACTGCCTGAGCCGCTCGCTTTCGAGGTATTGCCGCTGGAGCACCTTCTCGCGCGCGAAGCTGGCCTCGACCTCTTCCGGCGTGGAGGGACCGCCCTTGCGCCGGCCCAGCGCCGCCAGCAGCCGCCCCGGCAGCGCCGTGCTTTCCCGGGCCTGCCCGGCGGCGCCCAGCGCCTCCTCGAGCTTGAGCTTCAGCTGGGTGGCGTCGGCGCGGACGCAGGCATCCTCCCGCAAGCAAGTTTCCAGGGCTTCCGGAAAGCCGGGCGGCCTGGTCTGGGAGGTTTGGTCGGCCATGACGGAGCCATAGCAGCGGACCCGCCGTGCCGTCAACCCTCCCTCCTTTCCCGTTGCACGCCGGTGGCCGCGAAAGCGAACAACCCGCCAATCGGTCCGCCTCGCCAAGCGTGGCAACCCCTTCCCGGAGAATGCACTCGCCTCCGGGGAGCGCGGCTTTAACAAGGAACCCGCCCGGCCCCTGGCCGGGCCCACACCTGATCCATGTCCGAACCCACCTCCAAGGCGGTCTTTCTCAGCTATGCCCGCGAGGATGCTGATGCCGCGCGGCGCATCGCCGACGCCCTGCGCGCCTTTGGCGTCGAGGTCTGGTTCGACATGAGCGAGCTGCGCGGCGGCGACGTCTGGGACCAGAAGATCCGCCGCCAGATCAAGGAATGCGCGCTCTTCATGCCGGTGATCTCCAGCCAGAGCGAACAGCGCGGCGAGGGCTATTTCCGGCTCGAGTGGAAGCTCGCCGTCGAGCGCACCCACCTGCTGGCCGACGGCATGCCCTTTCTCTTCCCCGTGGTGGTCGATGACACCAGCGAAACCGACGCGAGCGTCCCCGAGCAGTTCCTCAAGTCGCAATGGACGCGCCTGCCGGGCGGCGAGCCCACGCCGCAGTTCATCGAGCAGGTGAAACGCCTGCTCTCGGCTCCACGCAAATCCGCGGCCGGCGCCAAGCCCGCGGCGCGACCGGGTCCCGCCCGCGCACCCGCCCCGGCCAAGTCCGGCTTCCCCCCCTGGGCCGCGGCCCTGCTGGGCGTGGCGGTCATCGCCCTCGGGGCCTTCGTGGTGTTCCGGCCTGCGGCCAAGCCCGAGCCGGCCCCGGTCGCGGCGGCGCCCGCCACCCCGGCCAAGGTCGCGGAACCCGCGGCGCCCGTCATCAGCGAGAAATCCCTCGCGGTGCTCCCGTTCAGCAACATGAGCGAGGAAAAGGACAGCGCCTTCTTCACCGATGGCATCCAGGAGGATATTCTCACCAATCTCGCGCTCATCAACGGGCTGCGCGTCGTGTCGCGCACCTCGGTCATGCAATACCGCAATACCACCAAGACCATCCGGCAGATCGCCCAGGAACTGGGGGTCACGTACGTGCTGGAGGGCAGCGTGCGGCGCGCCGGCAACAAGGTGCGCGTGACCGGCCAGCTGATCCGGGCGGCCACCGACGAGCACGTCTGGGCCAAGGCCTACGACCGCGAGCTGAGCGACATCTTCGCCATCCAGGAGGCGCTGGCCACCGAGATCGCCGGCGCGCTGCAGACCGCCATCACCCCGCAGCAGAAGACCATCATCGCCGGCCGCGCCACGACCAACGTCGACGCCTACAACAACCATCTCAAGGCGCGCGACATCATCCTGTGGTCGGGCATCAGCCGTGCCACGCTCCCGGACCTGGACCGCCTGCTGCAGGCCGCCGTCCAGCAGGATCCCAACTTCGTGCCCGCCTGGCTGTCCATCTCCCGGGTGGATTTTGAGTGCTACCGTTCCCCCACGATCGGCGGGGACCGCAACCGCCTGAGCGCCGGCCAGTCCGCGCTGGCGCAGGCGATCCGGCTCGCCCCGAACGATCCGGAGGTCATCCACGCGCAGGGCCGGGCGGCGGAGGCCAGCGAGGACCTCGTCACCGCGAGGAAATTCTATGAGCAGGCGCTGCAGCTGGCCCCGGGCAATGTCGAGATCCTCACCTCCCTCGGCGGGCTGGCCGGCTTTGAGCGCAAGTGGGCGGAATCGATGGGCTATGTCCGCCGGGCCCAGGCGCTCGACCCGCGCAATCCTGTCGTCCTGTGGGCCGGCTACAATGCGCTGATGAACCTGCGGCAGTATGACCAGGCCATGCAGAATGCCCGGCTGCTCGCGGAACTGCAGCCCGACTCCCTGGACGCCGCCTTTGCCCAGGCCGTGGTGCCCTTTCTCGCCCGCGGCTCCCGGCAGGAAATGGAGGCGCTGCTGGCGCGGCTGACCCCGGAACAGCACCTCGACCCGAAGGTGATCGCGGCCAAGTTCAACTGGTATTACCACATGATTGGCGACGCCAAGGCCTATGTCGACCTGAGCGACCGGCAGGGCACCGACATCAATTTCAGCGATGCCGACTCGACCATGCAGTATGCCGAGGCCCTGTGCGTGCTGGGCCAGCGCGAGCGCGCGGCGGCCCTGGCCCGCCCGGTGCTCGACCAGTTGAAAATCAAGCTGGCCGCCAATCCCGAGGACGACCGGGTGCTCGGCACCACCGCCTACGCCGAGGCGCTGGTCGGCGACCATGACGCCGCGGTGGTCATCCTGAACCGGATGCTGGGCCGGGCGGAGCGCCTGCCCCTGCGGCTGCAGAATTTCACCCGCGCCAACGCCGGCATCGTCTACGGCTGGATCGGGGAGAAGGACAAGGCGGTCGATCTTCTGGCCCCCCTGTTGCAAATCCCCTCCACCGTGAACGGCGTGTTCAGCCTGCGCTACGACATCGATTTTTCCCCGCTCCGGGGTTTTCCCCGCTGGGAAGCGCTGCTGGCCGATCCCGCCAGCAACGCGGCCTTCAAATACTGAGCCCGGATCGCGGGCGCGCTGGTCAGCCGACGCCGTACGGCGGGAAGATCATTTCCGGGTCCTTGCGCAGGTTCTCGAAGAGCTGCCGCACGAACAGCTTGATCGCCGCATCGCCCTGCAGGGGCAGGTCGGGCCCGAACTGGTGGGAGTTATAGAGCCGGCAGTAGGCGACCTGGCCATGGGCATCGAGCAGGTAGACCTGGATCGCCCCGACCTTGTTGCCGTGGCCCCAGATCTCCGCAACCCAGGTGTAGTCTCCCGCGACCGGGGTTGACTTCACCCAGGCGGAATAAACCTCGGCCCGCGCCCACAGATAGCGCAGCTGGTTGTGGCCGATCTGCGCCGGTGCGACCGGCGGGGCCGCCGTCACCACCTCGAATTTCGCCGTGGTGCGCGTGCCCGCCTCGCGGATGATGGCTTCCGCGAGATCCGGCCGCCACTCCTGGCGGCCGTCCTCGACGAGGAACACCGGCAAAAGCGTGACGCGGCTGGTGGCGAGGCCGGATTGGAGGTGCCGGAACGCCTGCCGGCACTTGACCAGCTCGGATTCGGACGGCGAGCCAAACGCCCGCGCGAGCGGATAAAGCAGGATTTCGGTCCCCGCCTTGAGCGAGGAAAGCATGGCGCTGCCGAGGGCGAGCGCGGCCAGAAATTTGGCTAGGGTTGTTTTCATGGGTCGGGGATGGAGGTTTTTCCACCACCATGATACGCTGGCCGCGCGGGAGGCGTTAATTGATAATTGCGATGCCCGGCATTGCCCCGGCCAATGGGCTGGCGCCGCCGGGCCGGGTTTCCGTTTGCCCTCCCGATGCCTTTCCGCATGGGTTGCCGCCCGTGACTGACCCCGCACACCGCAAGGCCGTCGGCTATCTCCTGCTCGCCGCCCTCGGCTGGAGCCTCGCCGGCGTGCTGTTCAAGCTCGTGCACTGGCCGCCGCTCGCCGCGGCCGGCGGCCGCGGGCTGTTCTCCGCCCTCTTCCTCCTCGCCGTGACCGGGCGCCGGCTCCGTTTCACCTGGTCGCCGCTGCAGCTCGGCACCGCCTTCGCCTATGCCGGCTGCACGGTCCTCTTCGCCATCGCCAACAAGCTCACCACCGCGGCCAACGCCATCCTGCTCCAGTATACCGCGCCGGTCTGGATCGCGCTGGGCGGCGCCTGGCTGCTGAACGAGCGCGCCACCCGCGCCGACTGGCTCACCATCGCCGCCAGTTTCACCGGCATGGCGCTCTTCCTCTACGAGGGCCTGCAGCTGAACAACCTGGCCGGCATCCTGGTGGCGCTCCTCAGCGGCATCTTCTTCGCCGCGATGATCATGCTCCTGCGGAAGCAGAAGGACGGCTCGTCGGTCGAGTCGATCATCCTCGGCAACCTGCTGGGGTTTCTCGCCGGCCTGCCGGCGATGTGGTCGGCCGGGGCGCCGTCCGGCGGCAGCCTGGCCGCGCTGGCCGTCCTCGGCGTGGTGCAGCTGGGCATTCCCTATCTGCTCTACGCCCGCGCCATCCGGCACGTGACGGCGCTCGAGGCCGTGCTGCTGCCGGTCATCGAGCCGATCCTCAATCCCGTGTGGGTGATGCTGTTCATCGGCGAGCGGCCCAGCCCGCTGTCGCTGCTCGGCGGCGTGATCGTGGTCGGCGCCGTGACGTGGCGCGCGATCGACTCAATCCGCGACCGCACCGCGGCCGGACCCTCCGGCGCCGGCCCCTAGCCCGGTCCGCGACCGGGACCCGGCGTCCGCGAGCCACCCAAGGCGGCGTACACGGGTTCTAAGTATACTATTAGTTGACATCAAGCGGCGCGCCGGAGGAAGCTGCGCCATGGCTAAAACCCCTCTCCCGCTCAGCCTGTGGCCGCTCGAGGCCGTCCTCGCCGCCTTGTCGCCGGAGGCCCGCGGCTCCGCCCGCCGGCGCCTCGCCCCCCGCCGCAAGGTCGGGGCCACAATCCATGTGGGGCCCGACACCCCGCTTTGGAACCACCTGGTCGAGGAAGTGCGTCCGTTGCTGAAGATCCGCGGCGAAAAGGCCCAGCTGGCGCGGCTGCTCGGCGTCCACCGGCAGGCGGTGAATGAATACTTTGTCGGCCGGCGCCGGATGCCCGATGCCGAGCGCCTGCTCCTGCTGCTGGAGTGGCTGCGGGTCCGCCGGTCGGGCAAGCGGCCGGCCTGGTAGGTTGTCAACTAATAGTATACTTCGTTCCCCGGGCCGGCGCCGGCACCGCGCGGTCAGGCTTTCACGGGCGGCCTGAGCTGGAGGAGCACGTTGGCGGCGGTGATCAACCCGCCGCCGGCCAGCAGGTGCCAGGTCAGGTGCTCGTTCGGGTAGTCCACCCGGCCCCACGCGGAAAACATCGCAGGCAGGAACAGCGCCATGAGCGCGGTGAACACGGGCTCCACGCAGTAGATGAGCCCCGCCTCGGTGGCGGAGATCTTCGGCTGCCACGTGTTCATCAGGGTGAACGCCCCGAGGGTGCAGAACAGCGTGAGCAGCGCCGTGAACAGGAGCCACGGGCCCGAGGTCCACGGCACGAGCACGTCGGCCGGGTGCGGCGCGGTGCCGAGCGCCATTGCGGAAAAGAGCACCGCTTCCGTGACGAACATCGCCAGCGTGACCGGCAGGGCGCGGTTGGCGGCGAATTCCTTCCGCTCCAGCAGGAAGATCTGCATCATGAAGAACACGGAGCTGACGAGCGTCTCCGCCTCGCCCCGGCCGAGGTGCATCGTCCGGATATCAAACCGCCCGAGGATGGCCACGCCGGCGAGCACCAGCGCGCCGCAGAGCAGCACCATCGCCGGCGGCCAGCGGCGGAGCCGCAGCGCGATCCACACCGGGATCATCACCGAGTAAAGCTGCGTGAGGAACGCCGAGGTCGAGGCGCTGGTGAACTGCAGGCCGTCGTTTTGGAACAGCATGCCGCCGCCGATCGCCAGGCCGATCAGCGCACCCTGCTTCAGTTCAAGCCGGGTGAAGGTCCGGAGCCTTTGCCAGAGCACGAGCAGGAGCACCGCCGAGCCGAGCAGGAAGCGCGGCGCGACCGTGTAGGCCGTGATGAACCACGTGCCGCTCGCCGGCAGCACCGCGCGGTGCGCGAGGGCGAGCACCTTCACGAGCGGGAAGCTGACGCCCCAGAGGAGCGTCGCGAGCACGAGCATGAGCACGGCCCGGGTGTGAACGGAGCGGTCGGGGACGGTCACGGGTGGCGGATAAAACAAAACCGCCGCGGATTGCTCCGCGGCGGTTTCAAAGTTCTTGAGGAACCAGACCTCAGGAGACGTGCTTGCTGACCAGCTTGGTCATGTCGAACATGCTGACGGTGGCCTTGCCACCGAACACAACCTTCAGCGCGGCGTCCGCGTTGATGTTGCGGCGGTTCTTGGTGTCCTGGAGACCGTTCTTCTTGATGTAGGCCCAGAGCTTCTTGGTGAGCTCTGTGCGGGGAAGCGGCTTCGAACCCACGATGGGGGCGAGAGCGGCGTCCGGAGTAACCGGCTTCATGAAAGCGGCGTTGGGTTTACGAGTTGATTTAGCCATAGTGCTATTCGTCATAGGTTCGCTCGGACCCAATGCAACGATTTTCTAGAGGGAGAATCACATTTTTTCAGAGGGAAAACGCGATGATTCCGGCAAGAATAGTCTTGCGGCAAATGCGTCGCCGGTTCTCGGCGCCACGCTCAAGTCTGCTCATGCCGTCCGCGGTCCGGCAGCCTTGCGCCGGATCCGGATGGCCGCCGCCGCCCTAGGTTCCCGGCAAATCCATCTGCACGAACTGCCGGTAAAGCGCCGCATAATGGCCGGACTGGGCCAGCAGCTCCGTGTGCGTGCCGCGCTCGATCACCCGCCCCTGGTCCAGCACGAGCACCAGGTCGGCGTGACGGATCGTGCTCAACCGGTGCGCCACCACGAAGCTCGTGCGGCCACGCAACAGTTCCACCAGGGCCTTCTGCAAACGGGCCTCCGTGATCGCGTCAATCGAGCTGGTGGCCTCGTCGAGGATGACGATCCGCGGGTCGGCCACCAGCGCCCGGGTGAAGCAGATGAGCTGGCGCTGGCCGAGCGACAGCCCGGCGCCGCGCTCGCCCACTTCCGTGGCAAACCCTTGCGGCAGCGCTTCAAGCAAATCCAGGCAGTCGAGCCGGCGGGCGGCCTCGCGCACTTCCTCCTCGGTCGCCTCCGGCTTCGCCAGGCGGATGTTTTCGAGCACCGTCCCGGTAAAAAGCAGGTTCTGCTGCTGCACCATCCCCATCTGCCGGTGGAGCGAATGACCGGTGATCGCCCGGATCTCCCGGCCATCCACCAGCACCTCGCCGCGCGTCGGCAGGTAGAATTTGGACACCAGGTTGATGATGGAGCTCTTGCCGCTGCCGGTGTGGCCGACCAGCGCGACGGTCTGTCCCGGCTGGACCGTGAAACTGACCTCGTGCAGCACCGGCTTGGCGGGATCATAGCCAAAGGTCACGGACCGGAACTCGACCTTGGCGCCGGTGCCGCGGGTGGCCGGCAGGTCGGCGGCGGCGGGGTCGTCCTCCCACTCCGGTTTTACGTCGATCAGGCGGAAGACCCGCTCGGCGCCGGCCATCGCGATGAGCGCCTGGTTGTATTGGTTGCCGATGATCGAGATGGGCGCGAAGAACTGGTTGGCGAGCAGGAAGAACGTGATCAGGCCGCCCATGGTCATGTCGCCATGGAAGACCCGCCAGCCGCCGAACATCAGCAGCGTGGCGACGAAGAACTGGCTGTTGAGCTCGAGCAGCGGGGTGAGGATCGCCGAGGTGCGGGCCAGCGCGATGTTGTAGCGGGCATGGTCGGCGAGCAGGTTGCGGAAGAGCCCGGCGTTGGTCTCCTGCCGCACGAAGCCCTGCGTCACGCGGATGCCGTTGACCGACTCGGCGAGCGTCGCGGTCACCCGGCTGAAGCTTTCCTGCGAGGCGCGGGTGTAGTGGCTGAGCTTCACGCGGAAGTGCCGGTTGAGCAGCCAGAGCACCGGCGCCATCGCCAGCACCACCAGAAACAGCACCCAGTCGCTCCACAGCATCACCGCCGCCGAGAAGATCATCGAGCCGAACTGGATGACGCTGACGAAGAGCACGTCCTGGATGCCGACCCGCACCGCCTCGACGTCGCTTGTCACGCGGCCGATGATGCGGCCGATCTTCACCCGGTGGAAGAAGCTCATCGGCTGCTTCAGCGTCACGGCGAAGATGTCGCGGCGCAGCCCGTTCACGACCGTCTCGCCGATCTCCAGCGCATAGCGCTGGCGGAAGTGGAAAAGCCCGTCGGTCGTCAGCGCGAGCACCCCGTAGCCCGCCACCCCGAGCGCAATGCCGGCCAGGTCGCGGCCGGTGATCGGCCCCTTGATGATGAGCGACATCACCCACCCCAGCGCCGGCAGCTGGGCCGAACGGATGAGCGTCATGACGGTCAGCGCCGTGACCTTCCCCTTGATGGGCGCGGTGTAGGTGAAAAGCCGGCGGATGAGGCCCCACTCGAGCGGCTTCTGCAGCTCCTCGTCCTCGTCGTCGCGCACCCGGCGGACGAGGCCCAGGTCCTTGATTTTTCCCTCCGGGGTCATGCGCCACCCTCCGCGAGTTTCAGCTGCGCAAGCTCGCGCGAGTCGACCAGCTGCAGGTTGGCCACGTGCAGGTAGGGTCCGGGCTGCCGCATGAGCTCGTCGTGCGTGCCGCGCTGCACGATGCGGCCGTCCTCCATGACAATGATGAAATCGGCGCGCCGCAGCGTGCTCAGCCGGTGCGCCACGATGAAGGTCGTGCGGCCGGCGATGGCCCGGTCGAGCGCCTCGAAGATCTCGTGCTCCGTCTCGCTGTCGATGGCGGCGGTCGGGTCGTCGAGCAACATGATGGCCGGTTCGAGCAGCACGGCGCGCGCAATGGCCAGCCGCTGGCGCTGGCCGCCGGACAGGGTCTGCGCGCCCTCGCCGAGCAGGGTGTCGTAGCCCGCCGGCAGCGCCGTGATGAAGTCGTGCGCGGCGGCGATCCGCGCGGCCTTCTCGATCTGCGCGCGGGTCGCATCGGGATGGCCGAAGGCGATGTTGGCCGCGACGGTGTGCGAGAAGAGGAAGCTTTCCTGGAAAACCAGCCCGATGTTCCGGCGCACGTCGTCGAGGTCGAGCGACCGCACGTCGTGGCCGTCAAGCAGCACCCGGCCCGCCGTCGGGTCGAAGAAGCGCGGGATGAGGCTCATCAGCACGCTCTTGCCCGCGCCGGTGGCGCCGAGGATGGCCACGCACTGGCCCGGCCGCACGTCGAGGTCGATGTCGCGCACGACGGCCTCGGCGCCCGCGTAGGCGAAGGAGACGTGCTCAAAGCGCACCGCGCCCTCGAGCCGCGGGCGGCGGAGCGCACCGGGCGCGCTCTTGACCTCGACCGGGGCGTCCAGGATCTCAAACACGCGGCGGGCGCCGATGAGCGACTGCTGCACGCTGTTCACGATCGTGGCCACGTTGTTCACCTGGCCGGAGAACTGCTCGAGCAGGCCGGCGAAGACCACGAGGCCCGTGCCGAGCGGCAGCCGGTCGTGCGCCACCAGCCAGCCGCCGTAGCCGAGCAGCACCATCATGTTGACGCGGGTCAGGAAGCCGACCGCCGGGGAAAAGATGCTCACCGACCAGAAGATGCCCTGCTGCTGGTCGAAGCAGGCCTGGTTGGCCGCATCGAACTTCGCGCGCGCCTCGGCCTCGCGGCCGAAACCCTTGGTCACGGCGGCGCCGGAGATGCCCTCGGCGAGGAGCTGGACCATCTTCTCCACCAGGGTGCGGTTGTGCGCGTAGGCCGGCTGGATCCGGCGGGAGAAGGCCGCCGACATGAGCCAGAGGACGGGGGTCGTGGCCAGGCAGGCGGCCGTCAGCGCCGGGCTCAGGCTCGCCATGTAGATGATGTAGGCGGTGAGCGAAATGCCCATGATCACGCTCTGGATCAGCACCTGGTCCACGAACATGCGCACCGACTGCACGTCGCCGGTCACACGGGTGATGATCGAGCCGGTGCTGTTGGCGTCGAAGAACCGGAAGCTCAGCCGCTGGAGCTTGTCGTAGACCTCGCCGCGCAGGTCCACCACGAGCTTCTGCTGCACGAGCCGGTTGACCGAGACGGCGTAGGTGTAGTTGAGGACGGCGCGGATGAGCGCGAAGAGGAGGATCAGCCCCGCCAGCAGGCCGAGCACCTGCAGCGGCGGCCAGTTTTCCGGCAGCGTCAGGTGCAGCGGGTTCGCCCCGAGCGGCGCGCCGGCGACCCGGTGCCGGATGTAGTCGATGCCGAGGCCGGTGAAGCTCAGGCCGCCGATGCCGAGCGTGAGCAGCACGAGCTGGATGCCGAGCACCTGCAGGCAGTGCAGCCGGTAGCGCCAGGCCAGGCCGAACAACCGCCGGATCAGCACCCGGTTGTCGGATGGCTCGGGGGCGGCGGCCTCGCGTGCGGCGGTCATGAACGGCTCACGCTACGCGGAACGGTTTTCAGTGCACGAAATATTTTCCGGCTGAGGGGAAACCCCCGCGCAAATTCCGCCGCGCCCCGGTTCCCGCCGACCCAATAAGCGCTTGCCTAAAATGCCCCTCCGGCCAGCCTGACCGCCGTTGGGTTGGTTGTTTGTTAGATTCTATCGCTACGGAGAATTGTCAGGTGAGCGACCGTGTTCAGTGATGATTTGAAATCCGGATTTCGGGGACGGGCGGTAAGGCGACAGCATCAGCTCTCATCATCACATGTCAGACAACAGCAAGCTCTACGTGGGGAACCTCCCCTTCGCCAGCACCGCCCAGGACCTCGAGGCCCTCTTCGGCGAGGTTGGCACCGTCAGTGTCGTCGAGATCATCTTCGACAAGTTCACCGGTCGTTCCCGCGGTTTCGCCTTCGTCACGATGACGAGCGGCGAGGAGGCCCAGAAAGCCGTGGAGAAGTTCCACGGCCACCAGCTGGAAGGCCGCGCCCTGGCGGTCAATATCGCCCGTCCGCGCGAGGAGCGCCCGCCGGGCGGCGGCGGCGGTTTCCGGGGTGGTGGCGGTGATCGCGGCGGCTTTGGCGGCGGCCGGGGTGGCCGGGGCGGCGGCGGTGGTTACCGCGGCGGCCGGGGCGGCGGTGGTGGCTACCGGGGCGGGGGCGGTGATCGCGGCGGCGGCGGCGGCTACGGTCGCGAATAATCACACCCCCGAATCGCATTTCGAAGGCCGGACCATCGTCCGGCCTTTTTCTTTCACCGCGCGAGAAAGCGCCTCGCCCACTCCGGGTTCGGCAGCGGCCCCGGCCGGTATGCGCCGAACAGCGCGTAACGCAACCGGGCGACAAGCTGGTAGAGCGGATCGCGCAGCCAGCCGGGCAGTACCCGCAGCCAGGTCACCAGTCGCCAGACCCCGCCGATCTCGGCGGCGGCGGCCAAGGCGCCCTCCGTCCTGAACAACGGCGGGTGGTTCAGCGGGTGGGCCCAATCCGTCACGAAAACCAGCGTGTCCAAATCCGCCGCCGGCAACCCCCGGGCCCGCAGGTATTCCCGCGCCGGCGGGCTCTGCAGCGGCGCATAGTGCAGCCGGCCCGTCCGGTCGGTCCGCAGCAGCAGGCGCACGACCCGGTGGCACAGGCCGCATTCGCCGTCATAGAGCAGGACCGGCCGGCGCATCGGGTTCCCGTTCAAAGCATGATGGCCAGCGCGACCGTGAAGTAGATGATGAGGCCGGTCACGTCCACCAGTGTCGCCACGAAGGGCGCGCTGGAGGTCGCGGGGTCGAAGCCGAGCCGCTTCAGGATGAGCGGCAGCATGGAGCCCATCAGGGAGCCCCACAGCACGATGCCGACCAGCGCCGCGCCGACCGTCGTGGCCACCCGCAGCGGGCTCGGGTCGTAGATGTGCGAGAAGCGCGACCAGATCACGATGCGGAGAAACCCGATGCCACCGAGGATCAGGCCGAGCATGAGGCCGGCCGCCAGCTCGCGCCGCATGATGCGCCACCAGTCCCGCAGCCGGAATTCCCCGAGCGCCAGGGCGCGGATGACCAGTGTGGCGGCCTGGGAGCCGGCGTTGCCGCCCGAGCTGATGACGAGCGGGATGAAGAGCGAGAGCACGATGGCCTTGGCCAGCTCGTCCTCAAAATAACTCATGGCGGTGGCCGTCAGCATCTCGCCGAGGAACAGCACCACGAGCCAGCTCGCGCGCTTCTTCACCATCTTGGTCAGCGCGATGGTGGTATAGGGCTCGTCGAGCGCCTCGCTGCCGCCGAGCTTCTGGATGTCCTCGGTCGCCTCCTCGGACGCCACGTCGAGCATGTCGTCGGCCGTGACGATGCCGATGAGCTTCTGGCCGGCGTTGGTCACCGGCAGGGCCACGCGGTCGTATTTGCGGAAAACCTGCAGCGCCTTCTCGCGGTCGTCGGCCGGGGCCAGGGTGGCGAAATTGCCATCCATCAAGGCGCTGACCTTGGTCTCGGGATCGGCCAGCAGGAAGCGCCGCACCCGGATGTCATCCAGCAGGGTCCCGCCCTCGTCGGTCACGTAGATCATGTTGAGGGTCTCCCGGTCGTAACCGTGCTCGCGGATATAGGCCAGGGACTCGCGCACGTTCCAGGCGGGACTCACGGCCACATAGTCGAGGGTCATCATCCGGCCGACACTGTGCTCCGGGTAGGCCAGCAGGTCCTGGGCGACCTTGCGTTCCTCGGGCGAGAGCAGCGAGAGCATCTGCATCGCCAGATCCAGCGGGAGTTGGTTGAGAAACGCCGTGCGGTCGTCGGGTGGCAGCTCGTTGAGCAGCGCCGCGGCCTGCGGCTGCGTCAGGGTCTTGAGCAGCTTGTGCTTGGCCCCGTGCTCGAGATACGAGAACACCGCCGCGGACAGCTCCTTCGAGCAGCCGCGAAACAGCGCGGCCAATTGCTCGACCGGCAGCTCGGCCAGGATCGGGGCGACGTCCGCCGGCAGCCAGGTGGCCAGCCTGGCTTTCAGGGCCGGAAAATCCTTGTTCACCAAGAGCGTGGAGATTTCCGCCTTAAAGTTGCTGGCCTGCATGGGCATGGGCGCAAGCTAGGTCGCCCGGCCAGCAAGGCAACCGCCCCAGCGCGGAAAATACCGCTTGACGCTGGAAACTAAAGATACTTTTAAAGTTTCCACAGGTTTATGCCCTCCCCTGCCCCCCTTGCCACTGACGAGAACTCCGTGACCACCCGCATCGTGCGGCAGGCGCGGGTCCACTTCTTTTTGCACGGCTACAGCCCGTGCACCATGGACGAACTCGCCGCCGAGCTGGGCATGAGCAAGAAGACCCTCTACGTCCACTTCGCCAGCAAGGACGAGCTCATGCGCGCCGTGATCGACGACCTGAGCCGGGAGATCCGCGCCGACGCCGACGCGCTGTTCGTCAACCGGCAGCTGAACTTTGCCGAGAAACTGCGCGGATTCGCCGAAGGCATGATGCAGCGGCTGGCCAGAACCAATCCCCGCCTCCTTCGCGACCTGCAGCGCTTCGCCCCCGACCTCCATCACCGCCTGGTCGACATGCGTGAGAAGAACATTCCCTACGTCTTCGGCCGTTTCATCGAGGAAGGCCAGCTGGCCGGCATGGTGCGGGCCGACGTCGACGTCGCCTTCGCGGTCCAGTTCTTCCTGCAGGCCATGCACGGCCTGGTACAGCCCGCGGTGATGGAGCGGCTGGGCTTGGCGCCGCGCGACATCGCGCCGCGCGCCATCGGACTCTTTTTCGGCGGACTGCTCACCCCCGCCGGCCGCAAAGAACATGAAAAACTATTCCCCCGCTAAGATCGCCCTCGGGGCGTGCGCCACCCTCCTGCTCGGGGCCTGCGCCCGGCCGCAGCCTTCCGCCTACCAGGGCTACCTGGAAGGCGAGTTCGTCTACGTCGCCGCCCCGCTCGCCGGCCAGCTCGAGAAACTCAGTGTCGCGCGGGGGGCGCGGGTCGAGGCCGGTGCGCCCCTCTTCTCCCTCGAGCAAAGCGCCGAGCTCTCCACCCTGCGCGAGGCCGCCGAACGCCTGCGCCAGTCGCAGGCCAGGCTGGCCGACCTGCGGAAGGGCCAGCGCCCCTCCGAGCTCGCCGCCCTCGACGCCCGCCTCGCCCAGGCCCGGGCGGCCGCCGAGCTTTCCGGACGCGAACTGGAGCGGGCCACACGGCTCCACCAGACAACCGTGCTGTCCGACGACGACTTCGACCGCGTCCGGCTGAACCACGAGGCCAACACCAAGCTGGTGGCCGGGATCACCGCCGAGCGGGAGACCGCCCAGCTGGGCGGGCGGGCCGACGCCATTGCCGCCGCCGAGGCCGATGCCGCGGCGGCGCAGGCCGCGCTCGACCGGGCCGGCTGGAGCGTCGCCCAGAAAACCCGCTCCGCCCCGGCCGCCGCGCTGGTCTACGACACGCTGTTCCGCGAGGGCGAGTTTGTCGCCGCCGGCCAGCCGGTGGTCTCGCTGCTGCCCCCCGCCAACATCAAGGTGCGCTTCTTCGTGCCCGAGGCCGCCTTCGGGGCGCTCAAGGCCGGCGACCCCGTGAAGGTCGGCTTCACCGGCCGCGCCACCCCGCTCGACGCCCGGATCAGCTATCTTGCGCCCAAGCCGGAATACACGCCGCCCGTCCTCTACAACCGCGAGAACCGCGCCAAGCTTGTCTTCATGATCGAGGCGGTGTTCGAGCCCGCCACCGCCCGTGATCTCCATCCCGGCCAGCCGGTGGACGTCACCCTCGCAAAATAAGCCGCATGCGCGCATCGGACTACGTCATCGACGTCACCGGCGTCACCAAGCGCTTCGGGGCTAAGACCGTCGTCGACACGGTCGGCCTGCAGGTGCGCCGCGGCGAGATCTACGGCTTCCTCGGCCCCAACGGCTCGGGCAAGACCACGTTCATC
>Ga0228698_1000467_pt1 | contig 31306 bp, 38 predicted proteins | sample McNCre117_Aug_MG_FD_178015 | JGI IMG/M metagenome (GOLD analysis project Ga0228698, IMG submission 178015) | Freshwater microbial communities from McNutts Creek, Athens, Georgia, United States - 1-17_Aug_MG | ecosystem: Environmental > Aquatic > Freshwater > Creek | place: USA: Georgia...
GAGTGCCGGCAGCGCGCCGTTGGGAAAGATGTATTTGTTGATCCAGGGATCGATGCCGGTGCCGCCCTGGTTCTTGCCTATGCTGTGCAGCAGGAACAGGCCATCCTCGCGCAGGCTGCGGCGCACGAACTCGAAATAGGCGCGGTAGTTCTTGTGGCCGACATGTTCGAACATGCCGACCGAGGCCACGCGGTCGAAGCGCTGCAGGCCGTCGGGGTTGAACTGGCGGTAGTCGAGCAGCTCGAAGCGGATCGGCAGCTGGCCGCTCCTGGCCTGGGCCCAGGCAGCCTGTTCGCGTGAGACCGTCAGGCCGACGCAGCGCACGCCGTAGTGTTCGGCGGCATGGTGCATCAGGCCGCCCCAGCCGCAGCCGATGTCGAGCAGTTTCATGCCCGGCGCCAATTGCAGCTTGCGGCAGATCAGGTCGAGCTTGGCGCGTTGCGCCTTCTCCAGCGTGCTCGCGGCGGCCCAGTAGCCGCAACTGTAGGACATGGTCGGGTCGAGCATGGCCTCGAACAGGTCGTTGCCGAGGTCGTAGTGTTCGTGCCCGACCTGCCAGGCGCGCTGCAGCGACTGCAGATTCATCATGCGCGAGCGCAGCGCCAGCAGCACCAGCGCCGGATTGCGGACCTGCCGGTCGAGCCGAGCGCGCAGGACGCGGGCGATCATTTCATCGAGACGCTCGCAGTCCCACCAACCGTCCACATAGCTCTCGCCGAGCCCGAGACTGCCCCGGGTCAGGATGCGGCCCAGGGTTGCGGGGTGGTGGACCTGCAGATCCCAGGGGCGGTCGCCGTCGATGCGGATGTCGGCCAGCGCGAGCAGCTGGCTGGCGGCCTTGCGCGCGCGGTCCGTGCCTGCCGGCGCGCCGGCAGGTTCGCTCATGGGGGTGGAAACGGAATCCATTGAAACTAGAATATCAAAAATAAGTTTTCTGTTGTAGTATTTATTTGATGTCAGTCCTGGGCTGAAAAGCAAAAAGCCCCCGGCTTGCGCGCGGGGGCGAAACGCAGCAGCGATGCCGATTCAGTGCATGTGCACGGGCATTTGCGCCAGCGTCGCGTAGCTTTCGAGCGTGTCCTCGACTTCTTCCTGGGTCGGGGTCTGGCGCTGCCAGGCATCGATCTGGCGCTGGAACAGCTCGGCCCAGGAACCGTCGAGATAGACTTCCTTGCCGGCGCGCTTGTCAACGATCTCGAAGCCGTGGCGTGGCAGCCGGGGCGACGCAGGCAGCGGGGGCTGGCCCTCGTCCGCTTCGGGCAGGGCGTTGGCGAGGATATGGACGACGGCAAAGGTGTCGGAGTCGTAGAGCGTATGCATGATCCTAATGTCCCCGAAACGCGGTATGCCTGCAAGCCCGAGGCCCATCCTCAAGCTGCCCCCACGAACTGGAAATGGGGATGACGGGGGGGTGTTTCAAGTGGCCGGGGGGTGTCCGGGCTCCCGGGCTGGCTTTCGATGGTGCAGGAAGGCCATCCCTACAATAGTCAAAAATCCGGCTGCGGGGCAGACGCTCCGAAGTCTCATACGGCGGCTGCAGTCAGGGCCGCTCACCGCATCGATGAAACTCGCCACCTACCAAGACGGCTCGCGCGACGGGCAGCTGATCGTCGTGTCGCGCGACCTCGCGTTCGCCCACTACGCGACCGGTATCGCCTCGACGCTGCAGCAGGTGATCGACGACTGGAACTTCATTGCACCGCAATTGCAGGATCTGTATGTCGCGCTGAACCAGGGCCGGGCCCGGCACGCCTTCCCGTTCGAGGCCGCGCGCTGCATGGCGCCGCTGCCGCGCGCCTATCGCTGGGCCGTGGGCTCGGCCTATCGCGGCGCGGCCGGACTGTCGCCGGGTCAGTCGGTTATGGCCAGTGGCTGGCGCGAGGCTGCGGGGGATGCCTTTCTCGGGCCCTGCGAGGATGTGCGGCTGTTCGACGAGGCTGCCGCGCTCGATTTTGGTGCCGGGCTGGCCGTGGTCAGCGGCGACCTGCCGCCACGTTGCAGTCCCGAGCAGGGGTTGGACGGCATCCGCCTGCTGCTGCTGGCCAACGACTGGAGCCTGCGCGCGCTGCTGTCGCCCGGGCGGGGTGGCGTCGGCGGGCCGCCACAGGCTTATCCGGCCACGGCCTTTGGTCCGGTGGCAGTCACGCTCGACGAACTCGGCGCGGCCTGGGAACGTGGCCGGCCCAGGCTGACGCTGCAGATGAGCTGGAACGGCCGGAAGATCGGCATCTGCGACGCCGGTGAGATGGACGAGCATTTCGGCCAGCTGCTGGCGCAACTGGGCCGCAGCCGTGGCATCACGGCCGGCTCGGTCGTCGGCAGCGGGATCGTGGCCAACCGGGGTCAGGACAGCGATGGCTGGCGCGAGTGGCCCCGGGGCTTTGGCTGCCTCGCGCACAAGCAGGCGATCGAGCGCGAATCAGATGCCGGATCGTCGGTCACCGGCTTGCGCCATGGCGACACGGTGCGTATCGAGGCCAGGGGCCGCGACGGCCTGAGCCTGTTCGGCGCCATCGAGCAGACTGTCCTGCCGGCCGACTGAGCGCCCTCAGAGGGTTGGACGGGCCTCGCCGTGGCTGCGTTCGTGGCGGTCCTGGCAGGTGGTGCAGCGCAGCGCGGTGGGGCTGGCGTGCAGCCGCGCGGTCGGGATGTCGATGCCGCAGTCGTTGCACTGGCCGTAGGTGCCGGCCGCGATACGCCGCAGCGCCTCGTCGATTGCCTTGAGTTCGGCGGTTTCGCGCTGGTCGAATGCCATGGCCAGATCGCGTTCGCCGTCGTGCTGGGCCCAGTCCCCGGCCTGTACGTCATGGCGATCCTCGGCGGCTTCGGCGCGACCGATTTTGCCGCCGCGCTGGGCCCTGATCTGCGCGATCACGTCGCTGCGCAGCTGCTGCAGCTGCAGGGTGAAGGTGTCGGAAATATGGCTGTTCATGGTGATCTGCTCCTCGACAGGCTGGACCGGACCCGATTGTCATGATTGATCCGCCCTTTGACTATAGCTTGCGCCCGGGCCGCCTGGGGCGGGTTGACCCAGGTCAAGCCGCTCAAACGAGATTTGATGCCGCGGCCCGGGCGCGATGTGGCATGCTTGTCGATGCGGGCGGCCTCGATGCCGTCGCCATGCCACCCCAATCCGAGGAGAAACTTGAATGGAAAAACCCGACTTCAGCGCTTTCGCCCAGTACATACCCGGCTTCGATTTCCTGCAGAAACTGGCCGGCCAGGCTGCCGAGAGCGTGGCCCCGGGGCTGCAGTCGGCCACCGCCGCGATTCCTGCGCTCGGCAGCTGGGTGGCGCCGACCTTCAGCGTCGAGGAGCTTGACAAGCGGATCCAGGATCTGCGCGCGGTGCATTTCTGGCTCGATCAGAACACCAAGGCACTGGGCGCGACGATCCAGGCGCTTGAGGTGCAGAAGATGACGCTGGCCACGCTCAAGGGCATGAACCTGAGCCTGCAGGACGTGGCCGAGTCGTTCAAGATCAAGCCCGAGCCGGCCCAGGCCAAGGAATCCCCGAAGGAGCCGCCCAAGAAGCCGGCGTTTTCCTGGGGCAGCGAGCCGCCCAAGGCCCGGTCGGCGGCGTCCGCCGCGCAGCCGGAACCGCAGCCGCAACCGGAGGAAGCCGCCAAGCCTGCGGTCGATCCGATGCAGTGGTGGGGCTCGCTGACCGAGCAGTTCACGTCGATCGCGTCCGGCGCCCTGCAGGACATGGCGGGCCAGGCCGCGAAGGCCGCCGAACAGATGGCGCAGACGGTGCAGGCTGGCACGGCGGTGGCCGAGCAGATGGCGAGCCAGGTTGGCGAAGGGGTGGCGGCGGTCGCGGAGCAGATGAGCCATCAGGCTAATCCGGCCAGTGACAGCGCGGCGGAGCCTGCGGCGGCGAGTGAGCCGGCGGTCAAGCGGCGCACCCGCAGCGCCACGGCCAAGCCTGCAGCGACGCGCGCCAAGCCGGCAGCGTCTGCGAAGTCGCGCGGCCCGGATGCCGATCGCTGAGGCGCGATGAAGCTGTTTCCCCACGGCCACGCGACCCATCCGCAGTGGGAGATGGCCGCGGCGCTGGTGCTGGCGCAGCTGCGCGCGCAGCTGGTCCAGCCCGGTTTCGCCGACGAGCCGGCCCTGGGCCTGCTCTACCTCACCGATCACTATGCGGGCGTGGCCCAGGAGATTCTCGATCACCTGGGCGCCGAGCTGCCCGAGGTGACGGACTGGGTGGGCGCGGTGGGCGTGGGCATCTGCGCCGGTCATGCCGAGTATGTCGATGAGCCGGCGCTGGCCGTGATGCTGTGCGATCTGGCGCCCGGGCAGTACCGTGTGTTCAGCGGTGTCGCGCCGCTGCCGGCCACGCAAGGCGCGGCCGGCTTCGCGGCCCGCAGTGCTTTGCTGCATGTCGATGGCGCCACGCCCGACATCGCCGAGCTGATTGCCGAGATGGCCGAGCGCAGCGGTGGCCTGTTCGGCGGCCTGATCACCAGCCGGGGTCCGGCGCTGCAGTTTGCGCGGTCGAGTCGGGGCGCGGTCGCGGGCCGGGGCCGGCTCGGGGCCGCCGGCGTGTTCGAGGGCGGCATGAGCGGCGTCGCCTTCGGCGCCGACGTGCAGCTGCTGACGCGCGTGACCCAGGGCGTGAAGGCGCTGGCGCCGTCGCATCGCGTGGATCGGGCCGACGGCAACGTGGTGCTGACGCTGGATGGCCGCGATGCGCTCGATGTGCTGCAGGAGGATCTGGGCATCACGCTGGATGATCTACCGACGGCGGTCGCGCGGCTGCGCCGGACGCTGGTCGGACTCAGCTCGCCGGGGTCATCGGTCGCGCCGATGGCCGGCAGGACCGGGGTAGTCGGGGACGAGGTGCTGGTGCGGCACCTGATCGGGCTCGATCCGGGCCGGCGCGGCGTGGTCGTGGCGGAACGGGTCGAACCCGGCGCGCGTCTGCTGTTCTGCGAGCGCGAGCCGCAGGCGGCGCGTGCCGACCTGCTGCGCATCGGCGCCGAGATCCGCGAGGCGCTCGAACCCGAGGAACAGTCGTTCGAGACCGCCAGCGCGCTGGCTGCCAGCGGACTGGCGGCGGCGCCGCATCTGGCGCGGCGCATCGCGGGCGCGGTCTATGTCAGCTGCAACAGCCGGGGCGGTGCTTGGTTCGGCGCGCCCGGCGCCGAACTGCAGCTGCTGCGCCAGGCGCTCGGCGACGTGCCGCTGGTCGGCTTCTTCGCCGCTGGCGAGATCGCCGGCAGCCGTCTTTATGGCTACACCGGCGTGCTGACCGTCTTCGTCGCGGATTGAGGTCGGGCCGGAGGGCGCCGGTGCTCAGACGCCGCGCGCGCGCTCGGCCTTGAAGCGGGCGCGCAACGCGCTGAAAGCTCCGGCGTCGAGCGACTCGCGGACCTCGCGCATCAGGTTCAGGTAGTAGTGCAGGTTGTGGACCGTGGTCAGCATCGGTCCGAGCATCTCGCCGCAGCGGTCGAGATGGTGCAGGTAGGCGCGGCTGAAGCCGTCGCGTCCGCCCTGGTCCCAGCTCACGCCGCTGGAGCCGGCGCAGGCGTAGCAGCTGCAGCTGGGGTCGAGCGGCTGCGGGTCGGCCTTGTGGCGTGCGTTGCGGATCTTGAGGTCGCCGTAGCGCGTGAAGATCGTGCCGTTGCGCGCGTTGCGCGTCGGCATCACGCAGTCGAACATGTCCACGCCCTGCGTCACGCCCTCGACCAGATCTTCGGGCGTGCCGACGCCCATCAGGTAGCGCGGCTTGTGCGCCGGCAGGCGGTGCGGCGTGTGCGCCATGATCTGCAGCATCAGCTCCTTGGGCTCGCCGACGCTGACGCCGCCGACCGCGTAGCCGGGGAAGTCCATCTCGACCAGCGCTTCGAGCGATTCCTGGCGCAGGCTCTCGAACATGCCGCCCTGCACGATGCCGAACAGCGCGTTCGGGTTGCCCAGGCGCTCGAACTCGTTCTTGGAGCGCAGCGCCCAGCGCCGGCTCAGCTCCATCGAGACGCGCGCCTCGGCCTCGGTCGTGATGTGGCCCGAACCCTTCTCGCCCTGCCAGTACGGGGTGCACTCGTCGAGCTGCATCACGATGTCCGAGTTCAGTATCGTCTGGATCTGCATGCTGACCTCGGGCGACATGAACAGCTTGTCGCCGTTGACCGGCGAGGCGAAGTGCACGCCTTGTTCGCTGATCTTGCGCATCGCGCCCAGGCTCCAGACCTGGAAGCCGCCCGAGTCGGTCAGGATCGGCTTGTCCCATTGCTCGAACTGGTGCAGGCCGCCGAAGGACTGCATGATGTCGAGCCCCGGTCGCATCCAGAGGTGGAAGGTGTTGCCGAGGATGATCTGCGCACCCATGTCGTGCAGGCTGCGCGGCATCACGCCCTTGACGGTGCCATAGGTGCCGACCGGCATGAAGATCGGCGTCTGCACCACGCCGTGGTTGAGCGTCAGCGTGCCACGGCGGGCATGGCTGTCGGGGTCGGTCTTGAGAAGGTCGAATTTCAGCATGGCGGCATTGTCCCCGATGGCGGCGGTCCGGTTGCCGATCAGCGCTGGCGGCGTTCCAGCAGCATCGCGTCGCCGTAGCTGAAGAAGCGGTAGCCTTCGCGCACCGCGCGCGCGTACAGCGCCATCACGGTCTCGTAGCCGGCGAAGGCGCTGACCAGCATCATCAGCGTGCTCTTGGGCAGGTGGAAGTTGGTCACCAGCACATCGACCACCCGGAACCTGAAGCCGGGCGTGATGAAGATCCGGGTTTCGCCGCTGGCCACGCCGCTGCTGGCCCAGGATTCGAGTGTGCGCACCGTGGTCGTGCCGACTGCGACCACGCGCCCGCCGCGCGCGCGGCATTGCTCAATAGCGCGCTGCGTGGCCTCGGGCACGTCGTAGCGCTCGCTGTGCATGCGGTGGTCGGCGATCTGCTCGACCTTGACCGGCTGGAAGGTGCCGGCGCCGACATGCAGCGTGACGCTGGCGCGCTGCACGCCGCGCGCCTCCATTTCGGCCAGCAGCGCCTGGTCGAAGTGCAGCGCGGCGGTCGGTGCCGCGACCGCGCCGGGCGCGCGCGCGAACACGGTCTGGTAGCGGCGCTCGTCCTCGGCGCTGTCGCCATGCTCGATGTAGGGCGGCAGCGGCACATGGCCGTGTGCTTCCATGAGCGCATGCGGCTCGGCGCTGAGGCGGAAACGGAACAGCGGGCCGTCGTCCTCGGGCCAGCGTCCGAGCAGCTCGGCACTGAAGCCGCCGACCATGGTCAGCACCGCGCCGACCAGCGGCTTCTTGCTGACCTTCATGTGCGCGACCACCTCGTGGCCGGGCAGCACGCGCTCGATCAGCAGCTCGACCTTGCCGCCGCTGGCCTTCTCGCCGTACAGGCGCGCCTTGACGACCCGGGTGTCGTTGAACACCAGCAGGTCGCCGGCCCTGAGCAGGCCGGGCAGTTCGCGGAAGATGCGGCTGACGGGGGAAGTCCCGGTGTTGTCGAGCAGGCGCGAGGCGCTGCGCTCGGCGGCAGGATGTTGCGCGATCAGCTCTGGCGGCAGCTCGAAGTCGAAATCGGCGACGGTGTGGGCGCGCACGGCGCCGGAGGCGGTATCGTTCATGGGGCTTGAGGACCGGACAGGCCCGTGCCAAGTAAAAAGGAGCGATTGTCGCGCAAGTCCGTCGGTGCTGCCGGTTGCAGGCGCTGGCGCCAGCAAGCCGGTTTTCTTTGCGGGCCGCGTGAGGTGGCTGGGGCTGGCATGGCCGCGATCCTGGGAATTGTCGGCATAATTGCTGCGCTGCAGCAGATCGGGCCGGTTCGCGCGGCCGTTCCTCATACCAACACAGGAGTCATGCCATGGCGCTGGTCGTCTTCAACCAGAAGGGCGGGGTGGGCAAGTCCACCATCGCGTCCAACCTCGCCGCGATCAGCGCTGCCCAGGGGCTGCGCACGCTGCTGATCGATCTTGATACCCAGGGCAACTCGACCCGCTACCTGCTCGGCGCGCCGCTGGCCGACGACCAGCCCACGGTCGCGAGCTTCTTCGAGCAGACGCTGAGCTTCAGTTTCCGTCCGGCGCCACCGTCGGACTTCGTCGTGCGCACGCCGTTCGAGCGCCTGGACCTGGTGGCCGCCAGTGACCGGCTCGACGAGCTGCAGGCCAAGCTCGAATCGCGCCACAAGATCTACAAGCTGCGCGAGGCGTTGCAGCAGCTCGGCGAGTCCTATGACCGCATCTACGTCGATACGCCGCCGGCGCTGAACTTCTACACCCGCTCGGCGCTGATGGGCGCCAGCGGTTGCCTGATCCCGTTCGACTGCGACGACTTCTCACGCCAGGCGCTCTACACCCTGCTGGCCAATGTGCAGGAGATCCGAGCCGATCACAATGCCGGGCTCGAAGTCAAGGGCATCGTCGTGAACCAGTTCCAGCCGCGCGCTCGGCTGCCGCAGCAGCTGGTGCGGGAGCTGATCGACGAGGGCCTGCCACTGCTGCAGCCCTATCTGCCGGCGTCGGTCAAGGTGCGCGAGTCGCACCAGCTCGCGCGGCCGATGATCCACCTCGATCCGCGCCACAAGCTGACGCAGGCGCTGGTCGAGCTGCACGCCACGCTGGGCTGAAGCCGGTGTTCAGTCCTGCGCCAGCAGCTGGCGCAGCAGCGGATGCTGGACCTTGCGTTCGGTGCTGATCGCGTAATACTGTTCCTCCACGCCCTCGCAGGCGCCGAGCAGGCGCGCCTGGTGCCGCTGCAGCAGCGCGCCTTCCAGTGCCAGTGCGGCCGGGAACACGCCCAGGCCGCCGCCGCCGAAGGTCTCCAGCAGCGCGCTGTCCTCGAACTCGCCGGCCACGCGCGGGCGCAGGCCCTGCTGCGCCAGCCACTGGTCCAGGCGCGCGCGCACGATCGAGTGCGTCGTCGGCAGCAGCACCGGCACCTGCTGCAGCGAGGCAGGAAAATCGGCGCTGGCCAGCTCCCACCACCCGGGCGGGGCGTACCAGCCCATGCCGGTGGTGCCCAGCGTGTGGCTGTGGACCCGGAAATGCGGGTTGAACGGTGCCGGATGGTCGGACAGCACCACGTCGAGCTTGTGCACCGCGAGTTCGGCCAGCAGCTCGGCCATCTCGCCCTCGTGGCACAGCAGGCGCAGGCCCGGCGTGTCGATCACCCCCTGCAGCAGGCGATGCACCTCCAGCTTGGCCAGGCCGTCGGCGATACCGATCGCCAGCCGCAGCGACGGTCCCTGGGCGGCGGCGCGCACCTGTTCGGGCAGCATTTCGCCGAGCTGGAAGATCTGCTCGGCCTGGCGCAGCGCGACCACGCCGGCCTCGGTCAGCGCCAGGCCGCGCCCGGCGGGCTTGAGCAGCTGGCAGCCGAGGTCGCGCTCAAGCTCGCGCACCTGCGCGCTCACGGTCTGCACCGCCATGTCCAGGCGCGCGGCGGCGTGGGTCATGCCGCCTTCCTTGGCCACGACCCAGAAGTAGTACAGATGCCGGTAGTTGAACGCCTGGCTCATGTTTCCTGTTTTCCTGCAACGCTGAGCCGTGATTCTCGGTCCTTCCGCGACATCGCCAGGCCGCTGTCGGCTGCGGCACAATCCCGCCATGACCGCAGCCCAGTCCGCCCCGCCGCCGAGCGCGGCCGCCAAGCCCCTGTCGGCGCCGCAGAAGGCGCTGCGCAAGCTCGGCCTGCTGCGCCCGATCGACCTGGCACTGCACCTGCCGCTGCGCTACGAGGACGAGACCCGCATCGTGCGCCTGCGCGACGCGCGCGAGGGCGAGTCGGTGCAGATCGAGGGCATCGTGACCGCCTGCGAGCTGAGTCCGGGGCCGCGGCGCCAGCTGCTCGTGACGCTCGACGACGGCAGCGGGCGCTGCACGCTGCGCTTCTTCAGCTTCTACCCCTCGCACCAGAAGACGCTCGCGGTCGGCGAGCACATCCGTGCGCGCGGCGAACTGCGCGGCGGCTTCCTGGGCTGGACCATGATGCACCCGACCTTCCGCGTCGCCGGTGGTGAGCTGCCCGACGCGCTGACCCCGGTCTACCCGAGCAGCGCCGGCCTGCCGCAGGCCTATCTGCGCCGCGCCGTCATCGGCGGCCTGGAGCGCGCCGACCTGCACGACACGCTGCCGCCCGAGGCGATCGCCGACTGTCCGGGGCTGAGGCTGCGTGCTCGCAACGGCTCGGCGCTGCCACCCTGGACCCTGCGCGAGGCGCTGACTTTCCTCCATCACCCCCAGCCCGACACCTCGCTGGCCGCGCTGGAGGACCGCAGCCACCCGGCCTGGCAGCGGCTGAAGGCCGAGGAACTGCTGGCGCAGCAGCTGTCGCAGGTCCAGGCGCGGCAGGAGCGCGCCGGCCTGCGCGCGCCGGCGCTGCCGGCGCGCAGCGCCGGCCTGCACGAGCAGCTGCTGGCCGTGCTGCCTTTTGGCCTGACCGGCGCGCAGCGCCGCGTCTGCGACGAGATCGCTGCCGACCTCGCGCGCGCCGTGCCGATGCACCGGCTGCTGCAGGGCGACGTCGGCAGCGGCAAGACCGTGGTCGCGGCGCTGGCGGCGACGGTCGCGATCGACGCCGGCTGGCAGTGCGCGCTGATGGCGCCGACCGAGATCCTGGCCGAACAGCATTTCGGCAAGCTGGTCGGCTGGCTCGCGCCGCTGCTGGAGCCGCTCGGCAAGAGTGTGGCTTGGCTGACCGGCAGCCAGAAGAAGAAGGAGCGCGCCGCGATGCTGGAACGCATCGCCTCGGGCCAGGCCGCGCTGGTGGTCGGCACGCACGCGGTGATCCAGGAGCAGGTGCGCTTCGAGCGGCTGGCGCTGGCCGTGATCGACGAGCAGCACCGCTTCGGCGTCGCCCAGCGGCTGGCGCTGCGCGAGAAGATGAGCGAGGGCGGCCACGAGCCGCACCTGCTGATGATGAGCGCGACGCCGATCCCGCGCACGCTCGCGATGAGCTACTACGCCGACCTCGACGTCTCGACCATCGACGAGCTGCCACCCGGGCGCAGCCCGATCGTCACGCGCAAGGTCTCGAACGAGAAGCGCGCCGAGGTGGTCGCGCGCGTGCGGGCCCAGGTCGCGCAGGGGCGCCAGGTCTACTGGGTCTGTCCGCTGATCGACGAGAGCGAGGTGCTCGACCTCGGCAACGCGACCGCGACCCATCTCGAACTCAGTGCCGCGCTCGACGGCCTGCGCAACGCCGATGGCGCCCCGGTCCAGGTCGGCCTGCTGCATTCGCGCATGCCGCCGGCCGAGAAGAAGGCCGTGATGGCGCAGTTCAGCGCTGGCGCCATGGGCGTGCTGGTCAGCACCACGGTGATCGAGGTCGGCGTCGATGTGCCCAACGCCTCGGTCATGGTGATCGAGCACGCCGAGCGTTTCGGTCTGAGCCAGCTGCACCAGCTGCGCGGCCGGGTCGGGCGCGGCGCGGTCGCGTCGGCCTGCCTGCTGATGTACTCGGTCGGCGACAGCGGCCGCCTCGGCGAGACCGCGCGCGAGCGCCTCAACGCCATGATCGAAACCAACGACGGCTTCGAGATCGCGCGCCGCGACCTCGACCTGCGCGGCCCCGGCGAGTTCCTCGGCGCGCGCCAGTCGGGCGCGGCGATGCTGCGCTTTGCCGACCTGGCCACCGACACCCATCTGCTCGAATGGGCGCGCGCCTGGGCACCGGTGCTGCTGCAGCGCTGGCCGCAGCTGGCGCGCCAGCACGTGGACCGCTGGCTCGGTGGAAAATCCGACTATCTGAAGGCCTGACCCACGCCATGACGCTGACCGAACTCAAGTACATCGTCGCCGTCGCGCGCGAGCGCCATTTCGGCAAGGCGGCCGAAGCCTGCTTCGTGTCGCAGCCTACGCTGTCGGTCGCGATCAAGAAGCTGGAAAAAGAACTCGAACTCAAGCTGTTCGAGCGCACCGCGAGCGAGGTCGCCGTCACGCCGCTCGGCGAGGAAGTCGTGCGTCAGGCCCAGGTTGTGCTGGAGCAGGCCGCCGCGATCAAGGAGATCGCCAAGCGCGGCCAGGACCCGCTGACCGGGCCGCTGCGCCTGGGCGTGATCTACACCATCGGCCCCTACATCCTGCCGGATCTGGTGCGCCAGGTGATCGAACGCACGCCGCAGATGCCGCTGCTGCTGCAGGAGAACCTGACCGCCAGGCTGCTGGAGCAGCTGCGCCTGGGCGAAATCGACGCCGCGATCCTGGCCGAGCCCTTTCCCGATACCAACCTCGCGGTCGCGCCGCTCTACGACGAACCCTTCGTCGCCGTGGTGCCGGTTGCGCACCCGCTGGCGCAGCTGGAGTCCGTGACCGCCGAGCGGCTCAAGCAGGAAACCATGCTGCTGCTCGGCACGGGCCACTGCTTCCGCGACCACGTGCTCGAAGTCTGCCCCGAATTCGCGCGCTTCTCGAACGACGCCGAGGGCATACGCAAGAGCTTCGAGGGTTCCTCGCTCGAAACCATCAAGCACATGGTTGCCGCCGGCATGGGCATCACCTTGGTGCCGCGCCTGAGCGTGCCGAATTCGGCGCTGACACCGGGCGCGCGCAGCCTGCCGCCCGGCTCCGGTCCCGGTGATGCCTCCTATGTGCGCTACCTGCCGTTCGCGGGCGATCCGCCGACGCGCCGCGTCGTGCTGGCCTGGCGGCGCAGCTTCACGCGCTACGAGGCCATCGCCGCGCTGCGCAACGCCATCTACGCCTGCGAACTGCCGGGCGTTCAACGTCTGTCCTGATGAACACCGATACCGTTTTTCCGTTGCCGGCCTGGCGCGTCAAGCTGGCCCTCTACCTCGACCTGATCCGCTGGAGCCGCCCGGCCGGCTGGCTGCTGCTGCTGTGGCCGACGCTGAGTACGTTATGGGTCGCGGCCGATGGCTGGCCCGGCTGGCATCTGCTGCTGGTGTTCGTGCTCGGCACCATCCTGATGCGCAGCGCCGGCTGCTGCATCAACGACGTCGCCGACCGCGACTTCGACCGCCACGTCAAGCGCACCGCGCAGCGCCCGATCACGAGTGGCCGGATCTCGGTCAAGGAAGCGCTGGCCGTCGGCGCCGTGCTGGCCCTGGTCGCCTTCGGGTTGGTGCTGACGACGAGCGCGGCGGCGATCGCCCTGTCGGTGCCGGCGCTGGCCGTGGCCATGCTCTACCCCTACGCCAAGCGCCATGTCTCGATGCCGCAGGCGGTGCTCGGTGTGGCGTTCAGCTTCGGCATCCCGATGGCGTTCGCCGTCATGCAGCACGAGTCGGGCTGGCAGGCCTGGAGCTGGGGCAGCATCACGGCCACGGTGCCCTGGCAGGCCTGGGGACTGATGCTCAGCAATCTGTTCTGGGTGCTGGCCTACGATACCGAATACGCGATGGTCGATCGCGACGACGACCTGCGGATCGGCATGAAGACCTCGGCCATCACGCTCGGGCGCTGGGACGTCGCGGCCGTGACCGCGTTCTACCTGCTGCACCTGACGCTGTGGGCCGGTCTGCTGTGGCCGTTTGCCGGCGGCATCGCGTTCGGGGTCGCGCTGCTGGTGGCGCTGGGCCAGGTCGGCTGGCATTACGGCATGATTCGCGACCGCACGCGCGAGGGCTGTTTCCGCGCCTTCCGCCTCAATCACTGGCTCGGCTGCACGCTGTTCCTGGGGCTGGCCGGCCATTACGTACTGCCGGCGCTGCTCTGATCCCGGACTCCCGGGATTCCCGCTTCAGGCGCCGAATTCGTCGCCGAGTTCCTGCGCGCGCCGCTGCGCCGCGTGCATCGCCTGCACGAAGGCGGCCTTGACGCCGACGGCGTCGAGCGCGCTCAGCGCCGCGTAGGTGGTGCCGCCCTTGGACGTGACGCGCTCGCGCAGCACCTCGGGCGGCTCGCTGGCATCCTGCGCCAGGTGCGAGGCGCCGACGAAGGTGCCGATTGCGAGCCGGGTCGCGGTCTCGGCCGACAGGCCCATCTCGGTGCCGGCCTGGCGCATCGCTTCCAGGAAATAGAACACGTAGGCCGGCCCGGAGCCCGACAGCGCGGTCACGGCGTCGAGATCGGCCTCGCGCCCGACCCACAGAAACTGGCCGGTGGTGCCGACCACGCGCTCGATCAGCTCGCGGTCGGCGGCCGCGACCGCAGGGCGCGCGTAGATGCCGGTCATGCCCCGGCCGACCAGCGCCGGCGTGTTGGGCATGGCGCGCACGATGCGCTCGCTGCCGAGCCAGGCCGCCATGCTGTCGCTGCGGATACCGGCGGCCACGCTCAGGTGCAGCGCGGCGCCGACATGCGGCGCGCAGTCGGTCGCGACCTGCTTGAACACCTGCGGTTTGACCGCCCACACCACCAGGGCGCTGCCGGCCAGGGTGGCGTCGGCCGTGGCTGCGGTACGCACGCCGAAGCGGGTTTCGAGGCGCTCGCGCTGCTCGGCCAGCGGTTCGACCACCGTGATCTGGCCGCCGGGCAGGCCCTGCTGGATCAGGCCGCCGATGATCGCGCTGGCCATGTTGCCGCCGCCGATGAAGGCGATGCGGAGCGAGGAAAGGGGGGAAGAACTCTGGTCCATGGCCGCCGATCTTAGCGTCTGCGCTTCTTCGCGCCTGGGGCGCAACAAACCCTTGCACTTTTTCCGGATGTGGTTGATAATCTTCCACTTCGCCCGTAGTGGGTGAAGTATCTGCCCAGCGAAGTCGGCCGGAGCGCGGTTGCAAACCGTGAGCTGGCTGCCAACGACGGGCCCAAGACTGATCGCCAGTGGCCGTGGTGGCCGCTGGGATTCAAGTTGGGACTTAAATCAAATGATCCAAACGCAATCTCGACTCGATGTTGCCGACAACACGGGTGCAAAGTCCGTGATGTGCATCAAGGTGCTGGGCGGCTCCAAGCGCCGTTATGCCAGCGTTGGCGACATCATCAAAGTGAGCATCAAGGAAGCCGCTCCGCGTGGCCGCGTCAAGAAGGGCGAGGTCTACAACGCTGTGGTCGTCCGCACTGCCGCCGGCATCCGTCGCAACGACGGCGCCAAGGTCAAGTTCGACGGCAATGCCGCCGTGCTGCTCAATGCCAAGCTGGAGCCGATCGGCACCCGCATCTTCGGCCCCGTGACGCGTGAACTGCGTACCGAGAAGTTCATGAAGATCGTGTCCCTGGCCCCTGAAGTCCTGTAAGGAGTCGTCATGAACAAGATCCGCAAAGGCGACGAAGTCATCGTCATCGCTGGCCGTGACAAGGGCAAGCGTGGCACCGTCCTGTCCCGTGCCAACGAAGAACGTCTGGTCGTGGAAGGTGTGAACCTGGTCAAGAAGCACGCCAAGCCGAACCCCATGAAGGGTATCGCTGGCGGCATCGTCGACAAGACCATGCCCATCCACCAGTCCAACGTGGCCATCTTCAATGCCGCCACCGGCAAGGCCGATCGCGTCGGCATCAAGGTGAGCGAGGACGGCAGCAAGGTCCGCGTCTTCAAGTCCACCGGCGAAGAAATCAAGGCAGCATGACCATGGCACGCTTTCAAGAAATCTACCGCGACAAGATCGCACCGGCTCTGAAAGAGCAGTTCGGCTTCAAGTCCGTCATGGAAGTGCCGCGCATCACCAAGATCACCCTGAACATGGGTGTCAGTGAAGCCGTCGCCGACAAGAAGGTCATGGACAACGCCGTTGGTGACCTGACCAAGATCGCCGGCCAGAAGCCCGTCGTGACCAAGGCCCGCAAGGCCATCGCCGGCTTCAAGATCCGCGAGCAGCAGCCGATCGGCTGCATGGTGACCCTGCGTGGCGCCCAGATGTATGAATTCCTGGACCGTTTCGTCACCGTGGCCCTGCCGCGCGTGCGTGACTTCCGTGGTATCTCCGGCAAGTCCTTCGACGGCCGTGGCAACTACAACGTCGGCGTCAAGGAACAGATCATCTTCCCCGAAATCGAGTACGACAAGGTGGATGCCCTGCGTGGTCTGAACATCAGCATCACGACGACCGCCAAGACCGACGCCGAGTGCAAGGCACTGCTGGCTGGTTTCCGTTTCCCGTTCAAGAACTGAGGTGCTTCGTGGCTAAACAAGCTTTCCTCCAGCGTGAACTGAAGCGCGAGAAACTCGCCGCCAAGTTTGCCAACAAATACAACGAACTCAAGGCCATCGCCAACGATGCCAAGCGTTCCGACGAAGAGCGCGACGCTGCTCGCCTGGGTCTGCAGAAGTTGCCCCGCAACTCCAACCCGACCCGCCAGCGCAACCGTTGTGAAATCACCGGTCGTCCGCGTGGCACCTTCCGCCAGTTCGGTCTGGCACGTGCCAAGGTTCGTGAATTGGCTTTTGCCGGCGAAATCCCCGGCGTGACCAAGGCCAGCTGGTAAGGCGCTAAGGAGTACCCCAAATGAGCATGAGTGATCCTATCGCCGATATGCTGACCCGCATCCGCAACGCACAGATGGTCGCCAAGACCGTCGTGGCCATGCCGTCTTCCAAGGTGAAGACCGCCATCGCCCAGGTGCTGAAGGACGAAGGTTACATCGACGGTTTCCAAGTCAAGACCGAAAGCGGCAAGAGCGAGCTGCAAATCTCCCTCAAGTATTACGCTGGTCGTCCGGTCATCGAGCGCATCGAGCGCGTCAGCCGTCCTGGCCTGCGTGTCTACAAGGGCAGCAAGGACATCCCCCAGGTCCAGAATGGCCTGGGCGTCGCGATCGTCACCACCCCGAAGGGCGTGATGACCGATCGCAAGGCGCGCGCCGACGGTGTCGGTGGCGAAGTTCTGTGTTTCGTCGCCTAACGCGCACATTGAGGAGTATCTGAAATGTCTCGTGTAGGTAAGCAGGCAATCGCCATCCCGCAAGGCGTGGAAGTGGCCATCAAGCCCGACGCCATCAGCATCAAGGGTGCCCTGGGCGCCCTGGAACTGGCTCAGAGCGGTCTGGTCAAGATCGAAAGCGCTGACGGCAAGCTGTCGTTCAGCCCGGTCGATGCATCGCGCGAAGCCAACGCCATGAGCGGCACCATCCGCCAGCTGGTCAACAACATGGTGGTCGGCGTGAGCAAGGGCTTCGAGAAGAAGCTGAACCTGATCGGCGTGGGCTACAAGGCCGCCGCCCAGGGCAGCAACCTGAACCTCGCTGTCGGTTTCTCGCATCCGGTGAACATTGCGATGCCCGCCGGCATCACCGTGGCCACCCCGACGCCGACCGAAGTCGTGATCAAGGGTGCCGATCGCCAGCGCGTCGGCCAGATCGCCGCCGAGGTCCGTGCCGTGCGTCCTCCCGAGCCCTACAAGGGCAAGGGCATCCGTTATTCGGATGAGAAGGTCGTGATCAAAGAGACCAAGAAGAAGTAAGGACTGCGAACATGTTGACGAAAAAAGAACAGCGTTTGCGCCGTGCCCGTCAGACCCGCATCCGCATTGCCCAGCAAGGCGCCGTGCGTCTGAGCGTGAACCGCACCAATCTGCACATCTACGCCAGCGTCATCTCCGGCGACGGCTCCAAGGTGCTGGCCTCCGCCTCCACCGTCGAAGCCGAAGTGCGTGCCCAACTGGGCAACGGTGGCAACAAGGCCGCCGCCGAGCTGATCGGCAAGCGCATCGCCGAAAAGGCGAAGGCCGCCGGTATCGAGAAAGTAGCCTTTGACCGCTCGGGCTTCGCCTATCATGGCCGCGTCAAGGCCCTGGCGGATGCCGCGCGTGAAGCCGGCCTGCAATTCTGATTGGACGGGATACGCAAATGGCTAAATTTACAGCTAACGTGAAGAGCGAAGCTAACGACGACGGCTTGCGCGAGAAGATGATCGCGGTCAACCGCGTCACCAAGGTCGTCAAGGGCGGTCGGATCATGGCATTCGCAGCGCTGACCGTGGTCGGCGATGGCGATGGCCGCGTCGGCATGGGCAAGGGCAAGTCCCGCGAAGTCCCCGCCGCCGTGACCAAGGGCATGGAAGAAGCCCGTCGCAACCTGATCAAGGTCTCGTTGAAGAACGGCACCCTGCATCACGCGGTGAGCGGTCACCATGGCGCTTCGCGCGTCATGATGCTGCCGGCTGCCAAGGGTACCGGCATCATCGCCGGCGGCCCGATGCGTGCCGTCTTCGAAGTGCTGGGTGTGACCGATGTCGTGGCCAAGAGCCATGGCTCGAGCAACCCGTACAACCTGGTTCGCGCCACTCTGGACGCCCTGAAGAACTCGACCACCCCGGCTCAAGTCGCTGCCAAGCGCGGCAAGTCGGTGGAAGAGATCCTGGGTTGATGGGAAAGATCATGACGACTGCCAACACCATCAAAGTGCAACTCGTGCGCAGCCCGATCGGCTGCAAAGAGTCCCATCGCGCCACCGTGCGTGGCCTGGGCCTGCGCAAACTCAACAGCGTCAGCGAACTGCAGGATAGCCCCGCAGTGCGCGGCATGATCAACAAGATCAGCTACCTGGTCAAAGTGATCTGATCGGAGTCAAGACATGGAACTCAACACTCTCAAGCCCGCTGCCGGCGCCAAGCACGCCAAGCGTCGCGTGGGCCGTGGTATCGGCTCCGGTCTCGGCAAGACCGCTGGCCGTGGCCACAAAGGCCAGAAGTCGCGTTCGGGCGGCTACCACAAGGTCGGTTTCGAAGGCGGCCAGATGCCGCTGCAGCGCCGCCTGCCCAAGCGTGGCTTCAAGTCCCAGACTCTGAAGTTCAACGCCGAGGTGACCCTGGCCGATCTGCAGGTCCTGGGGGCCGCAGAAGTCGATCTGCTGGCCCTGAAGGCTGCCGGCCTGGTGCCGGAACTGGCCAAGAAGGTCAAGGTCGTCAAGACTGGCGAACTGACTCTGGCTGTCAAGCTGACCAACGTCGGTGCGACTGCTGGCGCGAAGGCCGCCATCGAAGCCGCTGGCGGCTCGCTGGCCTGATCGGGCGTTAAACGGAACTGCTCGTGGCCACAAACGCTGCAACCCTCGCCAAGACCGGCAAGTTCGGCGACTTGCGTCGCCGACTGGTCTTCTTGCTGCTGGCCCTGGTCGTGTATCGCATCGGGGCTCATATCCCGGTGCCGGGTATCAATCCCGACCAGCTGGCCCAGCTCTTCAAGGGCCAGCAGGGCGGCATCCTGAACCTGTTCAACATGTTCTCGGGCGGGGCGCTGTCGCGCTTCACCGTGTTCGCGTTGGGGATCATGCCCTACATCTCGGCTTCCATCGTCATGCAGCTCATGGGCTACGTCGTGCCCGCTGTCGAGCAGCTGAAGAAGGAAGGCGAGGCCGGCCGGCGCAAGATCACGCAGTACACCCGTTACGGCACCGTGGGCCTCGCGGTTTTCCAGTCCTTTGGCATTGCCATGGCACTGGAAGGCACGCAAGGCCTGGTGATCGACCCCGGTTTCGGCTTTCGCCTGACGGCGGTCGTGACCCTGGTCGCCGGCACGATGTTCCTGATGTGGCTGGGTGAACAGATCACCGAGCGTGGCCTGGGCAACGGTATCTCGATCCTGATCTTTGCCGGTATCGCGGCGGGCTTGCCCAATGCGGTCGGCGGTCTGCTCGAACTGGTGCGCACCGGCGCCATGAACATCCTGGTGGCGCTCTTCATCGTCGCCCTGGTTGTTCTGGTGACCTATTTCGTCGTGTTCGTCGAGCGCGGACAGCGCAAGATCCTGGTGAATTACGCACGCCGTCAGGTGGGCAACAAGGTGTACGGCGGCCAGTCGTCGCACCTGCCGCTCAAGCTGAACATGGCGGGCGTGATCCCACCGATCTTCGCTTCGTCGATCATCCTGCTGCCCACCACCGTGGTGAGCTGGGTCAGCACCGGGGACGGCACGCGCTGGTTGCGCGACATCGCTTCGGCGCTGTCGCCTGGACAGCCGATCTACGTGGCCCTGTATGCCGCCGCGATCGTGTTCTTCTGCTTCTTCTACACGGCGCTGGTCTTCAACAGCCGTGAGACTGCAGACAACCTGAAGAAGAGCGGTGCGTTCATTCCGGGCATCCGCCCGGGTGATCAGACTGCGCGCCACATCGACAAGATCCTGGTTCGTCTGACGCTGGCCGGTGCGATCTACATCACACTGGTGTGCCTGTTGCCGGAGTTCCTGATTCTGAAGTACAACGTTCCGTTCTACTTTGGTGGCACTTCGCTGTTGATCATCGTGGTCGTCACCATGGACTTCATGGCCCAGGTGCAGAACTATCTGATGTCGCAGCAGTATGAGTCCTTGCTGAAGAAGGCCAACTTCAAGGCTGCGCCAGGTGTTTGAAAGATGGCCAAAGACGATGTGATTGAGATGCAGGGCGAGGTGATCGAGAACCTCCCCAACGCTACGTTCCGCGTCAAGCTGGAAAACGGGCACGTGGTCTTGGGCCACATTTCGGGCAAGATGCGCATGCACTACATCCGCATCCTGCCCGGTGACAAGGTCAAGGTCGAGCTGACCCCGTATGACCTCTCGCGTGCCCGGATCGTGTTCCGCGCCAAGTAAAGAGTTTTGAGATTTGTTCAGGAGAAAGACATGAGAGTTTCGGCTTCGGTCAAGAAAATGTGCCGCAACTGTAAGATCATCCGTCGCCATGGCGTCGTGCGCGTTATCTGCACCGACCCGCGACACAAGCAGCGTCAAGGCTGATACGTTTAGAGGACCACCATGGCACGTATTGCTGGTATCAACATTCCGCCGCACAAGCACGCCGAGATCGGCCTGACTTCCATCTTCGGCATCGGTCGCACTCGTGCGCGCCAGATCTGCGAAGCTTGCGGCATCGACTACTCCAAGAAGATCAAGGATCTGACCGACGCCGAACTCGAAAAGGTTCGTGACCAGGTCAACACCTTCACGATCGAGGGCGACCTGCGCCGTGAAACCACGATGAACATCAAGCGTCTGATGGACATCGGCTGCTATCGCGGTTTCCGTCATCGTCGCGGCCTGCCGGTCCGTGGTCAGCGCACCAAGACCAATGCCCGCACCCGCAAGGGCCCGCGCAAGGCAGCTCAGTCGCTGAAGAAGTAATTCCTAGAGGACATTATGGCCAAGTCTCCCTCCAGCAGCGCCGCCGCCCGCGTGCGCAAGAAGGTTCGCAAGAACATTGCCGACGGCATCGCGCACGTTCACGCTTCGTTCAACAACACCATCATCACCATCACCGACCGCCAGGGCAACGCCTTGTCGTGGGCTTCGTCGGGTGGTCAGGGCTTCAAGGGTTCGCGCAAGTCAACCCCGTTCGCAGCCCAGGTGGCTTCCGAAGTGGCTGGCCGCGCTGCCATCGAACAGGGCATCAAGAACCTGGACGTCGAAATCAAGGGTCCGGGCCCCGGCCGCGAATCCTCGGTGCGCGCCCTCGGCGCCCTGGGCATCAAGATCACCTCGATCTCCGACGTGACCCCGGTGCCGCACAACGGTTGCCGTCCGCAAAAGCGTCGTCGCATCTGATCGCTTTGCCGATCGCGCGACAAGCGCTATAATCCAAGGCTTTTGTTTTGGTCGCCACCGCAGTCTTGCTGCGGTGGTGTTCGTCGTTAAGACCACCGCCGCCGTGGCCCCAGGCCTCGGGCGGCTCCCGCAGGAATCTTCTTGCGGCAGTTTAATCAGGAAATCAACGTGGCACGTTATATCGGCCCCAAGGCCAAGCTCTCCCGCCGTGAAGGCACCGACCTGCTGCTCAAGAGCGCCCGCCGCTCGATCAGCGACAAGGCCAAGTTCGACTCCAAGCCCGGCCAGCACGGCCGCACCTCGGGTCAGCGCACCTCCGACTTCGGCCTGCAGCTGCGCGAGAAGCAGAAGGTCAAGCGCATCTACGGCGTGCTGGAGCGCCAGTTCCGCCGCTACTTCGCCGAAGCCGACCGTCGCCGTGGCAACACCGGCGCCAACCTGCTGAGCCTGCTCGAATCCCGTCTGGACAACGTCGTGTTCCGCATGGGCTACGCCTCGACCCGCGCCGAAGCCCGCCAGCTGGTGTCGCACAAGGCCGTCGTTGTCAACGGCAAGAGCGTCAACATTCCGTCGTACTCGGTCAAGGCCGGTGACGTCGTTGCCGTGCGCGAGAAGTCCAAGAAGCAGGCCCGCATCATCGAGGCCCTGGAACTCGCCAAGCAGATCGGCTTCCCCGCCTGGGTCGAAGTCGCCGCCGACAAGGCAGAAGGCGTGTTCAAGAAGTCGCCGGACCGTGACGAATTCGGTTCCGACATCAACGAATCGCTGATCGTCGAACTCTACTCGCGTTAATCGCGCGACCCCCTAGTGCCCGGATCGCGCCCAGCTGCGTGGTCCGGGATTTGTGCTCCATCGGCCTTATCGGCGTAACGAGCCGAGGGTATTGAAGGAAGTCCGAATGCTGAATAACCTGCTCAAACCCAAGAACATCAACGTCGAGCAACTGACGGCCAACCGCGCCAAGGTCACGCTCGAGCCTTTCGAGCGTGGTTACGGCCACACGCTGGGCAATGCCCTGCGCCGTGTGCTGCTGTCCTCCATGGTGGGGCACGCGCCGACGGAAGTGACGATCGCGGGTGTTGTGCACGAGTATTCCTCGATCGACGGCGTGCAGGAGGATGTGGTCAACATCCTGCTGAATCTCAAGGGCGTGGTGTTCAAGCTGCACAACCGTGACGAAGTCACGCTGAGCCTGCGCAAGGACGGCGCCGGCGTGGTCACGGCGGCTGACATCCAGACCCCGCACGACGTCGAGATCCTGAACCCCGAGCACGTGATCGCCACGCTGTCGGCCGGCGCCAAGCTCGACATGCAGATCAAGGTCGAGAAGGGCCGTGGCTACGTGCCGGGCAACGTGCGCCGTGGCGACGACGCCACCCGCGCGATCGGTCGCATCCTGCTGGATGCCTCGTTCTCGCCGATCAAGCGCGTGAGCTACGCGGTCGAGAACGCCCGCGTCGAACAGCGCACCGACCTGGACAAGCTGGTGCTCGAGATCGAGACCAACGGTGCCGTCGGTCCCGAGGAGGCCGTGCGCGCCGCTGCCAAGATCCTGGTCGAGCAGCTCGCCGTGTTCGCGCAACTCGAAGGCGCCGAAGCCTTCGAAGCCGGTGCGGTGCCGGGCCGTGGCGCCCAGCAGTTCGATCCGGTGCTGCTGCGTCCGGTCGATGAGTTGGAGCTGACCGTGCGTTCGGCCAACTGCCTGAAGGCCGAGAACATCTACTACATCGGTGACCTGATCCAGCGCACCGAGAACGAGCTGCTCAAGACCCCGAACCTGGGTCGCAAGTCGCTCAACGAAATCAAGGAAGTGCTGGCTTCGCGCGGCTTGACGCTGGGCATGAAGCTCGAAAACTGGCCGCCTGCCGGCCTGGAAAAGCACTGATCGTTTTTGCCCCTGACCCCCTGCGGTACCTGATACGGCCGCAGGCGATTATTTGAAAAGGACACACCATGCGTCACGGTAACGGACTCCGCAAACTCAACCGCACCAGCGCCCACCGCCAGGCCATGCTGCGCAACATGATGAACTCGCTGCTGACGCACGAGGCCATCAAGACCACGGTCCCGAAGGCCAAGGAACTGCGTCGCGTCGTCGAGCGCATGATCACCCTGGCCAAGGTTGACAGCGTGGCCAACCGCCGCCTGGCCTTCGACCGCCTGCGCGACCGCGACGTGGTCACCAAGCTGTTCAACGACGTCGGTCCGCGTTTCAACGCGCGTCCGGGCGGCTACACCCGCATCCTGAAGATGGGCTTCCGCGTGGGCGACAATGCGCCGATGGCTTACATCGAGCTGGTCGATCGCGCAGAATCTTCGGTCGAAGCACCGGCAGCCGAATAATTCGTGCTACAATTCATTTGTTGACGCGCGGTGGAGCAGCCTGGTAGCTCGTTGGGCTCATAACCCAAAGGTCGCAAGTTCAAATCTTGCCCGCGCAACCAAATTTCGACTCTGTCGATCAAAAAAGCCTGCAACTTGCAGGCTTTTTTGTTTCTGGCTCCAGATCGGCTCTTGGGTCAGCGCCTTGAATTCCGCATCTGTCCGACCATGTTCGCGTGATGGTTGTTGCAGCGTGGTGGCGTAGGAGGAGTGATTGGGATATCCTGGGGATGCCCGGTGCTTCATCTGTCCTGGGTAGCAGGCCGGCCAGACGTGATCACGATGGCCGGCGCGCAGCGATCAAACAACAGGAGCGCGCGATGTTCAAGAAGCTGATTGCCTATTTCCGCAACGGTGGCGCCATCGTGATGCATCTTGTGCCCCCCCAGCCGTTCGGCGGGGTGACCGTGGTCCTGCAGCGCTCCTGCTTGCTGGATGAGCCGCCGCAGGACCGGATGCTCGCTGCCTGGGAGATTCCGGCCTGTCAGCGGCGTGAGCGCTCGGGTGACCGGGTGTCGTGGCAGGGCTGAGCCGCCAGGTTCTCCAGCCTGGCGTGCGCCTCGTCATCGCGTCTGGCCGCCAGCAGCGGCCGGACGCGAAAGTGGTTCAGTCGCCGAGCAGCGACAGGTCGCGCACCGCGCCCTTGTCGGCCGAGGTCGCGAGCATCGCGTAGGCCTTGAGCGCGGCCGAGACCTTGCGCGGGCGCGGATGGGCCGGCTTCCAGCCCTTGGCATCCTGCTCGACGCGGCGGCGGCTGAGTTCCTCGTCGCTCAGCAGCACGTCGATCGTGCGCTTGGGGATGTCGATGCGGATGCGGTCGCCATTGCGTACCAGGCCGATCGCGCCGCCGGCGGCGGCTTCGGGCGAGCAGTGGCCGATCGACAGGCCCGAGGTGCCACCCGAGAAGCGGCCGTCGGTCAGCAGCGCGCAGGCCTTCCCCAGTCCCTTGGACTTGATGTAGGAGGTCGGATACAGCATTTCCTGCATACCGGGGCCGCCCTTGGGGCCCTCGTAGCGCACGATCACGATATCACCGGCCTTGACGTTGTCGGCCAGGATCTCGGCCACGGCCTCGTCCTGGGATTCGGTCACGAAGGCCGAACCCTCGAACACCAGGATCGACTCGTCCACGCCGGCGGTCTTGACCACACAGCCATTCAGGGCAATGTTCCCGTGCAGCACCGCCAGGCCGCCTTCCTGCGAGAAGGCATGCTCGGCCGAGCGGATGCAGCCCTCGGCGCGGTCCAAGTCCAGGCTCGGCCAGCGCGTCGCCTGGCTGAATGCCACCTGGGTCGGGATGCCGGCCGGGCCGGCCAGGTAGAAGGTCTTGACCGCGTCGGACGGGTCGCGGGCGATGTCCCACCGGTCCAGCGCATCCTTCATGGTCCTGGCATGCACCGTCGGCACATCGGTGTGCAGCTTGCCGGCGCGGTCGAGTTCGCCCAGGATGGCCATGATGCCCCCCGCGCGGTGCACGTCCTCGATGTGGTACTTGTTGGTGTTGGGCGCGACCTTGCACAACTGCGGCACCTGCAGCGAGAGGCGGTCGATGTCCTTCATCGTGAAGTCGATCCCGGCCTCCTGGGCGATCGCCAGCAGGTGCAGGATGGTGTTGGTCGAGCCGCCCATCGCGATGTCGAGCGTGATCGCGTTCTCGAACGCCTTCAGGCCGATCGCGCGCGGCAGCACGCGGATGTCGTCCTGCTCGTAGTGGCGACGGCACAGCTCGACGATGGTGCGGCCGGCCTGCTTGAACAGTTGTTCGCGGTCGGCGTGCGTCGCGACGACGGTGCCGTTGCCCGGCAGCGACAGACCCAGGGCCTCGGTCAGGCAGTTCATCGAGTTGGCCGTGAACATGCCCGAACAGGAGCCGCAGGTCGGGCAGGCCGAGCGCTCGACTTCGGCCAGATCGGCGTCGCTGACCTGGCTGTCCACGGCCATCACCATGGCATCGACCAGATCGAGCTTCTTGAACTCGATCGTCTGGGTCTGCGGGTTGGCCAGGCGCACCTTGCCGGCCTCCATCGGGCCGCCCGAGACGAAGATCACCGGGATGTTCAGGCGCATCGCGGCCATCAGCATGCCGGGGGTGATCTTGTCGCAGTTGGAGATGCAGACCAGGGCATCGGCGCAGTGGGCATTGACCATGAACTCGACCGAGTCGGCGATCAGGTCGCGGCTCGGCAGCGAGTACAGCATGCCGTCGTGGCCCATCGCGATGCCGTCATCGACCGCGATGGTGTTGAATTCCTTGGCCACGCCGCCGGCGGCCTCGATCTCGCGCGCGACCAGCTGGCCCAGATCCTTGAGATGGACGTGGCCGGGCACGAACTGGGTGAAGCTGTTGGCGATCGCGATGATCGGCTTGCTGAAGTCGTCGTCCTTCATGCCGGTGGCGCGCCACAGCGAGCGCGCGCCCGCCATGTTGCGGCCGGCGGTGGAGGTCTTGGAACGGTATGCGGGCATGGATCTGTCCTCGAAAAGGAAAACCGGGGGAGCGTTGCGGGCCAGTGGCCCGGTCCGGGAATCAACCGTCGATTGTCGCCGAGTCTGCGCCGCCCCGGCGCCAAGACCGGGGCGCTGATCGGGTCTTGCGCGCCTCAGCCGCGACTGAGCTTGAAGACCGCGGTGCTGGCGCGCAGGTTCGGGCAGCAGCGGATCTCGCGGCCCTCGTGCAGGCCGAAGCTGTCGTCGAGGTTCAGGCCGTTGCGCCGCGCCAGCAGCTCGAAGTCGGCGTAGGTGCCGACCCGGATGTTGGGTGTGTCGTACCACTGGTAGGGCAGGCGGCGCGTGATCGGCATGCGGCCGCGCAGCACGCTCAGGCGGTTGGGCCAGTGGGCGAAGTTCGGGAACGCGACGATGCCGATTCTGCCGACGCGTGCGGTCTCGCGCAGCATGGTCTCGGCGTTGCGCAGGTGCTGCAGCGTGTCGATCTGCAGCACGACGTCGAAACTCTGGTCTGCGAACATGTCCAGTCCCTCGTCGAGGTTGAACTGCAGCACGTTGACGCCGCGTTGCAGGCAGGCCAGCACCTTGGCGTCGTTGATCTCGACGCCGTAGCCGGTGCAGCCGCGCTCGGCCTGCAGATGGGCCATCAGTGCGCCGTCGCCGCAGCCGAGGTCGAGCACGCGCGCGCCCTGCGGCACCAGCCGGGCGATCGATTCCATGGTCAGGCGGTCGCTCATGCTGCGGCTCCGTTGAGGTCGGCGGCGACGGTGCGCTCGAAATAGGCCCGCACCGCCGCGAGGTAGCGCGGGTCGTCGAGCAGGAAGGCGTCGTGGCCGTGCGGCGCGTCGATCTCGGCGTAGCTGACCTCGCGGCCGTTGTCGAGCAGCGCCTTGACGATTTCGCGGCTGCGCGACGGCGCGAAGCGCCAGTCGGTCGTGAAGCTGATCAGCAGGAACTTGGCGCGCGCGCGTGCCAGTGCCGCGCTCAGGCAGCCGCCATGGGCACGTGCCGGGTCGAAGTAGTCGAGCGCCCGCGTGATCAGCAGGTAGGTGTTGGCGTCGAAGTATTCGCTGAACTTGTCGCCCTGGTAGCGCAGGTAGCTCTCGATCTGGAACTCGATTTCCTGCGTGCTGTACTGGTAGGCGAGGCGTTCGGCGGCGTCCGGGTCGCCGGCCTGCAGCGCGGCGGCCAGCGGCCTGAGCTGGCGGCCGAACTTCTCGTTCATGACGTCATCGCTCAGGTAGGTGATGTGGCCGATCATGCGCGCGATGCGCAGGCCGCGCCGCGGCAGCGTGCCGGCGCGCAGGTAGTGGCCGCCGTGGAAGTCCGGGTCGGTGACGATGGCGCGGCGCGCGACCTCGTTGAAGGCGATGTTCTCGGCATTCAGGTTCGGCGCGCTCGCGATCACGACCGCATGGCGCACGCGCTGCGGGTGCTGCAGCGTCCACGACAGCGTCTGCATGCCGCCCAGGCTGCCGCCCATGACGGCGGCGAGCTGCCCGATGCCCAGCCGGTCGAGCAGGCGGGCCTGGGCGTTGACCCAGTCCTCGACCGTGACCACGGGGAAGTCGGCGCCCCAGGGCTGGCCGGTCGCCGGGTTGACGTGGGTCGGTCCGGTCGAGCCGAAGCAGGAACCGATGTTGTTGACGCCGATGACGAAGAAACGGTCGGTGTCGAGCGACTTGCCCGGTCCGATCATGTTGTCCCACCAGCCCTCGCTCTTCGGGACCGCCTGGCCAGCGGCATCGGCGCGCAGGCCCGCGACATGGTGCGAGGCATTGAGCGCGTGGCAGATCAGCACGGCGTTGGAGCGCTCGGCGTTGAGCGTGCCGTAGGTTTCATAGACCAGCTCGTAGGCTGGCAGCACCGCACCGCTTTGCAGCGTCAGCGGCTGGTCGAATCGCATCGTTTGTGGCGTGACGATCACTGCTTGCATCCCAGGGACTTTCCGGTCCCGAAACAAAAAACCCGGCGCCGCGGTCCGTCGGAAATCAGAGACGGGCGCGAAACCGGGGTCTCCTCTTTAGCGGCATTTCTAATGCGCCCGCAATCTGGAAACAAATCGGCGCTGGACCCTAGTATAAGTTGATTGGGACACGCGCCGTGGCACTCAGGGCCGGCTTGCGTGTCTGGCGCCCTGTGTTGTACCCCCGCAACGGCAGCAGGAGCGGGCCACGGGGACAAGGCGGGTCTGAATCGGGGTTTGCACTAGGCCGGGTGAAAATTTTTGCTTTCTTTCGGTCTGACAGCGCATAATGGTCATACGTTTGTGAATCAGGCGTGATGAGTGATAGGTCAGTTTCGTGCGCTACAGCGGCCAAGACATGCGGTTTCGCCGTGCTAGCGGGGCTCCTTCGCTACTTGTTTTCGTGTTTTTTTCGGGAGTCCCGTGATGGGCAACAAACTCTATGTCGGCAACCTGCCTTATCAGGTGCGTGACAACGATCTGGAACAAGCTTTCGGCGCCTTCGGCCAAGTCAACAGCGCCAAGGTCATGATGGAGCGCGACACCGGCCGTTCCAAGGGCTTTGGTTTCGTCGAGATGGGCAGCGACGCGGAAGCGCAAGCGGCCGTGCAAGGCATGAACGGCCAGTCGCTCGGCGGCCGCAGCCTGGTGGTCAACGAAGCGCGTCCGATGGAAGCCCGCCCGCCCCGTACCGGCGGCTTCGGCGGCGGTCGCCGTGAAGGCGGCTTCGGCGGCGGCGGTGACAGCGGTTTCCGCAGCCCCTACGGCAACCCCGGTGGTCGCCGTGACGGTGGCAGCCGCGGCGGCTACTGATCGCTGGCGCGTTTCGCGCCCATGATTCGGCCCGCCAACTGGCGGGTTGTGGTCTGAACCCCGATACCGTGAGGTTTCGGGGTTTGCTTTTTTCGGCTCAGCGGCGTGGTTGCAGTACCGCATGGACTCGACCCTGGAGGTCGGCCACCCGCTTGGCATCGTCGTAGCGCAGGGTGTTGGCGGTGATGCGATCCGAGCCGCGCCTGAGTTCGACCGGCAGATCCGATTCGATGCGTTGCGGCTCGCTGTAGAGCTTCAGTTGCTCGCCGGCAAAGCTCATGGTCGCGCGTCCGGCCGCCAGATCTGCCGCGCTGGCGGGTCGCTGGACCAGGACCTGGCCCTGCAACAGGTAGGCGCTCTGCTGGTCGTCGGTGCTCAGGCGCCTGGCGGTGGCGGTGGTCAACTGGCCGCGTTCGTTGAAGCTGCGGATGCGGGCGTCGTCGATTTCCAGCGTGTCGGTGTCGGGATAATGCCGGGCCTGGCTGCCGAAGACTTCGCTGCGCAAGTCGCCGTTGATGTCGTGACTGCGTACCGAGAAGCCGCGCATGAAATAGTCCGGCTCATGCCGTTCGGGCTGCTCGTCCGGGATGTCTGCCGGGGCCGGCGTGGCGCGCAGCAGCCAGTAGCTGCCGAGCGCGAGCAGCCCCATGATCAGCACCGGCAGGTAGATCGAGACCCGATCCCAATGGCGGCTCAGGTGGCCGAGCCGGCGCAAGGTCATGCTGCGGCCTCTTCGAGCAAGCGCGCGTACTGGCCGCTGGCCACCAGGATCAGGTCGCAGAATTCGCGTGCAGCGCCGTGGCCGCCGGGCGCGCGCGTCACATGGTGCGCAATGGCCAGTACTTCGGCCTGCGCCGCCGGCGGCACGCCGGCCAGCGCGCAGCGGCGCAGCAGCGGCAAGTCGGGCCAGTCGTCACCGATCGCGGCGGCCTGCGACCAGTCCAGTCCCAGCTCGGCCATGATGCCTTCGGCGGCCGGGCGCTTGTCCTCGGTGCCGAAGCGTGCATGCGTCACGCCCAGGGCCGCCAGACGCTTGCGCAGCGGCGCCGAGTCGCGCCCGGTCACGACCGCCGGGGTCACGCCGATGCGCTGCAGCAGCTTGATGCCATGGCCGTCGAGGGTGTGGAAGCGCTTGATCGTCTCGCCGGCTTCGGTGAAATACAGGCCGCCATCGGTCAGCACGCCGTCGATGTCGAAGAACACCACCTTGATGCCCTGCGCGCGCAACAGCAGTTCGGGCGGAAATTGCAGCGTCGGACGCAGGGCAGGCAGGGTGGCAGAAGGGGTCATGGTCGTGCTCATGTAGGGGGATCAGATCACCTTGGCGCGCATCAGGTCATGGCTGTTGAGCGCTCCGCACAGCCGGCCCTGCTCATCGACGACCAGCAGGCTCGTGACGCGGTGTGTCTCCATCAGCTCGGCGGCTTCGACCGCCAGCGCGTCGGGGCGTACGCAGCGCGGCTGACGGTGCATGACCGAGCCGGCCGTCACGGCGCGCAGGTCGGCGCCGCTCTCGATCAGGCGGCGCAGGTCACCGTCGGTGAAGATGCCGACCGGCAGGCCGCCGCCGTCGATCACGGCGGTCGCGCCCAGGCCCTTGGCGCTGATCTCGCGCATCATTTCGCTCAAGCTGGCCTGCAGGCCGACGCGCGGCGCCTGTCCGGCCGGACGCATCACGTCGCTGACCAGGGTCAGCAGCTTGCGCCCGAGTGCGCCGCCAGGATGGGAGCGCGCGAAGTCGTCGGGCCGGAAGCCGCGAGCTTGCAGCAGGGCGATCGCGAAGGCATCGCCCATCGCCAGTTGCGCGGTGGTGCTGGCCGTCGGCGCCAGGTTGTGCGGGCAGGCCTCCTTCGTGACGCCGGTGTCGAGCACGAGGTCGGCATGGCGCCCGAGGCTGGAGTCGGCACGTCCCGTCATCGCCAGCAGCGGCACGCCCATGCGCTTGATCAGCGGCAGGATCGCGGTCAGTTCCTCGCTTTCGCCGCTGTTGCTGATCGCGAGCACGACATCATCGCGCGTGATCATGCCGAGGTCGCCGTGGCTGGCTTCGGCCGGATGGACGAACATGGCCGGCGTGCCGGTCGAGGCCAGGGTCGCGGCGATCTTGCGCCCGACATGGCCGCTCTTGCCCATGCCGGTCACGACCAGACGGCCCCGGCAGGCCAGCGCCAGCCGGGTCGCCTGCACGAAGCGCTCGTCCAGCCTGGCGGCCATCGCTTCGATGGCCATCGCTTCGATGGCCAGGGTGTCGCGCGCCAGGGCCAGGGTCGCGGTGGCGTCGAGGAGGAGGCTTGGAGTCATGGCAGGGATTATCGGACAAGGGCGTGCGCGTCTCACCGGGCGGGGGCACGGGCTAAGATTCCCCCCCATGAATTCGCTTGACATTGCACT